>Ga0131853_10000196_pt1 | contig 105998 bp, 104 predicted proteins | sample TergutLab28metaG_FD_92764 | JGI IMG/M metagenome (GOLD analysis project Ga0131853, IMG submission 92764) | Labiotermes labralis P1 segment gut microbial communities from Petit-Saut dam, French Guiana - Lab288 P1 (version 2) (version 2) | ecosystem: Host-associated > Arthropoda: Insects >...
AGGTTGTTGTGAGCTGAATTATATTTGTAGACCTGTAGACCCAAACCTGTGCTGAAACATAGGTATCTATTTTTTTATACACACGCACGCGTGCGCGACAAAATAAAAATAACATTTCTCATATGTATATAATATATAGTCTACATACTCTACACATCTACATAAGGGGAGTTTTGCTGATAAACACTAGGTTTTTGGTGTAGCCCCAAGTGTAGCCCCTGTAGCGTTGGCAAGCTATTCCTCCCGGATAAAGCCGGACACGTCGCACCGCTTGGACAGCTTGATGTAATCCACGACCCATACCTTTCGGTTGGCTTCGCCCAGCCGCTTCTGCTTGTTCTCAACGAAGAACTCGGAGCTTGCCAATTGTTTGCGAAACTGGTCAAGATTGAGAACCTCCCCAACAATGGCACAATCCTTGCGATATCGGGTATACTTGTCATAAATGCCATCCAGCCATATACACAAGAAGTCCCGGTTGTTCTCGAAGGCGAAGTCCGTTTTTTCCTTCAGCGACATCCGGCTCATAATTTCGAATGACTGCTCAACGATGGATTTGTTAAAATATCCTCCGTCCAACAGATATTCCTTTGCGCTGTATTCGATATGAGATGTGCAAGCCTCGCGGTCAATCTTGAACACTTCATTCCACGAAACACCCAGCTTTCCGCATAGTTTTGCCATCAGGCACAACCCGGCATATATACAGCACAGGTTATCCTGTATGCGGATTGGGAATTCTTCGGAAAAGAATGCACGACCTTCTTCGAACCAACCAACGGCTTCGTCCGGCGTTGTGCCGAGGGCGACATCCAACAGCGACCGACCCAGCGCATTCAGTACCTTGCTATTATTCCGCAACCACAAAAAGCTGTCCCGATGCCCGGATTCCTTGTTGATGTCTTTTTTTGAGAACAACAGCTCAACCGTGCGTTCACGGATGGCAGACTCGTTCGCGCTCTCTTCCCCAGCAACAACGATTGGTGCAAGCAAATCATATACAACTGCGGTCTGGTCAGCGCGTCCTCGGACACCTTCGTGAAAATCGTAACTATCTCTAAGGTGATTGTACAGCCAGTTAAGCCTGTTTTTGTCTATTTTGCTGGGTTTAAATTCATCGAATGCTTGTGGGAAAATATTTGACGAATTGGATTCTCGCATCAACGTGAACGCTGTGACTTGCCCCGAAGCTGTAACCTTTACCCGCGAAAGAATCGGCAAAATAATGCGTTCCATCGTGTTTGACTTTCCGCTTCCGGCTTCGCCAATTAAAAACAAATGCGGATATTTTATTATCATCCTGCGCAAATGCGGCTTTATAAAACACCCTGCTGTCCATGCCAGTATCGGTACAGTCTTGGCTGGCTCGTTGTATGTTAAAATATGTTGCGATAACATACGCAAGCTGTCAAGCGTTATAAAATCGGCTTTCAGAATGTGGCTCTCTAAAACTTTGAACCGCTCCATTTGAACGATGTCGTTATTCTTTTTACCACCGACACCTACTGCCCCTGTTGTATCCACATATACGAGCTGTTTATTTCGCGGATATATTCCGATGACTCTTACGCCGCGCTTTTTCTGCCATTTCATCGCATACAAATAAATCTTGAACAGCTCTAAGTCGTTTTCGCCACCCATGAAGGACAGGGCAATTGTATTTTTGTTCAATACGTTTTTCAGCTTGGCAACCGTGGAAAAGTCGCTGGACAGTAGGTTTTGTGGGAATTTTTCGCCGCTTTCTGCGACAAACTCACACGAAATTTGAGCTTCGTCATCCGCGACCACCATTTCGTGAGGAATGACGGTGAAGTTTGTGATTTGGTAGAACTTGTCGCCTTTATTGCGGAAGTAGCATCCGCCGCTTGCATAAATATCAGGTTGTTTTTTCTGTGCCGGAGGCGAATATACAGAGTCCGTCATGTTGCAAGCGTTTGTGATTGTCTGTTCGCCATAGGTTGTTCCATCAGCAGAATGCCGCACATCCCATTTTTCCCGAAATAGTGACGACCTTCGGAATAAGCGGTCAATCTGCTGTACATTTTTGCCCGACCAGAAAGCCAGCTTCCGGCATAGGGCGAAATCGGCTTCTGATTGTGATTTGAACTTGCCCTGCCATTTCCTATCCCAAAGCGTGGAGAAGCCCTCACCATCCTTAGAAGCCTGTGCCAATTGGATTAGCTGGTCATCGTCCAGCTCGGACACTGCGCCGGGATGATTTTTTGATTGCTTTTTTGATTTCTTTGCCGGAGCGACATATTTTTGGTGAATATATTCAAGTGCGCCACCCGAATCCGTACCAATTTTTTCAATTGCATCTTGAATTTTTCGACCTGTTAATGTAAAATATCTATTAGACGAGTACATTTCGACACCTGTTTTGCTGTTGCGGTTTCCCCCGGCTGGCATGTCACCCTTGATGTAGACATGGAAACCTTTACCGCTGGGGCTTATCTCAATGTAGGTTGGCGGCAGATGAGCGATGATATCAGCGGCGATTTCGTTGAGGTTGCCAACTTCGTCCAAGCAGTTGTCAATGTCTATGAGGATTATACCATCCTCGGCAACCGTTACAAAGCCAATGCCGTTGTAGTTGTATTTTTCAGCACAGGTTAGTGCTTCATCCAGTGTACCCCACGTTGACGGGTTGCTGGCAGATGCTCGATGTCCTGTGATTGGCGAGTATGGAACTTTGGCTGGTTTGCCTGTTCGTTTGTCTTGTTCATACCGCCAGCAAACGTACTGGCGAAGCGAATGTAGTTCCTGTGGCAAGTCATCTTTACGTGGAAACTTGTCTTTTTCTAGCATATACAAGCCTCTCCTTGGATATTTTGTAGCTATATGTATATGCGGAGAAGGCTTGGGCGCGTTACTATAAAACTCCGATGAATTTATAGAGCTGGGATTTTTAAATATTAATATTGATTGGAGTGAACCCGAAAATGAATTTATTCCTTTGTCGTCATCAATATACGAATAATCCTAAACAATGGCCTGTAATTCCATTTAGTTTGGAATTGCAAGATAATCATATCCTCCACGAATTTGAGACTGATTATAGGATAGGGCTTCAAAAACCACTCATTTTAGGTTGGGTGCTAGGAATTAACGAAAGTCTGCATTCTAGCGGAATCGCATGCTCTATTTCTGTTTGGACTAAAAGAATTTTTGACAGTGACTGGGATATAGGTCAAATTGATGTTAAAAGATTCTATGATAATGTATCTCCTGTTTTAAGTAAGGTAAGACATTATTCTGAAGATTTTAACAACATTATGCTGAGGAAGGATTCGTATATAGCAAAAAGCATCTTTGAATTCTTAGAGGAAGAAACTCGGAATGTTGATAGTGGTTTGCGAATTTCTATAGATAACTCAAATGACATAATCATAAATGTGAAATCTTTTGAGGATAGGGTTTATTTTATGTATAAATGTCCTTACTTAAATTTTACGGAATTAGTCTTTCCTATTATGTGCGAAAGCACTACTATTGGACTCGTAAGTGTATATCAGATTATTGAGGATTTACATGAGAATATAAATTCTATAAACTCCCTTGACGATTTTAATTTTATTGATTTTGATTTTGCTTCTCTAAAATCATGCGATATAAACGTAGTTATCAGTACAGTGTTTAAATCTATAAACGATATAGAAAAACTATATCAACAACAGGTAGACTTAGAGCGAAAACGCATTATGAATAGCGTTCTGGATATTATAACAGAAGAACAGCGTAAATTTTCTTTGTATAGATATCACACAATGTCCGGCAACGCATACCCTTTAATATCGGACGAAAACGACATAAAACAGGCAGCGCACACATTTTTAGTGAACAATTTGTCAATTATTGAAAGAGGATTTGGGTTAGAGAGAATTTCTTTGTATCTTGATGATAACTTGGAGCCAGAGGTAAATATTAATGGTTTTTTTTACACACAATGGATGGCTACTGAACGTGGAAATAGAAATAAAATATATAGTGTTATTAATGGTGAAGATGGTGTTGGAGATTTATTTAAGATAACCAACAAATCATCACAAAAAGAAAATACTATGATGGATAATTTTTACCCATGCGATCCCAGCTGGTCTGTTGTAATGTTTGAAAATTCGTCATATAAAGATGAAACAGGTAGAAATAAGGAATTACCACCTTTGATTGTTGGCATAAAATATAAAGGAGGCGCGACAGGCAAGGGGAAATATTATCGAAATCAAGAACGGGATTGGGTTAACTATGTCCTAGAAAAGTTTATTATTTTCACTCAAAACTTATTACTTACAGTAGCTGCCCATAAACAAGCAGAAGCTATCGAAGAGAGCCGAATTACACTGGAACACGAATCTGGTCAAATATATGCGGCGATTCAAGGTCTAAATATGACTTTTAGGATGCGATGCGAATCTTTGAAAAACAAAGCTCAACGAGCTGTTACAAATGATGAATTTAAGCAAGAGCTATTTAGTTTTATCGAAAAAAGCATGTTATATTCTGGTGATATTAACGGACTTTTTACAAGAATAAAAATGCTTTCCGTTGTATATGATGACAAGCCTGTAGCCAACCCCAAATATTTTGATGTTGCAAAAGCATTTTTGTCAAAATGGGAATATGCGTTCACTTCAATGTGTCGTGCTGAGAATAAATGGGCAAAAATATACTATCCTCCGATAAATCGGTCTCTAGAACGTAGAATGTATACCGATCCGGGATTTTTAGAACATGCTGTATACAATATAGTAAGTAATGCTATAAAGTATGCTTATATTAACACACGGATATATATTGAATTCGTAAAAAAGACTGATTATCATGAGATTACTGTTACTGATTACGGAAGCTATCTTGATGTGTCTGATTATTCCATATATCACCGAGGTGTGCGTGGTGTTCATCGTAAAAGCTTACGAAACATTGATGATGTTACGGCCATTAGTGAATTCAAAAACATAAGGACGGTAGAAGGTAAGGGCATTGGTTTATACTTATCAAAGAAGTTAGTGGAAGTTCTCCAAGGAAATATCATCCATACATGTGAAGAAATATCTCGCTATAATGTTTCTTTAATGTGGACATTTCTGGATAGCTACGAACATGACACCAAGTTTAAAGAGATGTGGGATGTTCATTCTAAACCAAGCGACGAATTGTTTTACGATACCATTCAATCAGAATTTATGAATTTGAAGGAAGCAGGAATTATTGATCAGATTGTAAATGATTATGACTATGGTATTCTTAAAAAAATTCCTGCGCTGGCTTTATACGACCAGCTTCAAGAAAGAACACATAAAGTTAGTTTTACAATAAAAATACCAAGTTATAAGGATGTATGATTTTATGATAAAAAATAATTTATTATTTTTGGAAGATGATGGGGGCGCACTTTCTGTAATGAATTTGCTAGAGGAGTTTTATGGATACAATATATATCATACGGCATACGACTGGAAGTCTGTTGAATACTGGCTCTTTGACAACCCCGGAATTGATAGTTTTGTTGCCATTCTTTTCGATATGAGATTGCCTATATACAATTTGCCCAATTATGGCGTACCATATAATGAAAGTGTACATTATTCTCCTTCATTATATTTTATCGAAAACTTTATAATGCGCTATTTTCCTAGTGAAATTGAAAAAATTCTACTGGTATCAGCTTATTTTGACAATATGCCCTTTGAAAAAATAAAAAGATTTAACATTTTTGAAAAAAGTGATGGGGAAGTCATAAACAAACTAATATCCAAAATTAATGAATTAAGTAATAATTAAATTTTCAATATTTGTGTGCTTTCCCTTGAAAACAAAAGGAGAATGTTTTTATGAATGTACTAATAATTGATGACGATATTGATATTATTAATTCCTTAGTCGGGCATCTAGAATATCTTGGGCATTCAGTAACGTCATGTTTAAATATAATGTCTGCACATCACGAGATATTTAATAATGCGTTTAAAGATAAATACAATTTGGCTATAATTGACCTTATTCTTGCTTCTGGCCACGAAGGTATGGATATATTACAAAAAATACGAAAAAAGAGTCCAAAAACTGAAGTGATAATGATTTCAGTAAAAAACGAAAAAATGACTTCTGTAGTGTCTCGTGCATTCTCTATAGGGATACATACATTTTTAGACAAAAAGGAGGATGATTTTATGATTCAATTAGACGGTGCGGTAAGAGAAGTGGAAAACAAAATGAGCGATAGGATTTTTATTAGTCACGGCCACAATGAAGTGTTAAAACTTAAGCTCAAGGATTTTATACGGGATAGGTTAAAACGTGACACCTTAATTTTAAGCGAGTTTCCCAGCCGTGGACTGACAATAGTTGAAACATTAGAAAAAACCAGTAAACTATGTAATCAAGCGGTTGTACTACTGACAAAAGACGATGAGACCTCTGATGGAAGTATGAGAGCGCGGCAAAATGTAATTCATGAAATAGGTTTTTTCCAAGGGAAATATGGAAGAGAAAATGTTATTTTGCTTTGTGAAAAAGGAGTCGATTTATTTTCAAATATTTCAGGTATTTTGAGAATAGAATTCGATTGTAAACATTTCGAAGAAGCGTATGAGTTCCTCAGACTAAACCTAGAGGCCGACCATTAACTTAGCCAAAAAATGGTTTTTCTTTGGTTATCACTTACAAGGCAGTCTGTATTATAAACACTATTTGAATTATCATAATTCAATGAACAAATTAAAATGTATTTAATTCTTTTTAGGCTGTTGCCATCCAGTAATTATGCATGGCAACAGCCTTTTTTGCATAGCACGATATCGACTTATTTGTTGCCAAAATTAAGCAAAATTTTATTGCGCTTATGCGCATCATAGCGGCAAGCGCAGTGGCGCAGGGAGACCGAGAAAGAGTCTTGCGGACAAGAAGTTGGAAGGGCTGTACGGAAAACGCCGCCCAAAGGTGCTAAATTTCCCGGAATCGGCAGAAGAATACAAACTGGAATATCCCGAATGGCTGAATTGCCACGACAGCAATTGGGAGGGTGTGCCAAGCATAAAAGAGTTTTGGGAAGCAGAAGTGGACTATCTCGAAAAAACAGGCTGTTTGCATTTAATAAACCCAACACTTATCGCATATTACGTCATTTCGTTATTGCGCTATCACGAAAATGAACACTCCATTGCAATCAGCAACACGGTTTATCAATCCAAAAGGGGCGAATTGCGTGTGGACGCAAATCCGCTGGTTGGAATCTCGAAAGGCTATCTTGCTGATGCACTGGCTGTTTGGGATAGGATTTGGCGCATCGTGGAACAGAACAGCGAGACCTACTATGGCGATGACCCCAGCCACGATATAATGTCGCGCTTGCTCAGTAATAAACCGAGGTAACGCGCATGGCAGAATTTATATACACACCCAGCCCCTTCATGTTGCCCAGTTCGTACTACAACAAGGAAAAAGCCGACCACGCTGTAAACTTCATCAACCAACTGTGCCATACAAAAAGCGAATGGGCAGGGAAGCCATTTTCCATGATGGGTTGGCAAGAGCAAATAGTGCGCGATATTTTTGGCATCGTTGACCGCGCAGATGGAACGCGCCAATTCCGCATGGGATTTGTGGAAATACCCAAGAAACAAGGCAAATCAGAGCTTGCGGCGGCAATCGCGCTGTATCTGTTATGCGCAGACCAAGAATTTGGCGCAGAAATATATGGATGCGCGAATGACCGCAACCAAGCGTCCATTGTTTTCAACGTTGCGAGGGATATGGTGCTTCTTAATCCAAGCCTGCGCAAGATGTGCAAAATTACAGATGCGCAGAAAAGAATTGTGTTCCTTCCCACGCGCAGTTTTTATACGGCAATCTCGTCCGAAGTTCGGAACAAATATGGATTAAATGTTCATGGTTGCATCTTTGACGAATTATTGGGGCAAACCGACAGACAACTTTTCGATGTAATGACTCGCGGCGCGACTGTTTCGCGTAGAGAGCCTTTGAGTTTTGTAATCACCACAGCAGGGTATGACCGCACATCCATCTGCTGGGAAATGCACACTTTGGCATTGGATATTTTGGAAGGACGAAAAATTGACGGTACGTTCTACCCTGTTGTGTACTCGACCCCGATGGAAGAGGACTGGACAGACCCAGCCGTGTGGGAGAAATGTAATCCATCTCTCGGTGTAACAGTTTCCATGAAAAATATGATAATCGAATGCGATGCCGCAAAACGCGACCCGGCATTGGAGATGAAGTTTCGCAGGGATTTCCTCTGTCAATGGACTTCATCGGAAACAAAATGGTTGCCGATGGATAAATACGACAAGGGCGCAGAGCCTTTCGACCCGATGGATTTGGCTGGGCGCAAATGCTATGGTGGGCTGGACTTGGCTTCTACGAACGACATCGCCGCATTTGTGTTGGTGTTCCCACCTACGGATGATGACCCACAATATTACATACTGCCGAAATTTTGGATTCCAATGGAACAAATGCACGAACGAGTGAGAGACCATCATGTACCTTACGACAAATGGTGGCGGCAGGGCTTTTTGAGTGCTACCGATGGCAGAATTATATATTACGATTTCATCGAAGCCGAAATAAACAAGCTGGGTGAAATTTACGACATTCGCGAAGTTGCATTCGATGAATGGGGTGCGCTTCAAATGGCACAGAATTTAATGGGGCAAAACTTCGAAATGGTAAAAACGCGGCAGGGCTTCAAATCGTTGTCACCGCCGGCAAAAGAGTTCATGCGGATTGTTTTGGATGAGAAAGTTCAGCATGGTGGAAATCCTGTACTGCGCTGGATGTTTGAAAATGTTTACATTGAAACCGATGCCGCTGGGAACATAAAACCAACCAAGAAAAAAAGTCGTGAAAAGATTGATGGTGTTATTGGCACACTCATGGCTTTAGAGCGGGCAATCCGACAGGAAGATAAGGGCAAGGGCGGAATTGTTGTATACGATTACGACACCGACACCGCAACACGCGATGGTGAGGTTATTTCCGCGCCGGATAAAAAGTCGGAAACTTCCGAGGAACGGATGCGCCGCATCGAACGCGAGACATTATTTGGATATGATTTGTAATTTGGCGGACTAGGAGGTCATTTTATGGCGGCACTTTCACCCAAGAAACCCTGTGCTTACCACGGTTGCCCGGCTACTATCGAAGTAGGTCGTTATTGTGACAAACACAAAACCATAGCCAATCGTGAATATGACAAACAGCATCGCCGCAATCATAACAAACATTATGGTTGGGATTGGCGTAAACGTAGACAGCTTTACGTGGCGAAGCATCCCCTGTGCGAGAAGTGCCTTGAGGATGGTCGGTATGTTCCTGTTGACGAGGTTCACCATATACAACCTGTCGATGAAGGTGGCACACATGATGACGATAATTTAATTTCCCTTTGCAAATCTTGCCATGCCAAGACGCGTCCTTCCCCATGAGTTTCACCCATGCATATCCGTTGATTTAATCAGCGTTTAGAGCGAACATGGTGTCACCAAAAACAAAGAAGGGTTGGTGGCAGTATGAAAATTGCATTTAATCAGCAGGGCAAAGCCCGGAAACAAATGATTACCATTATCGCGGAGGTGCTTGGGGAAAAGCACACCTACGCAGGGACACCGTCATACGAATATCGTGTGGCAAACTTTACGCTCGATAAAAACGGAACGCTTATTTTTGACAGCGCGACCGTTGAGGAAGAACAGCTTGCGCAGGTGCTGGATGCATTGAAAGCTGAGGGCTTTGTTGCAGAAGATGGCACGGAAAGCACCGAGGCAGAAAAGCCGGAATTTGAACGAATTTCCATCGCATACCCACGGGCAGGACTTTCCGAAGAAGCCATTGCCAACATCAACAAAATGGTGGAAGCCAAAGCACCGCTCATAAAAATGGCACTTGGGGTTGATGAACTCCCCATCGAGGTTAGGGATACGGACATAATTTTCCATTGGTTTAAGCCGGAAAATTCACGCGAAATAACAGATGCTTACGCACAATTCATAACGCAAATTGTAAAAACAGCCAGCGAGAAAAAGCGCGTCACAGCCGCTGTTAAGGATTTCCAAAACCCACGTTTCAGTTTTCGTGTTTGGCTAATTTCGCTGGGTATGGTGGGCTCGGAGTATTCCACCGCGAGGCGCATCCTCTGCAAATCCCTGCCCGGTAACGCCGCTTGGTCATCGGGTATCGACCCAAGACGCAAAACAAAAGCCGAGCCACAGGAGGAGGCAACAGAGGAATAAAACACTGTGCTTAAATCATAATCTTGTAAACTTCCACATATAATTTTTACAAGCCAGAGCCACCGCGAGGTGGTTCTGTTTATATATGTGGGGGTGATTATCTTCGCTGGCTTATTTTCACGCTTGTTCAAAAAAGGCAATTCGCCTCAAAATAGTTTGACAACAAGCCGTCCATTCTTTTTCGGGAGGGCTTCTTCTGATGTTGCGGTAAACGAACGCACCGCACTGGCTACTGCTGGAGTTTATGCTTGTGTTCGTATTATATCAGAAGCAGTAGCACAGCTTCCACTGCACTTGTACAAATATAAAGGAAATGGTGCATTGGTGGAAACCGGGCATCCGCTGTATGACATATTACACACTGTGCCTAATCCGGAAATGACCAGCTTCATTTGGCGTGAAGTATTGATGTCACATATTTTACTTTGGGGAAATGGTTTTTGTCAGTTAATTCGTGACGGAACAGGCAGAATAAAGCACATTTATCCGCTGTTACCCAATAAAATGGACGTTTGGCGCGATGATGATGGTGAAATCTATTACACATATTACCGCGATGCAGACGAAACGCGACCCCATGAGAAAAAAGGTGGAATTACCCTGCAGCGCGAAGATGTGTTGCATATCCCCGGACTCAGCTTTGATGGTTTGGTGGGGTATTCGCCTGTTGCACTGGCAAAGAATGCAATCGGCATGGCAATCGCCGCAGAAGATTATGGTGCAAATTTCTTTGCAAATGGTGCGAACCCCGGTGGAGTGTTAGAGCATCCATCCACGCTAAACGACCCGACAAAAATTCGCACCACATGGGAAGCCATCTATCGCGGCAAAGGCGCACACCGCATCGCTGTACTGGAAGATGGGCTTACATTCAAGCAAGTTGGCATCCCACCAGACCAAGCACAGTTTTTGGAGACACGGCGTTTTCAACTAAACGAGATTGCACGTATTTTCAGAGTACCACCACACCTTATTGGTGACTTGGAAAAAGCGACATATAACAACATTGAGCATCAAGGAATCGAGTTCGTAATGCACACCGTAGAGCCGTGGGTAATACGATTAGAACAGGCAATGGATATGGCGTTATTAACACCAGCCGAGCGGAAACAATACATGATTAAGTTTAACCTTGATGGTCTGCTTCGAGGTGATTACAAAACCCGGATGGAGGGGTATTCCATCGGTCGGCAGGGTGGCTGGCTTAGTGCCAACGACATCCGAGCCTTAGAACGTATGACACCTATTTCCGCTGAGGAAGGTGGCGATAGATACATGGTAAACGGAAATATGGTGGATTTGAAACACGCAAGGCATTTTGCGAGAAAGGATGCTAATGTCGATGAATAAGTTTTGGAATTTTGTCGCAAATGATGGCGAACGCATCCTCCGCTTGGATGGTGCTATTTCCGAGGTGTCTTGGTTTGGTGATGAATTAACGCCAGCCGCTTTTAAGCGTGAATTATATTCCGGCACGGGCGATGTTACTGTTTGGATAAATTCTCCCGGTGGTGATGTTTTTGCCGCTTCCCAAATTTACAACGCACTGCGCGAATATCCCGGCAAAGTGACAGTGAAAATTGATGGCATTGCCGCGAGTGCCGCATCCATTGTTGCGATGGCTGGCACAGAAGTTTTGATGTCCCCTGTATCATATATGATTATCCACAATCCGGCTACCATTGCCATCGGTGACAGCGCGGAAATGTTAAAGGCAAAAGCAACACTGGCTGAAATAAAAGAGGGCATCATTAATTCTTACGAACAAAAGGCTCGAATTCCGAGGGCTGAGATTAGCCGCTTGATGGATGAAGAATCCTGTTTCAATGCAAAAAAGGCTGTGGAATTGGGCTTCGCAGATGGCATTTTATACTCAGAGCAACAACAAACTGATAACTCACAGGCTGTATTATTTTCTCGCATGGCTGTTACAAATTCATTATTGAATAAAATTCCAAAGCCGCAAAACGGCATGGATAATTACTACAAACGCCTTGAAAGGCTAAAACATGGGAGGTCAATATGACAATTGCAGAACTGCGTGAAAAGCGCACAAAACTTTGGAATCAAGCACAGGCTTTCTTGGATTCCCGGCGTGTGGATGGGATTTTATCAGCCGCTGATGGTGAGGTGTTTGATAAAATGGAAACCGAGATTATGGACATTGGAAAGCAAATCGAGCGGCTCGAACGCCACCGGGATTTGGGTGACCAGATGAATATGCCTACATCCACACCGCTTCACAGCAAACCCAGCGTATATAATCGCGCTAATCATAATAATGGCGAATACACAAAAGCCTTCTGGAATGCCCTGCGCGGCAGGGGTATCAGCAATGTTCTTTCTGTTGGCGAGGATACTTCCGGCGGATATTTAGTGCCGGAGGAATTTGCCAATGAATTAATTATCGCTCTGGAAGAACAAAACATTTTCCGTCAGATTGCAAGAATTGTACGCACATCCAGCGATAAATTAAAAGTGCCTGTTGCAACTGCTGTCGGCACAGCTTCGTGGATTGACGAGAATGAGGTCATTCCCGAAAGCGAATCCACCTTTAGCCAAATCACGCTGAATGCGTATAAATTGGGAACAATGATGCGTTCTTCCACTGAATTGGTGGAGGATTCTGCGTTTAATATCCAATCCTACATCGCGCAGGAATTTGCTCGGCGTATCGGCTCACGGGAAGAGGAAGCCTTCTGCCTTGGGGATGGAACAGGGAAGCCCACAGGCATATTTGGCGGCACTGGAGGCGCACAAGAAGGCGCATCGGCAACCACGACCATAAACTTCGACAACATGATAGATTTATTCTACAGCCTCAAGCCTCCATATCGAAACAGGGCTGTCTTTCTCGTAAATGATAGCACAATGAAGGTTCTGCGTAAAATAAAATCAGGTGACGGACAGTATATATGGCAACCATCTGTTAAGGAAAAAACTCCCGACACAATTTTGGGCAGACCTGTGTATGTATCGCCATACGCGCCGGAAATGGCAGAAGATGCATACCCTGTAGCCTTTGGTGACTTTAACTATTATTGGATTGCCGACCGCAGGGACATTCGTTTTCGTGTGCTGAATGAATTGTATGCCGAACGTGACCAAATTGGTTTTTTTGCCACAGAGCGGATTGATGGAAAACTTATTCTGCCGGAAGCCATAAAGCTGTTGAAGATGGCAGGGGCATAGAATAACACACTGTGCTTAAAATGTTTTGAACTTTGCCTCGGCTTTTGCTGGGGCTTTTCCTTTATTGCGGACAAAATATATAGCCTTTCCGCACCGCATACATTAGTTGAAAGATGTATGCGAGGTGTTTTTCTTTGGACAAAATTGCAAATGTTCAAAATGAAACAATCACACTTGATAAAGAAACCCCTGTGCCGACACACACAATGTACATAAAAAGCGGAAATACAACGGTAGAAGTGGTTGCACATTTCATCGGAGACAAAACGTATGAGGAAGTGGTGAAAGACACCCTTAAACGGAAGTTCGCAATATAATCCATCGGCAAAACCCTTGAATTTAGCGGCTTTTCACGGTATAGTGGACAGTGCGATTCAAGGCGTTTTGCCGCTTCCGAAAGGGGCAGAGAGATGATTAAGCGGCAAAACATAGCGGCATTGTACCTACGCCTTAGTCGGGATGATGGGGGCGATGCCGAGTCAAACAGTATTCAAACTCAGCGCATGATGCTTCAAAAATACGCCAAAGACCACGGTTTTGTTGTATTTGACGAATATGTGGATGATGGTATAAGTGGTACAACTTTCCAACGACCGAATTTCCAACGGATGATTGCGGATATCGAGGCTGAAAAAGTATCCATTGTGGTTTGTAAAGACCTTTCGCGTCTTGGGCGAAATAACGCCATGATTGCGTTTTACACCGAGATTTTTTTCCCGGATAGGGATATAAGGCTGATTGCCATCGGTGACGGAATTGATACAGCCCACGGTGACAACGAGATTTTACCTTTCAAATCTGTTATAAATGAGTATTATGCGCGTGATATCAGCAAAAAAATTAGGTCTGCGCGAAAGGCGAGAGCGCACAATGGTGAGTATTCAGCTTATGTCGCTCCCATAGGGTATCGCAAAGACCCGAAAGACAAACATCGCTTAATTGTCGATGAAGAAGGTGCGAAAATCGTCCGACACATTTTCAATTTAGCGGTACAGGGATATGGGCTTACAAAGATTGCCCGAACCCTAACTGAAGAAGGCATCCCAACAATCCGGCAGTTTTCTGAGCAAAATTACGAGGATTACCCGGAGGGAATGAAAGCAAAAACCAATATGTGGAGCATGGCATCGGTGCGCGTAGTGTTGCAAAACAAAACATATTTGGGATATGTGGTAAACGGGAAAACCACCACTAAATCATTCAAAAACAGCAAGTTGGTGAAAAAGCCCAAAGACCAATGGATTGAAATTCCCAATATGCACGAGCCGCTCATCAGCGAAGATACTTTCAATTTAGCGCAAAAATTAATCCATGTCAAAAGGCGCGAAACGAAAGAAAAGCACGAAAACATCTTCGCAGGGCTTGTAAAATGCGCTACCTGCAATACCAACCTTTCTCTCATGCATTCGCGCAGAGAAGGCACGGTGTACGAATCTTTAATATGTAACAAATATCGCTCATATTCCGCTGTTGGGGAAAATCGTTTATGCACCGCACACTATACCCCTGTGTCTTTGGTGAATGACTCCGTTTTGGCATATATCCGAGTATTTGCGGCAAAAGCCAAGGAGCATGAGCATGATTTAGAAACTTATGCGCGGCGTTTTGCAGGGAAAAATGATGACAAGGCACTCCAGCATTCTCAAGCCGAAATAAACCGTATGAACAAGCGCATCCGCGAATTGGACACAATTGTGGAGCGGCTTTTTGAAGAATATGCGTTGGGGAACATTGGTGCAGACCGTTTCCAAAGTATGTCGGGAAAATATGAGCAGGAGCATTCCAACCTCAAAGAACGCCTCGATGCACTCAGCAAAAAGGTTGATGAACAAAAGGATGCCGTTGGGGATACGATGCGCTTTTTGCAAGAAATACTGCCATATACCGAAGCCGAAACCCTTAACCGCGAAATGCTCCTAACTTTGGTAGACAGGATAGTAGCGCACGAAGGTAGCGGCTGGCGGCATAGGCGAACGCAGAAACTGGAGATTTATTTCCGATTTATCGGGGCAATTGACCCCGAATTGTTTTTTCGTAATAAGGGTTGCTATAACATACGCCATCGCAAATAGGAAAAACCCAATACCTTCATTTATTTGTTCCCGCTACAGAAGCACCAACGTACTAAATGAACGCAAATGCACAAGGCACAGCATACGTGCGGATGTCCTTGAACAAATCGTACTGTTAAAAATACAAGAGACTGTTGGCTTTGCCTTAACTGACGAAGATGGATTTTCCGAATGTGTTTATAAAAATACAAACATTGATACCGAAAAAACGATAAAAACGAAAACCTCTGAACATGGCAGAGCGCAACGCCGAATTGCTGAACTTGATACAATTATTAATCGCATTTACGAAGACCATGTTTTGGGGAAACTCACTGATGAAAGGTTCGCAAAAATGCTGTCCAGTTATGAAGCAGAGCAATCATAATTAAACGAAACAATAAAAATGCTCCATGTCGAAATTGATGAACTAAAAAGTAAAACTGCCAATGTAAAAAGTTTTATAAAGTTGGTAAACCGATACGGTAAAATCAATGAACTCAACGAAGAAATAGCACGGACATTCATCGAAAAAATAGTAGTCCATGAGGCTGTGATGAAGGAAGGCAAAAAACGTATAAAAGAAAGCCAACAAGTGGATTTATATTTATCATACATCGGAAATTTTCACATCTAATAACGGCGAATGCGAGTTGTGTTCGCCGTTAAATTTAGGAATTCGGAACGTCCTTAATTTGATATAGCCGTATCCACATATGACTCCCTATCAAGTCCTGCTTGCGCCCAGTCAATTATTTTGAAATACAGGGCTTTGATTTCCTTGGACTTATTTTTATACTTCGTTGTTATTTGATAAATGTCGACGGTGCCTTCGTCCACAACAAACGCCATCACCGGGCGCATCTTGCCGCCGCTCCCCCAGGATAAGTGAATAATATATATCTCATAAGGTGACATTAGCCGTTTAACGCCCAATCGTAAATATCGGGGTGTTTTTCCTTGTCAACGATTACGCTGCCGTTTTCATCGGTTTGAAGCATTACCCTTTTAGGATTGCGTTTTAGTGCTGCCGCTTTGATTTGTTCATCAACCGTAAGACTTGATTTAATTTGAAACGGTAACCGGCGTTCCTTAATAATCTGCCTGTAATACATATCGATTGCCGTTGTATGATCCAGTCCCATATTTTCCAAAAGCTGCGCGGCTTTTTCTTTTACGCTTTTGTCGATTTTCACATTTAACGTTGATTTTGTTGCGGTCATATTTATCACTTCGCTATTATCATAACATTCCATATTTCCAACGGCTAGCTATTATAATAATTTACTACAAAGGCAGCATAACCTCCGTGGCGAACACGCCTTCTTCGGTTTGGCGGTTTACGAAGCCGCCGTATTTATCCGCCAAACGGTCAATCCGCATCAGCCCGAAGCCGTGCCCCGATTCTTCCTTCGTGGAAAGGAAGGACATGCCGTTGCGCTTCACCTCCCCCGCGCGGGCGTTGGACACGGATATATACAGTTGCCCCTTTAAAATATCTATGTACACACGGATAAAACGCCGCGCGGGGTCGGTCAGCCTCATGCACGCTTCCACGGCGTTGTCCAGCAAGTTGCCGATGATGACGCAAAGGTCTATTTCAGCAACGTTCAACTTAGTGGGGACGATTGCCTTCGCGTTTACGTTTATCCCCTTGGCACGCGCCACGGAAACTTTGCTGTTTAAGATGGCATCTACCGCTACGTTGCCTGTTTTGATTATTACATCCACTTGCGCCAAGTCGTCTGCCAACGCCGTGAGGTACGCGTCGATGTCGCCGTATTGTTTCAAATGCAAATGCGCTTTCAATTTTTGCATATGGTTATGGTAATCGTGCCGCCAGCCGCGCATCTGATTGTAAATATGCTCCACTTCGGCGATGTGCGTCGCCATCAAGCCGTTTTGGAATTGCGCGATGCGCCTGTCGATTATCGGCGTAAGTAGCCAAGAGAGCAAACCCATGAAACACCTCGTTTGGAATCGGAGTATGTAATAAATACTTATTGTAGAATTCGGAGTGCAAGTTTGCAAGCGAAATCACATACGGGCTTTTTGTTTCTATTCCGAATTTGTATAATACTTTATAAACGCCCGGTTCACCTCATTATACACCCGCCGGGAAAGGGGAACCGATTCCCCGCCCTCCAGCACGACATCGTTCTTGGTGATGCGGTGAACGTGCCGCAGCCCCACCAGATACGAACGGTGGCACCGTACAAAGGCTTCGCCCAGTGCGTCTTCCAAGTCGCTGATTTTAGCGCGGGTTTCAATCGTTTCGTTTTTGTATTTGATATGTACGTAATGAGCAAAGGCTTCAATGCAGCGTATGTCCCCCACCCTTACCCGTGCCGTGCCGTCGTTTGTTTGCACCGCCAGCGTTTCTTCTTCCTTTTCCAAGCGTTCCGCCGCTTTGTCCAACACGGCGAACAGCCTTTCTTTTTCAACCGGTTTCATCAGGTAATGCAATGCATCCACTTCGTAGCCATCGGCGATATAATCCGCGTACCCCGTGATAAAAATAATCTGCATGGACGCGTTGCCTTTGCGGATATGCCGCGCCAGGTTCATGCCGTCCATTCCGCCCATTTGGATGTCCAATAAAATAATATCCGGCGTTATTTCCCCGCCCACGATAAAATGCTCGGCATTGGCGAACGCCGCTGTTTTAATCGGCGTTCGCCTTTCGGCTGCCCATTCCCGCGCCAGCGCGTTTAGGTAGGCGACCTCTGCCGGTTCGTCGTCACAAATGGCTATGTTTATCATGTTGCGATTTTATCACAACCGCGCAAGCGCGGCACGCCTTGTTAAGCGCGCGGTAAGCATTATTTTTTCAACATTAACGGTATAAAAATTTGTTGTTGCGCGATGCCGAGTACCGAATCAAACGCGCCGCCGACGTTCGGCATGTTGCACATCGCGGGTCGGTTGCAAAGCGCGACCATCTCCGATAATGTGCCGTGTTCAAATTCATCGTGGCTGTTTATCCACTCCATCATACATTCGATGGTTTCGTTGATGTCATCCGCGTCATTTTCGTCGCCTGTCGCAACCAGGTAAAGCCCACCCGGGAATTCTATAAGCTCATACGGGTAAACATCCGCTTCGGTAACGCCGTCTTTTATCGGGCGGATCAGAACCGACTTTCCGTTGCCCTCCGGGGGGTCTTCCCAAAAAAAACCCGGCTCGTCCGTAATTTGCTTTAAAATAAAATGGTCATGCGCATCCAGCCAGCTTTGAAAGCCGCCCTCCCCGAAGATTTCCTCCATCGTTTTCAAACCGGATGAAACCGCGCGGAACTTAGGGATTTCAATCCCCCGCATGTTCAGCAATTTGTTCCTTCTGCCCAGAACCTTACTTGCTTGGTTTAAATCGTTCATCCCTTTCTCCTCCAAAATATTATTCGGAAGGGAAATACCGTCCACGATGGTAAAAACGGAACTGTCACCCAGCAAATCAAGCGGCAACCTTACATCCGCGATTTCGCGAAGCTCCCGCACGAGGTTGGCGAGTATCGACTTCACCGTGGCGAGCGCCGTGATTTCCTCATCCAGTTCGCTGATGTTCTGTTCGAATACCTCGATTGCTTTTACAGCATCGTTGTTGTCAAATATCTCGCGTATTTGCCTTACCGGAACGCGCAGCTTCCGCAAAATAATGATTTGACGCAATCGGCGTATCGTGTCCCCGTCGTAAACCCTGTACGCGTAATCCAACGTGCGTTGGCTTTTAATTAAGCCCGCTTGCTCGTAATAACGGAGCATCCGGGTTGATACGCCAAGGTTTTTCGATACCGCACCGGCGGTTATTAATTCCATCGGGTTCGCACTCCCTTCACAACCCCATCATAAAGAACGACACGGTGTCCGTGTCAACAGGAGGATATATTACTATAAAAACAACCCGCGAAACGCTCGCGGGCCGCTTGATAATTTTGTCAAACCTTTTTTACGCGTTGTCCACGCTGTGCATGTGCCTGATGAGGTCGATTAGCTTGCAAGAATAACCCCATTCGTTGTCGTACCAGCTAACGAGCTTCACGAAGTTGTCGTTGAGGGAAATCCCCGCGCCCGCGTCGAAGATGCTCGTGCAGGATTCACCGATGAAGTCTGTAGATACGACGGCATCTTCCGTGTAGGCGAGGATGCCCTTCATGGGGCCGTTGGCGGCGGCTTTCACAGCGTTTTTAATGTCCTCGTAAGTGGCGGGTTTCGCAAGGCGCACGGTCAGGTCCACCACGGAAACGTTGGAGGTCGGCACGCGGAACGCCATGCCCGTAAGTTTGCCTTTAAGCTCGGGGATAACAAGCCCGACGGCTTTCGCCGCGCCCGTGCTGGAGGGGATAATATTAATGCTTGCCGCGCGCCCGCCGCGCCAATCCTTGCGGGAGGAACCGTCCACGGTAAGCTGGGTCGCGGTTGTGGCGTGTACGGTGGTCATCAGGCCCTCGGTGATGCCGAACGCATCGTTGATGACCTTCGCCAGCGGTGCCAAACAGTTGGTGGTGCAGGAAGCGTTGGACACGATGTTCATGTCCTTGGTGTATTTTTCCTGGTTTACGCCCATTACGAAGGTGGGGGTGTTGGCGTCTTTAGCGGGGGCGGAGAAGATGACTTTCTTCGCGCCGGCTTTCAAATATACCTGCGAAAGCTCCTGGGTGTGAAAAATGCCCGTACATTCCGCGATATATTCCGCGCCCGCTTCGGGCCAGGGGATTTCCGCGGGGTCGCGCTTGTCGTACACACAAATGGGGTTGCCGTTGACGACCAGTTTGCCGTCCTTGACTTCCACCGTTCCGTCGAAGCGGCCGTGTACGGAGTCGTACTTGAGCATGTACGCCATGTAATCCAAGTCGAGGAACGGGTCGTTGATTGCGACTACCCGCACATCGTCCCGCGAAAGCGTGTAACGGAACGCAAGCCGCCCGATACGGCCGAAGCCTTGAATACCTACCTTTACCATTGATGCAGCCTCCTTGATATTAAATGATTATTTTTCCATAAGAAGTATAACACAAACCCTTGTGTTTGTATTGATTGTTTGGTTTTGTGTGATAAGATAATTCGTATAATTACATTATTTAAAGGAGCGTACACATGGCTAAGATTGTCGGAAAGCCCCTCCCAAATATCCCCTGGGAGGAAAAGCCCGCTGCCTGTAAGGAATTACTTTGGCGGTATTCGGGGAATCCCGTCATCGGCATCAACACCAACCCCAAGATTGCACGCGTATTCAATTCGGCGGTGATTCCCTACGGGGATGCCTATGTGGGCGTGTTCCGTGCCGACCATAAGGACATTTCCATGCGCATCCACTTCGGAAAAAGCAAAGACGGGATCAATTGGGAGCTGGAAGATGAAGACATCAAATGGGTGGACGAAAGCGGCAAGCCCTTCCAACCGGGTTACTGTTACGATCCGCGCCTGATGGAACTGGACGGCACCTATTACATCATGTGGTGTACCAGCATGAACGGCTTCCCCACCATCGGCTTGGGCACGACGAAGGACTTCAAGACCTTCACGCGGCACGAAAACGCGTTCCTTCCTTTTAATAGGAACGGCGTACTCTTTCCGCGGAAGGTGAACGGGAAATATCTGTTACTTTCCCGCCCTTCGGACAACGGGCACACACCCTTCGGCGATATTTACCTCTCCGAAAGCCCCGACTTCACCTATTGGGGTAAGCACCGTTTGGTAATGCGTACCGGCGGCGGGTGGGAAAGCCTAAAAATCGGCGCGGGCCCCATCCCCATCGAAACCGACGAGGGCTGGCTGATGATTTACCACGGCGTGGTGCTGACATGCAACGGCTATGTGTACAGCATGGGCAGCGCACTCTTGGACTTGGAAAACCCCTCGAAGGTACTGTACCGCTCCAAGTATTACATCCTAACGCCGGAAGTACCCTACGAAACCGTGGGCTTTGTGCCGAATGTTGCCTTCCCTTGCGCTACGCTGTGCGACGCAGCAACCGGACGCTTAGCCATTTACTACGGCGCGGCGGATACCTACACCGCCGTCGCGTTCGGCTATGTGGATGAAATCATCGCGTTCACCAAGGCGAACAACCAATTAGGCGCGCTTGACGGGGACTTGGGCCGGGGGTAATAAATAATTCCATATCCGTTTTAATTTTATGCTTAACGATATCGCAAGGAGGGTCTGTATTAATGAGACCCTCTTTTATTATACCGCGCAGCTTACCGACGGAAATACCCATTACCCCCGCCAGCAATGTACCCAGTTTTAATTCGAATACATACTTGCTTCGCAAATGGATATGAAGGGGTTGTTCCAAATCCCGCGGGTCAAATCCCTCCACGCGGTACCCCACCCCCGAGCAATCCACCACGCAAGCGTTGCGCTTCATAAAATCGCGGTCGAAAGCGTACCGCCATGCCAGCGCCGCGTCGTTGTGGGTAAATTGGTCGAACATTTCACGCGGGATATCATGCGGTTTGATACCCTTCATGATGGTTAGCTTTAACGTCGTGTCGCATTTCGTGCATTTGTAGATGATCCACACGTCGATGCGCGTGTTGTTGCCGTTCATGCGGAACTTTTCGCTGCAATAAAACGGCATCTTGCGGTTACACTTGGAACAATGCCTAATGACCGCGGGCGTGGCGGTCGGTATGACGCGCCACGTTACTTCTTTATAATTGACATAGCACATAGTGCCCCTCCCAAATTTTAATAGGAAAGAGCAAAGGCTATCTCATTTATTCAATTAAACGCGATAGCCTCTGCTATGCGCGGTTTGCCGGAGTAGTCAAAACTCATTTACCCCCTTTTGGACGGTAACGCTTTTTACGGGTTTGATTGTAAACGGGTGGTTTTTACCGGGCAAGATAAAAAATGGATATAAGTAACTTTGCTTTACAATTATGTTTTTACGTAGTTATGTTATTGCGCAATTACGTGTTGTCATAATTATATGTCTATGATATTATGCATTTGCGTACGTACGTAATATCATATTATAAAGGAGGTAGCAAAAATGGAACGTGATTACGGTAAGGAAATTGACGGGCTCCGTGAACAGTTGGAGGAAATACGGGGCTTGCTGAAGAAGCCCGATAAAAAACCGGGGGGGCATATCCATATCGCCAAAAACATGCACCCCATGGACGAACGTTACTCCATACTGATGGAGGAGCTGTGCGAAAGGGTTAGCGAAAAAGGGGGTACGGGAGAAATTTCCTACTTTGGCGTGTTCGCTTCGGGGGACAACCAATCCAATTGGATGAACAGCGTCAGTACCGACAAGCTGTTGGAACTTATCGAAAGCAACGCCGCTGCGAAGGTACTCGCCTGTATCGGCAGTAACGACCGATTAAACATGCTGCTTGCCTTGCTGCGCACCCCACGCACCGCCGCGCAATTGGTGGAGCAATGCGGGTACAACACCACCGGACAGGTGTACCATCACCTCAAGCCGCTACTTGCTGCCGATTTGGTGCAAGAAGAAGGCAACCGCGGTGTGTACGCCATACCGGGGCATCGTGTACAGGGGATTATCATGCTGCTGGCGGGCATCAGCGACATGTTAAACCCGAAATTCTCGCAAGGGGATTGGGAGGCGAAATAGAAGCATAGCGGAGCAACAAAAAACCCGCCGTCGGCGGGTTTCTTCGTTTCAAGGTTTTAATGCCCTTCTTCCATTTCCGCTATCGCTTTCGTGTGGTGAACCGTGCCGTGTTTGTGCTCCGGCGGCGCGTAGATGGTATAGAGCCTTATCGGTTCATGTCCGACATTGGTCAGGTTGTGCCACGTACCCGCGGGTACGAATATGGCGGAATCTTCGAAGGCCATTTGGCGGAAGGGTAAATGATTGCGGTCCGGCCCCATTTGCACCAGCCCCTGCCCGCCTTCCAAGCGCAGGAATTGGTCGGTATGGGGATGGACCTCCAGGCCGATGCTTTCCCCGGGCGGGATTAGCATAACGGTCAATTGCATGTTGCGTCCCGTCCACAAGGCCGTGCGGAAATTATGGTTTTGCATCGTGGCGGCGTTGATGTTAACGACGTAGGGCTGCGGACCGTAGTCGCGTAATATCATTTCCGGTGGGAGGGGAGGAGGCATGGGCGGCCTAAGCGGCGGATACGGCGGCCTGATGGGTCCCGGCATGGGCGGATACGGCGGGTGGTGTGGCGGACGCGGCATTGGTGGGTGTGGCGGATGCGGCGGGTGCGGCATTGGTGGGTGGGGCGGACGCGGCGGATGCGGCATAGGCGGGTTGGGCGGATGCGGCGGGCGCGGGTTCGGATGTGGGTTTGGCCTTCTCGGGGGTGGTCTGAATATGCGTCTTGGCATGATGATGAGACCTCCGTTTGATAGAATCGGTTCATTACATCCTATGAGACAAGAGGGTATATTGCGCATGATGGATTTTTTTTGGCAAGAATAGTAATATAAGCAAACCAAAGCGCGCGTTTTGCAGTATATATCCGCAAAGGCCACTTCCAAGGAGGAACGTTTCATGGGTACACTCGGACTGGACACGGAACGGGGATTATTCCTCGGTATCGACTTCGGCACCACCAATTCCGTCGTAAGCATCTATAACTTCCAAGAGGGGGAGGCGCAAACCATCCCCATTGACGGCTCCAACATCTTCCCCACCGCCATACAATTCGAATCCGACCCCGAAGACGAAAACAAACTTTCCCGTATCTTCGGCGTGCAAGCGAAGGAAGCGGCGATTATTTACCCGCTTTCCACGGTGCTCTCGATCAAGCGGTATCTCGGCAGCGAACAGAAAATCAACGTCGTCGTGGACGAAAAGGAATACCCCTTTACCCCTGAGCAAATCGCGGGGGAAATCCTCGGCCACCTCAAGCAAAAGGCCGACGAATACGCGCAGGAGGAGCTCGGTATTACGGGCGAATTTTCCGGTTGCGTAATCACCGTCCCCGCAAACTCCACTGACAAGCAAAAGAAAATGACGCGCGACGCGGCGGTGCTCGCGGGCTTTGACCCGGAAAACGTTTTTCTGCGTTTGGAACCTGCGGCGTCGGCCATTTCCTACGCGGTGGGCGAATCGAATGACAAAAAGGTGCTGGTGTACGACTTCGGCGGCGGTACGTTTGATGCTTGCGTTTTGCAAATCAAGGTAGAGGAAACGGGCGAACCCACGATACAAATCGTTTCGACCTATGGCGACAACAACCTCGGCGGCAACGACATCGACAAGGTCATCATGGACATCGTGTACGAGGAATTTAAAAAGCTGACCAATGAAGAAATCGACCTCTTCGACGAAAACGCCGACGACGGCGTATCCAAGCGGCAAAAAAAGGTCGCCCTTGTGCGCCTGCAGCAAGCCGCCACCCAAGCGAAGGAACGCCTTTCACACACGAAATCAACCAAAATAACCCTCGCGCCGCTTATCCAAGAACCGCGCATCGTAAACATCAACATGGAAATCACCCGCGAACAGTTCCTCACGCACAAGCGCGTCAACGCGCTCGGCGACAGCGATACGACCTTCGAAAAATTTAAGGGTAAATCCGTTACCGACCTCATCGACGAAACCCTCGCGTGCGTCACGCGCTGCCTGGAAGCGGGTAACCTCACCGAAAAGGACATCGACGAGGTGTTCCTCGTGGGCGGTTCTTCCTCCATTTTATACGTGGGCGAAAGAATCACCGAACGCTTTAAGAAGGAACCCTTCAAGTCGCGCATCAGCCCCGCGCTCTCCATTTCGCAAGGTGCGGCGCATTATTGCAACATGATCATGATGCCCACCGTACGCGGTCCCGTGGTACATGAACGCACAATCCACCCGCTCGGCCTTGAAATCAGCGGCCGCCGCTTCCTCGAAATCGTACCCGCCGGGCAGGACATCCCCAAGGACGGCTTGACGATTGACTGCGCCGAACCCCTCGTCACCAACCACGACAACCTTACCAGCGTAGCCATCGTCGTATACGAAAGCACCCTACCCAAAACCGGCGAAAAGACCCCCTCCGTCAACCAAGAGGGCATGAAACGCCTCGCGGGCACTTCCCTGCGCGGCATCCCCCAAGGCCCGCGCGGGCAGGAGAAGGTCAAGGTTATCTTCCACGTCGGGCAGGATAATATGCTGAAGGTTACGGCGCGGAGCCTAAGCACCGACGGCGTGGTGACAGAGCTTTCGGTGGATGAATTGTATGTATAACTGAAACATTGATAATTATAAGAAATCCCCTTTCCGCGACGGTTAGGGGATTTTTTAATGCATACCGCGCCGTATTCTATAATCTAAGGCAAACATCCAACGCCAAGCGCAGTACGGATTCGCGGATATCGGTGCGGGTTGTCCATTCGCGGTTATCCCATTCCTCCCCGGCCAGGCTGTCCCCGGCGTACAGGATTTGCCCAAAATCCACTTGATTGTACTGCGCCGCCGCCATGAAAGCGCTGGCTTCCATTTCCACGGTGACGCAGCCTTCCTCCCTGCGCCGCTGTACCTTTGCGGGGGTTTCGCGGTAGAAAGCATCCGTCGTCCATGTCTTTGCCTTGATGAAGGGGACGTTCTTTTCAAGTAAAACAGATTCGATGATTTGAACCACGCGGCTGTCCATCGAAATCACCCTCGACGGCTTTACGTAATGGTAGGACGCGCCTTCGTCCCGCACGGCGGTTACGGGGATGATTAAATGCCCCACGGCGATGTCCTTTTGCAAAACGCCGCAGCCGCCGCACGCGATGAACTTTTTGCATCCGTAAACGGTCAATTCCTCAATATGGCCCACCGCCAAGGGCGCGCCGACGATTGCCTGCACCAACGCCACCCGCTCGCCCCTATATTCCAGTTCATATACGGGGATGGAAAAACTTTCGAACCGTATGGTCGCAACGGTTTTATGGGGATGCTCGGAAAGGACTTTTTCGATGGCGTCACCGAAGAAGCAAATTACGGCGCGCTCCGATATGTCGATGGGTTGTATAATTCTTTCGGGGCGTATTAAAGCGTTCCTGTCTTCGTCATATTCCAAAATCGGAAATTCGCTTTTTATCATGGGGTGAATCCTCCTTATATTTCGTTTAACAATAATTGCCCTTGTTCCACCGGCGGCACAAGCCCCAGGTGCTGATACCCCAGCCTCGTGACCGTCCGCCCCCGCGGTGTGCGTTGGATGAAGCCGAGTTGCAATAAGTACGGCTCCGCTACGTCCTCCAGCGTCCCCGCTTCCTCGTCGATGCTGGCGGCGAGCGTATCCAACCCTACCGGCCCTCCGCCGAACTTATCGATGATGGCGCGGAGGATTTTTTTGTCCACGGCGTCGAGCCCCATGGGGTCGATGTCCAAGCGGTCGAGGGAATCCTTCGCAACTTCGTGGGTTATGATGCCGTCGTAACGTACTTGAGCGAAGTCGCGCACGCGCTTAAGCAAACGGTTGGCGATGCGGGGGGTGCCGCGGGCTCGGCGGGCGATCTCATCCGCGCCTTCGGGTTGGGTTTCCACACCGAGTACATTCGAGGAACGGATAATAATCGTGCGCAAGTCGTTTACGCTGTACGGCTCGAGGTGATGCACCACGCCGAAGCGGTCGCGCAGGGGTGCGGTTAATAAACCGATGCGCGTGGTGGCGCCGATTAACGTAAACTTGGGGAGGTCGAGGCGGATGGAGCGAGCAGCGGGACCTTTGCCGATGATGATATCCAGCACGAAGTCCTCCATGGCGGGGTACAGGATTTCTTCAATGTTGCGGTTAAGGCGGTGGATTTCGTCGATGAACAGGAAGTCGCCTTCATTGAGGTCGTTGAGGATCGCAGCCATGTCGCCGGGGCGTTCGATGGCGGGTCCGGCGGTGATGCGCAGGCGGGCATCCATGGCATGGGCGATGATGCCGGAAAGGGTCGTCTTGCCCAAGCCCGGCTGCCCGTAGAGTAGGACATGGTCGAGGGTTTCGCCGCGTTGCAAGGCAGCCTCGACGAAGACCTTCATATTTTCCTTCACCTTGTCCTGCCCGATGTAATCGTCGAAACGGGTGGGGCGGAGCTTTAATTCGATTTCTTCATCTTCCTCGCGGTTATAACCCGTGGTGTTGAGCAGTCCCGTCATATTTTATCCCCCGCTCTTTCAAGTTTTTTCTGCGCGTTTTTAATGCTTGCTATATAATCCCGTTCGACGGGGGACAGTTCGTTTACCAGTTGTTTGCGATACTTTTCAAATTCGGCTTCCGCTTTGTTTATCGCGGTTTTATGGCTAACCGTTCCCGCTCCCGATAGTAACCCTTTTCCATACCGTGCGGCAAAGTCATCCAATTCCGTAACCCAATCCTTCATGTATATAGGCCGATGCTGCATGGCACGTAATTCCGCCAAATCAAAAAACGCGGAAACCATGCGGTTTAACATGTCCAACTCATCCCGCGTTAAATAATTTTTAGCTATACCAACATCGCTTCTGGTCGGTATTTCCCCGGCGAATACGGTCATGCCCATGTTCGGCAAATCCGCGTTTGCCCGTCGGGATATAACCTCCGCAGCCGTATGCCCATGTGCCGCGTAATGGATTTTATTTTGCACGATTTTAAAAAATTCCCGTGATTCCGGCGTTTTCGGGTCGTAATCTACGCTTGTGGCGTATAAATCAAGGACTTGCCGGTACATCATTTTTTCGCTTGAACGAATGTCCCTAATACGTGCGAGCAATTCGTGCCAATAATTTCCACCACTCGCTTTTTTTAATAAATCATCGTTCATAACAAATCCTTTGATGAGATATTCGCGCAACATGGTTAATGCCCAACGGCGGAATTGTGTACCACGCAGGGATTTAACCCGATATCCGACGGATATAATCATATCAAGGTTGTAATATTTTATAATATAATTTTTCCCATCCGAGGCAGTTGTCAAGTATTCCTTGACAACTGAAATCTTTTCCAATTCGCCTTCCTTAAAGGCATTGTTAATATGCAGGCTGATGTTTTGCTTTGTGGTTTGGAACAATTCGGCCATTTGTGTTTGCGTCAGCCAAACGGTTTCCCCTTCCATGATAACGTCAACCTTTGTTTTCCCATCATCGCTTAGGTACATAATTATTTCCGAACGTGTCGGTAATGTATCGTGTTTTTCCATTATCGTAACTCCAATATTCTATAATTATCTCGCTAATTTTTTTAACGCGGATTTAATGATCGCTTCCGCCTTCATACCTTCGTCGGCGATTTCCAAGACGGCTTGCATGGCTTCCGCGCGGCCGTAGCCCAGCGCGAGCAAGGCATCCATTGCGTCCTGCTTGGCCGAACCGCTTTTATCAAACAACGTCATGCTTTGCGCGTTTGTTATGTTTTCTGACGCCCACGCGTCTTCGGTTTTTATCTTGTCGCGCAGCTCAAGCATGATGCGCTGGGCGGTTTTCTTCCCTACCCCGGGGGCTTTGCTTAAAGCGGTTGCGTCTTCGGCCATGATGGCGATCATTACTTGTTCGGGGGACAAGGTACCCAGGATGCCTGCCGCTACTTTCGGCCCGATACCCGATACGGAAATGAGCAGGGTAAAAAGGCGTACCTCTTCCCGCGTGAGGAAGCCGTGCAGCGCTTGGGCGTTTTCGCTTAATTGTAAATATGTAAACAGTTGTACTTCTGTGCCCTTAGCGGGCAAGCGGCTGATGGTGGCGGGGGAGGCTTGCACCTGCATCCCCAACCCGCACACGTCGATGACGGCGTATTGCTCGGTTACGTAGGCCAGCGGACCTTTTACGTAGGCTATCATGTGCAATCATCCTTTTTCGTTATTTGCAAGTGATTATAACATACTCTTCCAAAATATCGCCTCAACCCTGCGTTGGATTTTACAAAACACGCCTCCATTGTCCCAACCGATCGTTTATTTTATACTGCCTCCCAACGCAAGGTTAATTCGTTGGGAGGCTTTTATGCATGAATTGAATATCGGCGGGCAAATTACGGAATTGCGCAAAGCCAAAGGCGTAACGCAGGAAGCGTTGGCGCGGGCGATCGGCGTGAGCGGGCAAGCGGTCTCGAAGTGGGAGGGCGGCGGCTCGCCGGATATCTCGCTGCTGCCGGCAATCGCGGATTATTTTGGTGTGGCGATTGACTGTTTGTTTGGGCGGATGCCGGAAAACCGGAGGAACATTGAGGAAGTCGTGTTCAACCATGTGGCAAAGGCCATAGATGAATTTGACGGCGAACCGTGGGACGCGCCGGATGAATGTCAAACGGCGGTCTTTGAACGGGTGAAAAAAATTTGCTGGGCGGTGCTCTACGGTATGTTGGGTACGCGAATCTTCGAGCAAATGAGTTTACCCATGAAGGAATTGTTCGACGATATGGTCGCGAAGATGGACAGCGAAATCTCCCTTTACGGGCGAGTCGTATATAACCGGGGTATGGTAATCGCTTCCGCGACGAGGAGCTTCCCGTACTTCTTTTTCATGCCCGAACCGGAAAAGGGCTGGAGCGAGGGCTTGCTCCCACGGGAGGAATATTGCAAAACCTTCGCTGCGCTGGGCGATGAGGATATACTCAGCAGCCTTCTCCTCCTCCACACGAAGAAACCCAATACGAACTTTACGGCGGGGTATTTGGCGAAGGAAACGGGATTGTCCGCCGAAAGAACGGAACGGGTCATCGCATCGCTCACCGACATGGGCTTCGTAAAGGAATACCACATCGAATTGGAGGATACACGGCAAAAATTCTACGAATTTAGACCCAAGGAAAGTTTCATCGCTGTGTTGATGTTGATGCGGGCGGTTATCCATACGCCCACGCACCATGTTATCAGCGCGGCGGAGCGCAGCAAGCCATTGTTACGACTCGAGGGGGACAACACATGAAAACCTTTTTACTCACACTAAGGAAAACCCGGCTCAGCTATTCCGCAGTGATGCTGCCGTACATATTGGCCGCGACCGTAGCCGCGGCGGGGCTGGTAGTCACAAACCGCCTGACCGGGGAAATGGGTGAAGCCGCGCTTTACGGGCACACCGATACCCTCGTGCGGTTGCTTTTGTGGGTCACCGCCGTAATGGTATTGCGCGCGGCGGTGACTTCGCTCTCTACGTTCTTGTACGCGCGGTTTACCGCCAACGCGGGGTACGCTTTGCGGGCGTATTTCGTCAGGCATTTCCTGCGGGTACCCTTCGCGCGGATTGAGCGGACGGCAAGCGGGGAGAACCTGTCCATCTATTCCAATGATATACCCAAAGCGGAAGCATTGATCGCTTCGGATATATTGGATTTAATCACGGATTTCGTTTCGTTCGTTTCCGCGTTTATCTTCCTGATGGTCATCAGCCCGCGTTTTACGGCGATTTCGTTTGTCGCCGCTATCGGGATGCTGGTGTTGCAAATTGGGTTGGCATTACCCCTCCAACGATGGTCGGTGCGGATGTCGGAAAAGCAAGCGGAATTTAACGCTGTGGTCAACGATTCGTTGCAAAATCTTTCCACCGTCATTTCCTACGGACTTGAAAACGTCCTGGAAGCGCGTTACATGCACGTATACGGGCAGTATTTTGCGGCATTAATGAAATTCGCGGTTTCTCTCGGTTTTATGCTCGGTACGATGTTGACGATTTTGTTAAGCCCGTTGATCGTCATTTTTACCGTGTTAGCGTTGGCGACTATCGCGGGCGAACTGGCGATTGCGGAGTTCATCGCTTTCATCACAACGGTATTCATAGCCGCGACGTCGGTTACGCAGCTCGCGCAGAATGTGGGGCGCTTGGCGGCGGATTCCGCCGGGGCGAAACGCCTGAACGAAAACACGGACGACGCGCATGAAATCTTGGACGAGGGCGCGGAAGGGACTTCGGAACAAATTGTGCCGAAGTTGGGCGTGCCGACGCTAGGCGTACCGAAGTTAGGTGTGCCGAAGTTAGGGGAAATACGCTTTAATGACGTAACCTTTTCCTATTGTGCTGCAAATGACGGAACCCCTTCGGTGGGAGAACCGTCTACGGCACCGACGGAGGAACCGGCTACAGCACCGACGGAAGAATCGATTGCGGCACCGACGGAAGAACCCACCGTTACGCCCGCTTTGGATGCGCTGTCATTCACAATCAAGCCCGGCAGCCGCGTGGCCATCGTAGGCGCGAGCGGTTCGGGCAAGTCCACGATCCTTAAGCTATTACTCGGTTTGTACGAGCCCACCGGGGGGACGATTACGTTTGGCGGGGAGGAAATATCGCAGTTCCCCAAATCGCGCGTACGCGATTTATTTGCGTACGTGCCGCAGGATTCCTTCCTCTTCCCGGAAAGCATCGGCAAGAACATAACCCTCGAATGGGGGCAAGAAGCAAAAACCGACAACGCCCATTTCCGCTTTGACCGGGAGCGGGAAGCGGCGTCAAACAACGCCCGTCTCCGCCTTGCCTGCGAACAGGCAGACATACTCGGCTTCATTGATTCCCTGCCCGAAGGCTTCGATGCGATTTTGGGGGAATCTGCCGAAAATATCTCCGGCGGGCAACGGCAGCGCATCGCCATGGCGAGGGCGTTCTACAAGGATGCGCCGATCATCCTCTTCGACGAAGCCACCGCGTCCCTCGACCCTTCGACCGAAGCGGAAATATTAAAGACGCTGGACACCGTTACGCAAGGGAAAACCGTAATCATGGTGTCGCACCGTCCGCAAACCATCGCCGCTTGCGATTTGGTCATTACGATGGACGACGGCAAAATAAGGGAGGCCGTACAATGATGTATTTTTATAAAATGTTCCGTTTCATGCGGCCGTATGCCGTTCGCTACGCAATCAGCCAAATTATCTATTCATCGCAGGGGTTCGCGTTCCCGTTCGTGCTTTCGGTGTTCGCGGGGAACATCATGGCCGCCGTGGCAAACGGCGACCGCGATGCCGTATTCCGCTCGGGCATCGTGCTGGCGGTTATGCTCGGCGCGTTTATTGTCGTGTTCCTCGTAGGGGTGTATGTAAATATCGTGACAATCGAACAGGCGGCGATGGACATGAAGCGCGAGCTGTTCCGCAAATTCGTGCGCACGGGGTTGGAGGACGCGAGCCATTCCGGTGAAGGCATCGCCGCGATTAATACCGACGCCAACACGGCATCGGGTGTATTCGAAGGGCCGCTCATGCAATTGATGTACAGCATTATCGCCATCATCGGCGCAACGGTCGTCGTGTTTTCGGCGGATTGGAAGCTGGGTTTTGCCGTCGTGGTGGTAGGGGTCGTCAGCTTCTTCATGCAGCACCGCTTTACGGAGCCGCTGGCGCGTGTGGGCAAAGAACAATTGGAAGCGAACGCCGATTCGCTCAAAGCCGTAAGTAACGCGTTTTCTGGGGCGATGGCCATCCGCGCGTACAATATGCAGCCCCAAGCCTTCCTCACCTTTGACAAGGAAAACCTGCGCATGAAAAAACTCGATATACGCCGCGGGTTGATTCGCATGGGGCAAAGGCTCTTCGGCACGGTGGAGGGTTGGCTGACGCTGGCGGTCGTATTCGGCTTCGGCGGTTGGTTGGTAGCCATGGGGCAGATAGAATTCCATTCCCTTGCGTCGGTGTATATCATGGCGGCGACGCTGACCAATGCCATCGGCAGCTTGGGGGCTAATTACGCGGGCTTGCAACCCCCCATCGAAGGCGCGAAGCGAATTTTTGCTATCCTCGACCGCGAGGAAGCCCATAAATCCGGTAACTTCGCCATCCTCGACCGCCGGGAACCGCACGAAACCAAAACAGTACAAAAAACCAAAACAATACAAAATACGCCCGCATTACTTAACGCCGACAGTTATCATTTATCCATCGATAACTTCACCTTTCAATACCGCGATGCCGCTTCCCCTGCGTTGAAAGATATTTCGCTGGAAATCCCCGAGAACCGGATGGTCGCCTTCGTGGGGGCGTCGGGCAGCGGTAAATCGACTCTGTTAAAGGCCATCGTCGGCATGTACGAACGCGATGATTTGAATATATCCGTCGGCGGAAAAGCCTTCGCGGACACCCCCATCGAGGAATGGCGCAAATTTTTCGCCTACGTGGACCAAAGCGGCAAGCTCTTCGATATGACCATCCGCGAGAACATCGCCCTCGGATGCGCGGACGCGTCCGATGACGATGTCATCGCCGCCGCCAAACAGGCCGCCATCCACGACTTCATCGAAACGCTGGAAAACGGTTACTCCACCCCCTGCGGCGAGAAAGGCGCGTCCCTTTCCGGCGGGCAACGCCAACGCATCGCCATCGCCCGCGCGCTCATAAAAAAAGCACCCGTCCTCGTCTTCGACGAAGCGACAAGTGCCTTGGATGCGGAAACCGAAGGGCAAATCATGGAGACGATCCATGCCCTGCGTAAAGACTACACAATTTTAATTGCCACGCACAATTTAGAGAGCGCGAAAGCAGCGGACACGGTCATTACGCTGGTTAACGGGTCGATTTTATCCCCTAAAAAAGACGAATAACGTAGCTTGCCGTTCGAAAAAAAGTATTGGTATTCAACACCGCCCGTACAGGTCAACCGTCATATTCAATAAAACCGTTGATAATATCGATAGCTTCCAATGTTATATCTTTTGGTGCTTTTTCAATATATTCGGCATCGCGTTGGGAAAGGTCGAGGATTTTCGCTTGATCGCACATGATGACGCCCATCGTTGCCGTCCTGGCATCCAATTTTATTTGAATCCTTAATCCTTTGTCCGTGTTGGTTATGGGGCATACCATCGCTCCTTTTTTGGTAAAGCCGTTAAATATCGCATTGCTGACCACCAACGCCGGACGCCTTCCCTTTTGCTCGTTTCCCGTTTGCGGATTGAAGTTAATTTTAATGATGTCCCCTTGCTTCGCGCTGTAATTCATTTTATTACCTCAATCCCGACATCCTCGCCCGTATCCCATTCCTCAAACGTGTACCCGCCCTTAAAATCGTTTAACCGTTCCTTCAACGATAAACGTTTACGCTTGTACTTGGGTTGGAATGGCAGAGCTTCGTCCATCAGCATCTGTTTAAACATCATGTTGACCGCCACGCTGATGTTCATCCCTAATTTATCCAGCAGGAATTCGACATCCCGTTTTACGTTTTCGTCAACCCTTACGTTAATGGTCGTTGTCATCGTTTCACCTTCTCTACTTGGTAAGTACATAGTAAAGCGCGGCATGTGCGGCGTCAATGCATGTTACCGCACCATAATCTTCCGCGCCAGCGCCATAATCATGCGGATGGGTAGCGGTTCGAACTTTTTACCGATTCGCTTCAACTCTTTACGTATGGGAATGGATTGTGGGCAATGTTTTTCGCATTTGCCGCAGCCGTTGCATTTACGCGGGCTGGAGGTCACCTTGCGTATCGCCGCCGTTGAAGTCATGTACAATACCATACTCGTGATAAAACCCTGCGTGTAACGCGCGTTGTAGGCGGACAGGCACGCGGGGATATTAATACCCATCGGGCAGGGCAAACAATAATTACACCCCGTGCAGTTGACTTTGTACGACTTGCGGAAATGTTCGACCACTTTGGCGTATACAACCTTATCCGCGTCGGTGAGGGGTTTGTGCCTTTCCACGGCTTGCAAGTTTTTTTCCACAATTTGCGCCGAACTCATGCCGCTGACCACGACCGTAACTTCCGGCTGGTCCCATAACCAATCAAGCGCCCAATCGGCGGGGGAACGGTTTGGATCGGCGTCCTTGAATATCCTTGCGGCTTGCTTGGGCAAACCTGTAGCCAGCCGCCCGCCCAGCAAAGGCTCCATGATCATGACCGATACGCCTTTTTGCGCGGCGGCTTGTACGCCCGTGCGCCCCACTTGGTAATTTTCGTCGTAGTAATTGTATTGAACCATACAGAAGCCCCAATCGTAGGCTTCCAATATCTTGATAAAATCGCCGCATGTTCCGTGGTAAGAGAAGCCGATATTTTTGATCAATCCGGCTTTTTTCTTCCCTTCCAGCCATTCCGTGATGCCCAGCGAACGGAAATGCTCCCATTGCTTATTGTCCACGACGCTGTGCAAGAGGTAGTAGTCGATGTAATCCGTTTTGAGCCGCTTTAAGGACTCGTTGAAATATATGTCAAAGTCTTCCGCGCTTGCGCACCTTAATAAAGGCAGCTTGGTTGCGATGTGTACGTCCTTGCGTTTGCTGTTTTTGTACAGGATATCACCCAGCGTCCTTTCGCTGCCGGGGTAGATGTACGCCGTGTCGAAGAAGTTAACCCCGCCCTCGATGGCGGAAAGTACCATTCGTTCGGTTTCCGCTTTACCCGCGGGGAAGCGCATACAACCCATGCCTAAAATGGAAAGATTGTTGCCGGACGGTTTGTCTGCGTTGTATTTCATGGGATTCCTCCAAATTTGCGTGATAATTTTTTGAATCATACCACAACTCGCACAAAATATAGATAACTTAATTCCGTTATGCTATGATTCCACGGATTTTACATAAACCGACAAAAGGTGATCCCCATGCCCGCTTACACACCCATGATGGAACAATATTTTTCAATCAAGGCGAAGTTTGAGCATTGCATACTCATGTTCCGCTTGGGCGACTTCTTCGAGATGTTCTTCGAAGACGCGAAGACCGCTTCGCAAGCGCTGAGCATCGCGTTGACGGCACGCGACTGCGGGCAGGAGGAACGCGCCCCCATGTGCGGCGTACCCGCCCACGCGGTGGATAACTACATAGCCCGCTTGGTGGCGCAGGGATACCACGTCGCGCTGTGCGACCAAGTGGAGGACGCCAAGCACGCCAAGGGCATCGTCAAGCGCGACGTTGTGCGGGTCATCACCCCCGGCACGGTTACCGACGCCAATCAACTTGAGGAAAACCGCCACAACTATATTACGTGCGTGGCCTCCCATTCCCATGACAAAGACGAACGCTTTACCATCGCCACGGCGGACATCACCACGGGCTTATTTATAGCTACAACCGTTGATTCCGGCCAAAAAATGACGGACGAACTTACCCGATTGGCTCCCGCGGAGATTCTCCTCCCCGAGGGCTTTACCCTTGCTCGTGTGGTGGAGAACGTCACCGGCCTAAAAGCTACCGCCGCTCCCGTATGGACATTTACCCACGCGAACGCCTTCAAATGCTTGACCGAGCATTTTTATACACTCCACTTGGAAGGCTTCGGCCTTTCCCAAAACGCGCCGGAAATCCCCGCCGCGGGCGCGTTGTTGTTTTATTTGGCGGATACACAGCGGAATATGCTGGCACAAATCACTTCGATCAAACCCTACACACAACACGGCTATATGGTGCTGGACGCGCCTTCGCGCCGCAACCTCGAGCTAACCACCCGTATGCGCGAACCGAGCAAAAAAGGCTCGCTCCTCGGCGTGCTGGATCATACCAAGACCGCCATGGGCGCAAGGCTGTTACGCAATTGGGTGGAACTTCCCTTGCTTAAATCGGATGATATTGTGCGCCGCCAATCCGCCGTAGCCGAGTGGTACGATTCCCCGATGCAACGGGCCGATTTACGGGTCTTTTTGCAAAATATCCACGACTTGGAACGCGTGATGTCACGTTTGGCCGCGAGCTATTCCAATGCCCGCGATTTGGCCGCGCTGCGTGCCTCCTTGCACGATTTGCCCGCCATTGGCGCGTTATTAAAGGAAACGCAAAGCCCCGTATTAAAGGATATCTACCGCACGTACGACGATTTGGCGGACCTTTTTTCCATGATCACCGCCCGTATCGTCGAAACGCCGCCCCACAGCGTCCGCGAAGGCGGCATGATCCGCGGCGGCGTCAACGCGAGGCTTGACGAATTGCGGGGCGTACGTGATAACGCCGCCGATTTCGTCGCGCAAATGGAAACCCGCGAACGCGAGCAAACAGGCATCGCTTCATTAAAAATAAAAAACAACCGCGTGTTCGGCTATTACATTGAAGTTACCGCGTCCAATTTGACAAAGGTCCCCGCGCATTACCACCGCAAGCAAACCATCGCCAACGGCGAACGTTTCATCACGGAGGAATTAAAGCAACTGGAAGAAACCATATTGGGCGCGGATGAGCAAATCAACGCGCTCGAATTCGACTTGTTCGACGCGACCCGCCGCGAGGTCGTGGAACAAATGGCGCGCGTGCAATTCACAGCCATCGCGCTGGCGACGCTGGACGCCTTCCAATCCCTGGCCGAAGCCGCCGACCGGGGTCGCTATGTAAGGCCCGCCGTGGACAACGGTACGGGTATCTATATCAAGGAAGGGCGGCATCCGGTATTGGAAGGGATTCGGAACGCGGGGAACGAGGCGTTTATTCCCAATGATACGGACATGGATGTTGACGGGAACCGCCTTTCGATCATCACGGGGCCCAACATGTCGGGTAAATCGACGTATATGCGGCAAGTCGCGCTGATCGTGCTGATGGCGCAGATCGGGTCGTTCGTGCCTGCCGAAGAAGCGCGCATCGGCACGGTGGACCGTATTTTCACCCGCGTGGGCGCGTCGGACGATTTGGCAACGGGGCAAAGCACTTTCATGGTGGAAATGACCGAGGTTGCGAATATCCTGCACAACGCGACCGCCCGCTCGCTGATCATCCTGGACGAAATCGGCCGCGGGACGAGTACGTTCGACGGGCTTTCGATCGCGTGGGCGGTACTTGAACACATCGCCTGCGAAATCGGCGCGAAGACGCTGTTCGCCACGCACTACCACGAGCTGACGTTATTGGAGAAACGCATCGCGGGCGTCGTCAATTTTTATTTCACCACACGGGACGCGGACGGCGATATCGTATTCCTGCGCAAGCTCGTACGCGGCGAAGCGGGGCAGAGCTACGGCATACACGTAGCGCGATTGGCCGGATTACCGCAATCGACGCTTAAACGCGCGTCTCAATTGCTTGGGGAATTGAATCCCAAAATCAAGCAAAAATAAAATTAAATAGAACTTTATGTAAAAACGCTTGTATATGTTGAATTTGCGCAATTTACGTGTTATTATTACACTTACATTACAAATAAATATGCAGGGGGAAAGTGTATGCTAAACAGTTTAAAAGGGAAACTGATCCTCCCTATCGCGGCGGTTCTGTTATTTACGGTCGTTGTGATAATCGTTTACGTATCCTCAGCCACGCGCGATTTGGCGGAGGACTTGACCCAGGAGCGGCTGGATGTTTCATCCAACGCCGTGTCCTCCAAGTTAAAGGACCTTGAGGCAAGGTCCGAGCTCGTCGCTTACGCCGTCGCCACTAACTACAATATCATCCAAAGCATCCTGGCCTGGAACGAAGGCGATCAGGACCGGGCAAGGCAGGAACTGATCGCTTACCTGACCCCCACCGCCCGCGATATGGATGTGGACAGCTTCATCGTGCGCGACGCCGACGGTGTGGTCATACTCCGCTTGCACGATATTAATAATTTCGGCTCGGCGGACGGTTCGGCCTCGAGTGTACAAGCCTTGCAAGGGCGCACCACCACAGGCTTCTCCTCGACGGCGACCATGCCGATGGGGCTTAACACCACCGCCCCCGTATGGCACAACGGCCAAATCATCGGTAACATAGCCCCGCTTACCTTCATCCACACAAACGGCTTCGTGGACCGTTTTTCCGAAATCTTTAACTCCCATATCACGGTCTTCGGCGGGGCGAACGGCAACGAGCGCGTAGCCACCACCTTCGGGCGGGAAACGGGGAACCGCGTAACCGGCACCACGATGGACAGCACCGAAATTACGGACCCCGTACTCAACCGCGGTGTTGTTTACAGCACCCGTACCGATTTGTTCGGAGCGAGTTATAACGTCATCTATTATCCTTTAACCAACCTCAGCAACAACCCCGTCGGTATGTTCTCGGTCGCGTTCTCCGCCGAGCATGTGGACACCGCCGTATCCGCCAAGCAAATGATGCTGATCCTCATCGGCGGTATAAGCATTGTGATTGCGGCCGGCATCATGTTTTGGCTGATTACCAAGCTGCTTAAGCCCCTGGACGGGCTCACCAAGAGCGTCAAGGCCGTAGCCGCGGGTAACTTTAACATCAACATGGACAGGCAAGGACTTACCAAAGACGAAATCGGCACGATTTCACAGGATGTGTACGGATTGGTGGACGTCATACGCGGTATGGTGGACGACGTGCATCAAATATCGCGCTACGTCGCCAAGGAAGGCGACATCGACTACCGCTCCGACCTTTCCAAGTATCAAGGCGGGTACAAGGAAATGATTGCCGGGCTTAACGAGTTTACGGACGACTACGTAAGCGAAATAAAAGCCGTTATCAAGGTACTGGGCAACGTGAACATGGGTATCTTCAAATCCGATATGAAAAAGCTGCCCGGTAAGAAAGCCGATTTGAACGTCGCGGTGGATTCGCTTATATCCAACCTCACCGGCGTAAATTCGGAAATTAACGGCATGATTGACGCCGCCGCCGTAAAAGGTAACCTCAAGTTCGTCATCGACACCGCCAAGTACGAAGGGGACTGGCGCACGATTATGTCGGGGCTTAACAGCGTAGCCGAAGCCGTAGACAAACCCCTGGCGGATATCAAGAACGCCATGGATGCCCTTAACCGCGGCCGCTTCGACACCTTCGTGGACGGCAGCTACGCGGGCGACTTCCTCGCGATTAAGAACGACATCAACCACGTAATCAAAGGTTTGTCCGAATACGTGCGCGAAATCGGCGATTGCCTGTCGGATGTATCTAAGGGCGACCTTACGCGCCACATCCGTATGCAGTTTGACGGCGACTTCAACCAAATCAAGCTGTCGATTGACAACATCGTCACCACCCTCCACAAGACCATGTCCGATATCAATTCCGCTTCCAGCCAGGTATTAATGGGCGCGAAGCAAATTTCGGCAAGCGCCATCGACCTTGCCAACGGCGCGCAGCAGCAAGCCAGCAGCGTGGAAGAACTCAACGCCAGCATCGACATCATTAACCAACAAACCCAGCTCAACGCCGAAAACGCCGCCCAAGCCAGCGAGCTTTCGCGCAAGTCCGCCGAAAACGCAAATGCCGGTAACGAATCCATGAAGCAAATGCTGGGCGCGATGGATCAGATCAAGGAATCCTCCAACGACATTTCCAAGATCATCAAATCCATCCAAGACATCACCTTCCAAACCAACCTGCTGTCGCTTAACGCGTCCGTGGAAGCGGCGCGCGCGGGCGAACACGGCAGGGGCTTCGCGGTCGTAGCCGACGAGGTACGCAACCTCGCCAACAAATCGCAGCAATCCACCGTGGAAACCACCGCACTCATCTCCGACTCCATTAACCGTGTGGACGCGGGCTCCACCATCGCCGAAACGACCAGCGAATCCTTGGCGATCATCGTAAAGAACGCCGACGAGGTATTGCAAATCATCAACGGAATCTCGGCTTCCTCCAAGGAACAAGCCGACTCCATTTCCCAAGTCTCCATCGGCCTTGCGCAAATCTCCAGCGTCGTGCAGTCCAACTCCGCCGTATCGGAGGAAACCGCCGCCGCGTCCGAGGAGCTCAACTCGCAAGCCGAAGTATTACAGCAATTGGTGGCATACTTCCGCCTATAGTAAAAACGCGGCAGGTATTTGCACAACGCTTCATATCCATGTATAATAAACGCAACGGGGGTCGCCGATAAGCGGCCCCCCAAGCCCGAGTGGCGGAACGGCAGACGCGGTGGACTCAAAATCCACTGATGGCGACATCGTGGGGGTTCAAGTCCCTTCTCGGGCAGCAACAGCCCAAAAAAATCCTGCAACTCAACGTTTGCAGGGTTTTTATTTTCATAAAAACTTATTATTTATGGACATACAAATTTGCGATTCGGGATATTACCGCACCGCTTCCTTTGTCGTCCGTATAATCTTTACCGTTCATGTAATCGGATGTTACAATAGTATAACCCGTTTTTAATATAGTAATCATATCCAAAGGAACGAAGGGTGATAACCATGACCGACCCCATGCCGGAATATAAGGACGTTGAGAATAAACTGATTATCCTGTACCTGCTTAACCGCATGGTGTTGCCTATGTCACGGGGGCAAATCGCGGAAATGGTGCTGAGCGGGGAATTCATGGATTTTTTTACCTTGCAGCAAAATTTGTCCGAAATGGTGGAAATCGGTTTCCTGGACGCCTCGCAGGAGAACGCAGCGGATAACAATACCACGCGGTATACCGCCACGGAGGACGGAGCGAATACGCTGGAATTTTTCGAACGGCGGATCGCCTTCAGCACGCGGCAGGCGATCAACCGCTACGCCAACGAAAACCGGCAGAAGATAAAGAAGGATTACGAAAAGACCGCTACTTATTTTCCGGATGAAAATAACGACGAATTCCGCGTAAAATGCGGCGTATACGAGGATAAACGCGCGCTTTTGGAGTTATTTATCTCGGTGGATACCCGCGAGCAAGCCAAGTTTATCCAAACCAATTGGCAAAAGAACGCAAGCGTCCTTTACGGGCAAATCATCAACGCGCTTACGACGCAAATCGCCGAATCAAGCGTCGATACTGAGGTTCATATAAGCGCTGATTAAAAACGGCAGCTCCGAATCGCGGATAAAGATACGGTAGAACGGGAACGCGAAATGGACGGAGCCGCGTTCATCGCCGGCGTTGGCGAACTCCAATACATAAACAATGTCCATATGCCAAATAGTAATGGGTTGATTGCCCAGGAGCGTGTTCGCGCGTTGCAAAAAGGTGATCAACGCTTCGTCGGGCGCGAAGAGCGGCCGTTCGGGGCCGTCGAAGCCAAGCACCCGCCCGAACTGCATATCCACCTCGATAATCCCCGCATCCGTTACCAGGAATTCGATAAAATTGGAATAAATCGTATGCCCCCTGTAGGTCTGCCGATACACAACGCGTTGGCCTTCCTCGTCGTGGGGGGTAAAGCGTTCGTCACGCACGAAACCGGGGAAATACCGCGATATGACGGAATCGACCGTCGTATCCCATCCGTCGGGGTTAAAATACGTGACGAAACCGTCCGTAATCCACATCTGCGCACTACCCACGGTAAAGTCAACGCCGAACGGCGTTTCTTCACGTATGACATGGCCGGCGTCGCGGAAGAAAATCCCCACCAATTCCTCCTCGTCGTAATAATAGCCCGATATTTGCAACGCGCGCATCGACGGGAAGCGGCGTATCATTTCCGTATCCATTGTAATATTATGGCGAGCCAAAACGGAGCGAATGATGTCCTCCTGTTCGGCGGAAACCACATAACTCCGATTTTCCGCGATAAGAAAGCCCGCTATCGCAAGATTAAGCAGTACGAAGAAAAGCAGGATCAAATTCTTTGCCTTTTCCCATTCCATTATTGTTCGTCCGTTCTTTCCAAGCGAGATTCCAAGCGTATTTCCAAGCCCGCTCCCTGCTCAGCCGGAAAGCCCAGCATAAAACGCTCCCCTTCTCTCGTCGGTATATTTAACGCGCCGGGCGTCAGCGTTTGGCGGTTTAACGTATCCAAACCGAATGTAAATGCCAGCTTGCGGTAGCGCGTTACGCGCCCATGGTCCACCACTACCTCGATGGGGTACGGGAGCGGATCGTGCGTGGGCCCCCACCCGTCCTCCGGCGTAAGGAGCGGGAAACCGCCCGCCTCCGTACCCCCGATGACATAATTAAACCAAAAGACATGCGTGCGCCCGCGCGATTCAAACCCCGCGAGGTAAAAATCATGGCTCGACGCGTGGGGGTCGTTATTTACGAACGCCAGCGCACCCGAAAAATCCGTCATAAAATCGGGCCGTTCGCCGCGTCTGATGGGACGGAAGCAATTGTATTCCAAAATATTACCCGGGAAATAACGAACCCGCGTATTAATCGTCGAAATCGTGATAACGTTATCGACCATACGCGGGTTCCGTATGGCGGGGTTGTCGAAGAGATACGACACCTGCGCGTTGACCGAATGAAGCTGTACCTCACCCAAGCGGTTGGCGTACGGGTTCGTCATGCGGAGCGTATTATGCCGCCAGCCGTCTTGCGTGCGGGGCAGAAAAATCCGCGTATCCGTGGCGTTAAAGTACAGGTTGTCATCGATATAAAAATCGGGTAATTGGAATTGCCCCGAAGGTAAGGCGAATGTCCAAGCCCGTTCGCTATCCAAAAATATCACGCCCGCGGGTACGACCGCCACGGCGTTAAACGATTCGAGTCCTCTGTCCGTCAGCGCCGCACCCGTACGGCTATTAAACGCCGGCGCGAAAATGTCCGAATTTACCGTAAACGCGTATTCGTACAGCACGATCGGCCCGCGTAACGCGGCGTTTAGGGTCGGCGCGGCATCGCTTGTGCCAACGAAATCGCCGCGGCGTAAAATCTCCGCGATGGCATTGTCCGCCGTCGGTTCGTTAACGCCGTAGCGCATGTCGAACCGCCCGTCCCCATTGCCGAATACCACCCGCATGGGACGTACGATGTCCGTATACCCGTCGGGCGCGGGCGCGTCGAACAAAGCCGCGAAATAAACAAAAAAACTGCGGTTCGTAATATTGACGAACCACAGGCGACCCGTTTGGTAAACGGCCAAAACACCCAAAACGATGATCACCAGGGTTTTTATCCTGCGCAGTATCCCTTTGTTGATATTAAACATATTTAACCCGTTGGAATGTCGGAGAGTTATCGCCGGATTCGTCCCCTTCGTGGGACATCCCGCCCTCTTCGCGTTTGAAGCGCAAAACCATGGTCGTGCCTTCGCCCGGGGTGCTTGACGCGTGTATCGCCCCCCCATGCGCCTCCATGATTTCCTTGGCGATGGCAAGGCCCAAACCCGTACCGCCGAGCGCGCGCGAACGTGCCTTGTCCACCCGGTAAAAGCGATCGAATATCCGCGCCAAATCTTCTTCGGGTACACCCATACCCTCGTCGCGGATGCTGACCGTGTGGCGGCTTTCGTCCGATTCGACCACTACGTGTACGGTAGAGCCTTCGGGGCTGTATTTGATGGCGTTTGACAAAATATTTGATATCACCTGGTTTACGCGCGGGGCGTTGGCTAGTATAAAACACGCTTCTTCCGTCCCGCCGAGTTTGATCTCCTGGTTCTTTTGCTCGGCCAGCACTTGGCATTGGCGGATAGTGATGCGGATCAAGCCCAGTAAATCCACGATATCCAGCTCCAGCGTCGTTTGCTTGTTGTCCAAGCGTGATAACTCCAACAGATCCGTCACCAGCGTTGTCATGCGGCGCGCTTCCTCGTCGATGATTTCCAAGAAAGCGATGGCGGTTTTGGGGTCTTCAAGTGCGCCGTCTATCAACGTTTCGGTATACGTGCGGATGGACGTCAGCGGCGTACGCAGCTCGTGGGAAACATTGGCAACAAATTCCTTGCGCATGTTGTCCTGCTTTTCCTTTTGTTCCAAATGCTGCACGATTTCATCCGTCATGTAGTTTACGCTGTTGGCCAGTACGCCGATTTCATCTCTGCTGTGTACGGGAATCTTTTTCGACAAGTCGCCCCCGGCCACCGCGCGGGCATGGCGTGACATCGCCACGATGGGCCGCGTAATCGTATTCGCCAGGAAATACCACGCAATGGGGATAATGATCAATGCCACCAATACCGTAAGTAACAAAATCCGTGTGAGCTCGAACAGGTTCGCGTTCATGTCATCGGTCTTCATGCGGGTGTTGATAATAAAACGCCCGTCGGGGTGATCGACGGGCATCGCAAAGCTCAGCCATTCCGCTTCAATATCGTTCAAATCCATACCCACACGCCCGACGGAGAAGCCCTCCTGCCCGCTCATGGCCCATGATATGGCGCGGTCGTTGGAACGCGCCCCCACAAACCCGGCAGGTGCGATCCCGATGCCCAGCTCGCTCATCAGGATCACTTCGATATCATACTCACTTTGCAGCGTTTCCCACTCGGGCGCGTCCATAAAACGCGAACGATCGTTGGGCTGCACAATCGTGTTATACGCCTGCACGGCAAAACCCCGCAGCCTTTCGCGCGCCCTTTCCTCCTCCATGGAGCGCACCTGCCGCAACATAAACGTACCGCTTAATACCATGACGATCAAAACCACGGAGATATATATGACCATCAGCTTTAATTTGATACTGTTGAATCGCCTTACCTTCATTGAGCGGTTCCCGTACCGAATTCCGCGGTGAAATGGTAACCCACACCGCGTTTGGTGAGAACATACGTGGGATTGTCGGGTTCGGGCTCGAGCTTGGTGCGTAGCCGACGGATCGTTACATCCACCGTGCGTACGTCACCGAAGAATTCGAAGCCCCATACCTCCTTAAGCAGCATTTCACGCGAAAACACTTGGTTATTCTGCGTAGCCAAGAAGCGCACGACCTCAAACTCGCGCCGTGTAAGTTCAACCACCTCGCCGCCCCGCGTCACTTCGTACAGGTCCAAATCGACGATGAGCTCACCAAAGATCAACTGTTTACCGACTTCCTTCTTCGCGTCCTTGTCCCATCGGCGCAAGTTAGCCATGACCCGCTTCATCAACTCGCGTACGCCGAAGGGTTTGGTCACGTAATCGTCCGCGCCCAAATCAAAGCTCAATACCTTGTCCGTTTCGTCCGCACGTGCCGTCAGCATGATGATCGGCACCTGCGAAACCTCGCGTATGCGTTTGCATACCTCGTAACCGTCCATCTTGGGCATCATGATGTCCAACAGTACCAAATCGGGCTTTTCGTTTAACGCCAGCTTCAAACCCGCCGCGCCGTCATAAGCGGACAAAACGTTGTAGCCTTCCTTCCTCAAGTTATAAGTCAAAATGTCTACGATTCTCATTTCGTCGTCCACTACCAAAATTTTCGCGCTCATGGGACCTCCCCTATAATTCGAAATATATTCGCATTTCTTGATTTATTGAATCCTTAATTTCCTCATCGCCAAAGAAACCCTTTGGCGGTTAAGCCTTGAGTGCGCACATTCCTGCGGTAAACCATTGTATATTTAATAGTCGTGTCTTTTTTGCGATCCCCGTCATAAAAGTCACCTCCAAAAAGCAGTATATCTATAACCATACGCATATGCAAATATTTATATATGGACTTATGGTACAAATGTTTAAAAAGTATCGGTTTTATCATCAGATTAAAAAAAGTTTGTTTTACTTATATTGCCCCACCCTGCCGCCCTGCTTGACGGGTAACTGCCCTTTTATAATCCGCTGCAGTCCGTTCCACCAATATGATGAGTTGTCCCTTGTACCCTTTGCCTACGATGCCGTCCCCTTCCCAATGACCGAACTCCTCACGGCCTTCAACGGAAACGGGGCGCATTCCAATACTCCTACCCAAAACCTTCTTCTGTTGTTTTTTGCGCTTCGCGATGGTATGCTCTCCTCGGCTCATCGGTTGACCTCCCTGTCACTATTATTCCGCAAACAACAGTCTACAAGTATCCACTCTTTGGGCTACCTTTTTTATACCCCCGAAGGGGGCAGTTGAATTTACAATCGGGGCAGTATATTTTGACATAAAACACCTTGCAAAATAAATTTTTTGTCATATAATTGTAATAAACAGCTCGTCCCTTCGGGGCGGGCCGGTTTTTTGATTTCGCGGAGGGGATATTATGCAAACCAAGTACATCTTTATGACGGGCGGCGTGTGTTCGGGGTTGGGTAAGGGCATTACGGCCGCGTCGCTAGGGCGTTTGCTTAAGGCCCGCGGCTACCGCGTCACTATCCAAAAGTTCGAGCCCTATATCAATATGTTCCCAGGTTTGTTGAGCCCCTACCAGCACGGCGAGGTATTCGTCACCGAGGACGGCGCGGAATCGGACCTCGACCTCGGCCACTACGAGCGCTTCATCGATGAAAACCTGAGCGTTAACAACAGCATTTCCGCGGGCAAAGTGTATTGGGAGGTTTTAAATAAGGAGCGCAAGGGCGTTTTCATGGGCAAAACCATCCAAATCATCCCCCACATCACCGACGCGATCAAATATTATATTTCCGGCAACCACGACGCCGACATCGTCATCACCGAAATCGGCGGAACCGTCGGCGACTTCGAAATACTGCCTTTCTTGGAAGCTATCCGCCAGTTCGGCGAGGATATCGGCTTCGAAAACGCCATGTACATCCATCTTACGTTGGTGCCGTACCTCGATTTCGCGGGGGAACCGAAGACGAAGCCCTCCCAGCACTCGGTGAAGGAGCTGCGCTCGCTGGGCATCCGCCCCGACATCCTCGTGTGCCGCACGCCCAAGCCGCTGGGTGAGGAAATGCGCAAGAAAATCTCCCAATTCTGCCACGTCAATCAAAATTGCATCATCGAAAATACAGACGCCGATTGCCTCTACGAAGTCCCCCTCCTGTTAGAAAAGGAAAACTTCGCCCAAATCGTATGCGGCCGCCTGGGCCTTACCCCTCCCCCGCCCGACTTGGCCGAGTGGGAAGCCCTCACGCAAATTAAACCCACCCAAACCGTCACCATCGGCTTGGTGGGCAAATATGTGGAGTTTCGCGACGCTTATTACAGCGTGACGGAAGCCTTCAAACACGCGGGTATCGCCAACCGCGCCAAGGTCAATATCGAATGGATTCACGCGGAGGAAATCAACGCCCACAACGCCCAAGAGCGCCTCCACGCCCTGGACGGCATCATCCTGCCCGGCGGCTACGGCGAACGCGGCGCGGACGGCCTCATACACGCCATCCGATACGCCCGCGAATCAAGGAAACCCACCCTCGCTATCGGCCAAGGGATGCAATGCGCCCTCATCGAGTTCGCGCGCAACGTGGCTAACAACCCCGAGGCTGACAGCATGGAATTCAACCGCGAAACCCCTTTCCCCATCATCGTCCCCATCGCCGCCAACATCGAGGAGGACGAAAAAATCGCCCCCCTGCGAAAAGGCGCGATCCCCATCAAACTTGCCCCCGATTCCCTCTTAGCCGCCGCCTACGGCGAACTCCTCATCTACGAACGCTTCCGCCATAAGTACAAGATCAACAACCTTTTCCGTACGCTTCTCATGGATAGTAACCTGCACCTCGTCGGCCATTCCCCCGACGACCAAAACATCGAAGCCTTCGAACTGCCGCGCGGCACGCATCCGTGGTTCGTCGCTGTGCAGTTCCATCCGGAGTTTAAATCAAGGATGACAAGGCCGAGTCCGTTGTTTCGGGCGTTTGTGGGGGCTACACTCGATTCTTCAACTGGAAAACATACGCCATAATCTCCGCAACAGCCACGTACAATTCTTCCGGTATTTCCTTATCCAACTCCACATCATTATAAATAGCCCGCGCCAGCGGCGGGTTTTCGACGATGGTGATGCCGTTTTCGATGCCCGCTTCTCTTATACGCCGCGCCATGAAGTCCACGCCCTTGGCGACGAGGATGGGCGCGGTCAACGCACCCAGGATGTCGTATTTGAGCGCGACGGCGTAGTGCGTGGGGTTGGTGATGATGACGTCCGCCTTGGGTACGTTTTGCATCATGCGGCGCATACTTACCTCGCGCATTTTTTGGCGGATTTTGCCTTTTATTAAGGGATTACCCTCCATTTGTTTGTATTCTTCCTTTACCTCGTGCTTGGTCATACGGAGGTCCTTTGCGTGCTTCCAACGGGTAAAGCCGAAGTCAAGCGCCGCAACGAAGAGGTATAATGCGCCGATCGCCAGCCCCATGTTAATGACCAGGTTGCCGATGCTAGCCGTCGCCAGCCCCAATTCCATGAAAAGGAGCGTCGGCAGAAGCTCCTCCACCGCGTTCGAAATCATGATAAAAACCACCGTGCCGATTACGCCCAGTTTTAATAACGATTTCAATAAGTTCATCAGACTTTGCAGCGATATGATTTTTTTAAAGCCCTTTATGGGGTTTAGCTTCGAAAATTTGGGTTGTAACGGTTTGGACGTTATTTTCCAGCCTACCTGTACCACGTTGGTTACGACCCCGACGAGAAACGCCACCATAAACAGCGGCGCGCACATTAACAGGACTTGGCCAAACACCCACGCCACATGCCGCGCCATGCTCACCCGCTCAAACGCTTCCAAGCTGGTGGGTATCGCCGAATAATGGGAATAGAACAGCCCGATAGACCCGTCCGCGATATACCCCGCGAACATCCGTAGTGCGGCGAACATCGCCAACAGCATAAACGCCGTGCTAACCTCTTGGCTTTTCGCTACTTGGCCTTCCTCGCGGGCCTTTTGTTTTTTTCGGGGCGTCGCCTTCTCCGTTTTCTCCGAACCGCCGCTGTCGGCGAAGAAGCGCAGGTTTAACGGGATATATAATTTTCTCATAGGTTATACGGCCTCAATCCCCAAATAATCTCCCCCAGCGAATCGTATGCCATAGTAAATAAATATCGGTAAATACGGTTCACCGGCCCCGCCATGGTCGTCAGAAGCAGGAAGAACCCGACGAGGATCTTCAACGGCATCCCCACGACGAATACGTTCATTTGCGGCGCGGCCTTTACCATAACGCCCAGCGCCACGTTTATGACGGTCAGCGCGCCAATGATGGGCAGCGCGATTTGTACCCCCATCACGACGAACGCCGTCATTTGCGCTATGATAAATTGGACCACGGGTTGGTTACCCAGGATATGCGCCGCACCGATGGGCAATATTTCAAAGCTGATCATAAACGCCCACATAAAATTCGCCAGCCCGTCCGTCACTATCATCAGGGCCATGATCGCCATAAAAAAAAGGTTACCCACGATGGGCACCTGTATTTGTAAAAGCGGGTCAACCATATTCACCATGGCAAGCCCCATCATAAAGTCGATGACTTGCCCCGCGTACAGGATAATGCTGAACACGAAATAGATGATATAACTCATCATCAGCCCCGCGAGGAATTCCGTCAATATGGTCAGCACAAACGCGGGTATCGTCTCCGTTGCCACGACCGCCGTTACGATCCCCGAAGAAAATATCGACGCGCCCACGACCACCGCCAGCAATAAACGTACCAGCATTGGGATACTCATACCCGATATTACCGGCAGGAAAATAAAAAACGCCAGCGTCCGCACCAGCACCAGCATGAAGACATCGATTTGATCGTAAAACGCCGCGATTATCGGGAGGGATTCCATCCCTTTATCCCATCCCTTGGATAAAAGCCATCACAAAATGGAAATAACGTGTCAACCGCTCCAGCATATACGGCCCGAAGAACACCAGCGACCCCAGCACCGCCAATATCTTGGGGATAAACGCCAGCGTCGGTTCCTGTATGCTTGTCACGGTTTGGAATATAGCCATGATCAAACCCGCGATAAGCCCCATCGCCAGCGGCGGCGCGGCTACCCACATGACCGTCACCAAGCCTTCGGTGATTAAATCGAGTATCGTCGCGTCCGTAATCACGTCAGCCACCGCCCCTGAATGTCAATAGCATATTTCGGATATACGTCCCCCAACCTCCCGACATAATGAACAGCATAATTTTAAACGGCAGCGAAATCATCGCGGGGGGCAGCATCATCATACCCATCGCCATCAATACGCTCGCCACCACCATATCGATGACGATAAACGGCAGGTAAATCATAAACCCGATAATAAACCCCCACGTCAGTTCCCCCAGGATAAACGCGGGTATCAATACGAAATTGGGAATCCCATCGCCAAATACATATCCTTCCTCCGGGTCGCCGGGTACATATTCCGTCCCCGAAAGGTCGAAGAAAAGCTGGACGTAACGTTCGTTACTGGCAACCTGCGCCAACATGAAGCTCCGTATCGGCCGCATCCCCTCTTCGAACGCGACCTCAAAAGTGATTTCGCCCCGGCTGTAGGGCTGCAAGGCGTTATTGTTCAAATCCCGGAAGGTCGGCGTCATGATAAAAATCGTGAGGAACAAAGCGATCCCGATCAGCACCTGGTTGGGCGGCATTTGCTGGGTCGCCATCGCCTGCCGCAAGAACGATAATGCAATAATAATCCGCGTAAAGCCCGTCATCAGGAGCAGCAGCGAAGGTGCCAGCGCGATCAGGCTCATCAGGAATAATATCTGTAACGCCGACGAAACCTCCTGCGGGTCTTCCGAGCCTTCCCACAGTACGTTTAACCCCGGCCAGTTACCCTCGGGGAATACCTGCGAGGGCGACCATTCCGGCGGAGGTGTCACAATAACCGTCGCGGGCGTAGGCACCGGGGTGGGCATGGCCGCGTTCGCCCCCATCGGGAGTAAAAGCGCAATACAAACCACAAAAAAAAGCAAGTACATGAGACCTTGCTTCCCACGCGTTTGCCCTGTAACCTGATTTGCGGTTTTATTCATCCTTGCGGTCATCCATCTCATCCTTAGCCCCGCCGCCGGACGGCATATATCGTTCCAATATCTTTTTAAAGGAATCCCTTATCGGCGGGAGCGGCTCGATTGCCTTCACTTGTGTTTCGTCCAGCTCCGCCAGCACCGTTATCTGTTCCTTTGTTACCCCAATCACCAGGTATTTATCCCCCGCGCGTACCAATTGCACCATATTTTGCGAGCCCACGACGATGCTTTCCATCAGTTGCAAATTACCCGACGCGCCCCCGCGTCCCTTTACCCGCCCCATCAACCGCAAAATAAAGTAGCAAAACAATATGATGAAGCCCATAACCAAAAGGATATAAAAAAACGAGCCAAACAACGCTAGCGTACCGCCACCGCTCGGCCCGTCCGTGGACAACATAAGTATCTCCATGGTTACGGCGATATTATCCGATTACTTTCTTCACCGCTTCCAGCACCCTGTCGGGTTGGAAGGGCTTGACGATAAAGTCCCTCGCCCCCGCCTGTATCGATTCGATTACCATAGCCTGTTGGCCCATCGCCGAACACATGATAATCAACGCCGCCGGGTCCGCGGCTTTGATACCCTTCGCCGCGGCGATCCCGTCCATTTCCGGCATGGTTATATCCAGTATGCAAAGACCGGGTTTTAATTCCTTAAATTTTTCGATGGCTTTAACGCCATTTTCGGCCTCACCGATAACGTTGTACCCGTTTTTGGTGAGGATATCCTTTAGCATCATCCGCATGAAAGCCGCATCATCCACCAAAAGAATCGTCTTGTCAGCCATTACGTTCACTCCCTTAAATATCTGATGCCTGCATGAGGCGTTTAAATCCTTTTTTCCACGCTTACGATGTCCGTGATGCGGATACCGAAGTTTTCGTCGATAACGACGACTTCGCCTTTTGCTACAAACTTACCGTTTACTAATATATCTATGGGTTCGCCCGCCATACGGTCCAAGGTGATGACCGTGCCGGGGGAGAATTCCAATATATCCTGAATACTCTTGGTCGTGCGTCCCAACTCCACCGTTATTTCCAACGGTACGTCCATGATGATGCCCATATTTTCCTTTTGTTGGAATACCGCGTTGTAATCCAGCGGTTGGAAAGCGGCGGGCTGTACGTTTGGCGGCGGCGCGAACTGGTGCGGCGGCGGGGGTGCGGCGTATTGCTGTGGCGGCGGCGCGTAGTACATGGGCTGCGGTTGGGGCGCGCCGTAATCCGGCGGCGGCGCGTACATGGGTTGCGGCGGCGGTGCTTGTTGGGGCGGGGGTGCCGCGGGTTGGGGCGGGGGCGTAACGGGCTGCGGCGCGGGGGCCGGAGGCGGCGGCGGCGCGGCGGCCGCCGGGGCGGATGTACCCATCATATCGCCTTGCAGCTTTACGACCATGTCCCTCGCGAAATCGATCGGTAATATCTGCATGATTTCCGAATCGATCAGCGTACCTATTTCCATCCTAAACGAAACACATGCCAGCAATTCATCGGGCGCGAACTCAACGGTTTTAAGGAAGTCGTCCTTTTGGAACTCCAGCATAAACGGCATGGGCGTGTTGATGTCCACTTTTTCCTTGATCATGGAGGAAAGCGAAGTAGCCGACGAACCGACCATTTGGTTCATGGCTTCGCCGATCGCGCTCATGTCGATTTCGTTGAGCTCGAACGGGTCAACGATATCCCCCGTACCACCCATCATCAAATCCGCGATGATTTTAACATCACGGTCTTTTAAAATCAATATATTCGAACCTTTTAACCCCGCGCGGTAATCCACACGGATTCCCACACAAGGACGGTCGTAGCTGTTGGAGAGTGAACCCCAATCCAACACCCGTACTTTGGGGGTGGTTATCGTCACCTTTTGATTGAGCAGCGCAAACAAAGTCGTCGAAGCCGTGCCCATGCTTATGTTGCCGATTTCGCCCAGGGCATCGCATTGGTCGGGGGTAAACACTTCTTCCGCCCGATCCACGATTTCGCCCTTGGTTAAGGGTAACGGGGGGGCCGGAGCTTCTTCCTGTTCGGGCGCCGCGTTATCCGCATCCGCCAACATACCGCCAAGTAACGCATCCAGTTCAGCTTGAGAAAGCATATCGCCCATTACTTCGTATCCTCCCTCTCGATCAGAGCCGTAATCTGTACTGCATATTTACCGCGGTTCGTTCCCGGTTTTGCGTGGAACTTTTGCATGGAACCCACCTTAATAATCAAGTCGGAATCGGTATAACTATCCAACGGGATAACATCGCCAACCTGCAAATTAACGAATTCGTTTACCATTACCTGTGTCCTACCCACTACGGCCGATACCGGAACGAAGGCTTTTTCCAGTTCCTCCGTCAGTTTCTCCCGGTAGACGGCCGTATCGTCCTGCCGCCTGCGCGTGTCATATGAGAAGCGCGCGTACAGCCTATCCATGATCGGTTCGAGCATCAAATGCGGCAAACAGAACGACAGGGTGCCTTCCGCCGAGCCGATTTTAATGTTTAACAGTACCAAAGCCACAAAATCCGTAGGGGCGATGATTTGCGCGAATTGGGGGTTGGTTTCAATTTTCTCCAAACGCGGGCGGATAGGGATGATATTTTCCCACGGTTCGGGCAAAAAATTGAGCATTTGCAACATCACCCGCTCCAGGAGGATTTTTTCCACTTCGGAAAACTCCCGCAGCTTCCTGAGCCCAAACCCCGGCCCGCCCAAAATCCTATCTATTATAGCATATCCTACATTACTCGACATCTCTACGATTATCGAACCGCCGGAAAGCGGCTGAAGCTCCACGATCGCCAATATACACGGGCTGGACAACGCCACGTTAAAGTCACGGTACATGATCGCTTCCGAGTTGACGACGTCGATCGTGGCGGATGTACGTAAATACCCCGTCATAAACGATGTTACGTTGCGGGCGAAGTTTTCGAATATGTTTTCAAGGGTCCTTAACTGATCCCTATTGAATTTTTGGGGATTGGCCCAATCGTAGAGACGCGCTTCCTTTGCCGCTGATTCCAACGGCATGATGGTATCTGCGGCGTCGCCCGAATTCATTTGTTCCAGTAGGGCATCAATCTCAGCTTGAGATAATATATCTCCCAAGAAAAATCACCTGCCTATCTAGGGGATGGCCCAATTGGGTGTACTGATGGCTACGACGATCGGGCCGTATTCGATCTGCAACCGCGCCAATATCCGTTCCTCGATGGCGGCCCGCCCTTCGGGTGTTTTCGCCTCCGCGTAGGTGGTGGCGAAAAGCACTTCGTTGGCGATGGTCCTGGCCCTTTGGAAGCCGAAGTTAACGTTGAAATCGTCCATTTCCCTGCGGGGTACGGTCGTATCGACACCTACTAAGATCGTAGTGACGATAAAGGCGTTCCTTCCCTGCGGGCCGTCCAATAAATTGGTACGGATTTCTTCCAGCTCCCGGGTCCAATCAACGTCTTCGGGCATAAGGATTTTAACCGGTGTCGTGCGGGGGGCGTCGATTTCCTCGCCGCTGCCGCCGAAGGCGTTGACCAAATAAATCGTAACCACTACCACCGTGGCCAAAAGCAGTACAAGCAAGGCGATTATGACCAGCATTAAGGGGCTGCCTTTGCTCTTTTCCATAGTGTTCTCCTTACCTACTTCTATATTTTACAGGCCCGGGATTTGGAACGGCGGTGCGGGTACGGGCCTTGTGGTGGTTTCGGTGAGGGCGGTGAATATCTTTATTTCCACGCGCCTGTTGTTTGCCCTGCCTTCGGGTGTGTCGTTGGTGTCGGTGGGATGGTGTTCGCCCATTCCGGTCGCTTGTATCATATCCGGGGGCACGCTCCACACATCCACCAAATGCCTTACCACGGAAGACGCCCGCGCGGCCGACAATCCCCAGTTATCCACAAACGGGCTGCCGGGGGCCATGGGTACGTTATCCGCGTGGCCTTCTACCACGATGGTATGGCCCTGTACGGCGTAATCCAAAATAGCCGGAGCCATACGGTCGATCATTTCGATCGCGGGGGGCAACAAACCGGGTTGACCGGGCTGGAAATGCGCGCGGTCATACATAACGATACGTACATAGGAAGCATCCTCCGGAACGAAAACACCTATATCCCCGGGTTGGCCCGGTACGTCGGTTATATCGTAGGGTGCCAAATACGTACGGAACGCGCTTGCCATAATCGCCGCGATTTGCCCTTGGGTAAGCACGGGCGTATCGGGGGGGAGTTCGCCCGCGATATTCGGCGTGGGTATGGGTACCGACAAATCACCGGGCGGCGGGGGGTATTCGAACATCGACGGATCGTTGAAGATACTGTCCCCCGCACCCCTGCCGAAGTTTTCCCCTTGGATGCCTTGTAAGAATTCCTGGAATTTAGCCTCGTCCACTTGCGCCATGGTAAACAGCAGGATAAAAAACACCATAAGCACCGTTACCATGTCGGCGTAGCTGGCGAACCAACCGGGCAAAACCATCTTCGCGCCTTGCTCTTTCTTTTTTCCCTTCACTATTCTTCACCGCCGCCGCCTGCCGCTTCGGCCTGCTTGGCGCCCACACCGCCGCGAAGAGCCGGGGAAAGGAACGATTTTAACTTTTCTTCAATGATACGGGGGTTTTCACCCGCCTGTATCGATAACATTCCCTCAATAAGTACGGTTTTTAACAGTATTTCTTCATTGCTTACCTGTTTTAATTTTGAGGAAATGGGGTTACACAAGAAGTTTGCCAATATACAGCCGTAGAACGTCGTTACGAGCGCGACGCTGAGCATCGGGCCGATCCCGCCGGGTTCGTCCAATTTGAGAAGCATGAGGACGAGGCCGACCATCGTACCCAACATACCCCACGAGGGGGCGTAGGTAGCCATCATTTCCCACACGCCGGCAATCGCGCCATGGCGGTCCTCCGTCCAGGAGCGTTCGGTTTCCATGATATCCTTAACCAACTCGGGGTCGGTACCGTCCACGATCAGCATAACGCCCTTCTTTAGGAAGGCGTCGTCCATGTTATTGGCGGATTCCTCCAGCGCGAGTACGCCTTCCTTACGGGCCGTGTTGGCGAGCTGAACGATTTTGTCGATGGCGGCGGCGGGGTCCTGCGCGGGCGGTTTGAAAATGATGCCGACGGCTTTCATCGCCGTGACGAACGTACTCATTTTGACGGAAAGAAACGTAGCGGCGACCGTACCCCCGACAACAATCATAACGGAAGGGGCGTCGCCGAATTCTCCAATCATGGCGGGATTCATGTCAGCGGTGATGAGGATGGACATAATAATGAAAAGCACACCTGCTACAATTCCAATGAGCGAACCAAGTTCCAAATTATACAGCCCCTTTCGGGAATTTCCTCATAGGATTGATCTATGTTTTGTTTATTTTTTGCTTGTAGGCGATGATTTTTTCCATCACTTCGTCCACGGTTTCGCGCACGATAACCCTTTTACCTGACATCGTCGTGATGGTGGTGTCCGGGGCTTCCTCAACTAATTCGATTTGGTCGCAATTAACCAGCACGTCCCGGTCGTTGATGCGGGTGACAATTATCACAATATCCCTCCGCCCTCGTATTACAGTTGATAGTACCATAATGACGGTTTCGTTACAATGGGAAATTATATACTTTTCGCAAAAAACGCTAAAAAAACGCGGGTTGGTTTTTTTATACCAACCCGCGTACGTTTATTTTTACCTTCTTAAGTTAACCAGTTCCTGTATCATTTCGTCCGAAACGGAGATCAACCGGCTTGAAGCCTGGAATCCGCGCTGTGTGACGATCATGTCGGTGAACTCCTGCGCCAGGTCAACGTTCGACATTTCCAGCGCGCCCGCCTGTATGTCGCCGATTTCGCCGATGCCGTCGAACGAACCCGAGTTGGCGGTAGCCGCCCAAAGGTTTGACCCCATGCGCTGCAGGCCCGCCGGGTTTGAAAACATCGCCACGGGGATTTGCCCCAGCACACGCAGGCGTCCGTTGGTGAACATACCCGTTACCGTACCGTCGCGGCCGATGGAAATGTCGCGCAACGTACCGGGGGGGTTGCCGTTGATGGGCTCGAAGCCCGCGTTGGTGTTCATGCCGCCGCGGTTGAAGAATTCAAGCATACTGAAAGTCATGGAACCGATGGGGATGGTCGTACCCACTACACCGCCGATGTTTCCGGCCCCCGCCGTACCGTCATATACGATTACCCTGCCGTCCGCGTCGCCGAAGGTGGCGCGCGGGTTGGTTCCGCGGATGGGTACGATATGCATCTTAAAATCGTTGGCGGCGTTTACTTGCCAGGCTTCGTCGGACCATGTACCCGGTGCCGTCGGTATCGGCCTTCTTAAAACGGGATCGGGGCGTACGGTGGTGCCTGTCCCCGTCGCTTGCGTCGCCGGCCCCATGCCCAACAGGTTACCCATCGAGTCGAACGCCAGCGTTCCCGTGGGGCGCATGAGTCCGGGGTCTACACCGGCGGCACCTAACGGCATATCGACCATTACAGGCGGATTCGCATTATTCATTATTCCGTGTTGCAACATCCCCGCGTGGATACGGAGGTGTGCGGGGCTTATCGGGTTTGCCGCCGTGGAACGCGTACCGTCAAGCCACGCGTGTACGACAAAACCTTCGCTAACCGGCGGTGAAGCGTCGTTAAACACTTCTTCGCCCATAAATTCGAACGTCCAGTAGTTGTTCGCGCCCGGCGTATTGTGGTAAGTGAAGCGTACGTCTATCACGTAGCTGTGGCCGAGGCTGTCGAAAATGGTCATGGTACGCATGATGTCGCCTTGCTTTACTTGGTTTAATAATGAAGGGTTCGGCGGAATCGGCGGGGTGGCAGTCGCGTTGCCCACAACCTCCGGGCAGCTTTCCGTAAACCGTATCACGTTTACCAAGTCGCGGATATTCAAGTTGCCCGCCAGCTCCACAAAGGTCGTCGGTTCGCTGGGCATATTGGCTTTCGAACCGCTCATGGACAGCGGTACGAGGTTTGAGCGGTTAACCTCCCAACGGCCGGTTTCCTCGTTTTCGAATACGTCCCAGCCCATGAGCTGCATACCGTTGACGCCCAGGTTGCCCCGCGCGTCCTTGGTCACGTTGCCCGCGCGGGTAAAGAACGTACCCGACGAATCGCTCACGACGAAGAAGCCGTCGTTTTGGATCATGATGTCCATACCGAAGTCGGTACGCTGGGAAGCTCCCTGCGTCATGATATTGTCAATTGAACCCATGGAAAGCCCGAGGCCGATTTGCTGCGGGTTTACGCCCGTGCGGCCCACGTCGGGGTTGGCCGAAGTCGCGCCCGATAAATTTTGGTAGAACGCGTCGCGGAAGGTGGCCCGCGCCGTCTTATAGCCAATCGTGTTAACGTTGGCGACGTTGTTCGCTATTACGTCCATTCTCGTTTGATGTACGCGGAGTCCCGAGACTCCGGTAAACATGGAACGCATCATTGTAAATAACCCCTTTCGATGTGTGGATTCCTTCTGTCGGTCGGGAATCCTTGCCTCCCCGTGGGGTCCGGCAATATTTTTCGTTAGATGATCACCGCGCCGTCGATGTTGGAGAATACGTTGTCCTGGCGGTTCATTGCGGTGATCACCGTACGGGAGCGTACGTTCACCACCAGCGCGACATCGTCCATTAAGACCAACGAATCGCGTATGCCTTTCTCCTGCGCCCTGCCTATCGCCGTGCCCAATCGGGCGATTTGGTCATCGGAGAGCTTAATGTCCCGCGAGTCCAAGCGCAACGCCGCGTGCTTGGAAAACAATACGTCGCGGAAGTTGATAGACGGCTGTTGGATGGGCTGGCCTTGCTGCGTTATCTGCCTCGCCGCGTTTTCGATACCGGCGATGTTCGGGCGTACGTTCGGCGCGATCACGCGTTATTCCTCGCGACGCGGTCGGCCAGGTACATAAGGTAGCTGACTTCATGCATCGTAACGTTGCCGTCCTCGTCCTCCGACCGTACGTTAAAGAAGGGAACGCCGTTGCGGATGGTAATATCCTGCACCACACCGCTGATATTGACGTGTTGGATGGTGCGGTCTACGAATTGGATCGCTTCCATGGCGTAGTTGATGCGCTCCACGAATTCGCGCGTGCCGTTTTGGAAGACCAGGTACGCGCGGCTGTTGTGGATATCCACGCCCGCCAGCCTGTCGCCGTTGGTGAATAGCTGGGAACCGATGAGGATTGGCCCGTCGGCCACGGAGGCCACTTCCCACGGGAATACTTCGCGGTTGCCGACGACCAGTACCGATTGGTTGCCGCTGATCTTGATGTAATTGACCTTTCCTTCCACGAAGTCCGTGACATCCCCTTGCGCGTTGTGCAGGAGGGCTTGTATGGTGCGTCCCACCATGTCCTGTATGCGGGTTTGGTTGACGGCTTGCAGTACGTTGTTGATGGGGTTGACGGGGTTTTCGCCGACCGCGCGTACGGCCGTGAAGGGTACGTCTATACCGTCCACAAACAGAAATACATCGCTGCCCTGCATCGTGACACCCTGTACCACGCCGTAGTCCTCAATCCATTCACCCGAATGGGGATGGCGGAAGCCGAATTCCACTTCCTGCCCGATCATGCCGAAGGCTTGGGTGCGTTCGAAGGATTGGTTGAGGTTGACCATTTGCTCAAGCGCGGAAAATTGCGCCATCTGTGCCATGAAATCACGGTCATCCATCGGGTTGAGCGGGTCCTGGAATTTGAGCTGCGTCATTAACAAATTAAGGAACGCTTGCTTATCCATTTCCGAGTTGGGCGTGCGTTCGGAGTTCATGCAGTTGGTCAGTTCCTTTTGCGGGATGTCGCCGATGCTTGACCATAAAACATTGTTTGCCATTTGATTTCTCCTTTCATTAGGATGGGGTTGCGTCCCTTATTACGCCGACAGGTCGATCGTGCCGTCGAAGTCGATGCTTGCGATGCGGGCATTGGCGTCTTCGAGCGATTCGACGCTTTCCGCGCGGTTACGCGTGTTTTGGCGGCCCCGGGCGAATTGGTTCATCCGTTCGTCTTGGTTATCCCGTACGGATACGCTCAATTCCGAGAATTGTATGCCCTGCTCCTCCAACGCGTCGCGTAATTGGTTAAAGCCGGACTCGAGCGCTTCGCGTACGCGCTGGCTTTCCGCGATGAATTGGGCGGTTACGATGCCGTTTTGCGTCAGTACGCGCAGCACGATATCGCCGAGGGATTCCGGCCTGAGCGTCAGGCGCATTTCGGTGACTTGTTCGCCCGTGTGCACGCGGATTTGCGACATGATTTGGTTGATCACGTCGGCGGGGTTGACGGCTTGCGCGTCTTGGGTTTGTTGGATGACTTGTACGGACTGCACGCGGGTTTCCGTTATGCTTTCCATCGGGGTTGCGTTGGCGGCGGCGGGATCGACGGGGGCTTCGTTTGCGGGCAGGAGCGGCGCGCCTTCCGCGGGCAGTAATTGCGGTCCGCTTGTTTCAACTGCGGTATCCGCCGCTTGCGCGGGAACGGACGCGTTTGACGAAGAAGCCGCGGGTTTCGCCGCTTGCGTATCGGCTTCCTCTTCGATGGGTGCGTCGCTTACGACGATTTCACCTTCTTTTTCGGCGTATTGCAAGCCTTCCGGTAAGGGTGTGTTCGTTGTTACGGCGTTGGCGGCGGCGGATGCCGGTTTCGCGTCGGTTGCTTGCTGCGTGTCATGCACAACCGCTTTGGCCGATTCCGCCAATTGCGCCATGGCTTCGTTTACGGCTTTGTACTGCGCGGGGAATTCCGGGTCGGACAATAGCGCCGCGGGGGTTTCCGCTTCGTATACTTCCTGCATCAACGCCACCACGTTTTGCGGTTCGGTCAAGTCCTGCGGGGTCAGTTCCGTTTGCGCAAGCATTTCCGTCAATACTTCCGGCGGGGTTTGCAAGATTACGGCTACCGCCGCCAGTATTTGCTCATCGGGGATGTAAAGCGGGATTCCGCCGTCATCCAAGGCTTCCGCGGGTACGGCTTCTTCCGTTTGGGCGTACGCTTGATTCGCTTCTTCGGTTGCTGATACGGATTCCTTTTCGGCGGGGCGGGTTTCCTCGGTGCGCCGCGTATTGCGGGGTTGTTCGGCGGATGCTTGGCCTTCCGTTGCGGACGGTTGCTGTTCCGACGGGGAACGACGCTCGTTTCGGATGGGTATGATGTCGGCCGTGCGGACGCTTTCGCGCCGCTGCGCTTCGGCGAAGACAAGCTCAAAGCCGCCTTGGTTTGCCCGTTCGGCGGCGAAGAGGTTGCGCGACGCGAGGTTTAAGCCTTGCGCGGTTAATGATTCGAGTGGTTTCATGGGTTTCCTCCTTTCCTTAGAATTTGGCAATAATTGGTTTGATGATTTGGGGAACCGCGATTTTACTCGGTATCTCCGCCGTTTTCATCATCACCGTTCTCATCTTCATCGTCATAATCTTCATCCGGCGTTATATCTTCGAATGTTTCGGGCAAAGGCGGCGTAAATAACGCGGGGGCCAGGGGCCTGAGGGTGGGTTCGGGTACGGATATCAAGCGAATCATATGGGCGGCGATTTCGGCATCCATTTCGTCCAATATCGCGCCCCGCAAGGAATTTGACATGGCGTTTAATATGCTTACCAACAAATCGATATCGGTAATCCGCAGGTCCACCAGTACATCGGCGGCGTTCCTTTCCTGCATGTTGCTTAACGTCCGTACTTGTGACATCACCGATTCATCGAAGTCACGCAGGCTTATCGCGTCACGCGCCAGTTGCTCGTAGAACTCGGGCATGATGTAGCGCACATGGTTAAGGAAGGCGTCCGGGTCGCCGTGGGCGACCATAGCGCTGAACTCCGCGCTCACGCGCTGGTATTCGCTCCAATGATCGCGGAAGGGGCGCAGCCGCGCGATCAGCAGGGCATCGGCCCGCTCACGTTCCGCCGCCGCGCTTAGTTGGTCTTGCAACGCTTCGTTATCCCGTTCCAACGCGCGTATCATATTGGCCAATTGGCGGGTGTCCATTTCTTCCAGCGGGACTTCGTCGCTTTCCTCCTCGGCTGGTGGGAACAATCCCCCCACCAACGGGGCGTTGCGCAGATACGGCATAAGCGTGCCTTCGCGGAAGTTAAACAGGTTCAACGCCACGACGGCGATGGCCCCGCCGATAATAACCACCAGCAAGATAATGATGATAAGACCCTTTTTACCTTTCTTCGGCGGGGTCTTGCCTTTGCCTTTCGCGGGTTTTTTCATGTTATCGTTCATGCGTTTGGTAATTTCATCATTGTTCATATATTACCCGCTCCTATCGTCCCTTGCTTCCTTATATTTATAGCTGATCAATTCGTCCACTTGTTTTTGTTCCGCAAGCAGCTCTTCTTTGATAAATTGCTCGCGGGCGTTGTCGCGCACGATTTCGAGTGCCTTGCGTTCCTTCATGGCTTCGACGAGTTCGAGCCGCTTTTTTTCCGCGAAGGCTTCGGCGGCCTTTATGCGTTCTTCCTGTTGCTTGATGTGGTTCTTCAGGCGTTCGATCGAGTTGTTCAAGTTCCGTATTTCGACGGGGTCGATGGCGTTAAGCACCGCGGCGCGCATTTCCTCGATTTGCCGGTTGCGCTGTTCGTTCATTTGCCGCAGGAGGTTTTTTTCCTCCTCCAGCTTGCGGATGGCCTTGGAATATTCCAACTCTTTTTGGTCCTCGATTTGTTCCTTTACGCCCAAATATTGCTGTAAACGGAAGTTAAACCGCGCCATCAGGCCAGGATTCCCTTCATTAATTCCTGCGCTTCCTCGTAGGAAAACTTATCTTCCACGGCCTGCGTCAGAAAGTCGTTGATGGGGCCATGTTTGGAAATCGCGTCGTCGATGTCATCGCTGGAGCCTTTCACGTACGCGCCGATGTTGATCAAGTCCTCAGAGTTGGCGTACACGGCCATGGATTTCTTGATTTCGTTGGCGTTCTTTTTATGCTCATTATCCACGATGTCGGACATACAGCGCGAAACGCTGGCCAGTACGTCGATCGCGGGGTAGTGGTTGCGGTTGGCGATCTTGCGTGATAATACGATATGCCCGTCCAGCACCGACCGGGCGGTGTCGGTAACGGGTTCGGTCAAGTCGTCGCCGTCCACCAAAACGGTATACAAGCCCGTGATTGACCCTTTCGCGTCGTTGCCCGCCCGCTCGAGCAGGTGCGGGATTTTGGCGAACACCGACGGCGTATACCCGCGCGATACGGGCGGTTCGCCGATGGCAAGACCCACTTCGCGCTGGGCCATGGCATAACGGGTGAGCGAGTCCATCAGCAACATGACATCCTTGCCTTGGGAACGGAAATATTCCGCGATGCTGGTGGCGACCTCGGCGCATTTTAGGCGTACCAGCGCGGGCTTGTCCGAGGTTGCGATTACGAGGATCGAACGCGCCAACCCTTCCTCGCCCAAGTCCTTTTCGATGAACTCGCGTACTTCCCTGCCCCGCTCGCCCACCAGCGATATGACGTTGATATCCGCTTTCGTATTGCGCGCGATCATACCCATCAGCGTTGACTTGCCCACGCCCGACCCGGCGAAGATACCCACGCGTTGTCCCTTGCCGACGGTCAGCAAGCCGTCGAGCGCTTTTACGCCCAAGGTCAGCGGATTTTCGATACGGGTACGGTGCAGGGGGTTGGGCGCGGGGTTGGTTACGTTAAACTCCACGCCGTCGTTGATTTCGGGTTTGCCGTCCATGGGGCGGCCTAAGCCGTCAAGTACCCTGCCCAACATCTTATCGGAAACGCGTACGGTGATGGGGCGGTCCTGCGCTTCCACGATATTGCCCGGGCCCACGCCTGCCATATCGTCCAGCGGCATTAACAGGATATGGTTGTCCTTAAACCCCACGACTTCGGCGAGGACGGGTTTGCCGTATTTTTTTGCTTTTATATGGCACGTTTGCCCGATGTAAACGTCGGGGCCGGTGGATTCAATGGTTAATCCTACTACCTGAGATACGCGGCCCAGTTTGCGGATGTAGTTTTTATTTAGTATTGAATGGTACTTGGTTAGGTTTACGTTCATATGAGGGGATCACCTATTGGGGGATTTTGTTTTTTTATGTGTACCGTTATCGCCTCCCCCGCGGGGCGCGATATGGCACGCGCGCTTGCACGAAAATGTGATGATCGGTTCGGTCGGGGAAGTGACTTCGTTGGTCTCCGCAAGCGGAGCCTCAACGAAGTCACATAACCCCGCCCTTCACCGCTAATCACATTTTCGTGAGGCGCGCTTAGCCATATCGCGCCCCGCGGGGGTTACGGGTGTTTAAAAGGCAATTACTGCTTAGTTAAGGGTAGTGGCTTATTGGGTACGCTGGTTATTATCTTTTTCAACAGTTTTCATATTCTTCTCTTGTTAAACGATAATGAAGTTCCAAGTTATTTTTTGCGGGGTCTTTATTAGCGGGGTCTTTATTAGCGGGGTCGTTACTGGTGGGGTCGTTATCGGTTGGATACGTTGAAAAGAGATGGAAACCATTTTTTTGAAATACCCGACCGCTTCTTTTGTTATAGTCACTTGTTATGCCGTAAATAATATCGGTTTTTTCATTGTTGAAGGCTAAATTGACTAACATTTGTACGATGGTTGACCCAATGCCCATATTCCAATATGATTTTTCGCCGATTAGAATATCAATTCGCCGTATGTCGGTGGAAGCGGGGTATTTTTCAATGATGTATTGTAGGGTCATTTTACAAAGTAAACATTCGCCAATGGCTTTTCCGTCTATTTCAATTATGAAACAGTAACCGGCGTTGGAGGTTTCCCTGTAAATGGATTGTACGGCTTCATCGTTGTTATTATTTGGGTTTGCATCGGGTCCTTCATTCCAGTAAAGCACTTCGGGGTCTTTGTTCCATTTATATAAAAGGGGCAAATGGTCATCGCTGAGGGGGCGCAAGGTGATGGTATGTTCTCTTAATATTTCATACAGCGTTATATTATGTTCCTTGATTATATTGGGTTTCATATAATCCGATTGTCTCCTCATTTGCTCCGGTGGGTGGGGTCTTGATTTATAAAAATTGAGAAACAATTTCATCAAATATATTACCCAAAGGCGTTTTATTTTCAATATGCCTGTCTAAACGCTTTTCAGCATATAATAATTTTGCTGTTTCCATAGCTTTTGGATTATCTTTTTCAAAAGAGGTTAAAAACCTGTTCGTTGATTCATTATTTGATTTAAGAACGAAATAAGCCGTGATAACAAGCTGTACCGTTTCCAATTCCGGATTAAAATCAACCGTTACCTTTTTTGATATAAAATACGGGTCTTTTTCGCAATAATACGCCGCTCCGCCAAATCCATCCCTCGCGGCAATCTTTAATTTTCGTAGATTTGACATAACAAGTGCGCCCATACACATCGGGCAAGGTTCCAAGGTTGTATATAAAGTGTAACTACGGACATTTGGAAATTTTAAGACATCCAATTTTTGAATTGCGTCCGTTTCGGCATGGGCTATTATAGGATTTAATATGCCTTTTTCATACGAACGGTTTCGTCCCCGGGATATGATTTCGTCGTTTTCGTCCGTTATTACCACGCCGACGGGATATGAACCGCATATAAAAGATTCCCATGCTTGCTCAAAAGCAACTTGCCAAGGTTTTGTCAGCGTATTCCACATTTTTATATGCCTCCAATTATTGGCTGTATGATGTTTGTTGCTATGTAAACAATGAAGATTTGTTTTTATCGATTTCCCCACGGGGGTTACGGGTGTTTAAAAAGCATTTACCGCTTAAAAAAGACAATGTTTATTTTACAGTATTATTTTTTATATTTTGTAAATATTTAATCATACTATCTTGCTCTTGTTGGTTGTAAGTAAAGTTGAAATGGGTTCCGACAGCCAAAGCTAACTTGTTGAACAATTCACAGGTTACAAAAACGATGTTCCAATAATCGCTGTCGGTATATGTCTTTGAAAACAACGCATAAATATCCTTTGGTAAATATTTTTCGTAAAACCTTTCACGGCTTCCTATAGGAATTGAAAATTCTGTTTGAACGCCGATATACCATTCAATCATTCTGTTCAACAATGTTCTTGTGAATGAATTGAATGAAACCATGGCAAGCGGAATCCGGTCGCGGGCGATACCTTTTGCCGGATAAACCATGAACCACCAAAAGTTACCGTAACAAGCCCAGTACGCATTTTCGTCCGGTTTCAAGTGTTCATAATTTTCATCGGTTGCCGTACTTATCCCCGATAAAAAATTATCTTTATCTAACAGAATAATATTTGGTTTATATTCAACAAAATTTTTCGCGGCTTCATCTTTAATTTCAAGAACTAAATCCAAGCTGTTATTATCATTAAATAATAAATTAAAAACACAGCGGCGAGACAAAGCAGACATATCTTTTCTGCCAAAGAAAAGCAACGCATTTCGTTCGCTCTCAATAGCCATTGCAATATCGCCAAACGCATTAAGCCAATTCTTGTCCGCTTGGAAAGATTCGGTTTCGGTCACAACAAAAGCAACATCATAATCTTGCAAAGCATCTTTTTTCGCATTGGGATTAGCACGAGACCCGAATAAATAAACCGCTCTAATGCGTTCATCTTCTTTTGCAATCCCCAACACTATTTTAAGCATATCCTGTTCTGTTCTCATTAAGCACTACCTCTGTTAAAAAAATTACGTAAGCTAATAAAAATTACGCAAGCTCATACAAATGCGGTCATATAAGTGCTAAGATGTACAAAAACAAATTTGCTTTTTTATTTGCCCTTTTATTTGCTCTTTTACCGAGCCAACCGTACCCCGGCGGGCGGGGGGATTCCCACGGAGCGATTGGCGAAAATGGGTGCATGGCGGCGAAGGGACGGCTTACGTGAAATCGAGAAGGCTCCGCTTGCGGAGACAAGCGATTTCACTTGCCGTACCGAGCCGACGTGTACCCATTTTCGTCACAAGCGACGGGGGAATCCCCCCGCTCGCCGGGGTGTGGACAACTACATTTAACCATTCAACAAATAAGTTATATTCTGACGAAGCGTTTCATATTGCTGCCCCAAACTGCAATCAATATTACCAAAGGGTGTTTCGATCACACAGTCCATCGGACTCAAACTCAAATCCTTAACAATATCGAGCTTGACCGATCCATCAGTCAACGCCATTACCATATCCTTATTTTCGATAACGGTATCGTAATCATCGGGGGAAACGTATACAGACACATCACCCGTAATCGTCGCGCTTTGTATGCCCATTTTTACTAAAGACAGGATAATTTTGGGATTGAGTTTAACCGCGTTGTCCATCAGTTTATCGGCGATGCGGATCAGCAAATCCACCATTTCCGGTTCCAAGCGTTCCTGCATTTTTTTACGGTCGGCTTCGGCTTGGGCCAATACCTGGCGCGCCTGGGCCCTGATGTTGTCGCCTTCGCGCGTGGCGATGGTCAAGCCCTCGTTGTAGCCCTCTTCCTTGGCTTGCTCCTTTAATACGTTGATCTCCGATTTCGCGGCGTTGCGCAGGTCCGCCTGTTCGGCGATACCCGCGGCGTGAGCGTCTTGGATGATCCTATCGGCTTCGTGGCGCGCGGCCTCCAAGAGCCGCGCGGTTTGTTCTTCCGGTGAAGCCGCGGGGATACCTTCATCGTCCCCGTCCGCTTCGCTTTCCGCCGCGACATTAAACACCGAGGGGTCATTAATATTAATGACCACCTCGTTGTCGCGGTCCATCGTGTAGTTGCGGAAAATCCTAGACGATGACATCGTCCCCTCCGCCGCGGGCCACTACGATATCGCCCGAATCCTGCATACGACGTACGATATTTACGATCTTTTGCTGCGCTTCCTCGCGGTCGGAGCGGCGTATCGGGCCCATGTAGTCCATTTCCTCCTGGATCATGGCCGCCAAACGCTTCGACAGGTTGGCGAAAATGTGGTTCTTGAGTTCCTCGCTCGCACCCTTGAGCGCGATGGCAAGGTCCTTTTGATCGACTTCGCGCAGTACGTTCTGCACGTCGCGATTACCCAGCGCGAGGATATCTTCGAATACGAACATCTTTTTGCGGATTTCTTCGGAGAGTTCCACGTCCTCGATTTCCAGCGTTTCGAGGATGTGCTTTTCCGTCGTGCGGTCTACGGCACTCAAAATTTCCACGACATAGTCGATGCCGCCCACTTGCGTAAAGTCCTCGGTCATAAGCGACGACAGGCGTTTCTCGAATACCTTCTCCACTTCCTTGATGACCTCCGGCGACGCGCCCGTCATGAGCGCGATACGCCGCGCCACGTCGGCTTGTTTTTCCGTCGGGAGGCTGGAGAGTACGTCCGCCGCTTGCTTGGGGCGGAGATAAGACAAAATAAGCGCGATCGTCTGCGGATGCTCGGCGGATATGAAGTTGGTGATTTGGCTGGCTTCGGCCTTGCGTACGAAGTCGAAGGGCCGCACCTGCAGGCTTACGGTCAGCTTGGACAGCACCTCGTAGGCTTTGGTTTCGCCCAGCGCTTTCTCCAAGATGCTCTTGGCGTAGGCGATACCGCCCTCGGTGATGTATTGCTGCGCCAAGCATATCTGGTAGAACTCATCCAGCACGGCGTCGCGGGTTTCCGGCATGACGTGTTGGGTATTGGCGATTTCAAGCGTTAAGCTCTCAATTTCCTCTTCCTTGAGGTGCTTGAAGATATTGGCGGACTTTTCCGGCCCGAGCGTTATCAGGAGTATCGCGGCCTTTTCGCGGCCTGTCAGTTGGTCAACGGAAACGGCTGTCGGCATATCCTACCACTCCTCCGCGTTGAGCCAGTTGCGTAAGAGCGCGGCAACGGCTTCGGGTTTTTCGTTTACGAATTTATCGATTTGCTTCTTGATTTCGTTGTCTTGGTCGTATTCGATTTCCTTCAAGCGTTCGGCTTCGTCCTTGGCTTCCTCAAGCTGCGTGGTGGCGAGCAGGTCTTCCACGGACAGTTCGGGCTCGACGTCTTCCTCTTCTTCCTTCCTGCGGGCCAGTACGGCGAACAGCAGCATGGCGATGAGGAGCAAAAGCACCGCCAGCATAATGATCGTGGCGATGGGGAGGCCGGTTTCCTCCACTTCGACGATGCTGAATATTTCCTGGATGCGCACGGCTACGTTGGAAAGGGGGATGCCCGTACCGATGGCGATAAACATACGCATGGCCATCGCTTCCTCTGTGTCGTGCTCGTATACAAAGTTGGGGACGTTATTATCAACGAATTCCAGCCAATCCTCGCGGGTGGCCTCGGGATTGCGTTCGCGCCAGTCCGCCTCATATATGGTGGTAAGGCGCGTGGCGGTCACCGCGATGGAGGACGCTCCCGTATCTATGCCGCCGGGGCCGCTTTCGATTTCAATTACATGCTGATCGTGTACGAAGCTCTCGGTCCTGTCGCGGGCGGAGGCGCGCGCCGCTCCGGGGTCACCCATCATATACGCGGGGGAGGCTTGCATGTTCGCCCCCAAGCCGGGGCCCCAGGGTATACCCAGCATACCTTCCGCTTCCTGCTGGCTCCATTGTCTGAAGGTTGGCAAGCCGTCTTCCGAACCGGACGGCGCCGAAAGGGTGATGATCCGTTCCGTCATACCTACGTGTTGGTCATATACGATGTTCCTAAAGATATCCACTTCATCGAAAACATGGCTGAACGAACGGCGTACGTCGTCCATCAGTTGCGCTTCCTGCCGTAAGCGCATGTTTAAAACATCCATCGCGCTGTCGGTTTCGGGCATCATGCCGCCCAGGAATATCCCGTTGTTGTGCTGATCGACGATCGTGATGTTATCGAGTTCCAAGCCCCGCACCGTATTCCTTAACAGTTCGGCCAAGGTACGGCCTTCCGATTGCGGAAAATGACGGGTCGTGGTCAATACTACAGCCATGGAAGCGGGCGGTTGGTTGGGGCGCAGCAAAAGGTTACGGTCCGCGTTGATAATGGAAACGCTGGCGTCGGCTATGCCGTCGATACGTACCAATATATTAGCAACGTCCGTTTCGTGCGCTTTTAACAGCGTCGCCGCGCTTTGCGCCTCGGTCGTACCCAAGCCCACCAAGTCCAGCGCGTCCTCCAGCTCCATGCGGGAAGCCGCGGTACCCGCGTTGGCGAAAATGGCCCCCAAAGCGGCAGTGCGGTCGCGGGCGGGTACATCTATCCCCGTCCACGAAGGGTGGGGTCGGTTACGGATACCTTCTGCCTCCAGCGCGGCGTGGATTTGGCTGATACGCGCGTAGTCTTGCCTGTCGTACAGCGTTATCCAGCGCGTACGCAAGGCGAAAAACAAAAATAAAATCAAGACCAGCAACAGGGCGGCCGTTACGCTCACCAGTTGTATCTGCTGGCGGCGTGTGAGGGCATCCCACTTGGCCTTGATCGGCGTAAGGATTTTTATCAACTGTTCAGGCATTGCTCACCTCATTGGCAAAGCCATATTATGCAAGTCCTCATCACATCCTTGTGATCTTCAACATCCCTGTGTTGGATTAACTTAGCATATATAAGCAGAATTTTAAATCTGTTTTATATTTGCGTTCTTATATTTGCATCCTCATGATTTCCCTATAGGATTCGATGATGCGGTTGGTTACTTGCACGGTGAAGTTAAGCGACGTGGCGGCCCTGTCCTGCGCCATTTGTACGGCGATGATATCGTCTGTGCGGCCGACGGCGAGGTCCAGTTGCAAGCGTTCCGCCGTCAGTTGGTGTTCGTTGGAAGCCTTCATCATGTCCACGGCTGCGCCGAAGAAGGCGGAAAAAGGGTTTTCGTGTACGTCTTCGGGGCGCAGGTCGTGCCTGACCAGGCCGAAGGGGTTCATGTCGGCGGGCTGTAAGGGATTGATGTTGGTTGGGATGATTGTCATGGTTTATCAGTTCCCCCTTCCGATTTCCAACGTGCGCGCGATGATCCCGCGGAAGCTGGTCATGGATGTGATATTCGCTTCATAGGAGCGGCTGGCGGAGATCATGTTTACCATTTCCTCCACTATATTGACGTTGGGCATACGTACGTAGCCCGCTTCGTCCGCGTCGGGATGGGTGGGGTCGTATACGAGGTGGCCGGGGCCGGGGTCCTTTATCACATGGCTGACCCGCACACCCTCGCCTTGGTAGCCCGTAAGCGTATCGCCGAAAACCTTATGGAACGGGCCTTCCCTCGGTATTTGTTCAAAAAGCACCGTCCGCCGTTGGAACGGGCCCCCGTCGGCGGTGCGGGTGGTGTTGACGTTCGCGATATTTTCCGCGATTACGTCCATGCGAAGCCGCTGGGCCGTCAAGCCCGAAGCGGCGATGTTAACGGAATTAAAGAAGCTCATGCCTTACCCCCTATCGGCCGGATATAGCCATATTGAGACGTCTGGAGTTATTCAATACGCTGTTGACCATCGCTTCGTACCTTACCGTGCTGGTGTACAGGCGCACCATTTCGGACTCCATATCCACGTTGTTGCCGTCCATGCGGAAGGCGAAGCCCGGGTCCTGCGAACGCAGGTTGGGACGTACGCCGGATAAATCCAACCGCCCCGTCGCGCGCCAATTATCGATGGCTTGCCCCAGAGCGGCCTCAAAGTCCACAGCACCCGCTACGAAGTACGGCGTGTCGTTATTTGCGATGTTGTTCATGATGACGTCCAGCCGCGCACCCGTCGCGTGCATAGCCGCCCCCAACGCTCGGTTTTGATTATGCATGGCCTGTACGAGCATACAAATTCCTCCCTTAACGGACAGTATAGTACGATTATCACGTTATGGCAAATTTTTTGGCATGTAATTTAAACCAATTCGCCTTGATTGTATATCGGCATGATTATAAACAAACCTTTCGTCTTCTACAACGAACGATTTATTTCGGCAAATTTTTCGATACAAATTTCAATTCGGTCAATGCTGCCGTCGCGTATAAACAACGCGTGGCTTTGCGTTTTATCCAAGGCAAGCGTATCGGACTCGTAAACGGGTTGCCCGTTCGAATAAACCGTTATCTTCTCCCGCGGCGCCAGTCGGTAAACCACGGGGACCTGGCAAACGGTAAACGCCAGCGAATCCGCGGGAAGGGGTAATTCGGCGCTTTCGTTCGCGGCGTTGATATAACGGAAAACCGTGGGTTCCTTGAAGAATTCCGACGGTTTCAGCATCGACGGGCCGAAGGTCAGCACGCCGCCTTCCGCCATTACGCCCAATTCGGCCAAGCGCGTGAGGATGTCTTCCTTTACCTGTCCCGTCATGCCCGGTTGCTGGGCGGGCATATTGTAGGGGCTGTGCGAATACGGCTCCAGCGGGAACGCACCCCACTCCCGCGGCGTCTTGCGGAAACCGAAGCCCTCTTGCAAGCGGTAGTACGCGTCCCGCAACGCGCCTGTCAGTTCGCTCTCGCCGTCTTCCTTTACCGCTTGGATAAAGGCTTCTTGCAAGCTCAGCATAAATTTGGCGTTTTGGTGCCAATAGATGCACCCGATGCCTTCGTATTTGTACATGATGCCCGACCGCCCCGTAAATTGCTTGTGGGCGAACACATGCTCATAGAGTTCGCGGATGTACGCCGCGTCTTGGGGCGGGGTCTTTAACGCGTTCAGCCATTGGTCAACGTCACGCGATTGACGGATCGTATGGTGGAAGCGCGCCTGCCCCGCCGCGTCCTTAACGATAAAGCCCTCATGCCCCTGGTTAAGCAGCGAAACCAGGAAAGGCGATTTCGTCACCATATACGACGGGATGGTATTGCGCTCGAGGAATGATTTAAGCGTCTTCATGGGATACAAAAAGAACTGCTTCGCTTGCGGGTTAAACAGATCGCTCGCTTCCATGGCTTGCGTGAGCGCGAGCGCATCCTCCGCGTTCAGCTTTCCGCTGCCCAATACGGCGGTCTGCCCTTCCAGCATTAAAAACATGGGTGCGATTTCCAACCCGCTTTCGGTCAGCGTCAATATATTATAGGAATGGTACATGCCGTCTTCGCGTTTATTCATGTCAATGGTTTCGCCGAGGGTTTGGCGCGCGGCCTCGAAGAAGGCGATGATCTCCTTGACGGTCAGCACTTCCTTGGTACTGATATTCCCGCTTTTTACGAAGCCGCCCGCGTATACCCTGCCGCGGTAATCGCAGAAGGCCGCCCCCGCCTTATCTAAAAACGCGCGGGGGGTAAGATTCGCGCGGCCGTTAAGCGCATTGTAAATCTTTGCAAACCAATCCTTTATTTCAACATATAAAGTTATTTCGCTTGCATCCATGCCTTGCATAATTTTTACGCAGCAGCCCAAGTGGCGGTACAATTGATACACCGTCACCATACTCATACCGTTGCCGACGATGGCGTTGTTGGCGTCGTTCCACTCGGGGCGCTGGGTGTTCATCCATATGCCGCCGCCGATCACGAGGTTGGATAGCTTGGCGAGTATGGGTACCAGCAACTTTTCCGTAAAGGAAACATGGTGGACCCTTTCGCCGTGCATGATCAGCTTACCGTCCGTGCCGTACCGCTTCGCGCGGGCCATCAGCACATCGTGCTTTTCCGCGTTAAACCGTATGGTGCGCTTGGAATCGCGCATCATGTTCGTATAGGGTACGATTTCGTACGGTACATCGGAATAGGTGTAAGCGTCGGATTGCGTCAGCTTCTTTAGGGTATCGGGCGCGTACGCCATCATCCATTCCAACAGCTTGGTCAGGTATACGATCTGATGGTCGCCCCAATAGCCGATGCCCGCCCACGGATCGTTCGGCACGGGGATTTCCCAATCGATGCCTTCATGGTTGATGCGGTAGGGGTTAAATCCGTCCGCCGTGGAGGCGTTTAAAAATTTCGCGATGATCGGCGCGATGTACCCGGGGAAGCTCAAACAAAGCGCTTCCCAGTTTTGGAAGATGTCGCGCCAATTGCCTTCGTAGTGGTACAAATGGTTGCCGTCGTCGTCCTTTACGCGGATATTAAAATAATTCCATGGGCGCGAAGGGTCGCCGTGCCGCCGCGAAAACGTAAGCGGCAAAAATTCCATACAAAGGCGTACCAAGTCGGGGTCGCCGTCGGCGAAAGCGCGCATTTGCAACCCGATAATGTCCTTCACCCCGTCGTCGCGCAGAGCCTGCAGGAAATCCGCCCGCCGCTTCGCCGTGACTTTATTGCGGATTGCGAAAAAGTTTTCAAACAAGTTCAAATCCAGCGCGTACCCGTCCAAGAACACGCCGCCGCGCATATTGTTGTACAGCACGTTCATATAATGGCGGATACAGCCGTTTTCGTCAGCCGTATGCTGCATACCGTCGGCGGCCGCCACGATGCGTACCAATTCGTCCGTACCCTTTTTTATGTCGGCTTCGATGTTCTTGCGTAAAGTATTATTGCTTTCCCGATTGATTTCGCTTGACAACGCCGACACATCGCATTGGTTCAGCTTCGAATCGAATACGAATAGCCAAGTCTTTCCGCCGTTTGGCGCGAGTTCGATTGTTTGTACGGTCATAAACGCGCATTTGCGCCCGTTCGATTGGGATTCGTTTTCAACGGCCTTACCCACCGCAAAGTCCATGATTTGGCGGGAGGAAAGCAAATACGTTTCCGCGTCCCCGACATGCCACGCGATATTGGCTTGCAATACCTCTATCGGTTCAACGCTGTCGCCGATGGCGGACGTTAAATAAAATACCGCCAGTTTCCCTTCGTCGGGGCGTTCCGCTACCTTGTACGCGTCGGTCAAACAGCTCGAACCTTGCGCGAGTGAAGGCTGGATGCCGTACGGAATAATATTTTCCACGCCGTCAAGGACTTCCGCTTGTAAGGGCGCACCCCCGATATTGACGATCTCCGCCGTGCGAACCAAGCCGTATTTTTCACTCGTTTCCCAACGGTAGGAGAAAGCCAGCCCCCAATCGCGGTTGATCTCTTCGAACATTACCGCGTCGCCGCTCACACGCTTGTATAAGCTGCGTTCGATGTCGAAAGGGTTGTCATGCCCCGCGTTAAACGGTTCCCATATACGCCCGTTTACCCGAACCAGCGTCTTCGGCCCGGTCGAACCCGCCAAATGCAGCCTGTCGTCCGTCTCGTACGGGAAGATACTGTACCCCGCGTTTTGCCGGCCCGCCGCGGGCGCGCCGTTCGACGACAGGTACATCCAAACGTCCCCGGCACTCGCCACGTTAATAAAAAAAGGAGGCATGTACCGCAAATCCTCGATTTTGTAGTACATGCCGCTCGGTTTGGTTGTAAGCATGGTTAAGACCCCCTGATATATTAAATTATTATTTTATCTCCAATCCGGTGCCGCCGTCGTTGACGTGCCTTCCTGCACTATGCGGGTTTCGGGTTGGGTGGTTACCGTGGCGGAAATAATTTCCTCGGAAATAAGCTGCCCGTTGATGTATACCGTCCTTACCACCACCGTCCGTTCGCCTTCCCTGCCCTCTTGCAGGACGTTGATATCACCCAGCGCCATTTGGTCGTTGGTTTCCCGCACCACTTCCATGGGGATCACTTCGGTACGGGTTTCGTCCCGTGTTGTACGCACGGACAGGAACGGCCGCGTGGTTCGTATATTTATGATATCGCCCGGACGGATGATCGCGTCCGCGGCCAAGCCGTTGTCAATCAAAAGGCGGTCGAAGGGGATGCTGTGGCGTAGGGCGATCGCGCCCTTCGTATCGCCGCTCCGCACGATGTAGGGGATGGTCGTTTCTATTTGACGGTCCAGCCGCTCGATGGCGGCATCCACGCTGTCCAACCCTTCGTCCATGATAATCAATACTATGTATTCCCAGCCGTCTATAGACGCTTCCGTCGTATTCGCGTCGCGGTACGCGCCGATGAAATGGTTGGCGACATGCTCCGCTAAAGCCCGTGTACGCATAACCGCGATGCGCTCCGAATCCACGTATATGGCGGTCGCCTCGATCCGGTAGGTAAAGATTTGGCTTACCTCCCGGATGATCACATCCAGCGTTTCATGGTATCGGCGGTTGGCCCGCACGGGTTCGAGCGATACGCGTTCGTTGACGTGTATGACCGCGTCCACGCTGCGCGCGCGGTGGGCGACGGCTTGCTGCTGTATATTGTCGGGGTTCCATTCGCGGGTTTCGCGGTTAAGCGGCAGGTAACCGACGCGTTCGTCGTTTACGTAGACCGCCAGGGCATTGTTGCTCAGCACCATGATAATGCCCAAAACAACCAAACCCACGCAAATAATCACCAGGGAAGCAAGACCCAGCCCCCCGGCAATCCTTCCGGGGGGCTTTTTCTTCTTCTTGGCGGGGGGCGGCGCGGGGCGTTTGTGCCCATGCGACCGCTGGGCTTGCTCAAAATGGCGCAAGCCCTTGTCCGGCGGTTGCCGATGCTCGGGCCGCGGGGGAGGCTTCCTCCAATTGGAGGTATCCCCCGGCGGCGGCATTTCCAGTTTTACCGGTTTAGGCAAGGGCTTTAGGTTGTCGGACGGTTTTCCGTTCACGGCAGGATCGTCACCGTTCTTGCCACGTTGGATTGGGGTCCGGCCATGACAATGTATACATTCATATTTACCCGAAGCTGGTTAAAGTCCAAACGCGCGCCCGTGGCGGTGTTGGTCGTATCGTTGTTGATTATGATCGTATGGCTGCGCTGGGCTTGTCCGTCCATGCTGATAACGACCAATTGCTGTCCCGCGCGGATTGCCTGGACATAACCCAAAACGGCGGTCGTTTGCTGCGCGGTTTGCGCCACGACCTGTATATCCATGACTTCCCAGCTATCGAGGAAGATCCGCAAGTCCATCCCGATACGCAGGGAATATACGTCGTATACGCCCGGCATGATCGTATACACATGGAAATGACCCGTATCCTTAAGCACCGTTATTTGTGAGAATTGCTGCGTGATGCGGATTTCCGTCAAGCGTCCCAGCACGACCGCTTGCTGGCCCGTAGCTTGCAACCTCGTGAGTACGCCGCTTTCCAGCGTAGCCGTCACGCTGTCGCCGATACGCAACTCTTGCAAAGTAACGTTAACCCTGTTGCCGCGGGAGATAAGCGTCGTCGCCAATACGCGCAGCTCGTACAGTTCACCCGTTTTCGCTTCTACGATAATCATTTGGTAGCCTTGCGTATCCGCGTGGCGTTTTTCCAACAGCGTACCGTCCAATTCGCGTTCACGGTCTTCGAGTTCCAATTCATGTATCACCGCGCCGTTAAAGCGGAAGAACGCGATGTCGTTGGGTTGCGCGTCCGAAAGCGGGACGGCTACCCCGCCGCGCGTGATCGCCGCGTTCGGGGCGATGGTGAAGGTTCTTTCTTCATTTATGATCTGTCCCGTGATACGCACCCGCTGGATGCGGATCGTGATCGCCGCTGGATTGGCGGCGGTGGAAACCACGAAGCCTTCATCCTCGATCAACGTAATGGGGGCCGGAGTCGGGCTTGGGGAGGGCGTGGGTTGGGTGGAGTTATTTTCCGCCGTGACCGTCCGCGCGACGAGGCTGATGATATCGCCCTGCGTATTTAATACGGCGTTTATGTTCATCCCCACCCGAATAAAAGCGGCGGTGCGCTGTACGTTATCGACGATGATCGTGGCGTCCTGCGCGATGTGATAATTCTGCGGGCCCAACGGGGAGGAAATGAACACCTGCGTGTTGCGGTACACCATTTCGACCGTGCCCGATACGGTGGAAGCGGGTGTGGTCGAACCCGGGGGCGGCACGACGTCCCCGTTGCCCAGCACATTAAAGAAGATGGCGGCCAATTGCGCCCGCGTCATGTCGTCGGTGGGGTTGAACATGTTATTGCTTCCGCCCGACATATAACCCGCCTGCCGCGCGTAGTAAACGTAGCGGATATATTCCTGCGCGATGAGCGCGTTATCGTTGTAAGGGTTGCTAAAGGGGATGACGATGGCCGCCGCGTGGGCTTGGCGCCCCATCAGGCGTACCATCCAAGCGGCCGCTTCCTGGCGGGACAGGCGCGTGCCCATAAACTTTTCGACGTCCGCCGTGGTCAGCACATTCCTGTATAAAAGGAAGGCGATCTCCCTGTCCGCGATGCGGCTCCATTGGGGATGCTGCGCAGCCATGCCGTCCAGGAAGGGACGCCATTGGTCGAAGGAGCGGTTGATCTCCGCGCGCAAATCAGCCGCAACGGTGTGTGAGGCGGGCCGATATCCGGCGGCCATCGCGAACACGCGTGCGGCTTCGAATTTATTGATCGTTTGATTGGGGTGGAAGTTACCGGCGGCGTCGCCTACCATCAAGCTGCCGTTATCCGGGTGGGAAATCCAGTTGATGGCGTTAAAGGCAAAATGCGTGGCGGGTACGTCGCGGAAGGATGTCGCCTGCGTGTTGGCCGACACGGGGAGCGTGCAAGCCAGCGTCATCACAAACGCCAAAGCAAAAGCCAAAATACGGGGATACTTTTTCATACTGATCTCATCCTTTCTGGCCGTGTTATGTACACGTTTTTTATCGTTCCGTTTAATGTATGTGCAGCCGCTCGCGCGGCGGATTCACTATCGAACAAACCGAAGACCGAAGGGCCGGAACCGCTCATGGAGGCGTCCGACGCGCCCAAGCGCTTCATACGGTCAATGAGGCCGTTGATTTCGGGGTGTAAAGCGGCGGTAACGGGGGTCAGGTCGTTTTTCAACTTCGGTCCTATTAGGTCCGAAGTTAAACCCCCATCGCTTTTTAACTTGTCCCCTACTAGGGGACAAGTTCCCCCGCCAACTTGTGCCCTGGTAGGGCACAAGTTCCCTCCTTCGCCGAACCGCTTGAAAATTTCCGCGGTGGACACCGATATCGGTAAGCACGCCAGCACGATCCAACACGGCGGATGGGGCGGAAGCTCCGTTAATATCTCCCCTACCCCTTCGGCCAGCATTGTGCCGCCCGTAATGCAGAACGGTACGTCCGCGCCGAACCGTAAACCGATCCCGCGCAGCTCTTCCGCGGTCAACCCCAGGGCAAACAGTTGGTTCATCCCCACCAACGCCGCCGCGCAATCACTTGAGCCGCCGCCCAATCCCGCCGCGATGGGGATTCGTTTATCGACGCGGATATGGATCGACTGCCGTATGCCGTACGTCTTTACCATATAATCGGCGGCGCGGTATACGAGGTTCCGTTCGTCGGCGGGCAGTACGGGATCACTACATTCCAATTGTAGAAACGGTTTATCCCGTGCAGGGGTTTCGCACCGTATCGTAAGTAAATCATGCAAATCCAGCGATTGCATTACCGAGCGCAGGTTATGGTAACCGTCGGGTCTTCTTTCCAATACTTCCAAAATAAGGTTAATCTTGGAAAAAGCCTTCATCTGTACAAAACCCCCGGCCGTAGGCCGAGGGTTTGCGATGCAGTTATGGGGTCGGTTATTAACGCTTTGAGAACTGGGGCGCACGCCGCGCACCTTTTAGGCCGTATTTCTTACGTTCTTTCATGCGCGGGTCGCGCGTGAGGAAGCCCGCTTTCTTTAACGGCTGGCGGAAATCCTCGTCGGCTACCAGCAACGCGCGGGCGATGCCGTGGCGGATCGCGCCCGCTTGGCCCGTGTACCCGCCGCCGTAAACGTTCACCTTTATATCGAACTTCGTAAGCGTATCGGTCAGGGTCAAGGGCTGACGGACGATGAGCTTTAATGTTTCCAGCCCGAAATAATCGTCGATGCCGCGCTTATTTATCGTTACCTCGCCTTTGCCGGGCAGCAGGTATACCCGCGCAACCGCGCTCTTCCTTCTGCCGGTGCCGTAATAGGATACTGATGGCATAATTTACTCCTTCTGCTTTATTATTCCGCCAAAACCAACGCTTCCGGCTTTTGGGCTTCGTGCTTATGGTCGGGGCCCGCGTAGATGTGTACCTTGGTGAGCATTTTACGGCCCAGGTTATTCTTCGGGAGCATACCTTTTACCGCGTGCATCATCACGTATTCGGGGTTTTTGACGAGCATTTCGCGCAGGTTCGTTTCCTTGCGCTTGCCCAAAAAGCCCGAATGGCGTACGTAGTGCTTTTGGTCCAATTTGTTGCCCGTTACCTTGATTTTTTCGGCGTTTACGATAATCACGTAGTCGCCGACATCCACATTGGGCGCGAAGATGGGCTTGTGCTTACCGCGCAGTATGTGCGCGACCTGCGAGGACAGGCGGCCGAGATTCTTGTCCGCGGCGTCCACCACGTACCATTTGCGCTCGACTTCCAAGGGTTTGGTAATGCTTGTGGTGCGCATGGGATACCTCTTTCATTCCGTAGTAACTCAGCGCACGGGGCTGTGACGCCGACATTCGGTTGTAATCTTAGACATAATCTTCTAAATTGTCAAGACAAACTTGTAAAGATGGTATATAATGTTTCATGAAATCTATTTTATCATTTTCAAATCATTAATCATTCCAAAAAGGAGAACGTTCAAATGGCAAAGAAAAAAATAGCGATCCTCACCGGAGGAGGCGACGCGCCGGGCCTTAACGCGGTTATCTATTCGTTCGTACGTGCCTGCCTTAACACGATGGACTGCGAATTGATCGGTTACAAGTTCGGCTACCGCGGTTTGTACTTAAACGATTTCGTCAAGCTCGACCGCCACACGACTTCGGGTATTTTGCACAAAGGCGGCACGATTTTGTATAACTCCAATAAGGACAACCTCTTCAACTACACCGTTGAGGAAAACGGCGTGAAGGTTAACAAGGACGTTTCCGACGTAGCCGTCGAAAACATGAAAAGGGAAGGCGTTGAGGTATTGGTCGTGCTGGGCGGCGACGGTACCCTCACCAGCGCGCGCGACTTCGCACGCAAAGGCGTCAAGGTCATCGGCGTACCCAAGACCATCGACAACGACCTCGCCTCCACGGAGGTCACCTTCGGCTTCGACACGGCGGTGAATATCGTGACCGAAAACCTCGGCCGCCTGCACACCACGGCGGAGAGCCACCACCGCGTTATGGTCGTGGAGGTAATGGGACGTTCCGCCGGATGGATCGCCCTGCACGCGGGCATCGCCGGATCGGCCGACGTGATACTGATCCCCGAAATCCCCTACAACGTAGACGGAATCATCGCGAAGATCAACGAACGCAAAGCCCACAACAAAGAGTTTACGATCATTTGCGTAACCGAAGGCGCGGTGGAAAGAGGCGGTTCGGCGAGTATCGGCAAGATCGTGGAAGACAGCCCCGACGCGGTGCGCTTCGGCGGCGTGGCGGCGAAGATCGCCCACCAGCTTGAATCACGCATCGACAACGAGGTGCGCCATTGCACACTCGGGCACATCCAGCGCGGCGGCGATACCTCCCCCGCGGATCGGATCCTTTCCGCGCGTTACGGCGTAAAAGCGGCCGAGCTTATAAAGGAAGGCAAATTCGGCAACATGGTATGCCTCAAAAACGGTGAAATGAACCATGTAAGCCTGGAAGACGTGGTGGGCGGCGCGAAGATCACCGGGGAAACCGCCAAAGGCGGCGACAAAATGGTTGACCCCAACGGGGAAATGGTGCGGGTAGCCAAGATGATGGGGATTTCCTTCGCCGATGCTTGATAAAAATAACGGCAACAGCAAAAACAGCTTCATTTCATGGGCTGTTTTTTGCATGGGCGCGGGTACGCTTATTTTCCTCGACCAACTGTTAAAATTATGGTCAACGGAAAACCTGGCCGACAGCCCCCCGCGCGCGTTGCTTAACGACATATTGGGCTTGACCTATTTCCACAATACGGGCGCGGCTTTCGGCTTCTTGGCTGATTTTTCGTGGGGACGCTGGGCGATTACGGCATTGGTCATCGTCCTGCTTGCAACCGTGATGTGGTACTATTGGCGTTTGCCCTTATTTAATAAGATGTGGTTCGCCCGTGTTCCGCTCATATTCATCTTCGCGGGGGGGATCGGCAACCTGATCGACCGCTTCCGCTTGGGTTATGTGGTGGATATGCTGGAGTTCTTATTCATCGACTTCGCCATCTTTAATCTGGCGGATGTATACGTTACCGTAGGCGCGTTCACGGTGGTCGCCGCAATCATATTGTTGGGGAAGGACGCGCCGTGGCCGTTTAACGACGGTAAATGACCGGGCCGAGCCCGATCGAAATCATTGTCCCCGCAAGCTGCGGCGGTATACGCGCCGATGCCTTCCTCGCCGCGTGCGAAGAAGCGGAGCTGACCCGGAACGCCGCGCAAAGGCTGTTGGCGGACGGGAACGTACACCGCGGTCACAAAGAACTGGCGAAAAGCGACCGCGTTTTCGCGGGTGATGTGATAACCCTGCGAATCCCCGCGCTTGCGTCGAGTGAAATTACGGCGGAGGATATCCCGCTGGACGTCGTGTACGAGGACGACGACATCATTGTAATCAATAAGCCCCGCGGTTTGGTGGTACACCCTGCCGCGGGGCATTTTAACGGGACTTTGGTCAACGCGTTGCTGCATCATTGTAAGGGTAACCTTTCGGGCATTGGCGGGGTGGAGCGGCCCGGCATCGTACATCGGCTGGACAAGGACACATCCGGTCTGTTGGTAGCGGCCAAAAACGACGCGGCGCACCGTGCCTTATGCGCGCAGCTCGCCGACCGTACGATGGTGCGTATTTACCATGCCATATGTTTGGGCGTAATAAAAAAGGAAGCGTTTACGGTCAATGCCCCCATCGGGCGGCACCCCGCCAATCGGCAGAAGATGGCGGTGCGAAATATGATCGGTTTATCGGGCGGGAACTTTACGATGGGCGCACCAAACGGTAGCCTTCCGTTGGGCGTATCAAACGGCGATCTTCCCTCGGGCATACCAAGTGGTAGCCTTCCGTCGGGCGTGCGTGAAGCCGTCACCCACATACGGGTGCTGGAACGCTTCCCTGTGCACAAACCGCGCTTTACCTATATTGAAGCGCGGCTGGAAACGGGGCGCACCCATCAAATCCGCGTGCATATGGCGCACATCGGGCACCCGATATTGGGTGATACGTTGTACGGGCCGGAGAAGCAGCCCCCAAAAATAAACGGATGCCACCCATCAGGGTATCACCCGCAAGGGCAAATGCTCCACGCGAAGCGACTGGAATTGATCCACCCATCCACGGGGAAGGAAATGGTGTTCGAAACGGAATGGCCGGAGGGGGCTATTCACTTTGGATAATTGATTTTATTAAAAATGTCCCCTTATGCGGTCAGTACCGATACAGGCACTACGTTGACACCGTCCGCACGGCGGTGAGCAAAGCCGTTCCCCGTAATGACCGTCAGCGCGGAGGGCGGTTTTATTTTTTCCGTATCTACCTTGGCGGCGAACCTTAAAAGGTTTTCCGCCGCTGTATCCGCCGCACCCATACCTAATTTAATTTCAAACGCGCCCCAAGCTCCATCGGGGTATTCAACGATCGCGTCGATTTCCATCCCGCGCGAATCGCGGTAGTGGAACAGCTTGCCGTCGTTCACATCCGAATAGATCTTTAAATCGCGTATCACGAGCGATTCGAACAGCAAGCCGTAAAAACACAAATCATCCAACAATTTATCAACACCCAATCCCAACGCCCCCACCGCCAGGGAAGGATCGGCGAAGTACCGTTTGGATGATTTGCGCAACGTGTCCGCCGAGCGGATATGCGTACTCCATGCGGGGATATTATCCACCACCATCAACCGCTCCATCACCGATAAATAATCCCTCACGGTTTCGCCGTCCAAATCGGCATCGCTGCCTGCTGTATCCTTCGCTAAAGCGGCCAAGGTAACCTCCGTCGATACATTCCTCGCCAACGATCGAAGCAAGCGCGTAATCTTATAGGGGTCACGCTTCTTATCCGATACGCGGCTCATATCCGCTTCGGCAATTAACGATATATAATCCTGTGAAAAACGCATCCCATCGGCGGAAGAGACCCCCAGCGTACCCGGCCAACCGCCCAACATCATCTTTTCGGCAAATTCACCGATTTCGAACGACGCGGTTTCGGACCGGGGTACGGCACCGCTCATCAAATCCGCCAACGCTACCTCCCCGCTCGACCATTCCTTTTCGTACAGGGACATGGGACGCATTTTAATAACCGAAAACCGCCCCGCGCCGGAATGACGACGGACGGAATCATCCGGCGTAGCCGAACCGGTAAGGATAAATTGACCCTTCATCTTCCGTTCGTCCACTTCATGCCTTATATAATTCCATATCTTCGGATGTTCCTGCCATTCGTCCAGCAAACGCGGGGTATAGCCGTTTAATACCGACTTGGGGTCAACCTCCATTTTAATATGAATCTGTTCGTCGATATCAAAGCGGGCGACGCTTTTCGCCGCTTGGGTTGCGGTTTCCGTCTTACCGCAACCTTTCGCGCCTTCGATCAGCACCGCGCCGGAACCCTTTAAACGATCGGAGAGGATATTGTCCGCAAATCGGGGATGATATTTCACCATGCACCTCTTGTTTTTATGTTACATTATCACCTATCCGCTGTTTTGTAAACATTACAACCGCTGTTTTGTGAACTTTTCATCCGCTATTTTGTGAATATTTCAACCGCTATTTTATACACACTTAATTAAAACGCCCGCGGAGACGGCTATCCATCATCCGCGGGCGTAAATTTATTTATTCCGCGCTTTTATTCTAATACAAATTCCTCAACATCGCGCTGCCCCTTACCAAAGCAAGGTACAACGCCAGCGCCGTCAACAACAGCCCGCCGCCGAACAGCGCGATAAACGCCGTAAGCGGTGTGTGCAGCCAAAACCACCCCGCCACACCTACGCCCGCGGCCACGGCCATCCCGCCGAAGATCATCAGCATGATGTTCATGTTTTGCTTCACGGCCTCGGCTTCGTTGTCCCATTCCAACTTGGGTTTTAACAGGTCAAAGAAAAGCCCGAGGTAATTGAGGAAAACGGCGGCGACTACGGCAAGCAACACGGCACCGACCGCCAGCAATACCGGCGGGCGGAAGATGATGATTAACGGGATAAATACCAGCAATAATCCCACGCCGATCACCGCCAAACCGCACGCGGCCTTCGCGTTAAGCTGGGTGCGGTAGCGTACGGGCAGGTATTTCATCACGAAGAAGTTGCGCCCCTCGCGTGATATCGCCGATGCCGTAATCGTGGCCGCGCCGCTCATGGTTAAAGCCAGCACCATCATCCCCACCAGAGCGATCGCGGCGGTACGCGGTTCGGTTAAATCGACGGCGGCCAGCAATTCCATCATACCGTCGCCGCTGCCCGAAGTAAGGATCGGTATGAACGAAACAACCAATATAATGGGCATGAACAATACCATGATCACGCAGTTCATAAACGCCACGGGGCTGCGGAACAGTACGCGTATCTCCTTCATTACGTACGCGCGGAAGACCCCCTGCCCCACCGCGCCCGCCATGATATCCTCGCGGGTCATCTTCTTGCCGCCGGAATTGGATTCCGACAGGCCGATAACGCCCTTGAAATACAAAGCCTTCGCCAATAGGAAAAATAAAAATAATCCCGCCGCCGCAACGACGATGTTGCCCAATTGGTTTACCGCCATCGCACCGAGGTCCGCCGCGTTAACGGCCAAAGCCGAAAAATAGTTGGTCATGAATATCGCGTTAAGCGCGTTCATGGCGACGGGCTCGCCCATCAGCATCGCCAGCAACGCTTCCTCGTCGATCGAAAACATCGATTGGGAAACGAACATAAAAGCCAGCCCCAGCCCCAATCCGACGGTGCCGATGATCCATGAGTACCGGTCGGGGTTGCGGATAAAACGCACGAAGCGCATCATCAACATGATGATCACCGTCGAGTACACCATCGGCAGTATCGGCAGCGTTAAAGCGATCAGGACCATGTTGACCGAAAGCATCCCCGCGCCTACGTTACCCAGCAACGCCGCGAACATGACCCCCACCAAAAACACCGCAAGGATATATTCGAACACCATCGCCACGGCGAACTTCGCCCCGATGATTTGCACGGGCTTTACCGGCAGCGGCAGGATGTATTCCACGTCCTTCGAAAAATAAAAGATCGCCGGCGCGGTCAAAAGGGAAAGGATAAAAATAATCAACGCGCCCAAGTTTAACGTAACCCCGACGATTAAATCCAAGTACCCGAATTCGGCGAAAAACGCGTACATACTGTTAAGCATGTAATAGAACAGCCACGCCATGGGCGCAAGGGAAAGCACGACCAAGCCTATAAGAAGCGGGCCCGCCCATTTATTTTCCTTTCCGCTTACCTTCATATTAAACATCTGCCCCAAAATCACCTTGAGGAAGATCCGCACCATTGACCAAAACTTACGCATTGGCCGTCACCTCCATGAAGATATCCTCCAGGGAAAGTTGGTTGTATTGCGCCTTCAAGCTGTCCAATTCGCCGTCGAACACGATGCGCCCCTTATTGATCAGCGCAATCTTATCGCACAGCTTTTCCGCTACTTCCAGCATATGCGTGGAGAACAGTACGCAGTTGCCCGCGTCGGCATGGCGGCGCATCATTTCCTTTAATTGGAACGACGAACGCGGGTCCAGGCCCGTCAGCGGTTCGTCCAATATCCATACAGCGGGGTTGTGCAACAGCGCACCCATGATGACAATCTTTTGCCGCATACCGTGGGAGTAGCTTTGGATGCGCCCGTTGAGTGCGCCCGTCATTTCGAATATCTCGCCCATGGAGGCGATCTTTTCGCGCCTGTCTTCGGCGGAAACGCCGTACATATCCCCCATGAAATTCAAGTATTCCATGCCTTTAAGCCGCAGGAACATATCCGGCGAATCCGGCACGTAGCCGAAGCTCTGCTTGGCGGCGATGGGGTCCGCGGCGATGTCGTGGCCGTTGATCGTAATCGTGCCCGCGTCGGGGACGAGTACGCCCGTGATCATCTTCATGGTGGTGGTCTTGCCCGCGCCGTTGGGCCCGATAAAGCCCAGGATTTGCTTGCTTGCCACTTCCAATCGGATGTTGTCCACGGCTTTTACCTTGTTGCTGCCGTACGTTTTGCTTACGTCGGTGATTTTGAGCATGTAACGTCCTCCATTGTGATTTAGTTAAATTTATTTTATCAGCCGATTGTGTCGAAGATATGTCATTTGCTTGCGAGCTCGGCGTACCTTTCGGGCGATAAAAAACTGCGCATTTCCTTCCTGTATCCGGGGTCGATCGCGCCGTCGGCCATTTCCTTCGCCCAAAACAACGCGCCCAGCGCGGGGGTCGTTTCCAACAATTCGAAGCGCACGGGTTGGGTAAGCCCTTCGCGGACGGTTTGGGTAAAACGGTCCACCAAGCCCTTGTAACCGATGACGCTCCATATACTGCCCGCTTTTACGACCACCACTTCGCCGTTAAACGTAAGGTTCCGCACACATCCGACCACGCCTTCGGCGCAGCTTACGCCCATATCGTCGAATATTTGGGCGGCTACCGTGTCGCCTTTTTGCGCTTCCCTGTCGGCGAGCTGTATCAACGCCCGCGTACTCGCGCCGCGCCAACTGTAATTGTTAATGGCCGTCAAGAAATCCCGCGGGCCCTTCATTCCCAATATATCCATCGTTTCCCGCGTCATGGATGTTTCCTTGCCCGCGCGGAAAACGGAATGATAAACCATTTTGATCACCATGCCCGAAATATGCCCGCCGCCCGCCGCGTCGCCCGAAAGGTTGCCGATGCCGCCCACTTGCAAAAGGCTCCCCGTATCGTCGATGCCCAGCGTGACCGTACCCGAACCGCATATCGAACACACGCCCGACGACGCGATGGCCTTTACACCCAAGATACCGTCGTTCGCCACTTCGAATCGGGTAAAACCCATCGCGCGTACGCGGTTGCTAAGCTCCGCGATTTGCCCCGGTTCGTCCGCTCCCGCCAGCCCAAAGCCCGCGGCGGCGATGTCGCTTACTTTGATCCCGTTCTTGTTGCACAAAGTGTCGATATGGCCTTGCATGGTTTCCTGCATCCAGTCGTAGCCGCGCTCGTGGTTTTCGTGGCTGCAATTGGAAGCCCGCAGGATGTCAACGAACGTGCCGTCCGCACGGCAAAGCAGGTAATCGGTCTTTGAATTGCCGCCGTCCACACCCAGTATGTAATTCCCCGCCATTTTCTTTATCCCCTTTTTTGTAATGTATTTGTCATATTTTATATGATGGGTTAAGGAAAATCAAGGAAGAAAGAGGGAGCGGATTGCGTGCTTCACTTATTTGTGGTATTTGTAATTTTGGATTACAACTTTAAATATTATGAAAATTTATGTTAGGGGCGGAAATTTTAAATGGGACGGCAACAAATAAAATGTCACGGGGATGAAAACCGTTTTGAAATCGTTGCGGAATATATATACGAACATTTTGGAAACAGTATTAAATACATTGCCGATGTAGCCGGGGGACAGGGATTACTCAGCCGTATTTTAAATAAAAAATATAATTATCAAGCGGAAGTTGTAGATCCCAGGGGATATGTGCTTAAAGGTGTTCCGTCAAAGCAAACCGAATATTCATCCGGGATGGCAACATACTATGATTTAATTGTCGGCCTTCATCCCGATGAAGCGACAAGAGCGGTTGCGGAAAGTGCGGTATACCGTCCCGTATTGCTCATACCCTGTTGTAACGAATGGGATAAATCTGTAAAGTTAGGTTCGCGTGAACTAATACAGGCAATTGTTGGATATTTTGATAGTAAAAAAATATCGAATGAAATAGTTATTTTTGATTTTAAAAAGCCAAAAAATGTAGGAATTATTACGAAATGTTGAAAAGTACCTTGATTCAAACTTTTGCTCGCCGCGAGCAAAAGTTAACTTGTCCCCTTGTAGGGGACAAGTTAGGGGGAATATTGTGGGCTAAGGATTAGGGAAAATCAAGGCAAGGGGCGCGGCGGGGTCAACGGTTTTCAAGCATTGCCAGCGCGACGGTCAATGCATCACCGATAACCCAAATATCGGGGGCGATCCCTATCCCTTCTTGCCAAAAACCTTCGGGATGGATGACGAGGTCACCCATAACCGCAGGCATACCGGAATTCGGGAGATATAAATTGCGGTTATTCGTTGTTAGGTGGGTGCCGCTTGTATTTTCACCGATGACCAGGGTGTTTTCCATGTTTAATATCCTAAACGTAAAATCTTCCCCGGCGGAAGCGGTCACCCTATCGACAAGGAGCAGGATAAGCCTGTCGTTGGGTACCACCCTTCTGTCGGGGATGTATATATAATGATGGTTGCCGAAAGGGACTTTGGGGTAATGGAAGTCATATACATCATGCGGGAAAAAAGGAATGTCAATGTCATCGATACCGCTCCAACTGCGTGGCGGGTTAATATCGGGCGGTAAGGTTATGCGGCTTTCCAGATACATATTGCTGACCGTACCCAAATGTATGCTGTTGCTTGGAACCGTTTCCCCCAGCAAAGCGTGCAGAAACATCTTGTTAAGTATCATATGCCCCCCTTCGTTGCCGCGCAGGTCGATGATAACGATCGGTTCATCCTTCAAATCCTCGGCGAAGGATAAAACCCGCTGCGCGTATCTGGAATCAACGGAGCGGTTTTGGAAGGGATTGTTCATGCTTCTGATAGAGACTACGGGTATTCCGTTTTCATACCGCAGGGAGTGCGCCCTCCAGGACGTATCGGTCCGAACAAAGGACGGTACGAAGGGTTCGGGGGTCAAATAAACCGTGGTAACGCTCCCGTCGCAATAGGTTACGGTAAGGCTGTATCCGTCCTCCGAAAAGCCGGGACGGACAAGCCTTACGGCAACGGCGGTATAGAAAAATTCACCGTCCTCGTTTAGGGTCAGGCGGAACAATTCGTCCGTATCATGACCGTCAACGCTGACCGCGTACAAACCCGTGTCCCGCTGGCGGAAACCGTTTTCGGTTTTGTCAAAGGGTACGCCCCAAACAAAATAATCAGCCGTCGCGAAGGGTCTCCAAGCGTTGTCCACCACAAAATGGTTGTCGGCTATGACCGTGGGTATCGTCTCCCACAATATTTGGCTTAACGCGACGGTATACCAAAGGTCCCGCCCCTCCCACCGCACGGCAACGGCTTGCAGGACGTCCTCCAAGAGAGGCAGGAAAACCCCGTCCCCGCCGAAATAATCATACGCGCCGTACACATGCCGGATTAATTCAAAAAAAGCCTTGGCATCGTATTCCGCTTCCTCGCGCGTTATCATTTCCTTTCGGTTGTCGTTGATAAAACGCGTCCAGTCAATGTTCGGGTTATACCCGTCAACCAACGCTTGCAATTTTTTCATATCCGGTTCGGGCGAAACGGCTCTGCGTTGGTTCGTTATTGCCAATACATCTTCTAACGTTTGCGGAGTGGTGATCCGCTCCGAACCGCATCCGCCGCAAGCGGTGATTAACAGCGTTACCGTAAGTCCTGTTACTATCAGTAATTTTTTCATACTTCCCCCGATGCCATTTACATAATATGGGTCAATTTAATATACGGCGGATGAACCGTCCGCTTCTTTAATCGCTTCCCGCGCCAGCGCGTCGCAGCGTTCGTTTTCCGGGTTGCCCGCGTGGCCCTTGACCCAGCGGCAGGTGACTTGGTGCTTAGCGAGCAGGGCTAGTAACCGCTCCCAAAGGTCAACGTTGAGCGCGGGTTCCTTTTTATTACGCATCCAGTTATTTTGCCGCCAGCGTAATGCCCAGCCTTTATCGATAGCATCGATTACGTAACGCGAATCGGAATACAGGGTTACCTTACAGGGTTCCTTCAGCGTTTCCAACCCGACAATCACGCCGAGGATTTCCATGCGGTTGTTGGTTGTTTGGCCGTATCCGCCGGAAAGTTCCTTGCGGCGGTTCTTGTAGAGCAGCACTACGCCGTATCCGCCCGGGCCGGGGTTGCCTGAGCACGCGCCGTCGGTATACAGGGTGACTTCCTTCATATGGCGGTCCCTTTGAGCAACGCCTCCGCGATGATCATATCCTCTTGCGTCGTTATCTTGATATTGCCGCGTTCGCCCGGCACGACATAAACGGAAACGCCGTTCGCCTCCACGATAGCGCTGTCGTCGGTAAAGCCCGACAAGTCGGAAATAATTCCGGTGGAATTCACCAAAATCTCGTACGCGAAACCCTGCGGCGTTTGTATTTGCCAAAAACGCCCTCGTTCGGGCGTGGCGTATACGAAGCCGTTTTGATCGACTTCTTTCACCGTATCCGTAAAGGGTATCCCCGCGATCGCCGCGCCGTGCAAGCGCGCCGCGTCAATGACTTTTTCGATCAAATCGCGGGAAACGAAAGGCCGCACCCCGTCATGCACCAGCACGATTTCGGTACGGGGCGAAATCATTCCTAACGCGGCACGCACGCTTTCCGAGCGGCTTTTACCGCCTTCGGCGATGTGCTTGACTTTGGTCAGTTGATATTTATGTATCATACCTTGGACGGTTTCCTTGTAACCCGGCGGTACGGCTACGGTGATTTCCCCCACCCCTTCCGTGCGTTGGAAAGCCATAACCGTTCGCGCCAATACGGGCACATTATTTATATGAAGGAATTGCTTGGGTACCTCACCGCCGAAGCGCGTACCCGACCCCGACGCGGGGATAATGACGGAAACCATGAAACGCCCCTATTCCACCAGCACCGCCTTGTCGGGGTATACCAACGCGGGGCAGCTGGCCGTAATACTGTCCACCCAAATAAAGAATTCCTGCCCCGGCATAATTTCACCGACGGCCATCCTTTCGTAACGCGGACCGTAGACGGGCGTTTCGCTTGAAAGCGTGACGCGGTATCTTCCGTCGGCGGTCAGGAATACGCAATGGCCCGCTTCCCAACGGATGTTTTCGCTTACGACCGCGGTAAAGACCGCCGCGTCGTTATGGCAGGCGTTGAGCCAAAGCACGACGGCGGGGTACGGCGGGGGTAGTGTGTCCACGGCGTACGCCGCGCGCGCGCTCATGCCCCTGCGCGCCTCGGTATACGATACGCGTTGACCCGTGATCAAATCGTACACGGGCGCGTTTTTGACGTTAACATCTACGATCGTAAAGCCGCCGTCGGTCAACACCTCGCCCTCGATACGGACGCGGTCGCGGTTTACCCGCGTGATGATGCCTTGGGTTTCGCCCACATACATAACATCCGAGGCGTAAGCTGTCAAATACGGGGTACAGGCAAGGATAAACGCGATCCCCGCGATTAACGCCGAACGTTTTTTCATTATCGCTTCACCTTTATATTGATACAGCCAGTATTTACCGCGCGGCGTTTAAATATGCATATTTTACCTTCTCCCTCATATATTTGAACAAGCAAGCGAGAGGGTGACGGTAAATGGAACGTGTACCATACAGGCGTTACAGGGGGCAACCGCGGCAATACGAAGAAAAATCGGGCGCGCTGGGCGAAACGTTGATCCTGCAGGGGATCGTCAGCGGCTTGATCCTGGTTGCGGTCATGATCATCAGCATTTTGTCGTTTACGCGGCTTGATCCGATACAAACCGCCGTACGGGAAGCGCTCTCCGGCCCGGTAACGGTGGGCGAAATCGCGGATGACGCAAGGCGGTTCGGCGTCGATTCATTGGGCTTGCAATGGTTGGAACGGTAATCGGCGTATTTATCCGTATCGCGCTTGCGTTATGCTCGTTGTATCTGCACGAATGGGCGCATGTCTTCGTCGCGCGGGGTTACGGCGCGAAGGTCGAAGCGGTACGCCTGTCCGTGTTCGGCATGTTCGCGCGCGTCCGCAGGATGGACAACCTCTTGCCGGGGCAACGGGCGTTCGTGTACTTTTCGGGGCCGCTCGCCAACATCATGATCGGCGCGTGGGCGTATACGGTGCATCACCTTTCGTATGTCGGTGTGATATGGCTGCGCGATTTGGCGTTGATCAACGCGGTTATCGCGGCATTTAATCTGCTCCCGCTTTTACCGCTGGACGGGGGGCGGCTGGTACAGCATGTGCTGGGCAATGGGTTCGGCATATTACGCGCCAACCGGTTTATGCTGCGCTTCGGGCGGATATGCGCGGTCGCGTTGGCGGTCTTGGGGCTTGTGCAAATTATTTTATTCTCCTATAACATCACGCTCCTGTGCGCGGCGATTTTTATTTGGCGCAAGAACGTAGTGATGCAAGCGCAGCTTCGCATGGAATGTTTCCTCACGCTGCAAAAAAAGCCCGCCCTGCTGCGCGGTTCACGCGGGAAAAGGAAGCATAAGGTTAAGATATTATCCATACCCGCTGATACGCCGCTCATGTATGCCGTGGAGCGGTTCGGCTGGTCGTACATACGCGAGTTTAACGTGGAAGGCAAACCCGTACGGGAGGAAACAATTATGTCGTTTATTTTTTCCCCTTACCGTCCGTCCGTTTCCGAATCCCTGGCCATGCCGATCGGCGCGTTGGTGTGATATAATCGCGTAAAAACGATTAACTTCGTCTCAATTTGAGACAAAGTTGAAACAGGGCGTGCGCGATGAAGTTAACGGACGAAAACGGCTTCTACACAAGCGTGAAGCAAATGGAGCGGCTTTTTTTACAAGGTTGCACAAAGCGGTTTACGGGTACGACACCCGCCGAACTTGCCGCGTGGCAAGCCGAAGCGCGGGAGCTGCTCAGGGACTTGCTGGGCTTCGGTACATTCGAAGGCTGCGCTGATACGGTATATGAACTTGATTCGGAGGATTGCGGGGAATATGTACGTACCAAGTACGTGCTGCAAACCGAGGAATATGTTTATACGCCGTTTTTTACATTGATCCCCGCCGATTTGAAACCGGGCGAACGCCGCCCCGCGATCATCTGCCCCAACGGCCACTTTAACCGCGCGAAGGAAAGCGTCGCCGCCGTACGCCACGAAGAAGGCGTCCTTGAAGATATGGAAAACGCCCACACCCACCACGCGGAAGATTTTGTAAGGCGCGGTTACATCGCTTTTTGTCCGGACGCGCGGGGCTTCGGCGAACGCGCGGAAAAAGCCGTACAAGACAAATGGCATTGCTCTTGCGCGCACCTTAACCGCATGGGCATACCGCTGGGGCGCAGCGCGCTGGGGATGCAGGTATGGGATTTAATCAAGCTCGCCGACTATATCGAAACGCGCGGCGATTGTGACCCATCGCGCATTACCTGCGCGGGCCTGTCGGGCGGGGGAATGCAAACGCTCTATTTCGCGGCCGTTGATACGCGCATAAAATGCGCTTGTACAAGCGGTTATTTTTTCGGCGCGCTGGAATCCCGCTTGCACGGCAACCACCATTGCGATTGCAACTACGTACCGAATTTATGGAAATACTTCGATATGGGCGATATCGCGGCATTGATCGCCCCGCGCCCGTTCATCATCGAAACAGGGTTGCATGACGATTCCAACGGGATACGCGGTATCGAAAACGTATACGATCAAGTACGCGTCGCGCAAAAGGCGTACGACGCCGCGGGGTACGCGGATAAGCTGAAGCACAGCGTATTGGACGTAGGGCACCGCTGGGTGGGGACGGACGTGTACCCGTTCTTCGATAAGCATGTTTAAAATATGCATCGCGGGCTGCGGCGATATCGCGCTCAAACAGCACGGCCCCGCGATACATAAATATGTAAGCGAAACTAAAAATACGGCATTTGCCGCGTGCTGCGATATCGACCCCGCAAGGGCGCGTGCCTTCGCCGAACGGTTCGGCATACCGCGTTTTTATGTAAACTTGGAAAAAATGCTTGATATTGAACGCCCCGATGCGGTTTCCCTGTGTGTCCCGGTGGAACTGACCGCCGATTTGGCTTGCCGCGTCCTTTCCAAGGGTTTCCCCCTCATCACCGAAAAACCCCCCGGTATAAACGTTGAGGAAAACCGACGCATGGCAAAGGCCGCCGAGCAAAACCCGAGCGGACGGATACCCAACTTCGCCGCGTTTAACCGCCGCCATATGCCCGTGGTACAAAAGGCGATGGAACTTATCGAGGGGTTCGGCGGGGCAGGATGCATCACGGACATCCGCTACCGTATGCTGCGCGTTAACCGTACCGACGCCAATTTCGCTACCACAGCCATACACGGCATCGACTTGGTACGCCATATCGCAAGCTCCCCGTACGGGGAACTAAACATCGCGTACCGTGCCATGCCGCAATACGGCGCGCCCGTAACCGATTACCACATCAACGGCACGACGGAAAACGGCATCGCCGTAGGGATGGATTTCCTGCCGATGTCCGGTGTCAATACCGAGCGGTTGGAAATTAACACAACAAGGGGTTTGTTAGAGTTGCGCCTCCCCATATGGGCGGGCTGCCGCGACGGTACGGGCAGGCTCACACATTACGAAAACGACGGGGAAGCCTATGTATGGCGCGGCGAAGAAGGCACGGAAGATTTCGTCGCCGCGGGCTTTTACCGCGAAAACGCCCTGTTCTTTAACGCGCTGCGTAACGGCGAAGGGAGCGGAGACGAAATTTTACGTAACGGAATCGCTTCGGGCTTGCAAGCCGTGGAGATTGCGGATTACCTAACCAAACGAAAAACAACCTACCAGCGGTAAACCCCCCGTTTGAATTTTTCCAAAAATTCCGCCTGCGCTTTGCCCGGCGATGTAATAGCATTGTATTTTTGGGGGGCGGCTTCACCTAAAGCCGCGTACAGCTCGGGCCGCCGTTCCGCGGCGTGGCGCTTGCGCATATCGGCGCAGCCGGTAATTTCCGTTTGCAAGTACCAGTCGGGCTGGGTTTTGCGCGCGTCAAGGTCGATTTCGGCGGAAACGATGACGTTGGGGGAATATGCCGCGTCTGCCAGTACATGCCCCCACGGATCGATGACGCTGGACTTACCCGCCGCGTTATAACGGTAATCCTTGGCGGTTACGATGTAGAGCGAGCCGTCGTTGGCGCGGGTACGCAGCGTAGCCTCGCCGATGGAATCGTACCAGCCGTAGCCGAACGTGGGGTGGAAGATAATCTCCGCGCCCAATTGCGACAACACATCCGACACCGAAGGGAACATCATGTCGTAACAAATCATGATACCGATTTTGCCGATGTCGGTATCGACCGTATGGATGGAATCCCCCTCGTTTACTTGAAACGCCTCAAAGCAGGGGATGTGCGTTTTGCGGTATTCGCCGATGATTTTGCCCTTGCGGTTAAACACGGAAGCGGTGTTGTAAACAGCGTCGCCGTCCGGTTTAAAATAACAAGCGACGACGTTCATGCCATACCTTTCGGCGATGCGTGAAATCCGCTCCTCCCATAAAGGAAAACCGCGACGCACGATTTCGGGGAAGATGTTATTTTCCGAGGTATCCATCACATACGCGCTCGCAAGCGATAAATCCTCGGAAGTGGTGACGATGTCGAGCCCCGCTTCGCCCGCTTGCTCCAACAAGCCGAACGTTACCTCCGCTTGCGGGATGATGACCCGCTCCAAAATGGCGTCAACGTCGGGCGCGTAGGCATTATTCGTCCATTGGTATCGGTCGGGTATCGGCAGCGCCGCCGATTGTATCGCACCTACCCTTACTTTACGCATAAAGTCCTCCAAATTTTTTACATAAATATACACCACACGGAAGGATGTGCAACATGGACCTGCCCCTTTCCAAAAACATCGAAATCCTGCGGCAGCCCCTCACCGTCGAACACCTTACCCTCCCCAACCGTTTGGCCATCCAGCCGATGGAAGGCGCGGACGGCACGCGCGAGGGTGCGCCCGACGAATTGGCGGTACGGCGTTACGACCGCTTCGCCGAAAGCGGCGCGGGGTTGATATGGTTTGAAGCGGTAGCGGTCAGGCACGATGGCCGCGCCAATCCGCGCCAGTTGTGGATGCATGAAGGGAATACCGACGACTTTAAACGCTTGGTGTCACGCATCCGCACAAACGCCGTTAAATCGGGCAACCCCGACCCCATTATCATCATGCAAGCCACACACAGCGGGCGGTATTCACGCCCCGACGGGCCGCTCGAGCCGATGATCGCTTGCAATAACCCCATCTACGAAAGCGATAACCCCCTGCCTCCCGAACGCATCGTTTCCGACGATACGTTGAAGCAAATCGAGGAACGCTACGGCGTTATCGCGCGTATGGCGCGGGATTGCGGCTTCGATGGCATCGATATAAAAGGCTGCCACCGCTATTTAAACGGCGAATTGCTTGCCGCGTACAAACGCCCCGGCCCGTACGGCGGCCCGCTTGAAAACCGCTCCCGCTTCTTCCGCAACGCAACGCAAAACGCGCGCGCGGTTGCGAAACGCGGTTTCCTCGTTACCACGCGCGTAAATATCTACGACGGCATCCCCTACCCTTACGGCTTCGGCGTACGCGAAGGCGGCGGCATCGAACCCAATTTAACCGAACCCATCGAATTATTAAAAGACATGGATTTTTCCCTGGTTAATATCTCCATGGGTAATCCGTACTTTAACCCGCAGGTAAACCGCCCCACCGACCTTAAAGGCGTGGAGCGCATGTACCGCCTGACGAAAATCATCCGCGACGCGTTGCCCGGGGTTAAAATCATCGCCTCGGCACCGACGTTTTTACGCGGCGATTCGCCGTACCTCGCGGCGGGTGCGGTCGAACAAGACTACGCCGACGCGGTGGGCTTCGGGCGGATGGCCTTCGCCTACCCCGCCTTCGCGCGGGATATATTAAACGGCTCGTTTGACGACAAGCAAACCTGCATAACCTGCGGCAAATGTTCGGAGCTTATGCGCGGCTCACGCGCGGGCTGCATGGTGCGCGATCCGGTTTACACAGAACTGTACAAGCAAATGAAGGAGGCGCAAGCATGAACGCGCAAAAAACCGCTATCGTAACGGGCGCATCCCGCGGCATCGGCCTTTGCGTCGCGGACAGCTTGGAAAACGCGGGATACGCCGTCGTCCGCGCCAGCCGTTCGGGCGATCCCCCGTGCGACATCGGCGAAGCCTCCGACCGCGAACGGCTGTTGGAATATGTACTTAATAAACATGGCCGCGTGGATTTGCTGGTTAATAACGCGGGCATTGCCCCCGCCGTACGGGCGGACCTTTTGGAAACGACCCCAGACAGCTTCCGCACCGTTTTGCGTACCAACTTGGAAGGTACGTTTTTTATGTGCCAATTATTCGCCAATCAAATGCGCAAGCAACCGCGCGAAAACCCCTGCCGAATAATTAACATTTCCTCCATTTCCGCGTATACGTCCTCCACCAAACGCGGAGAATATTGCGTTTCGAAGGCCGGCGTAAGCATGGTGACGCAGCTCTTCGCCGACCGTATGGCGGAATACGGCATCGGCGTGTTCGAAATCCGCCCCGGCATTATCGAAACCGATATGATCGCGAAAGTAAAGGACGATTACGAACAACGCATCGCAAACGGCCTTACACCTATAAAGCGTATCGGCCAACCGCAGGATGTGGCCGATATCGTCTTAGCCATCGCAAGCGGCGCGTTCGACTTCGCCACGGGGCAGGTCTTTAACGCGGACGGCGGCTTCCATTTAAGGAGATTATAAATGAAGGAACACTACCACACGCTGATTATCGGCAGCGGCTGCGCGGGGTACAACGCGGCGGATTGCCTCTATAATTTGGGCGTGACCGATATCGCCATCGTTACCGAAGGGCGCGAAATGGGGACGTCGCGCAATACAGGCAGCGATAAACAAACCTATTACAAGCTCACCCTCGCGGGCGAGGAACCCGACAGCGTTTATGACATGGCGCGTACGTTATTTAACGGCGGAGCGGTACACGGCGATACGGCTTTAATCGAAGCCGCTTGCTCCGTCAAGTGTTTTATGAAGCTGGTGCATTTGGGCCTCCCCTTCCCCGCCAACCCCTACGGCGCGTATATCGGTTACAAAACCGACCACGACCCAAGGCAGCGCGCCACTTCCTGCGGGCCGTTGACCTCGCGCCTTATGACCGAAGCGCTCGAACGGGAGGTAATCAAAAAAGGCGTGCCGATTTTGGACGGCGCACAGGTTGTAAAATTGTTGACGGAAAACGAACGCGTTTACGGCTTGGTATATTACCGCGCGAGCGAAGGCTTTACGACGTTGTACGCGCAAAACATCATCCTCGCCACGGGCGGCCCCGCGGGGATTTACACCGATACCGTGTTCCCCGCTTCACAAACCGGAGGCACGGGGCTTGCGCTTGCGGCGAGTGCCAAGGCGTGTAATTTACAGGAATGGCAGTACGGCCTCGCGAGCGTCGATTTCCGCTGGAATGTTTCCGGCACGTACCAACAGGTTTTACCGCGTTATATTTCCGTGGACACGCAGGGCAACGAATACGAATTCCTGCACGAATATTACAGCACCGCCGCCGAAGCGTATGACCGCGTGTTCCTTAAAGGCTACCAATGGCCCTTCGATTCGCGCAAAACGGAGGGTTCGTCCCGCATTGATTTGCTTGTTTCCAAGGAAATAAACGAACGCAGCCGCACGGTTTACATGGACTTCCGGCGGAACCCGTCCGGCTTGCGTTTTGACGGTTTGTCCCCCGAGGCGTATGAATATTTGCGCAAATCCGACGCGCTTTTCGGTACGCCCGTGGAGCGGCTGGCGAAAATGAACCCCAAGGCCATCGAACTGTATAGAAATAACGGCATCGATTTATATAATGAACCCCTTAAAATCGCCGTTTGCGCCCAGCATTGCAACGGCGGTATCGCCGTGGACGCGAATTGGGAAACGAACATCCGCGGGCTGTATGCCGCGGGCGAAGCGGCGGGGACGTTCGGCGTATACCGTCCGGGCGGCAGCGCGCTTAACTCCGCGATGGTGGGGTCGATGCGGGCGGCGGAGCATATCGCGAAACGTGCCGCTTCCGCCGAGGGCGGGAATGTCCCCTTAACACGCTCATTCGCTTCGCTCAAGGCGCACTTCGGGGCACACTTCGGGGAATTCCCGCCCTCAGCCGGTGCCTCGGCTTTTCCCGCGGTATCCTTCGCCGCGGAAGCGAACTTCGTAGAAAAACATAGTGATTTGCAAAAACGCATGAGTCGATTCGCGGCGTACAGACGTGATATAAATGAAATGCAAAAATTATATGACCAATGCAGGAAACGGTTGGAAAATTATTTTACGGAAATAACAATCGCCAACGAAGCCGAGGTTCCGGCGTTGTTTAAATGTTATGATCTGTTGGTTACGCAAACAGCGGTGCTGTCGGCTATGTTGTTTTCCGCGCGGGAATGGGGCAGCCACGGCGGCGCGGTTGTAAAAGACGCGCCGATAAAGGAAAATAACTTCAAGCATGTTATTATTACATACAACGGCGAATCCCGATTTGAACCTGTCAAGCCGCTGCCCATGTGCGACGATTGGTTCGAACGGGATTGGAACGTGTGAATAAAGGAGGATAACCCTATGCGCAAACCCGATTTTAACAACATTTTAAAGGTCCTGCGCCGCGAAGCACCCGACCGCCCTACGCTTTTCGAATTTTTCCTCAACCATAACCTATACGCACGCGTGGCGGGATGTGCGCCCGAAAAATTCGACTACAGCGTAGAAAGCATGTGCCGTGCCTTTAACGCCGCGGGGTATGATTATGCAACGGTATCGGGGTCCGCGTTCGGCTTCCCCGCGCTTGAAAAGAAACGCAACCAAACCTATTCGCTTAATGACGGCGTATCGATCGCGTGCCGCGCGGACTTTGATGCCTACCCGTGGCCCGACCCCGACACCTTCGACTATTCCGCCGTAAGGGAAGCCGACGTACCCGAGGGCATGAAGCTGATGGTCAACGGGCCGTGCGGCGTGTTGGAAAACGTCATCTCCCTCGTAGGTTACGACAACCTCGCGCTTATGATCTTCGATGACGAGCAACTGGTGTACGACGTATTCGAGCAGGTCGGTTCGAGCCTTCTCTGTTATTACGAATTGAGCATTAAAAATAAAAACGTCGGCTTGCTGATGTCCAACGACGATTGGGGCTTTAACACGCAAACCATGATTTCGCCGCGGGACATGGCGCGTTTCGTGTTCCCGTGGCATAAAAAAATCGTCGCGCTCGCGCACGATACGGGTATTCCGGCAGTCCTCCATTCCTGCGGAAATTTACGTGAAGTGATGGATGCCGTCATCGATGACATGAAGTTCGACGGCAAACATTCCTACGAGGATATAATCCAACCCGTAGAAGACGCATACCGCGAATACAACGATCGAATCGCCATATTGGGCGGTATCGATTTGGGTTTTATCACTACGAGTACACCGGAGGAAATTACCACCCGTTGCAAAAAAATGTTCGAAATCGGGCAAAAAGGCTACGCGCTGGGGACGGGCAACAGCGTCCCCGATTATGTACCGCATGAAAATTATTTCGCCATGACAAGGGCGGCGTTGGGGGAATAAGGATCCGGATTTATGGTTTTAGGAACCGAAATAACTCAATAAAGGAGCCGATATTATGGGAACGGACAAGCTATTAGTTTTCGCGCATAAGGATTTGGGGGATTTGCTGGGGTGGTGGATAACCCATACCCCCGATGAAAGTAACGGCGGCTTTTACGGCGTGGTACGCGGCGATAATACCCCCAACGAAGCAGCCGACCGTTTTATCGTCGTCAACGCCCGCTTGGTGTGGACGTTTTCCGCCGCGTACCATTTGACGAAAAACGACGAATATAAAAAATACGCCGACCGCGCTTATGATTATCTGACGCGGTTTTTTTATGATAAAAAACACGGGGGATTTTACACCTATGTCGATTATAAAGGCGCAGCGGCAAACGACCGCAAAATGACCTACGGCAACGTCTTCGCGGTATACGGCTTGTCCGAATACGCCCGCGTCTTCGGTTGCGAAACCGCGAAGAAGCTGGCAACGGAAACCGCCGCCCACCTGGATACGCACATGTGGGACGCGCAGTACAAGGGTTACTTCGAAGTGGCCAGCCGCGACTGGCAATACATGCCCAACATTTTAATGATCCAATACGAGCCCGAAAGCCAAAAAACGATGAACACGCACCTGCATATTTTGGAAGCGTACGCGAACCTGCTGCGCATCGACGGCGATAATAAATTATTACGCCACCGCGTGCGGACATTATTATATTTATTTTTAAATAAAATAATAAATAACGATAATTGGCATTTTAATTATTTTCAAAAGCGCGATTGGACGCTCACCAACCCCAATTACAGCTTGGGTCATGATATCGAGGGCAGTTGGCTTTTATACGAAGCCGCGGAGATTTTAGGCGAACCCGAAGCCCTGGCGGATACGAAGCGCGTATGCGCCAATATGGCGCGCGCTGTGTACGATATGGGGATTTCGCCCGAGGGCGGCATCTATACCGAATACGACGTACACGAACGTACGTATTCCGAGCAATTTTCCTGGTGGGAGCAGAACGAAGGTGTCGTGGGCTTCCTGCACGCCTACGAAATGACCGGAGAACGTAAATTTTTAGACGCTTCTTTGGCGGCGTTGGATTTTATCGAAAAATATTTTATCGACCGAAAGCACGGCGGTTGGCACGCCTACGTCAACCGCGGCCTTACACCCGACACCGCCCGCGATAAATGCAACCCCTACATCTGCCCCTACCACAACGCTCGTATGAGTATGGAAATTATCCGGAGATTGGAAAAATGCTGACGCTGTATTTTTCGGGCACGGGCAATACGAAGTACGCGGCGGAATTGTTCAGCCGAAAGATGGACGCGGTATGTCTCTCCATCGAAGAAAATGCGGATTTCCCGTCATTGATAAACGACCACGATACGCTGGCGTTTTGCTATCCCGTCTACGGCTCGCGCGTACCGCCCATCATGCGCGGATTCATAAAAAACAATAAAGAATTTATTAATAATAAAAATATAATTATTTTAATTACGCAAAATATATTTTCCGGCGACGGGGCACGGGCGTTGACCGATGTACCGGGCTGCGCTGACAACGTGATTTACGCGGAGCATTTTAATATGCCGAGCAACACACCCGTATTATTTTATAAAGAATTAAATCAAATTAAAATAAATAAATATTTATATAAATTGGAAATAAAAATGGAACGCACCTGCCAAAACATTAAATCGGGCATATCGGTCAAACGCGGGTTTAACCTTTTTTCGCGCTTAGCGGGCTGCATACAGGGGATACCCTGGATGGCCTTCGCGGAAAAATGGATGCGCCGAAGCGTACGCGTTTCCAAGCGGTGCAATTCATGCGGATTATGCGCAAGGATATGTCCGGTAAACAGAAAGGACTGTACGCTCTGTTTCCGCTGCGTTAACCAATGCCCCCGTCAAGCGATCAGCATCTTCTTCCCGGGCAAGCCCAAATGGCAATATAAAGGGATCGAATAAATGAACATCCAAATCTTCGGCAAGGCGAAGTGCTTCGACACGAAAAAGGCCGAACGGTATTTTAAGGAACGGAAGATCAAATTCCAATTCGTTGATATCCTTAAATACGGCATTTCCAAGGGCGAATACCAAAGCGTTAAAAACGCCGTTGGCGGCATGGATCAATTAATCGACGTTAAATCAAAGGAATACGAAAACCAACACATTAAATACCTCGCCGACAAATCGGACATCGAAGAACGTTTGTTGGACAACCCCGCGCTGTTCGTAACGCCCATCGTGCGTAACGGCAAAAAGGCGACGGTCGGGTACCAACCCGAGGTGTGGAGTACATGGGATTGAACAGCATATAAAAGGATATCCGTGCGAAAATCGGTATACAACCGGGGATACCGTGCGAAATATAATATGGGAAAGGGATTAATGTATGTTTGAAATGCGGGAAATTATCGATGCGAATGAAAAATCACGGATTTGCGGTGCCATCCTCCGCGCGCTGCCCGATTGGTTCGGCGTTGAGGATTCGATTGTCGATTATGTAAATCAGGTCCCGTCCATGCCTTTTTTTGCCGTCTATGATGGGGAAACGGTTGCGGGTTTTACCGCCGTTAAAGTTCACAATCCCCACACCGCGGAAGTTTGTGTAATGGGCGTACTCAACCCATACCACCGACGGGGCATCGGTAAAATGTTGGTGGCTTGCTGTGAAAAATTTTGTCGTGAAAGAAACATGGATTTTCTAACAGTAAAGACGCTGGACGCTTCCCGTGATTGGCCGCCGTATGAAAAAACGCGGAATTTTTACTTATCGGTCGGGTTCAAACCGTTGGAAGTTTTTCCGTTGTTATGGGATGAATGTAATCCTTGTTTGTTCATGGCGAAATATGTGGGTGGGGATAAACAATGAACATTTCGATGAATAACGGAAACGCGCCGCTCCTTCCCTTCACCGGGGTTATCCGCGTCGAGTTCGGCTTTTACCCGGATTGACTTAAGGTAATCCCACGCCGGGAGGTATTGGACGAACATTATTTCATCCGAAGCGGATGGGGTTTACCGGAGCATTTCCGCTTCCCCGTCATGTCGGAAACGTAGAAAGAATATGACATATACTGCTAAGGGTGTAAATAACACTGGTTTATTTATCAAACATATGTTACTTAATAAAATAATTATCAAACGTTATAATATATTCCATCAACATACCATTATTCAACATATCAACGAATTTACCACCCCAAGAAGGAAGCTCGTCCATATTCAATGCCGCTATTATTCCTGTTGTTGACCAATATAAATCTTCAAATATCTTTTCTTCTACGTCGTAATCACCATACGCTTTAAGAAATGCCGCGCTTGCTTCATCGGACAATACAGATAAAATATGCCTTATATCTGCATACGCATATTTGCGGTATACGCAGTTGTAATCAAAGGGAATAACACTTGTATAATCTTTTGATACCGCAAGATTATCCCACCAAAAATCGTTATAAGTTATCGTGTTACATAATAGAAGATATGTTTGTTTGATGTTTTCAATATTTTTTAGCAACGCATCCCAAATGGATTATCGCTCGTCCCGGACTTTTGAATGACAGTATATATTTTTTCAATATCCAACTCGTTTTTAACATTATCCAACAAGGGCAATTCCAATAAGTCTTCGTATTTCTGCCCTTTTGTATGAAGCAGTTTAATCCATTTACCCACTAAATGTGCTACCCTAATGTCAGACATATCATCCTCAGTACCAAGCCTATATAAATTACTTGCCAATATATCTTCCAACAAAAGAAGGCAATCGGTATGTGCGATTACCTTTAAAGTCGGAACACCGATTTTATTCAACATTGTGTAATGACTTATTTCACGCTGTCCATGCTTATATTCATCACTAAAAAACTTGCCAACATAAGACTCATTTTCATTAACGATGCGAAAAACGCTAATTCCGAATTTATCTTGAATCGGTTGAATTGTTCTGCCCTCGAAGAAGCCTATTCGCTTTAATTCTTCTTCCATCCGCACACCTCATTTCATTTGTTAAAAATTAGGCGTTTGCGAAACGCCATAACCCGCAAGGAAGCGGGATATATTTATTGTAAGAACAGAACAACTCCTCACGGGTGTTTGGTATAATAGGCTCGACGAAAAGCATTATCCATATCCACC
>Ga0131853_10000197_pt1 | contig 105692 bp, 95 predicted proteins | sample TergutLab28metaG_FD_92764 | JGI IMG/M metagenome (GOLD analysis project Ga0131853, IMG submission 92764) | Labiotermes labralis P1 segment gut microbial communities from Petit-Saut dam, French Guiana - Lab288 P1 (version 2) (version 2) | ecosystem: Host-associated > Arthropoda: Insects >...
CTACTACTGCAAAGCCTTTACCGTGTTCACCTGCCCTTGCAGCTTCTACGCTGGCGTTTAGGGCAAGTAGGTTGGTTTGGAAGGCTATGTCTTGTATGGTTTGTACTATTTTGGAGATGTTGTCACTAGAATCCTTAATTTGCCCCATGGCATCTACCATTTGCCCCATGGCGGCATTGCCTTCCTGGGCATTTTCAGCAGATTTGCCTGAAAGCCGGTTGGCATTTCCTGCACTTTCTGCATTGGTGCGGGTTTGCTGGTTAATAAGGTCGATTGATGCGTTAAGCTCCTCTACACTGCTTGCTTGCTCTTGCGCACCATTTGCCAAATCAATTGCGGATGTGGAAATTTGGGAAGAACCTGCAAACACATGCTCGGAAGCGTTGGTGATTTCGGACATGGTTCTGTGCAAAGTAGAACCAATGTTGTTTAAGCTATCCTTAATTGCGTCAAAGCTTCCCACATACTCACGGTTAATGCGCACAGTTAAATCGCCATCAGAAACGGCTGATAAGGTTTTCCTGATTTCTTCAATATAAGCGGAAAGGATTTCGATGGTGCTATTTACAGCGTTTTTGATTTTTAAGAAATCACCTGCATAGTTGCCTGTTATATTGGTACCAAAGTCGCCTCTGGAAAGATTGTCCATAACATCACTTATCTCTGTTAGCGGCGCATCAACAGCGGCGGCAATTTGGTTAAGGCCTTTCATAATATTGCCCCAACCGCCTGCATACCTGCTTGGATCAATTTGCACATTCATATCACCTTTTACGGCGGCGGCATCTACCATTGCACCAATTTCAGCATTTACAGCCTCCAAGTTGGCTTTCAAAGAATCCACAGCTTGGTTAAGCACGGCCTTTTTGCCCGGTAGTTGCTCCAAGTGGAAGCCAAAGTCACCATCGCCAACTTGCTTCAAAACACCAAGCGCATTTACAAGGTCTTTAACAAAACCATCGGTAAAGCCGTTTAGTGCTTTTATCATATCTGCATAACCGCCTTTGTATTTAGAGGCATCAATGCGGTATTCGATATCGCCGTTTGTATTGGCCTCGTGGGCGAATTTATCAATATCATCCACAATACTTTTCATTGTGTTGATTAGCTTGTAAACATCGCCTGTTAGTATTCCAATCTCATCTTTTGTGACCTTGGAGTTGTCCAAGTTAATATTAAGCTGGCCGGCAGAAACTTGGGCAGTTAAGGAAACCAAATCTGTAACAGGCTTTGAAATAGCACGGGCGATAAGTATGGCAAGCAAAATGGCAACAAGCACCACAACTGCACCAATAATTATAACCATATTACGAATGCCCTGTACATCCCCTGCAAGGTTAATTTCACTACTCGCAATTGCGGTGTTGGTCATGTCCACGAGATAGTCGGTGGCATCAATAACACTATTAACGATGTAAACACCGCCTGTTACAACATCCAGTGCAGCAGCATGGTTGCCTGCTAAGGCATATCTATGGGCGGGCATAAAAATCTGGTCAATATATTGCTGTGTCAAATTACGCACATTTTGGCTTAACAAAAATCTTTCTTCCCGGTCTGCCTGCGTAAAAGCTGAATTTCTTCTTATTGTATCATCATAGTCTTCCATAGCAGAAAGCACACCGGCGTGGAAGCCAAGCATTTCATTGTAAAGGGACATGATGGCATCTTGGTTGGCATTTGGGGCGTGCATTACCGTGCCTGTCAGCGTGCGCCTTATTGCACGTATGTTGGATTGCGCCTCCATAGAAGCTTGCCGCCTTGCCACGGATTGGTCTAAAAGGGTGCCGTAAGCATCGCTAACATTGCCAACTTGTACCCAAGCAACCACTGCCAAAACAATGGTTAGCAAAATTACTGCGCCAAAACCGATAATCATTTTACTGCTAATTTTGATGTTGTTAAACCATTTCATTAAAAATCCCCCTCGATAAGTTAGAGTTTAGTATGTCATCTTCTTTGGTGTTGCTTGCCCTACTTGTACCTAGTGTTGGGCATTCTGCTAATTATATCACAAGCTACAAATTTTGTCAAGAAAAAACATCAAATGGTATTATTGTTGTTCTTTATACAACCTCATCCGCTCTTCATGGCTTACAACTTTGTCTATTTGGTGCAACATCCACATATAGCCGAAGGGGTCGGAAAACATGGCGTTTTTTAAGCCCATGGCGGGCATCTCTGTAATCGGTACAACTTGCTGGCAACCATTGTCCATGGCGGCTTTCCAATTGGCATTTATGTCGGGCACCGCCACATTTATCCACATGCTGCACGGGTCGCCTGCTTTGGGGGCGATAAGCATATGCTGCGGGTTTTCGTCCAGCATATGTATACGGCTGCCGTAGATGGTGAAAACCACTTCGCTGTTGCCTACGCCAAAATCGGACACTTCCACCCGCTCCACTTCAAAAATCTTTTCGTAAAGCTCCATGGCGGCAATGGAACTTTTGGCAACCATGCACACTTCCAGTCCTGTAATCATAGCATTTCTCCTTTATTTTGGTTTGTTTCTATTGTTTTGTTGGTATTGTTGCAGTATATAGCTTTGCTGGGCGGGATTGGATTCCCTTGTGCCTATGCCCCTGCCTTCTTTGCCCCATATAGCTTTGGCGGCAATCTTTGTGCGCTCTTCCTGTGCACGTATTTTTACATCAATTTCCAGTACGGTTTGGATGGTCTCCTGTAAATGGCGCACTTGGTTCGGATAGTGCTGCCCCTTTTCTTGGAATGTTGCCTCTAATGGCTCAAATATAGCTTGAAAAGTATCATCGCAATGCAAAACCATGTCAATATGTGTTTGCTTTTGCTTACCCATTTCCACCAAAAACTCCCGCCGGTGTTCGGCGGATGGTGATGAGTACAGACTTTCTTGATTCTCGCAGATGCTAAGTATAGTTTCAAGGGCTTGCTGTTTTTTTGCTAAAATATCTGCCAATATTGCTAACTTGGTTTCAAATTGTTTGTTGTCATCTAACATCTTACTCCCTCCGCTGGTCCCTGTAAAAACCACGGTATACCTTGCCTGCTTCAAGGGTTTTGCCTGCACCGGCATACAATTCATCTACGGTTACAAAGGTAAAGCCCTGCTCCAACAATATGTCTACAGCTTGTATTGCTGCCATTACAGTGCTTTCGTGGATGTCGTGCAGTAAAATTATGCTGCCTTCTCTTGCACGTGCAACAATGTGGTTTCGGGTTACATCGGTGTCCCAATACCGCCAATCTTGCGGATCCACACTCCACATAATTACGGATTTGCCCTGTTCTTCCGCCGCTTCCAACACAGTGTCGTTAAATGCGCCGAAGGGCGGGCGTAAAAGGGTGGGGTAATGGCCTGTTATATCATAAATGATACTGCTGGTTTTCTCTATTTCCTGGGCAATTTGCAATCTGCTTTGGGAGGTAAAAATCCTATGGCTATAAGAATGGTTGCCTATTTGATGCCCTTCGTCATAAATGCGCTGCACAATTTCGGGATGCTCCTGCGCACTGGCACCTAAAAGGAAGAAGGTGGCACGCACGCCCCGTTCTGCAAAAGCATCCAGCAGCATGGGGGTAAAGCGGTGGTGGGGGCCGTCATCAAAGGTGATTGCCAATTTAGTGCCGGACGGTTGAGATTGGGGTGCCGGGAAAGGCCCCTGCCAAATTTCACCCAAACCTTCCAAGGGCAGGGTTATGGTTTCGGTGGTTGTGTCGTTGGTAATGTGTAAAAAAATACTTTCTCTGTTAAACGTAAAGCACTCATCCCCCGCAAGATATATCTGCTCGCCTGCTAAGTAGGCAAGGGTTTGCCTAAAATCCGCACCATTGGCAAATAAATCTTCCGGTGCTATCTCCCTCTCCTCATACAAATCGTAGTTTACAACCAAATGCTCGGCTGTAAAGCCGCTAATATCGCCGTAAAACCGTAAATCCAGTGCAATCCCTAAAATATCATCGCCGTAGGCGTATGTGCGGGGGCGCATGTGTATGTTTCCGCTGGTATTTTCCGTGGCAAAGCGGGAAATTATCCCATACACCATCTCCGCTACCAAATCATTAAGAATTTCGCTGCGGCTGACGGGATACACCAAATCCATTACAAAATACCCGTCATCCTCACGAAAAGATTGGAAAGGAATGCCCAGTACCTGCCCGCCGGGCATGCCGCTGCTGGTTTCGGCGTAAAAACGCAAAAAATCGGCGGTGGGGGCTTGCGGCACCTCCGCCATATCCGCATGGATAATATTTGTGGAAGGGGCTTGGGCATGCAATTGGGAATTGTTATTGCTGCTGCATCCCACCAAAATCAACAAAAATATAATGCATACAGCCAAAAAAAGGCTCTTTTTCATCTAAACGCCCCCAGATTTTTTACATATGTTGATTATAACCCAAATTGGTGCAAATTTCAATGGCATTTTTTCAAAAATTTTTCTTGACATGGATGGGTTAATGTGGTAGAATCTTATGAAGTGCCAAAAATGGCTTTATTTTTTGTGTTATTCACAATTATACGAGGTGACAAGATGAGAACAAAAATCACACTTGCCTGCACAGAATGCAAGCAGCGCAACTACGAATCCAAAAAAGACAAAAAAACCCATCCTGACCGTATGGAGTTTAAGAAGCATTGTAAATTTTGCAACAAGCACACTCCGCATAGAGAAACCAGATAATTTTTGGAGGGTATTTTTATGGATGATAACAACAAAAAAACAGGCGATGACGGCTCCATTATGAACAATGCAACATCTTGGTGGGGTGGGATTGTTGGCGAATTTAAGCGAATTTCTTGGCCAACACGCCCACAACTGATTAAGATGACCATTGCAGCAATTACCATCAGTGGTATTTTTGGCGCATTAATTTTCGCTTATGATTTTATTTTGGGCTTTTTGTACCGTGGCTTAGTCACCTTGGTAGGTTAGAGGTGGCTATGTCTGAATACACACAGCAAAGTGAGGCTTTATGGTATGTGGTGCATACATACAGCGGGTATGAAAACAAAGTAAAGGCAAATATTGAAAAGATTGTGGAAACCCGTGGAATGCACGACCAGATTTTGGAAGTTAGCGTGCCCACCCAAAATGTAGTGGAAGTTAAAAACGGCGTGCGCAAAACGGTTAACCGTAAGGTTTTACCCGGTTATGTGCTGGTGCAAATGCATATGAATGATGAAACGTGGTATGTGGTGCGCAACACCCGTGGTGTTACCAGTTTTGTGGGACCGGGCAGCAAACCTGTACCGCTTACTGACGAAGAGATGCACACCATGGGCTTAATTGCGGCGGAAACCGTCAACTTTGACTTTGCGGAAGGTGAAGTCGTGCGGATTACGTCCGGATCCTTTATGGATTCTACAGGTTCAATCCAAGAAGTGAACCACAACCGCCAAACTGTTACGGTGGCACTTAGCATATTCGGCAGGGAAACCCCTGTGGAGCTTGAATTTACTGAAATTGAGAGGCTATAACCAATAAGTGGGAGGGGAAACCCGTTAATACCACCAAGGAGGAAAATAAAAATGGCAAAAAAAGTAACAGGACTTATTAAGTTCCAAATCCCGGCGGGGGCAGCAACCCCTGCGCCACCGGTTGGCCCTGCGCTTGGCCAGCATGGTGTAAACCTTATGGGCTTTTGTAAGGAGTTTAATGATAGAACGGCAAAGCAAAAAGGTATGATAATTCCTGTGGTTATCACCGTTTATGCGGATAAATCCTTTACATTTATTACCAAAACACCACCTGCAGCAATTTTGCTTAAGAAAGCGGCAGGTATCGAAAAAGCCAGCGGCGAGCCGCATAAGACAAAGGTTGCTACAGTAACCTCTGCCCAGGTTAAAGAAATTGCACAAACTAAAATGGAAGACCTTAATGCCGCCAGCATTGAAGCGGCAATGTCCATAATTTCCGGCACGGCCCGCAGCATGGGCATTGTTGTCGAAGGTTAAATATATAGGGGGAATTAGATATGTTGATTGTAACCATGCAGGAAATTCCAGGCAAGCAAATTGCAAATATGGGTCTTGTTCAAGGTAGCGTTGTGCAAACAAAGCATATCGGCCGTGACATTGGTGCAAGCTTCAAAAGCCTTGTGGGCGGCGAAATCAAAGCCTACACCGAATTGATGGTGGAAGCACGTAAAATTGCCACCGACAGAATGGTGGAGCAGGCAAAAGCCCTTAATGCCGATGCTATTGTTGCAGTTAGGTATATTACTTGTTCTGTTATGGGTGGCGCTTCGGAGGTTATGGCTTATGGCACGGCAGTTAAATTTGCGTAAAGCGTTAAGGATTTTTGCAGTAGCACTAATTATGGTGGTGGGGCTTGTTGTGCTTACCGCTTGTGACGGGGCAAACAGCCACTCCTTTACCCTATCTGTAAACGAAAATTTTACAAGTTTTGACGGTGGATACTCTGTTACCGCTGACAGGATTGATAGAGGTCATCGTAACCGCACCTTTAATCTTAGTGCTTCAGATCTCGGGGCGATTCATGTATACAGCACTGTTGGCGAAGGTAGTGTAACCCTTACCATTTCCCAAGATGGTACAGAGGATGGCACGGAGGTGGTTTTGAACTTGTCAAACGGTTTTGACGGGTTCGTTGACACATCCAGCCTAAATCCTGGGCGCATCCGCTTTTCATTGCGCTACAATAGTGTGCGTGATGTTTATACAGTGGTAACTTGGAATTGATAGATTACTTGCAGTTTTAGAAATTGACCACCCTGTTAATGGCAGTGATTTGGAGGTTGTAGCTTATGACACAGCAGCTAAATTTGCATAAAGTATTACGGATTTTTGCAGCGGCACTAATTATGATGGCGGGGCTTGCGGTATTTACTGCTTGCGATGGTCCCAATAGCAGTGCTTTTACTGTGTCTGTAAACCATCAAGAGAGAACCTTGGAATCCGGCTTTTCTGCAACCGCTGATAGGATAGATAGAGGGCACCGCAACCGCACATTTAACCTTAATGCCACCGAGCTTAGAATGGTTCAAGTATTCAGCACTGTGGGCGAAGGGGATTTGACCCTTACCATCTCCCAAAACGGTGAAGAGGATGGTACGGAGATTGTGCTTGACCTGTCAGAGGGTTTTATGGGGCATGTTGATACGTCCAGTTTAAGCCCCGGGCGCATTCGCTTTTCCCTTAGATATAGCGGTGTGCGTGATGTTAGCACAACAGTTACTTGGAATTAATAATTGGAAATAAGTGGGAGGGGAAACCCGTTTGTACCACAAGGAGGATGTAAAATGCCAAAAAAAGGTAAAAAATTCCGCAAAGCGGCGGAAATGGTTAACAGCGAAATGCAATACGACACAACAGAGGCTATTGAATTGGTAACAAAAGCCGCATTTGCTAAGTTTGATGAAACTGTGGAAGCCCATATCCGCTTGGGTGTTGACGGCAGACATGCAGAGCAGCAAGTGCGTGGCACAGTGGTTTTGCCCCACGGAACAGGCAAAACCCAGCGTATATTGGTTTTTGCCAAGGGCGATAAAGCCAAGGAAGCGGAAGTTGCCGGTGCGGATTTTGTGGGTGCGGAAGAACTTATCCCAAAAATCCAAAATGAAAACTGGTTTGAATATGATGTTATTGTTGCAACCCCGGACATGATGGGAGTTGTTGGCCGCCTTGGTAAGGTGCTTGGCCCGAAAGGCTTGATGCCAAACCCCAAAACAGGTACAGTTACCATGGATGTTGCCAAGGCTATTGAGGAAATTAAGGCCGGTAAGGTCGAATATCGCTTGGATAAAACCAATATCGTGCATGTGCCTGTGGGCAAGGTTTCCTTTGGTGTGGAAAAACTGACCGAAAACTTTGAAACCCTTATTGCCGCCGTTGTTAAGGCTAAGCCATCTGCCGCAAAGGGTCAATATTTGCGCAGTGTGGTGCTGGCTTCCACCATGGGGCCGGGGGTTAAGGTTAATCCTGCAAAATTAAGTTAGTAATGCAACTGTTTGTTAAAGTTAAAAAAGCCATAGCCCCGAGATGTGGGGTTATGGCTTTTTGAAATTGTATTATTTCACAAATATAGGGCTATCATTTTCGGAGCAAATTTCACCGGAATCCCTATAACCCATTTTTGTCCAAAATTCCTTGGCTACCTCCTCGGTGGTCAAATACATACCGTGGATATTTTTTGTACTTAGCCGCTTTTCGGCGTGATTTGCCAATGCTTTACCGTGCCCGGCATGCCGCAAGTCTGCTGTTACATAAATCTCACGGATGGTTCCGTATCCTTCCTTTACGCACCAATCACTCTCCTGCGAATCTATCTGATACAGGATGAAACCTTTGGCAATATCATCTATAAACAAAATATCTAAGAAAACGATTTCGGTGGCAGCCCGCCTTATTAGTGCATTTTGCCATCTATCTAACTGGTCTTCGGTAAGCTGCTCATTATAATCTTGGTGAAAACAAGTGGTTAACATTTCTTTGAATGCAACATAATCCGAATCTGAATAACTACAAATTTTGACTTCCATACTTCCTCCTCTTATATCAGAGGGTTTATAATGATAACACCCTCCATAGGCTCTTTGTTTTGGCTAATCTCATTGATTTATGCCCCCTTTCGATAAAATCTATCATGCCCATAAAGTTCGACTATAAAGCTCGCCGATAAAACTCATCACTACCATTTTGCATGACAATCAAGTATATCACATTAAAGTGAATTAGTCAATAAAAATGCGACCATCTTTATTTGGTGATATTTTTATCAAACTATGATAATATATGAAAAACTTATTTTTTTACAAAAAATACTTGTTTCGCAAGCCGATTTAGGCTATAATTAAAGGCAGAAGTATATCTATTTTTGTGTTCGCAAAAATGAGAGGAGAAGAAAATATGTCTAATACCCGTATGGCGATTTTGAAAGACACCAGCCTGTGCGTGGCATGTTATGCGTGCAGGGTGGCTTGCCAAAACCACAATGGATTACCGGAGAATCAAAAATATCTTTCCTTACAGTTTCAGGAAAAAGGCACTTTTCCCAATGCGGAGCAACACATAGCCCGCAAAAGCTGCATGCACTGCGGCGATGCGCCTTGTGCAGAAATTTGCCCCGTTGGGGTGCTACATACCAACCGGCAAGGTTTTGTAAACTATATCGATAATACTGACGAAAACTGTGTCGGTTGCAGGCTTTGCGTAAACGCATGCCCCTATGATATTCCCGAAATTGCTGATGGCAAGATGTACAAATGTACCGGCTGTGAAGAATTGGTGGCGGCAGGGCAAGAGCCCGCTTGTGTAGACACTTGCATTGCCAATGCGCTAACTTACGGCACTTTTGACGAGATGGCTGCAAAGGCAAACAGCCGCCTTGCCCGAATTAGAACCAAATACCCCGCTGCCAATTTGTATGGCGTTGACAGCCACGGCGGCTTGGGAATGCTAACCATTTTGCGCACAAACCCCAGCGACTTTGGTTTGTCTTAATACGATAGGAGGGAAGAGAAATGGCTTTATCCAGAAGAAAATTTTTGATAATAGCAGGTGCTACCGTTGCAGTGGCAGGCGGCGTAACGGCGGGTATAATCGCCTTAAACCGCAGGGAAGATGATGATGCTGATTACCAAGCAGCAACAGACCCCGATTATGATGATTTAACCGATTTTCCTTCATATACCGAAACCCAGCAGGCGGCGGATGTGGAATTAAAGGCATCTTTTTGCAATGCTTGCTCCAGCCACTGCGGCATGTGGATACATGTTAAAAACGGCAGGGCTTGGAAAGTTACAGGGCATGAGAACCACAACAGAAGCCTTGGAACCCTATGTGCCAGAGCCCACGGACATCTTGCGTGGATTTACGATCCCGGCCGTGTGCGCACACCCCTTAAAAAAGTGGGCGAAAACCAGTTTGAGCCCATCAGCTGGCAACAGGCCGCACAGGAAATTGGCAATAAATTGCGTGAAGTTAGAGAAAGTGGCGAAGCCGAAAAGATTTTCTGGGGGCACAACCCACGCCAAACAGGCGTTTTTTACGGCACACGTTTTATGCACGCACTTGGGTCCAGTACGGTTGTAACCCACAATGCGGCATGCAATACCGCCATCCATTGCGGCTTCCAAAACACCATTGGCCGCCAAGGCCCTGCGGCGGATTTAAGAAGAAGTAATTATTTGATGATTATTGGCAGAAACTATGGTGAAGGTATACGCACGTCCCAAGCTACCCAATTTGCAGAAGCCATTGCGAGGGAAGGTGCAAAAGTTGTTTGTGTGGACCCCCGCCTTAGCGCATCTGCCGCCCTTGCGGATGAATGGGTACCAATCCGCCCCGGTACGGACATGGCATTTATCCTTGCCATGTGCAATGTGCTGATTACCGAAGATTTGTATGACAAGGGCTTTATTGCGGAATATGCCGTTGGTTTTGACCAATTTGCCGCAACCATAGGCCGATATACCCCCGAATGGGCGGAAGATATTACAACAATCCCCGCAGAAACCATCACACGCCTTGCGAGGGAGCTGGCAGCCGCCGCCCCGGCTTGTTTTGTGGATCCATCTTGGAAGGGTGCTTTTGGTGCAAACTACGCCAACTGCACGGAAACCGTGCGTACGGTAGCGTATATTAACGCTTTGCTTGGCAGCATTGGCCAACCTGGTGGTTTGGGCATCGGCTCATCCATGGCAACGGGTTTTGGCAATCTTAACGAAACCCATCCTGCACCGCCTGCTCCCGATGTGCCAAGGCTTGATGGTGCAGGGCGTGGCGGCCAATTCCCATTCGCCCCAACACCGCAAGGTTTGCCGCATAATATCGCCAGAAGGGCGATGGAGGAGCCGGGTTCGGTTAAAGTGGGCTTTATCAGGCATTTTAATCCCGTGCGCACCTTCCCCGACCACAACCATATGAAGACCGGATTTGAAGCCTTTGAAACACTTGTGGTTATCGAAACCCATATGACAGAAACCGCACTTTGCGCCGACTACATCCTGCCCGAATGTTCTTTTGCCGAGCGTGAAGAGGTTGTGGAAAACCATGGAAACACTATCGCCATCCGCACCATTGCAGTTGATAAGGTGTATCCGGAAACCAAAAGCCTTGATGAGATTATCCCAATGCTTGCAGATGCGGCAGGGGTTGGCAATTATTTCGGCTTTACGCTGGATGAGCTTAATACCGCACGCTTGGCACCGCTTGGCATTACCTTAGAAGAAATGCGTAAAAAAGGCTCTATCACAGTGCCAACCAACCCAAATAGTATGAATCCCGTTATATTTTATAACGAGGATTTTGCCGCAGCCGGCTTCAACGGCGTAGCCCGGTGGATTGAGCCCGTAACAGGGTTTAGGCTGGCGGACAACCAATTCCGCTTACTAAATGTTAAGCAAGGATATCATTCCCATACTGCAACGGCAAATATCCCGCAACTTGGGCAAATTACAAAAGATTACAACACCCAACGCCCATGGATGAATGCCACAAAAGCCGCCGAAATGGGCATTGCTGACGGGGATTGGGTAGAAATTACATCACCCCAGGGCACATATAGGGGGCAAATGAAGGTAACGGAACTTATCCACCCGGAAGCTATCGCATTCCCCGGCGGATACGGAAACAGAACGCCCTTCTTTGAATTTTCGGCATCCGTTGGCGGCGTAAACCCTAACGACCTTGTGCCCTTCCGCATGGAGCCCATTTCGGGACATGCCATGTTGCAAGAAACCTTTGTAACACTTAGAAGGGTGTAATGGCTATGCAGGACGCCCAAATGCGTGTGCAAGCATACTTGTCCCTTAGCCAGCTGTTGCAACGCCCGAATGAGGAGTTATTGGAGCATATAAACAACCCCGAATTTGATAAATTGTGGCAAAGGGTGGCGGGGGCTTATGGCATCAAAATCCCTAAAAGCTGGCAAGCTGTCAATATTCCTGATTTGGTGGAGTGGGGCAGGGCGTGGGATGTGACGATGGGGCCCGTTGCGCCATTGGCAGAACCTATCGAGTCCCTTTATAAAATTTGGACAACGGACGAGTCCTGCGGGATATCTATAGCCAAGGAAAAGGGCTACTTGAAGGGTGACTGGGCCTGCCATATGGAAGAATTGCTGATAAAATCGGGCTTCCAAATCCCAATGCAATTTAACCACTGCCCCGACCATCTTGTGCTGGAATTGGAGTATTTCAGCTTATTGATTGAAGATGCATCCCGGCAGGCGCAGGCAAATTTTGCCAAATATCATCTGGACTGGCTGGAAGAGTTGCTGAAAACAGCCAAGGACAGGGATGTGCCAAAAATCTACCAAGACTTGTACCGCCTTTGTGCAGACTTTGTAAAGGCGGATACCAAAATGCTTATTTAACTATAAACCAAGGGGGATCACGATAAATGCTTAACATAGGCACGATGGAAATGGTCGTATTATTGTTGGTGGCATTTATCGTGGTTGGCCCCAAGGATTTGCCCAAGGTTGCAAGGGGCGTTGGTAAGGCAGTTAGGTATGTAAGGGGTTTATGGACAGAAGTGACAGCAGCACTTAATCTGGAAGAGGAAATGGAAGCGGCAAGCGACTTAAAGGCAACTGCCAAAGAAGCTGTTGACACAGTGCAGGAAATTAAAAAAACCGCCGCAGATACCCTAAATCCCAAAAACCTGCTAAACCCTGTTGAAAAAGAATTTAACGATGCAAAGAAAGAAATACAAAAACTGTAAGGAGTGGGTTATTTTGCCATATTTGGAAACGGCCGAATTGGTGTTTATGCGCATTGGCACAACCGAAATAATTTTATTGGTTATTTTGGCATTGCTAATTTTTGGCGGAAGCAGACTTGCCGGCCTTGGCAAGGCTTTGGGTACCAGCATCCGTGATTTTAAGAAAGAAACATCAAGTGTGGACAAACCAGAGGCCGAAGAAGCCAAAACAGAAGAAGACAAGGAAGAAGCCACAAATGCCTAAAGAAAGTCTTTTGCAGCACCTTCGTGAGCTGCGGAAGGTGCTTACAGTTAGTGCCATTGCTGTATTTGTTGGTTTTGTTGCCATTTTCTTTCTGTTTTCGGAAGAGCTTTTGCTGTTTTTTAGCCGCCCCCTACTGGACAGGGATGTGGATATTATTAATATTGGGCTGGCAGAGCCATTTGTGGCGCAACTGCGGGTTTCTTTTGTGGCGGGATGCGTTTTGGCATCCCCTGTTGTGTTTTGGAAAATTTGGTCATTTGTGCGGCCCGCCCTATTCCCTAAGGAGCGTGCGGCCTTTCGCTTTACATTTGTAATTGTAATGCTGCTTTTTATTTTGGGGGTGCTGTTTGCCTATATTTATGTATTTAACATCACCATAAATTTTTTCTTGTTAATGGGAGAAAATGTGGCAACCCCCCAAATTTCCATAGATATGTATTTGCGCATGTTATTTAATTTTGTTATCCCATTTGGGTTGGCATTTCAGTTGCCTGTTATCACCTATCTGCTGCACAGGCTTGGTATTGTCAAACTACAAGGGTTGACAAAAAACCGCAAATACGTTGTTTTTGCAGTTTTTGTGGTGGCAACAATTATAACCCCGCCGGATTTTTTATCACAAATAATGTTAGCCTTGCCGCTGCTATTTCTCTACGAAATCAGCATTATTGTGATACGCCTAACCGCATCACGTAAAAAGCCTGTAAGTGAGGATGGCCAAAATGATTCATAGGCTTGTTTTTGCATTGGTTGCCAATGATGCGGATAAAACCAAGCAGCCCCCAAAACCCACTGTGGATTGGGAGTGTTGCTTTAACCGCAAGCAAAAACGCCACGAATGCACAGTTTGTCGTGATATTTGCCCAAAAAACGCTATTGTTTATGATGGGCAAATAAAAATAAACAAAAACCTTTGCAATGGTTGCCATCTTTGCCACGGGGTTTGTCCCACCCAGTGCATTTACCAACAAAGCGGCTTTATTAGGGGTGGCAACGGGGAAGATAATCCTGTTTTAATGTTTTGCTGCAGACAGTGCAAGGCCGGCTCTATGGAGGTTAGTCTGCCCTGTATCGCTTCTATGCCTTGGGAGTTTTATGCACTGGCAAGCTACCAAAACCCTATATCCATAAGGGCGGAAGCTTGTGCAACTTGCCCACTTGGCCTTAATGCGGAAAATTATATACTTGCAATTCATCAAAACCTACAAATATTTTGGGGTGACGCATATGGCAAAAAAATTTTGTGCCATACGGCCGCACCTGCCACAGAATATTCCCGAAGGGAACTTTTTGGGATTTTTGTAAGAAAGCCCAAAAAGCCCGCCTTTGCGGATGTTTTTGAAATGGACAAGGCAATAAAAAAACACCCTGCTTTTTACCGCAACCTGCTATTAAACCAGCTGTACAATGAAAGTCAAAGTCATGGATGGAAAACATGGTTGATAAACCAAAATTGTGATGGTTGCGGTATTTGTGAAAAGTTATGCCCCTGCGGGGCTTTGCAAATGACAGAAGAAGGGCGGCCGCATCACAATGCAACCCTGTGCCTAAATTGCGGCCTTTGCAAGATTATTTGCCCACAAAAAGCCCTACAACAAAACTGATAGGGCTTTTTTATTTATTTTGTACGCTTGTTTTCTTAAATCATTAATTTGGACCAGTCCACAACCTTACCTTCTACCAAGTCCACAAGCCCCTTAATATCTTTATGGGCGTTGATGGCCGGTATCCCGCCATACTCACTGATACTTGATGAAATTACACCGGAAACGCAAAACACCTGGTCGCTCCACTTTTCTTGCAGGTCATCTTTATTGTGGGCGGTTACAATTTTTGGTATGGCAATGTCAGAAACCCCTTCACACACAACCCAATCACATTCCCCTTGGTAAAGGGACAAAAGTTTTTCCGTGGGAAGCCTGTGGGGGAAGAGTAGGGCGGTTTCCTGTTTCGCATGGGCGCATACCATACGGGAGCCTGCCGTAAGATGCCTTGCCGTGTCTTTGGTGGGGTCGGGATCTATTTTATAATCATCACAATGGATATGTTTGATAGAACCCACCCTATAGCCCCGTTGTATAAGCTCGCCTATTATGCGCTCTGTGGTGACGGTTTTTCCGCTGTTGGTTATGCCGCAAACGGCAAAGGCTTTCATTTGCTTCACTCCTCAGTGTTGGTGGTGATTTTTAAGAAGGTTTTTTTGCCCTTTTGAACAATTAACCCGCCGTCGGTAAAGTGGCTTAATTCCACCACATGGGTAGCATCGTCGATTTTTTTGCCGTCCACCATTATGCCGCCTTGTTGTACATTTCGGCGTGCTTCAGATTTGGATGGCACAAGCCCTGCATGCACCAGCAAGTCCAGAATGTTTATACCGCCCCCAAAAATATCTTTTGACAGGGCAAGGTTTGGTATTCTCACGCTACTAACTTCATCTGCTATCTGCTTGCCATGTACAATTTTTGTTACTTCATACGCCAGCACCTCTTTGGCCTTGTTAAGGGCTTCCCCTTCTGTTGCTGTTAGCTCATCAATCTGCTCCAAGGGCAAAAATGTTAGCATGCACAGATATTGGCGCAAAACCGTATCCTGTGTATTACGGAAATATTGGTAAAAATCGTGCGGGCTGGTTTTGTTTGCATCCAGCCAAGTTACGCCGCCGGTGGTTTTGCCCATTTTTTGCCCATCACCTTTTAACAGCAGGTTGTAGGTGAAGCCATAAGCATCTTTGCCATCAACGCGGCGTATCAAATCCACCCCGGCAACTATATTGGACCACTGGTCGCTGCCGCCCGCTTGCACAACGCAGCCAAAACGGCGGTTAAGCTCCAAAAAGTCATAGGCCTGCATTACTACATAATTAAGCTCAAAAAAATTAAGCCCGCTGCCTTCAAATTTGGTTTTATATTTGTCGGTGGCAAGCATGCGGTTGACGGAAAAATGGATGCCGTATTCCCTTATAAATTGTGTGTAATTAAGCTGTCGAAGCCAATCACCATTGTTTACCATTATTGCTTTGTCATCAGAAAAGTCAATAAATTGGGCGGCTTGGGTTTTGAATCGCTCAATATTATTGTCAATTTCTGTCAGGGACATTAGGGGGCGCATCTCGTCAGCCTTATCGGGGTCACCTACCATGCCTGTGCCACCACCCATAAGTATGATTGGCACATGCCCTGCCCGTTGAAGCCAAGCTGCCGCCATAAATGTCACATAATGCCCAATATGAAGGGAATCTGCTGTGGGGTCATAACCATTATAAAATATCACATTTTTTTCGGCAAAAAGCTTGTCCATCTCCGCTTCATGGGTCATTTGGGCGATAAAGCCCCGTTGCTTTAATATTTCAAAACCATTCATTTGCTACATGCCCTCCAAAAACCGGCTTATACTATTTGCTATTTTTGCAAGCCCATCCACATCCGCTTGGGAAAATCTGTCAAACATGGGGCTGTCAATATCCAGCACCCCAAAAACCCTGCCTTTTATAAACAAAGGCAATACAATTTCCGAATTACTTTGGGAATCGCAGGCGATGTGCCCGTCAAAAGCATGCACATCAGGCACCACAATAATTTCGCCCTTTTCGGCAGATGTGCCGCATACCCCACGCCCAATTGGGATGCGTGTGCAAGCAGGCTTACCGCAAAATGGACCAAGCACCAACTCGCCGTCCATGGCCAAATAAAACCCCGCCCAGTTCACATCAGGCAAGGCGGTGTATATAAAAGATGCGATATTTGCTAAATTTGCAATAAGGTTCTTCTCATCTCTCAAATGGGCATCAATTGCGCCCTGCAATAGCTGGTAATTTTTAGATATATCACTATCCGCTCTAAATTCAAACATTTTAATCCCCATCCACCATTACAAAAATTATTTCATCCCTATGCACCAAGCGCAGGTGCTGGCGGGCTGCACTTTCGATAAAGTCCAGGCTTTGCACATATGCGGCTTCGCCACTTAACTCCCTTTGGCGTTCTTCTTGCTGGGCAATTTGTGCTTCTATGTAGGCAATTTGTGCATTTGCCTCGCTTATACGTCCCATTAGCCCAACTGCCAAATACAAGGCAGTGCCAACCACGGCAATCAAAACCAGCAGCTGTATCAGTGCTTTTATACCCAAAGCCACCTTGTTACGTTGGTTTGCATGCTTTATCTTTTGTTTCATAACCCCGCACACGCTCCTCGCTACTTTTGTACCCTTCATTTTAACAGAATCAGCCCTGCTTTGCAAGCCCCTTTTTGCCACGCCTGCCTTTTTTCGCATGGCAACGGCAAATTTTGCGCCCAAAGGGAAAATTAGGCGGCTAAGGGTGCATAAATATAAGGTTATCCCTAACCCAACCCCGAGAAAGGTAAAAAAGCGCAATTGCCCAAAATTGATGTGCATAAGCAATGCAAACAACAAAAGGGCGCAAAACAACCAAAATAAGGCATCTTCCAAAGCGGTTAGCAATGGATTGTGGCGCAACATTTTGCGGAAAATGCGAAAACCATCGTAAATAAAACCAAAAACAAAGCCCGCCGCCGCAGTCAATAAAAAGGTGAAGCCTTGACCTGTTAAATCAGCCATTTTGCCACGCCCCTATTTGAAAATTTTGCCGAACATGGAGGATTTTTTACGCCCCATGGGTGCGTCCTCTTCATAATTTATGGCAGTTACCCGTCCAAAGATGTTTAGGGTGCCGCTGTCCAAATTAAGGGCTGCCACATGCAGGTTGTCGCCCCGCAAAATCATCACGCCCAAATCGGTTTCGCATACCACCTGTCCCTCGTCAAAAGAAATTACATCCAAAACCCCTGTGATAACGGTGTTTTCACGCTGGTCCACTGTTAATTTATGTCGTCCTGCCCGTCTTTCTTCTGCCATGTTGTTGCCCCCTTGCACCTCGTTGATATCAATACCATTATATGGCAAAGGGGACGAGGTAGAACGCAAAATTTTGAGGACGACTACAATAGCCGTCCCCATTATATCATTAAATCAATTTACAATTAGCGGTGCATTGGATGTGGAAAGTTCCATTACAACTTTCTTCATGCAGCTGTCAAAATTACCGCTTTGCGCTTCCACGAAAGACTTATCGTTGCGAATATAATTCATGCTTACAAGCCCTAATTTCACCGCATCAAGGGCGGCGTGGGCTTTGATGTGATAGCCCAAGGTGGCATATGTGGGTAGCAGCACATTCATCTTGCCATTGCTGGTCTCTGCATGCCAGCGGTAGTTGTCGTGGTTGTTAAATGCCGCTACCTGCAAATCCATACTACCGTTGAATGTGGAAGCTTTCATATCGGCAATATCAATTTTGCTGATGTTTACAGGGCCATTAAAATTTTCAATGTGGGCAACTTGGGCGGAAGAATTTTTAACATCCAAGCGGCCGTTAGATGCCTCCACGGTTAAATTGTGGGCGGATACACCGTCAATTTCCGAATTGCCATTTATGTTTTCGGCATGCAGGAAGTGGGTTGTTACTGTGGAAACGCTTAAATCCCCATTGTTGGTGGCGGCTTTAATATTGTCAAACATGGCTTCCGGCACAAAAGCATCAATACACACACGCTCAAAATCATTTTCATCAAAGGAAAGGTAATATTTGTTGCCAAGGGCATCCAGGCGGGCTTTTGCCCCTGCACGTTTTGCGACGGTAAAAATTTTAGCGGATATTTTGTCGCCATTGTAGCCTTTTATTAGCACATTACCATTTAAGCCCGTCAAATTAAGCTCTGCACCGCCTTGTGCCACCTTAATTTCCACAACTTCTTCAATGCCGCTACTGGGGCTTGCGGGGTGCGGGGGTGGGGCGGGGGAGGTTTGATAGCTGGGCTTGGGGGCATCGTGAGGGGTGCGACTTGCTAAGGATTTGGAAACATAATCGGCAGCACCTGCAGTTTTTTCCACTACAAATTTGCCTGCCTTTTGCAGTTTGGGCTCCATATCCTTCATAAATGCACCAAATTTGGCAGTCATAGTATCCACGCTACTGCCGGGCGCAGATGAGCCGGAGCTTGACGGCGGGATTTGGCTATTGGGGATATGCCCTGAAGATGGGGTTGGCGCAGGGCGTGGCTTTGGCGAGCCATCCGCCGCTAAAAGGCGGGAGGCCTCCTCGGCGTTAATTTTACCTTCTTCTAACATTTTTAATATCATCATTTTTTCAGTCTGCATAATAATACCTCCGTTTAACTCTATATACGTAAAAATGGTGGCAAAGTTTGTGGCCTGCTACAAAATACTTATTGCGTGCCGTGGTGCATGGTAAAAATTACAACTTCCGGACGGGAAAAGATGCGGGGTATGTGGTAATACACCCCAATGCCACGGCTGGTAAATATGGGTGTGCCATCGTCGGAATGGGCAAAACCCGCACCAAAACGGGTGCCATAGGCGGATACGTTGCCGAATAGCAGGTAAAGGGGATACCCAAAAAATGTAATTTGCCCGCCATGGGTATGCCCTGCCAAGGTTAGGCCGATGTTGGCGGTGGGCTGCAGCATTACCACATCCGGGTTATGGGATATTAGCAGTATAAAATCATCGGGATTTGCGCTTGCTGTTGCCATTGCCACATCGGGGTCGCCCCAGCCCCACCATAAATCCTGCACACCTGCCAAATAAAAACCATTTGCCACCTGCACGCCGCTGTTGGATAAAAGCCCAATGCCATGCTGTTGCTTAATGGGGGCAAGCTGATGGTCCCTATCATGGTTGCCGCTTACCCCAAAAATGCCGTGGGTGGTAATTATTTGGGCAATTTCTGCAATTGTGCCTTGGTAGTGGTTGTTGCCCGCCGAAAAATCCCCACCCAGTAGCACAAGGTCTAAATTACGCTGGTTAAGTCGGCTTGCCACATCCCGCATATCCTCGTGGGGGATTATGTGAAAATCCGTCATAAAAGCGATGCGGAAGCCATCCAGCTCCTGCGGCCAGTTTTCTGCATAAAAGCTAATTTCTCTGTATCTAACAATCCTATCCAAGGTTAGGGCGTGGGTTATATGTATTAGGGGCACAAGGGCAATTAAAAGCCCCACAAACGTTGCCGCCTTAAATTTGCGGCGGCGTGTTTTGTGGCGCAACAAAGCCATGGCAAAAAATGCCCCAAAACCACCAAGGGCAAGGGTGAAGAAAATAAGCACTCCTTCACTGATGCGCCACTGCCCTTTTTTTGCCTTTGCCTTATCCAGTGCGTATAGTAAAAACGTAAAAAGGCTGGTTGCAAACAAAATAATGGCGGATAACTCTATAACACCAAAGCGCAAAATCCAGCTTAAATTTGGCATGGCTTACCTCAATTTTTCGGCGGGTATGTGACAGTATCCACCGGGGTTTTTGTCCAAATATTTTTGGTGATACTCCTCAGCTTTGTAATAATTTGTAAGCGGTAGGTTTTCCACCACAACCGGGTCCTGGTAGGATTTTTGCAGATTAGCAAGAGAGCGGGCGATTATGGCCTGCTCGTCGGGATTTGTAAAATAAATACCCGGGCGGTATTGGTTGCCAACATCATCCCCTTGGCGGTCACCTGTGGTGGGGTTTACCACCTCATAAAAATATGCCAAAACGCCCATCAGGTCAATCTCTGCGCTGTTGTAGGTAACTTTTACGGTTTCGGCAAAGCCCGTGTTGCCTTTGCAAACCTCCTCATATGTGGGGTTTTGGGTGTTGCCATTGGCGTAACCCACTTCTGCCGCCACAACGCCCTTTTGCAGGTCAAAAAACTTTTCCACACCCCAAAAGCAGCCGCTGGCAAGGTATATGGTTTTTAGGATGTCTATTTGGCATTTTGACATAATATTTAATGCCTGTTGATGGCTTTCGGGGGTGGTTGCGGCGCACAAATCGGCGCTTACGGTGATTTTTAGGTTAGGCATTGCATTTTTTGCCATTATGGCATTGGACACCACGCAAATATCGGTGCAAACACCTACAAACTCCACTTCCGTAAGCTGTGACCGGCGTGCGTGCAAAAAGCTTACCAAGTCCACACTTCCAAAAATTGGCTTTTGAAAGGCATTATCCACAATGGCTTCGATGCCGCTAACCACTATGGTGTCGGGGTTTGCGTGCCATGCGTCCATAATTTGCGGGTGTATTTGCCACCCCTGCGTGCCTTTAATGCAATGTGGGATGGGAAGTTTTTTACCCTCGGGTGTATCTAAATAATCGCTACCATGAGTGTCCTGTGTGAACAGGATAAGCTCACCACGGCTTTCCGCCACCCTTTGGGCTATTTTGCTTACAATTGCGGCAGCTTCGGGCGTACCTAAAACGCCGTTTATAAAGTCGTGTTGCATGTCAACAATTACCAAGGCTTTGTGCATTTTATCGCCCCCTGTTTATTGGATTGTGCTTTTTCTCGTATTTTATGGTTGTGGCACTGCCATGGCCGGGATATACATCGGTATCGTCGGGCAACTCAAAAAGGCGGAATAGAGATGCTTTCAGCTGGTCAAAATCGCTTGTAGGCAGGTCGTGGCGGCCGTAACTGCCCTTAAAAAGGCAATCCCCCGAAAATAGGGTGCTATGTGCAGGCAGGTGGAAGCACAGATGCCCGTGGGTATGCCCCGGGGTGGAAATTGCGTGGATTTCCAACCCCGCAATATTTAGCATTTGCCCGCCTTCGATGTACTTGGTAACGGTGCAGACAACCTCAGGCCGCCTCATAGGCTTGCAGCCGTTTAGGTAGGTGTCCGCCGCTAATTCCGCTTCTAATTCTGAGGAATACACATCAACACCAAGGGCTTCCCGTAAGGCATCAACTGCCCCGATATGGTCAAAATGCCCATGGGTTAGTAATATGGCAACTAATGTTAAGCCTCTTTTTTCCAACTCCTGTTGTATATGCGTGGCTTCACAGCCGGGGTCTATTAATACAGCTTCTGTTGCACCGTCATTGTGCAAAATATATGCGTTTGTACCCACTACACCTACGGGCATTGTTACAATGTTCATATTACCACCTCGAACTGTTTATGTCATTTTTCTGTCAACTTGGTTAATGCCTTTTAGGGACATTAGGCGGTTGCTGGCTCGCTCCAAAGTTTCACGGTTATCCACACTTATTATTAGGCTGCAAACTGCCTCGCCCCCGACGTTTCCTGCGTTTATGGCTTTAATTTCAATGTTCATTTTGGAGAAGGCATCGGTTATTTGGGCAACGCAACCTACACTGTCACAATATATGCGCATTTCTGCTGTAAACTTACTGTCTTGCAGGGCGGCTTGGTTCCAGCTAACCTCCACCAACCTGCGGGTGTTTTCTGGGGAGATGTTAGCGATTGTAACACAAGCCACTTGATGGACGGCAACCCCACGCCCACGGGTAACAAAACCAACCACGTCATCCCCGGGGATTGGGTTACAGCACTTGGAAAAATGGGTGGCAAGCCCTGTTTCGCCTTGTATAACAATTGCGCCGTGGTTGTGGCGGTGTTTTTGTTGGTGGGTGTTTTTGTTTATGGCATCAATTATCTCTCGTGTGTCCACTATTTCCGGGTTTAGATCTTGATAAACCTCGTAAAGGCGGTTTATCACACTGTTTTCTTTAATATCACCACGCCCTACGGCGGCACATAGTGTATCAAAATCGTGCATGGAAAAACGGTTTAGCAGCATTTTTTCCCCCTGCGGGGTGTGTAGTGCGGCAAAGGCGTAACCCTTGCGCCTTGCGGTTTTTTCCAACAATTCCTTTCCCTTGATAAGGGAGATATCCCTATCCTCTTTTTTTTGCCATTGGCGTATTTTGGTTTTGGCAGATGGGGTTTTTACCATATTAAGCCAATCCGCCGTGGGGCCTTTTGCGTTGCCGGATGTTACAATTTCTACCAAGTCACCGTTTCTAAGCAATGTGCCAATGGGCACAATTTTCCCGTTAATTTTTGCTCCCGTCATCTTATTACCTACGGAGGAGTGGACGTGATAAGCAAAATCAATGCAAGTGGAGCCGGCAGGCAAGGTTTTTACCTGTTGCTGCGGGGTGTAGCAATACACCCATTCGGTGTGTATGTTTAGATTTTCTTTTAGCAAGGGCAAAAACTCATCATTGTCGGGGTTTTCCCTTTGCATGGTTAAAATTTCTGCAAGCCAAGCCATTTTTTCGTCGCTGGCATCTTGCCCTTTGTCACCTTCTTTGTACTTCCAGTGGGCGGCAATGCCTGTTTCTGCTTCCCTGTGCATATCTTCGGTGCGTATTTGCACCTCAAAAGGTTCGCTATCCGGCCCCCAAAGCACATTGTGGATGGATTGGTATCCATTACCTTTGGGGTTGCTTATATAATCCTTAAAAGTGTCAGGCATGGGGGTATATGCGCTGTTTACAATGCCCAGCACCCGCCAACACTCCTCCTTGGTTTCCACGATAACACGCACGGCAAAAAGGTCAAGTATCTCTTCTAATTCCCTTTCCTTATTTGCCATTTTTTTGTAAATGGAAAAAAAGTGCTTTGGGCGACCCTTAACCTGCCCAAAAATCCCATCTTCATGCAGGCGCATCCTAAGTGTACCCACTATATCTTCCATATATTCCATGCGTTGTTTAAGCTTCATATTAACTTTTTCTTTAACCATTTGGAAGGTGGTAGGGTCGCTGTACTTAAAGGACAAATCCTCCATTTCCCGTCGAAGGGTAGAAACGCCCAAACGCCCTGCAATTGGGGCATAAATATCCAGCGATTCCTGTGCGATGCGCTTTTGTTTTTCGGGCTCCATAAAGTTTAGGGTGCGCAAATTATGCACCCTGTCCGCTAATTTTATTAAAACCACACGTATGTCATCCGCCATGGCAACAAACATTTTGCGGTAGTTGTTGGTTTGCTCCTCTTCCCGCTCTTTATCATTGCCGCGGGTTTTTACTTTTTTACTTTCTTCATCAGGCTCGGGTTTGCCCAATTGCTCTTTTTTCATGGTTTTAAGCTTGGTTACGCCATCCACGAGGCTGGCAACTTCCTGCCCAAACATTTTCACCATATCATCCAATGTATATTCGGTATCTTCCACAATATCATGTAAAATGCCTGCGGTTATGGTTTCCCTGTCCAGTTCCAGTTCCGCTAAAATAATGGCAACTTCCAGCGGGTGTATTATATATGGCTCGCCGGATTTGCGCAGTTGCCCCTCGTGGGCTTCTTTTGCAAGCTTGTAAGCACCTTCCACCATAGAAAAATCGGAGGAAGGGCGATATGTTTGCATTTTTTTGATAAGTGCCTCAAAAAGCTGGTCACCGGTATTTTTGCTGTACATAAAATGTCCCCCTTCCTCATTATGAATTAAATTTCCTCATTATATCATAAAAAAATACATGTGGCAAGGCTTACTTGACATAAAAATGCCCCTGTGGTATATTATGACAAACGAGGTAAAGGGGTTTGCGTACATATGAAGAAGTTTGCATACACAATGCCAAGCCGGGCCACAGAAAAGCCCAAAGCGGACATTAGTATAATAACCGATTATGACCAGCGGTATTTGGGCATTATTAGCAAAATTTTCAAAAATGGGATGACGGCCGGGGACCTAAATGATGTGCTGTATGCCGGCGGAAACATTGCAGCATATTGGCATAAAGGCAGGCTGGTTGGTGCAATTGTTTGGACTTGGTGCAACGAAGCCGGCGGGCAAATTTTATATATTGGTTTTAAGAAGCGGCAGCAGGGCAAGGGCTTCGGTAAATTGTTGCTGGATTATGCCGTTTACAAAACCACCGCCAAAGAGGGATACAAAGGCAATTTATCCCTGTGGGCAGAAATTGGCGATGAATATGCAAATGCGGCGAATTTTTTCGAAAAATACAGACTTGACATTGGCGAACCAGTCTGTTAGAATTACATAACACTTCTTTTGGAAAATTCTTCTAAAAAGTCCCCAGAAAGCCCTTGAAAACAATAATTTAATCGAAAATTGGAGGATATTTTGAATAAACAAGAAAAAATTGACATTTTAAGCAAAAAATCCCTATCCGAACTTAGGGAGCAAGGTAAGGAATTGGGCATCAAAAACACGCAAAAGTACCGCAAGGCAGAATTGGCCGAGATGATAGTTGATTTAGAGAAGGAACAAGCCCCTGCGCCACAGGGTGTTGTTGATAAAGCCCTAAAACCTGCATTGCGGCCAAGATTTGCTGACAAAGTACAGCAAGATTCAAAAAGGGCGGATCATTTGGTTGCACTTGATTCCGGGGAGGTGCGGGGTGGTATTTTGGATATCCACCCTGATGGGTACGGCTTTTTGCGTACCGACCACTATCTGTCAGGCCCTGATGATGTATATGTTTCCGCACCACAAATACGCCGTTTTGGCCTTCGCAACGGTGATATGATTTACGGCAACCTTCGCATACCCAAAGAAACCGAAAATTTTCGGGCATTGTTGCTGGTTAACACCATAAATGGCGACCCTGCCCACGTGGGTGTGCGCCGCCCCCATTTTACCAAGCTTACACCCATTTACCCCACCCAGCGGCTGCATTTGGAAAGTGACCAAAAAACCATGGCAAATAGGCTGGTGGATTTAATTGCGCCAATAGGGCTTGGCCAGCGGGGCATGATTGTTTCCCCGCCCAAAGCAGGCAAAACCGTGCTTTTGAAAAATATTGCCAACGCCATTCTAAAAAACCACAAAAATGTCCATCTTATAGTGCTTTTGATTGACGAGCGACCCGAAGAGGTTACGGATATGCAAAGAAGCATTGCGGGCGAACGTGCCGATGTGGTTTTTTCCACGTTCGATGAGCATCCCGAGCATCATAAGAAAGTGGCAGAAATTGTGTTAGAACGGGCAAAGCGGATGGTGGAACAGGGCAAAGATTTGATAATTCTCATGGATTCTATCACACGCCTTGCAAGGGCTTACAATTTAACCCTGCCGCCGGGCGGGCGCACCCTGTCAGGCGGGCTGGATCCCGCCGCATTGTACATGCCCAAAAAGTTTTTTGGGGCGGCACGTAATATTGAAAACGGTGGCTCTCTCACAATCTTAGCGACGGCGTTGGTGGACACGGGCAGCAAAATGGATGATGTGATTTTTGAGGAATTTAAGGGCACCGGCAATATGGAGTTGGTGCTGGACAGAAGGCTTAGCGAAAGGCGCATTTTCCCTGCTATTGACATTAACAAATCAGGCACAAGGCGGGAGGACATGCTGCTAACCCCCAAGGAGCTGGAAGCCCTGCATGCCCTGCGTCGACGCATGGGCGGCATGTCCACACAAGATTTTAATGAGCATGTGACGGATATGTTAACAAAAACTGCCAATAATGCGGAGTTTGTGGAGCTTGTTAATTCCCTAAACCATGGCAAATAAAACTAATCAAACCGAATGGCGGGCACTTGGGCTTCAAACTTACTTCCATTTGGATATGTGCCGCTAAAAATGTATACGGGTTGCAAGATGCTGTTTTCAAAGGCATAAACCAGCTCGTATTTTTTTATTCGTATTTTGCCTTCATGGTCTTGGGGTAGGGCTTGCATTGCGGCATGGGGGGTTAGTAGGTCGCCCCTGCCCAGCTCCTCGTATTCAAAGTAAAAATGGCTTACAAATAGGATGTTTCCAAAAACATCCACCTCCATTACAGTGGGGAAGGCGGTGTTGGGTATTTTACCCAAATCTTCAAAAAAAGTGATGGTAAAGCCTTTTTCGTGCTCCACCGCTTCCAAATTGTAGGGGGATTGTAAGAATAGGTTTTGGCGTGCAAAATCTTCTGCTATGCTACGTGCTTTGCGCTGATATATGGGGTCGCCTTGTTCTGTGGCAACCCCTGTATACTCCACCAAATCCAAAAAGTGGAATGCCCGCAAAGTACGCAAACCACATTTTGCCAAAAAATAATCTTCGTAATGGAAAATTTCGGCACAACCCATGCCAAATCTACCCAAAAAACCCTTCACATCCTCTTTTTCGGTAATGGAATATATTGGTAAATACACAGCTGCCTGCCGAAGGGGGTTTCTGTGTAGGCGTATATCCAGCTGGTAAAAGTTTCTGTACCCACGGTCAACATTTTCGTGGTGTATGCGGTTAGCTAAGTTGGCGGGGTTTATACCGCTGTTGACTAATAAAACCGCCGCAAACACAAGCAAAACTGCACCCGCTACATAATTTATAAAATCAGGCACTCTGCGCATAAAATCAACTCCTTGCCAATATCTTGCGCAAAACCCAAAAGCTGTATTCACCATTGCTGCAAACTGCCATATAATGGGTTAGCAAATATTGAGGAGAGAGATTTATGGTTGACTTATACGGCTTCAAAACCCACGAAAAACCAAAAGAAAGGGAAGTTGCCATTAGCCCCTTGCAGGCTTTTGAGGAATTTAGTGCCTGTCCAACACCTGTACAACCAAGGCCGGGTGTGCCAAATTATGGTGCAGATGCCTTGCCCAATTTTCTGCCACCATCCCATACACCTTCCCGCCCTGCGGCAAAAGACTTTGTGGATGCCGGCACCATGGAAGGTAATATGCACCGTGCAACCTACCTTTGGCTAACAGATGGGCAGCAATTTTGGTTTTGCCCCACATTTTTAGGCAAACATTCGGTGGCAGGGTATCGCTGGGAAAATGGGCAGTGGATGTATACGGGTTTTGGGCTTGATGCGGTGGAGAGTTTAGCTGGCACCTAACCCGCATCACGGGCTCATCTTAATCTGTCGATTTTTTTGGCACGAAAGCAGGAATACATTGACATCAATTTCCAATTTATACCAATACTGATATGGTACAATCCCTTCAAAACAATTTGGAGGGAAATTTATGAACAGCTTTCAACTGCCAACAAATATCAGGCAAATAGGCACAGCGGGGGATGGGCTAAAAATATATGTGGAAGATTATGTTTGCAGCTATCTGCGCCAATATGCCGAATCTGGCGGGCACACGGAAAAGGTGGCATTTTTAGTGGGCAAATACATGGTTATTGATGGAGAGGCCTATGTTTTTGTCAGCGGTGCAATACAAGGCAAGTTTAGTGAATATCGGGATAATATGGAAAGTTTTACCGATGCCAGTTTTGACAATGCCATGGAGGAGTTGGATAAATACTTCCCCGGCTGTGAAATTTTGGGCTGGATGCAGTCCCAACCCGGTTATGGGATTTATCTAAACCCATCCTATGCGGATTACCATATGGCGAATTTTACACGCCCTTACCAGCTACTATTCGTTATGGATCCGGTGGAAAAGCTGAACATGTTTTACAGCTGGAATGGCGAGATGACGGGGATTAACGAAGCTGCGGGTTATTTTGTTTATTATGACCAAAACAAGGGCATGCAGGAATATATGAACGATAACCGCATAACCCGTGCCAAAATTGCAAAAGCCACTAATCCACTGGAATCGGTCAAAACGCCCATGCCTGCGGCAGAGAAAAAAGAAGAGCCGCTACCGGCAACCCGCCTGCGCCTTTTTGAAAATGACCGCACAACAACTGCACACCCTGAAAAGCCCGCAAAAGCAATACCCGCAAGTAGGGCGGGGCGGTTTATGGGCGGCGTTAAAACCACCCCGGCACCCGAAAAAAAAGAAGGGCGCAGTATCGAAGACGTGCGCCGCTTGTCTAATTTACTTATTGGCCTTTGCGCTGTGCTATTTGTTACATCTTTTGTTATGGGGGCAGGGCTTTTGCAAAGCGATGGGCGTATAGCAACATTGGAATCCGCCATTATCACCATGGACAACAACAATCTGATAATTGCTGATCAAATACGCCAAATGTCTGCTTTGCCTGTGTTTGCCCAAGGCGGCATTGGACAATATGCCGACCATGCTATGCCGCCACCCACGCAAAACCAGCAAGAGCAACAAAACCAACCACCCACGCAAAACCAACCACTATCAAGCGAACAAAATCAACCAGCACAGCCACCACAACAACAACAAACACCACCGGAACAGCCCCCGGCAGAACCGCCTACACCACTACCAACCGAGCCGGAGCAGGACAATATCTTTACCCAAGACCCTGACCAAGCTGTTGCTGTATGGGCTAATGTACCGGAAACCTATACAATCCAGCCGGGGGATAGCCTGTTGCAAATTAGCCGCATTTTTTTTGGTGATACCAGTATGGTTGATAGAATAATGGAGCTAAACAATATTGCAGATGCTAACCTTATAACTGTGGGGCAAGTTATCGTTCTTCCAAGATATTAACGGGTTTTAAAAATATACGGGCGCATTGTGCGCCCGTTTTTTATTCTGTTTTAAGCTCACCCATCAAACCAAGGATATTGGCAGTTTTTGTGCTAATTTCCTCCACACTTACGGCAATTTCGCCACTGCTGTTTTTGATATTTTCCACTTGGTTGATGAAGCTTGCGGCACTTTCTTGCAGTTCTTTCAAAATCTTGAAAACAGCTTCTGCATTTGTGTTGTCCGAATTTACTGTGTCCATTGTTTTCTTGGCAAGTTCGCCCACTTCGTTGGCCACCACACCAAAGCCTGCGCCATGTTTGCCTGCCCGTGCTGCTTCTATGGTAGCATTAATGGATAGTAAGTTGGTTTTGCGTGCAATTAGGTGGATTTCGGAATAAGCCCTTTCAAGGGCGGAATTAAGGGTCTTAAACTCTTTGTGAACGGAGTCTAAGGTATTCGCCATCACTTGCCCTTGTGCCACGGCGTGCTCTGCAAAATTATTAATTGTTTTGGCGTTATCCGATGTTTTGGTATTATCGCCTGATAATTCCGAAAGCATTAAGCCTATGTCCTCAAAAGCGTCCACAATAGACTTTTGATAGTTTAACTGGCTGCGCAAGTTAGATTTAAGGTAATAAACACATTTTTCCCTTTGGGTCAGGCCGTAAATTACCGCTTTTGCAAAGTCCTCACAGGTTTTGTATCCGCAGGCACGGCAGTCGATACTCTTATCTTCTTCGGTAGTTTTGAGGATGGATTTGAAAACCGCCTCCACTTCGTTTTTCTGAATTCGGCAGGCATCTACCCCATCATTGGTGGTGTATTTGCACATAAAATCTTCTAACCGCAAGTTGGCAAAAACCTCATTAAGCCTTGCAAGGCGTTGTTCGGGAGTATGCAAAACTTCGCCCCCGCTGCTTTTTAGGGCATTGTACTTTTTGGTGCGCATTAAGTTGGATTGGTACGCAATGCTATTGCCGTTGGAATGGCGAAATTCGGTTGCCGTCCCTTCTATACAGCCTTTTTCGCAATTCAAAATATCCACCAACACAGGCATGGATGAAGAATCTTTCCGTGACAAATCCCTGTATTTCCGCAGATAGTCATAGGCCAAATGCTCCCCCTCCACTTGCAAAACAAAGGTTTCCGGGCCCATATAATACGCCACATTGTCCTTTAAGCCGCCGGGCTTAGGGTACAGCGCACCCATACCATAATCAATTTCATCATCCACTTCTGGATATGATGATAAATTAATTCGCTGGTCTCTAATTCGCTCCATCAGAGCTTTGTAGGTTACATTGTATTTTATCATGCCAAGCCCCCGCAGCGATTCTATTTCATATTTCTTGGAAATGCAGGGGGATAAAAACATTAAATCATCGGTAATGCCCATGTATTTGCGCAAATAAATCGCCATACACATCATGGGGGATTGGATTGGCATTAGATTTGGGATAAGCTCCGGCTGGTGCTTTTCGATATAGGCTACAATGGATGGGCAGGGTTGGGCGATGTGCCCCTTGCCGCCTTTTTGTTGGATGTGATTAAGATAGCCCCAAGTTGTAATATCCGCACCAAAGCTAACGGAATAAAAATGCTTAACCCCAAGGCTTTTAAGGTATCCGAAAACACGCTTGTATTGGTTTGGATAATTAAGGTAAAAAGCAGGGGCAACGATTACAGATATGGGCTTGCCCTGCCCAAGGTCTGTAAAAAACTGTTGGGTATCATCATGGAAATGGCGTACATTATGGGTGCAGGTGTCATTGCAAATGCCACAAAGGATACATTGATTTTGGTCCACATAAACTTTGTAGTTTCCGGATTCCTTCTCAACGGCCACATTGGCGCGTAATATCGGGCATTCGTGTATGCACTTATTACAGTCGATACAACCTTCACTGTCGGTGTAAATTAAACCTTTGTTGTAACCATCACTTTTGTTAAGCATGTGATACCTCCTTGGTTTTTATCTTAACCATATTGCGAAGCCATAACACTTTTACAATAAAATTATTGCAGGTTGCCCCTAATGTTCTCATACAGGTTTTGGGTAGCTTCGGGTGTGGACAGGCTTATGTACAGTGGGCCTGCTGTGCGGCGGCTGATGCGTATTGTTGGCCCCTGGTCGGGGCTTTGGACAATTAGGTGCCCGGCGGCAAAACGTCCTCGCAGGTTGTTTGGTGTGCCGTGTCCCATACGGCGGATGCCCGTTCCAATATCTTCCATGGAATATTGATATAAATGTACCTCGGCAATTTCGCTAAACTGCACGGTGATGCCGTATAAGCCTGCAAACGACAGGGAATTATCGCTAAAATTAGCACGTATGGGGCGTGTGCCTTCAAAAAACAGCCAGCCAGCAGGCAGCATGGTTACAAGCACGAAAATGCCTATCAAAATTAAGGCTTTTTTGCGCTTTGCGGGCTTGTCCGTCAGAGCCTTACCATCTTCATCTTTGATGCGGAAGCTTTTGGAAATGGATGACCAAACTGTTGCCCCCACAAACACTAAAAGGGCGAAAAAACCGGGTAAATAGCCCCAGCTAAATCCAAAATGGGTAAACAAGGCGGATATGGCGCAAATGCCTGCTGTTACCAGTATCACCATTCCGTTAAAGTGCAAATAGGTCTTTTGGTCAATTTTGGCTTGTCTTTCTTCGCTCATCCACATTATTTTGATGCCGCCGCCCCGCATCCATATAACGCCGATTATGGCGAACAAAACAGCAATTGCCGCCATTAAAATTGTTAATATTAACATTAGAATGCCTCCTTAAAGTTTTCGTGTGCGCTACTACTCCACAGCAAGTGCCAAGGCCATGGAAGCCATCTTTTCCTCCGCCGTTGCCCCGCGGGAAACCAATACAATCGGAACTTTTGCACCCAGCACACAGCCTGCCATAACTGCCTGCCCCATGTAAATCAGGGTTTTGCCAAGTATGTTGCCGCTGGCGATATTTGGGGCAATAAATAGGTCGGTTTCCCCTGTAATTTCGCTGGCAAAGCCTTTTAACTGGGCGGATTTTTTGCTTACAGCAAGGTCGAAGGCGATTGGGCCTTCTAAGATGCATTCACCAAATTCCCCTGTCTTTGCACGCTCGGCAAGTTTTGCCGCATCTACGGTTTCCTGCATTTTATCACTAATGGTTTCAACGGCGCATAAGGCTGCCACCTTTGGCTGCTCGTAGCCCACACTGCGCAAAAAAACCAGTGCATTTTTAAGGATATTTGCCTTTTGCTCCAAATCGGGATTCGGCACCATGCCCCCATCGGTTACAAACATCAATTTGTGGTAGTTTGGTGTTTGAAACGCCCCCAAATGAGACATTAGCCCACCAAGACCGATACCCTTTTCTTTATCCACAACAGCCTTTAACAGCTCGCCTGTGGAAAGGCCGCCCTTCATCAAAATATTACCTTTGCCTTGTTTTATTAACTCCACAGCCTCGGCGGCGGTGCCGCCCAATATATGTCCAACACCCCATTTTTCCTCTGCAAGGCGCAAGGCTTCCAGGGATAGCTCGTCCGCCGCACCGGCCAATACAATGGTGGGTTTATTTGTCATGCCTGCCATTTTGGTTTCAAGTTGTGCGAAATTTTTAATCATCAGTATTCTCCTTTGTGGGTGCATTGTGCGCATCCCTACATTATTAGGTTTGTGATATCTGCGTGGGACATGCCAATGTCCATAAATCCGTAGTAATCCAAGTCTTGGGGCAATTCCTTGCGGTTGGGCTTGCGTTTTAGCCGCAGCAGGCGCATAATATCATCTACCAGTTTATCATCATAAATGCCAAAAGCAAGCCATTTGCCGTCATGCAGGGCTTCTTCACTATCAAAAGCATTGCGTACAACTTTACCAAAACTTTCCCGCTCTTGCTCAAATTTTGCCTGCTCGTCTTTACCAAGCACAATGCAGGCGATAAAATACCCTTCACGCAAGCTAAATATAATAAGGCTTTTTCCGCTTCGCCTTATAAAAAGATTGTTATAGTTTTTGTGGGTGGGCTCGCCTTCCCTCCAATCCTCATCCATCACATAATGGAAGCGGATTTTACCCAGTAGCTTTTCCCAAGCGGTGCTGGATTTTCCCAGCATTTGCTTAACTTCTTCATAGGGTTTGGTTGGCCTGTCCATCCAATACCTCCCCAAAAGTTGTTTTTGAAATCATTGCCAACAATTCTTCCTTACCCTGCCGTGTTTCACTGGAAAAGGGCAGCATGGGCGTGTCCTTGCTTTCGCCCAGCGTGTTACGTATCATTTTAACGTGCTTGGCAATTTGGCTACGTTTTATCTTATCCATTTTAGTTAAAACATAAATAATTTGTATTTTGTAGTGGTTTAGCCACTCCACCATTTGCAAATCCTGTGCTGATGGGGCGTGGCGGATATCCAGAAGCAGAACAATGCCTTTTAGTTGATGTCTATCTTTCAAGTATCCCTCTATCATCTTTCCCCAGCTGGCAATTTCTTCCTTTGGGCCTTTGGCGTAGCCGTATCCGGGCAGGTCCACAAAATACATCTTGTTATCAATATCATAAAAGTTTATTGTGCGGGTTTTGCCCGGGCTTTGGCTAACCCTGGCGATGGCTTTGCGCCCCACCAAACAATTTATCAAAGAAGATTTGCCTACATTAGAGCGGCCAACGAAGGCCATTTCAGGCAATTCCACTTCGGGAAAACCGGCAGGCTTAACTGCAACCGCTGCCAAGTTTACATTCACAATTTTCATCTTGCGCATCTCTCATTTCTGTGGTATTCTTATAGGAGGCTGTTAAGCAGGCTCCTATGTGAGGTGTTTATTTTGACGAAAATTTTATTTATATCTCCCGCACGCAAATCACGGGATATAATGACCGCCCGTGCAATGCAAGAGGCGAGAAGTGCAGGCATTATGATTTCCATAACCACCGCCACGGAAAAGGAGGGGCTTGCCCGCCTTGCAACCGAGGATGACTTTGGGTTGATATTATTATGCCCCAATCTGCGCTTTTTGCTTAATAAGGAAGAGGGGGCAGCTTTACTTAATAAAACCCCTTTGATTGTGGTACCTAGCAATATTTTGGGTAGCCTTGATGGGGTAGGGCTTTTGCGGATTATCGACCAAGCCATACGCAACCTATGATAGACGGAACGGCAAAAAAGGCGCAAACACGCCCGTTTTTACTCTCCCTTTCTATCTCTTTGCATTAAATCAAGTACAACAGTTTTGGGGTCTTTGCCTTCAAACAACACCTTGTTTACTTCTTCTACAATAGGCATATCCACCCTATGTTTCCGTGCCAGAGCAAGCACCGTTGGTGCTGTGTTTATGCCTTCTACTGCCATATTAACTTCTGCCAGCACCTGTTCCGCATTTTTGCCTTGGGCAAGCAGGTTTCCGCCACGCCAATTTCGGCTGTGTTTGCTGGTGCATGTTACAATCAAATCCCCAATTCCGGATAGCCCTGCAAATGTGTAAATTTCTGCACCCATGGCAACGCCAAGGCGGGCAATTTCTGCCATGCCGCGTGTCATCAGTGCGGCTTTTGTATTATCGCCATATCCAAGCCCGTCACATACACCTGCGGCAAGGGCGATGACGTTTTTTAGCACGCCGCCCAGCTCCACACCAATAATATCACCTGATGTGTACACCCGAAAGGTATCGTTGCTAAAAATATCCTGCACTTGCTTGGCAGTGTCAGCGCAAGGCGAGCCGGCAGTTACGGTGGTTGGCAGGTTTCTGCTAACCTCCTCCGCATGGCTGGGACCGGACAGACAGGCGATTTTACAACCGGGGATAAGGGTTTCCAAGTATTCTGTAATTCGTTGCAAAGGCTCTTTTATCAGTCCCTTGGAAGCGTTTATAATAATTTGCCCCGCCTTTAAGTGGGGGGTGATAATGGGCATTTTTTCGGGAATATCTTTGGATGACAGAACAACCAAAACCACATCACCGTCCGCTGCCTGTTTTTCATCGGCGGTTATCACAATATCTGATGGGATGGTAATGCCCGGCAAAGAGCGTTGGTTGACCCGCTCCCTATCCAACATTCCCGCAAGGGCTTCGTTTGGCTCCCACATTGTAACTTTGTGACCGTTTTTGTGTAAAACGCAAGCAAGGGCAATGCCCCAGCTTCCAAAACCCAGTACGCTGACTTTTTTCATCTTGCCCCCCGTTATTATCGTATTTTATGTACTTGCGCAATGGATTGGATATCGCTGTAAAAATGGTTCAAATCCTCTTCATTGCGCACATCCCAGATGGTTGAAAATTTGTTGTACATCTCCTGCGCTGCATCCATTTCCGAAACGCCGTAAAGCTCCTGAATGTTATGGATAATGTCCCGCACCATTTCTTCCCGTGATTTAGCAGATTTTTCTGCATCCAAAATATCATCCCGTATGGCGTTCATCTCGCTATCCAGTGCATGGGCGGCTTCTGCTGCTTTTACAAGGCGGGATTTAATGGTTTCGGGGATGACACCCTTGTATTTGTAGCGCAAAGAATGCTCTGTAACCGCCCAAAAATTCATAGCAAGGGTGCGTATTTGTATTTCGCATCTTGGCGAACATTTGCCGAAAGCAGTGTTTAAGCCATATTCCACAACAAAATGGTAACTGCGGTATCCGCTGGGCTTCATGGTGTTAACAAAGTCTTTTTCCAGCAAGATTTTCATATCATCCCGCTCGCTGATAAGTTTTGTGAGTATGTGAATATCGTCCACGAAGCGGCATATGATTCGCAGGCCGGCAATATCATCAATTTCTCCAAAAACCCTGTCAAGGGGTATTTTTTTGCGGTGTGCCTTGGAGATTATGGAAGGCACGGTTTTTACCCGTGCCTCCACGGAAAAAATAGGGGTGGTTTTTTCCACCCGCTCAAATTGCAGGGCAATGTTTTCAAATTTGGCTTTAAGCTCGTCCGTCGCTTGGTGGTAGGGTAAAAGCTCTTTTTCCCAGTTCATAATTACAAAACGTGCTGGTCTACCAATTTAACAAGCCCTAAAATATCAGGCTTGGACAATTGGGCAGTTGCTCCTAATTGCTCACCTTTAAGGCGCATTTGCTCGTGAATGGTAGATGAGAAGATGATAACGGGTAGATGCTTTAATGTCTCATCATCACGGATAAGTTTTAACAGCCTGTGGCCGTCCATTTTGGGCATTTCCACATCAGTGATAATCATTTTTACAAAATTTTCAATGGGCTCTCCCGTGGATTTGTAGCTTTGTAGAGCATCCCAGGCTTCCTGTCCATTTTGCAGCATGGTAAGGTTGGTGTAGCCGGCCGCCCCAAGGGCATCCACCAATGCTTTGTTAATGGCGTGGGAATCATCTGCAAGCAAAATGGGCTTGTCGGACATGTCCCTGTTGCCAAGCTTACCCAGCTCATCCAATTGTATGCCGGATTCCGGTGAAATATCCGCCAAAACTTTTTCAAAATCCAAAATGGTGATAAGTTTTTCCTTTACACGGGCAATGCCTGTTGCCAAGCCATCCTGCCCACCGTAAATGGCCGCATCGGGCTTTTCGATTTGGTTCCAAGAAAGGCGGTGTATCTCCTCCACTGCATGGACGTGGAAGGCGGAAAGAACCTTGTTAAAGTTGGTGATGATAAAGATGTCCTTGGTAACATCAGGCGATTCCGGATGCCCTAAGTATGCAGGCAAATTAATCAGCGTCATCATCGCGCCGCGGGGGTTAAAAACCCCCTCCACAAACGGGTTGGAATTGGGCATTGGCGTAACTTCGTGGTATTTCATAAGCTCCACAATCTTTGCCACATTAATGCCGTAATGACGCCCATCAATGGTAAATTCCAAAATTTCCAGCTCATTGGTGCCGGATTCTAAAAGTATCTCTTGTTTTCTTCTCTCTGGCATAGCTACCTCCTGTAAAGGCATATTTGTTATGCCTATTATAACATAAAAATGCGTCCACCGCAAGATGTAAGGCGCATTTTTTTATTGGTAAAGCCAAACACATTTAATATGCCTGTTTATCGAAATTTAACTGCCTTAAAGTGACCACAAATCTTGTTTTTGGAAAAACAAAACCATATTCCATGGCGGGAATATGGCTTGCATTAAAAAACTTGTCAAGACTTTTCCGATTTATTGTCATTTTTTGGCTTGTAACCTGCAAAGCGACGCCCGCATAAAATGGTTTTAGATAACATCCCGTATTGAAAGGAGGGGTGGCGTGGAGGCTAATAAAATTTTTGATAAAATACCTTTCCCAATTGATGATTTTAACCTTTTGCAAAAGGAAGAATTTTTGAGTAGAAAGCCCTGCGTGCCATGGCCCGGTCCGCCAGGCCCACCCGGTCCGCCGGGCAAAGATGGGCAGCCGGGTCCAGCTGGTGCACAAGGCCCAAAAGGCGACCCGGGCATTTACCTAAACACCATTTTTGTGGACGATTATGTAAAGTTGCCCGATAAGGAAAAATTCAAGGCTGACACTTTGTGGGTTATTTATCCGGAGGGATATCTAAAAGTTTAAGGAGTGATATTTTATGGCAAGTGCAGTTTCGTATGAATATCTAAAATCTATCCAAGGCGCACCAAATGGCATACCAACCCTTGATGGAAGCGGGGAAATACCAACCACCCAACTACCATCGTCGGCGGTAAGCCCATTTAAGGGGCGGTTTGCAGATGAGGCAGATCTTATCGACGAATACTTGACCGCCGGCATGGCTGATTTTGCCTTTTTGGACGACACAGCCAGCTTCTGGTATTGGAATGCACTTTTAACCGTGCCTGCATGGGTTAATCAAGAGATTGAGGAAAGCGACTATCTATTGTTAAGTGATGCGGCAAGGAGTGCCGTGCCATATCTTGTTGTGCCAAATGCTCCAACTCCATAACATCTGAAAATAGCTAACAAACACAATTGTCAATAAAACAATATAGGGACGGATTTTATCCGTCCCTATATTGTTAATCGGCTGTCGTTTGGCGGTCGATACCTTCTTTTAACTTGCCCATAATATCAATGCCTGTTAGGGCTTCCACTGTTGATGGCAATGTGGCGATAATATCGGTAATATAACCCGAAACCTTGGCGGCACCGCCACCTTGGCCGCTTGTGCCACCATTGTCAATAACCACAATTTTTTCGGTTTTGCCCAATGGTTCTGCCACGTGTTTGGCAATTTCCGGCAAACGCTCTATAATCATTTGGGTAACGGCGGCATCGTTATACTGCTTAAATGCCTCCGCCTTTTTCATCATGGCTTCGGCTTCTGCCATGCCCCGTTCACGGGTAATTTCAGCTTCTGCCATACCTTGTGCCCGTTGGGATTCTGCAAGGGAATTACCTTCCATGCGTATGGCTTCCGCCCTTGCGGTGGCAACAGAAATTTCCTTATATTTTGCCACGTCCGCCTCTTTTTCAAGGCGGTATTTTTCTGCATCGGCTTGTTTGATGATGGTGGCTTCCAATTCTTTTTCTCTGCGCTTGGCTTCCTGCTCGGCTACCTCAATTTCCTTTTGCTTTTGCAAAACTTCTACCTGCATATTGGTTTCGGTAACTTCCCGCTTTACTTTGTTGGATTCGATTTCATAAGCAAGGTCAGCAACCGCTTTGGAAGTTTCCTGTTCCTTACGGAAAGCTTGCACTTTAAGCTCCTTTACCTTTTGGGCTTCGGCAACTTGGGTTTCCGCTACAAGGCGAGCCTCTTCACCCAATCTGCTGGCTTCGGCAGTACGTATTTTGGTTTCCTTGGCAGCTTCGGCTTCGGCAATTTGGGCATCCCGCTTAACTTCGGAAATGCGTTTTTTACCAAGGGCGGACAAATACCCGTTTTCATCAGAAATATCACGTATGGTAAAGGCTTTAATTTCCAGCCCCATCTCGGTCAAATCCTGCGCTGCTGTGCCTTGCACTTCGCTGGCAAACTTGGTTCTGTCCCTGTAAATTTCTTCCACTGTCAGCATGGAGATAATTTCACGCAACTTACCTTCCAAAACATAACGGGAAATCTCTTCCACCACTGCAATTGTGCGGGATTCGCTACCGCGGTTAAACTGCTCCATGGCTGCTAAAATACTTTCTTTGTCGCTTTTAATTTTGATAACTGCCACACCATCAGCGGATATGGCAACGCCTTGGCTGGTCATTGCCCCGGCAATGCGCACCTCGATCTTCATATTCTCCAAAGAGATTTTGTCGGTACGCTCCAAAACAGGGATGACAAAACCGCCCCCGCCGGAAATTACCCGCTTCCGCAGGCCTGTAACGATCATGGCCTTGTCCTGCGGCACTTTCTTCCAAAAGGATAGAAAGGTGAACAGGACAAGCAAAACCACGCCCAAAATGATACCGATAATAACAAGGGCTTCGCCCGTAATCCAATCTGGCATTTTATTACCTCCTTAAATTTATTCTATAATTCTTAAAACTTCACGCATGGGGCATCGTGGCTGCAATCCCGGGCAAAGTTGTATACCTGTCCGTCCAACAGACCTATGCTGATGGCAAAATGTACGAAATTGTCTATCAATCTCCAATCAACATAATGCCAATGCTCGAAAGGGTGTTGAATAATTTCCTGTACATCAATACCTCCTTCCTTGGAATTATATTTTTTCCCTTACGTGATATGTGTTTCTTTCGATGTAAACAATTTCGACTTCTTTGTTACGCTCAATCCCTGCACCATTTTCACTTTTGGCGGGACCGGACACGATTTTGTCATTAACCACATAGGTTATTTTGCCGAAACCGCCCTGTAAAATGGTCTCTGATACCTTGGCCGTTCTGCCAACCATGCTTTGTTTTTCGTGGGTATTAGTGTTTTGACGGCGCTGCAATGGCAAAAGGATAAATTTAAGTATGACAAAAGTTAACCCAAGCCCGCCAAGCCCGCCAATGCCGGCCGCACCCCACGGGCCGAAAATGGGATTAAAAATCAACCCAAGCCCGCCAAAGGCAGCAAAGAAAAGTGCGATAAATATGGGCTTAAAAGGGCTTGCTGCCCCTGCATCAAAATCCATACCGCTTGCCCCAAATGCCTGACCCAAAACCACCGAAAGCACCACAAAACCAGCACCGACGCCAAAAAATATGAAAAATAAGGTTGCCATAATACCACCTCCCTTGTAGTTACAATTATTTTAACATTATTACGTTGACCTTGCAAGACAAAAATGGTATTATTATAATAACAATTTCGAGGGCAGTTTTGTTATTTGGAAAACTGCCATCAAGTGTAACCATGTTAAAAAACGCATATAAGACATATCGGTGAAAAGGGAGAAAAAATGGATAAACGCAGCCTATTGACGGACTTTTACCAACTAACTATGATGCAGGCAAGGTTTAGGGCGGGGGATACCTGCCAAAACGCCATTTTTGACATGTTCATAAGGGAAAATCCCGGGGGCAACGGATTTTCAGTATTTGCGGGACTTGCCCAGTTTGTTGAATATATTGATAACTTGGGTTTTGATGGCGAAGATGTGGGTTATTTGCAGGGCTTGGGCATATTTGATGATGACTTTTTGGAGTACCTGCGGGAATTTCGCTTTACAGGTGACATATCAGCCATGGCAGAGGGGTCGGTGTTTTTTCCAACCGAGCCTGTGGTGATTGTAAAAGCCCCATTAATCCAAGCAAATTTTATTGAAACTGCTATGCTAAATATCCTTAACCATCAAAGCTTGATTGCCACCAAAGCCGCACGGGTATGCCATGCCGCAGGTGATGATGATGTGTTGGAATTCGGCTTACGGCGGGCGCAGGGAGCGGATGCAGGGGTTTTGGGCGCAAGGGCGGCAATTATCGGCGGCTGTGCCGCCACATCCAATGTTTTGGCGGGCAAAAAGTTTGGCTTGCCCTTGCGTGGCACCCACTCCCACTCCTGGGTAATGTCCTTTGATTGTGAATTAAAGGCCTTTCGTCAGTATGCCAACGCTTTTCCCGACAAATGTATTTTGTTGGTGGATACATTTGATACAATAAATTCGGGCGTTCCCAATGCCATTAAGGTGTTTGGAGAGATGCGGGCGAAGGGTGTAAAGCTTCAAAACTACGGCATTCGTCTCGATTCGGGTGATTTGGCGTATTTATCTAAGATTGCAAGGCAGATGCTGGATGATGCAGGCTATAAAGACGCAAGAATAAGTGCATCCAGTGATCTGGATGAGGATTTGATACAATCCCTAAAATTGCAGGGGGCAAAAATTGACGTGTGGGGAGTGGGTACCCGCCTAATCACATCCATGCAGGCACCTGCCATGGGCGGGGTGTACAAACTGGTAGCGGCGGAGGAAGATGGGCGCATGATGCCCAAGATTAAACTGTCGGAAAACCCTGCAAAAGTCACTATTCCGGGGAAAAAGAAGGTGTGGCGCATTTATGATGCCAACCATAATAAAATTAAAGCGGACCTTATAATGCTTGTGGAGGAAACCCTGAATACAGGCAAAAACCTAACCTTATTCGACCCAAAAGACCCTTGGAAAAAAATGCACTTAACCGCCGGGGAATACTATGCCAAAGAATTGTTGCAACCGATTTTTGAAGCCGGCAAACAGGTCTACCAATCTCCATCCACACTGGAAATACGGGATTTTTGCCGTAACGAACAGCAAAGCCTGTGGGACGAGCATCGCCGGCTGGTTAACCCCCATGTGATGCCTGTAGATTTATCGCAAAAACTATATGACTTAAAGCAGAAAATGTTGCACGAATCCCGTAAAGACATGGGCGAAACCCCGTCATCTTGGCTATAATTCGGAGGAGAGTTACTATGAAAGATAAAGTTTTGCAACTAACCGAAATCATTAAAAATAGCACAAATACAGTGTTTTTTGGTGGGGCAGGGGTATCCACAGAAAGTAATATACCCGACTTTCGTTCTGAAAAGGGCCTGTACAGTGCGCAGGAAAAATATGGATATACACCTGAGGAGCTTTTAAGCCACAACTGCTTCAAACATATGACAGAGCTGTTTTTTCGGTACTACAAAGAAAATATGATTTACATGGATGCCCTGCCAAATCCCGCCCACAAGGCGTTGGCGTGGATGGAAGCTTCCGGAAAACTTTCCTGTGTTATTACCCAAAATGTGGATGGTTTGCATCAAATGGCGGGTAGCAAAAATGTATTGGAGCTGCATGGGGCAAACGACCGCCAATACTGTGTAAAATGCAACAAAAAATATGATTTGATGTATATTTTGTATCAGGGTAATTGTGACGGTTTTATCCCCAAATGCGCCTGTGGGGGCGTTGTGCGCCCCGATGTGGTGCTGTATGGCGAAGGGCTTGATAATGATGTTACCAGCAGTGCCGTAAGTGCAATTAGGCGGGCAGAATGCTTGATTGTTGGCGGTACATCCCTTGCTGTATACCCCGCCGCCGGGCTTATTGAATACTTGCCGGAAAACGGTACCTTGGTGTTGATAAATAAAAGCACCACCCCCTATGATGACCACGCAGACCTGATAATTAGGGAAAATATCGGCGAAGTGTTGGGGATGGTGCAATTAAAATTACAAATTTAGGAAATCCTGCTCGTTTATAATAGGAACGCCCAAATCTTGGGCTTTTTTATTTTTTGAGGAGGAGGATTGGGTGTCGTTATTTATCAGATAATCCGTTTTTTTGGACACGGAACCGGCCACCTTGCCCCCCAACCCCTCAATATGGTCGGTTAGAGCTTTGCGGTTTGCAAAATGCTCCAAATCGCCTGTAATCACAAAGGTTTTGCCCGCTATTGCTGGGTTGTGTGATTGCCTTGCTGCGACTGAGATGGTGATATGATTAAGGGTGTTGTCCACAATTTGAGCATTTTGCGGGTTGGAAAAATAATTGTGTATACTGTCTGCCATAATGCTGCCAAAGCCGTCAATTTCCACAATATCCTCGGGCATTGCATTGCGGATTACTGCAAAGTCATGGTTAAAATGCAGACACAAAGCTTTTGCACTGGAAAGGCCCACATTATCAATGCCAAGGGCGTAAATAAAGTTTGCCAGCTCCATGGTTTTGGACTTTTCGATAGCCGCCACCAAATTAGTAAAGGAGCGTTCCCCAAAACCCTCCAACCCCTTAATTTGCTCCTCGAAGCCTTCCAGTTTGTAAATATCACTAAAATTAACCAAAAAACCCAGCTGTATAAATTTTTCGATGGTTTTTTCGCTTAACCCCTCGATATTTGCCCCGTCCCTACCTACATAGTGGACGATGGAGCGTGCAACCCTTGCCGTACAGGCAACATTGCTGCAATGCAGGGTTTTAACGCCCTTTTCATCCTGTATATGGGTTGGGTGGGTGCACACAGGGCAGGTGATGGGATGACCCCCAAACCCGCTTTTGGTAAAGTTTTCGGCAATTTGGGGGATTATCATATTGGCTTTGTAAACAGATATTTCATCACCAATGCCAAGCTCGAGGGATTCTGCAATGGATAGATTGTGCAAGCTGGCACGCTGTACAGTACTACCCTCGATATCTACAGGCTCAAAAATAGCGATGGGGTTGATTAGGCCTGTGCGGGATGTGTTCCAATCAATACCCAAAAGGTGGGTTTTCGCCAACTGGTCCGCCCACTTAAAAGCTAGCGAATCCCTCGGGAATTTGCTGGTAGACCCTAAGGAGACGCTGTATCCCACATCATCGTAGGTAAGCACTAGCCCGTCAGTGGCGTAATCCATCTTGTCCACGCTTTGTTTGAATCGTTTCACTGCGTCTGCCACGTTTTGGGTATTTACCAAATCGTAATCCGCCATAGCAAAGCCTTGAATTTCGAGGAATTTTAAGCTTTCATTTTTATTAATAAAATTAGGGCCATCAAGGATGGCAAAGGCAAAATAATCCACCTTGCGGCTGGCGGAAATACGGCTGTTTAGCTGGCGAATGGTGCCGGCGCACAGGTTGCGTGGGTTTTTGTACTTTTCGCCTTCCATTGCATTATTTATGCGTTCAAATTCGGTAAAACTAATAACTGCCTCGCCACGCACCGCCAAATTGCCCTTAAAATCAATCTCCCTTGGGATGTTGCGGAAGAATTTGGCGTTATGGGTTACATCCTCACCAATCTGCCCATTTCCACGGGTTAAAGCCTGTGCCAACATACCGTTTTCATATTTTAGCACAATGGTTAGCCCATCCAGCTTCCATGAAAGGATGCCATCATGGTCTGTTAAAAAACTTTCCAACTTGGCAATTTCCTTGGTTTTGTCAAGGGACAGCAAGGGCGTGTCGTGGCGCACCTTTTTAAGGTTTGATATTACCTGATAACCCACCTTTTGAGTGGGGGAATTTTCCAAAACCACACCGCTGCCGGCTTCCAATGTTAAAAGTTCGTCATACAAACGGTCGTATTCAAAATCCGACATAATTTCGGCATTATTTTCGTATGCGGCTGTTGCCTTGTTCAAAATTTCTATAAGCTCATTCATCCGTGTCATAATTTACCTCCCATAACATTATACCACAAGGATAAACTGTTGAAAAGGAGTGATTTTATGCCCAAGAAAAATTATCCAATTCCCGGCAATGTGAACGCAAATGCCGTGCCGGCAAACGAGCAAACAGGGGCAAAACCCAATTTGGATTATGACCCCCATTTGGAAAAGCATTTGAATGAGCAGATGCAAAAACGCAAACGGGATACGTTTTTGTAAATTTTGCTTGACAGCCCGCCTGTACTGTGGTAGTATTTGGATGTCAGAGTAGAAAACATGCGTTAAGTGCCGTTGGATGGGAGGTTGCCAACGGACGAAGGTTGCGGGCTTGCCAGTAGCTGCGATATGTTTTCGCATCCGCTGCCACTAAAAGGAAAAAATTACAAGCTTCCTTTGTGGCATAACCATATAGGAGGCTTTTTATATGAAAATCAAAACAATTAAGGCGGTTATTGCCGCCCTGTCCCTGTTGATTGCGGCAAGTTTTTTTGTGCCGCTGGTAAGCACCCATTATGCAACTGTGGTGCTGGATGGGGAAGCCCTGCACATTAACAACAATGTGGCAAATAATATCCAAAACGCCACAACCAATGCCGAAGGCAACCTGCCCACCATGAATATTTTAGGCGAACAAACCCAGCTAACTACCGAAATAATAGAGTCGGTGCATGTGGTGGTGGAGCATTTAAGTCCCCTGCAAATTGCAACACAGGCACATTTCCCCTTTGAATCTACATATCCCGTGGTTTTTCTGCTGTTGGTTTTCCCGATAGTTGTGCTGGCCTTGGTTTTTACTAAACTGCCTTTCAAAAGGCTGATGCTACCTGCATTTGTGGGGATACTTGCCATGACGGCGTTTAATGTGCATTTTGGCGTGGACTTTCACGCAAATTCAGGCACGGCGGTGCTTTTTTGGCCTTTGGCTATCACTTACGCAATCCTGCTTTTTGTAATTTTTCTTGGCATACTAGCAAACAAAGAAATACCACCTATTGAAAATGTTATACCAAATTACACCGCTACCCAGCGCACTGTAATAATAGGCATAATGCTGGGCTTTTCGCTGGTTATAAGCCTTGTAGCCTCCATCACCATCCCTATTGGCGGCGTGCCCATGGTGCGTATTAGCTTTGCCGGCATTTTCCACAATGTGGTGGCCATTTTGTTTGGGCCGTTTTTTGGCGGCGTGCAACGGGCGGCGGCTGATTTGCTCGTACACTTTATCCGCCCATTGGGGGCGTATTTGTGGCCAATTACGGTGGTTGCCTTCCTTCGTGGTTTTACCATTGGTTGGCTGTGGTTAAAAGTGCGCAATGTACCGCCAAAGGTTTATTCCATAGCATATACAGCTGTTTTTGGTTTATTTTTCGTTTTTGGTATGGTAAACCTAATCGCTGTTAATATCTTCCCGGATTCGGCTTACACTGCAATTATCACACCAAACCTGCCAAATCCCGATAATACTTTCATCATTCCCCACATAACATCCATTGGCTTTATGGGTGCTGGCATAATAGGGCTTGTGCCCCAGCTGGTAATTTATTTGGTAACCAAAAAAAGTGGAAATACAGCGTTTTACAGCCGCTTTATCAAGTTGATGGTGGCAATTGTGGTGCCTGGTTTGTTTTTTAACTGGCTAAACACAGTAATCCTTGTTTTTACAGTTATTGGACCCGCCACCCGTGCGGCAGGTTTTATGTATTTTTGGCTACCCCGCTTTTTTGAAGAATTAACAACCGGCTTGATTGTAACCTACGCCTTTACCATGCTTATGGAGGTGTACGAGTTGGCAATGAAGCGGAAATTGGTACAAAATATGGGGTGATAAGTTTGAAAAAGCTGGCATTAATTTACAACCCATTTTCCGGCGGGCGAACTTTTAAGGGAGAGCTGGATGTGTATGCCGCAGCCTTGCAGGCAAGCGGATTTCTGGTGCAACCCTTCCGCTTGGATGGCAGTATGCAACTTAGTAAGTTTGTGGCGCAAATTGGGCATTTTGATATGGTTGCAGTGTCCGGCGGGGATGGCACAATAAATTCGGTGGTTAATGAGCTTGTAACTTGCAGCATTGACGTTCCGCTGGCAATTATTCCCAGCGGAACTGCCAATGACTTTGCCCGTTTTATCGGCATGGATGTGGGGGCGCAAGCCTTTGCAGATGCGGTAAGCGGCGGAAATACAGTGCTTGCCGATATTGGCCAGGCAAATGATAAGCATTTTATCAATGTGTGCGGGGCAGGGCTTTTTACGCAAGTTTCCCAAAAAGTAAACGAAAATTTAAAGACCACCTTGGGCAAGCTGGCCTATTATATCAAAAGCTTAGAAGAAATTCCTAATTTTTACCCTATGTGGGTGCGCATTACCAATTCCAAAAAAGTACAGGAGTTGGATATTTTCCTGTTTTTAGCACTTAACACGGCGGGCACCGGGGGCTTTCCACGCCTTGCCCCGGGTGCCTCTATCAGCGATGGCTTGCTGGATTTTGTCGCTGTTAAAGCCTGCAATATGGTGGATTTGGGTAAGTTGTTCATCAAAATCCTACGCCAATCAGATTTTTTAAGTGACCCCAATATACTGTATTTCCAAGACAGTTTTGTGAAGGTTGAACTACTGTCCCTTAACCCCAATTACGAAACTTGTGATATTGATGGGGAGCGTGGTCCAAAATTGCCCGTGGAAATACACAATATTTCCAAAAAAATCCAGCTTGTTGTGCCAAGGGGGTTTTGTTAGGGCGAGACCAAAAGTTCCTCGCCTTATGTTTTTAGGGTTTTTTGTTTGTTTTGCAACATTTTTAAGGCTTTACCCGCACGGGTTTCCCGGGTTGCGGCTTGTTTTGCGCCACCAACCCAGTCACAATACCCACGCTTGTAACCATCGGTTAGGCTATCAAAGAAATGTCTTGCTTCTATGTCATCTTCCATAACCCGAGCAAGCTCTGCAGGTACAACCACTTCTTTTGGTTTCTCCATAACACTCTCCTCAATCTAAACTACTGATTTAATAATTCTTATAATCTCCGCTGTGCCATCGCCGCTATTAGCTTTTGACATGATTTCCTCAAAATGGGCTCGGCGGGCAAAGGTATTTTTTATGGCTTTTGTCAAATCATCCGCACCTAACCCCTCTTCATCCAAAACCACGGAAAAACCTTGCTTTTCAAAGCTTTTGGCGTTTAGAATCTGGTCCCCACGGCTGGCGTGTTTTGGCAGGGGAATTAGGATGTTTGGCTTATGCAAAGCCAACAATTCCGCCAAAGAATTGGAACCCGCACGGGATACCACCAGCCGGCTTGCCGCATATAAATCACCCATGCCGCCGCTTACATATTCAAATTGGCGGTATTTGCCGCTTTCAAGGGATTTATCCATATTGCCTTTGCCGCAAATGTGGATAATGTTAAATTCCGACAAATAAGGCAAGGCTTGGCGTAAAACCCCATTTATTGCCACCGACCCACTACTGCCCCCCATCACCATAATAATGGGCAATTGTTCTGTAAAGCCGCATATTTGTGCGCCTTTTGCGGCGTTGCCCTTAAAAATCTCCCCTCGCAAGGGCGTGCCTGTGTGGACTGCCTTATTTGCAGGTAAACCCGCCATGGTTTCGGGGAAAACGCAGCAAATTTTTTGGGCATGGGGCATGGCAAGTTTGTTGGCAAGCCCCACTGTAATATCCGATTCGTGGATAACTACGGGAATTTTAAGCATTTTGGCAGCATATACCACGGGCACGGTAACAAAGCCGCCCTTAGAAAAAACCACATCAGGGCGCAGCTTTTTAAGCACTTTGCGGGCATCCGCCACACCCTTAACCACTCGCAACACATCAGTTAAATTTTTAAGGCTTAAATATCGACGCAATTTACCTGCCGAAATGCCGTGATATGGGATTTTTTCGGCTTCTACCAAATCTTTTTCCATACCATCCCTGCCGCCGATGTAGGCGATCTCGAACCCGGCATCCACAAGCCCCGGCACTAATGCCAAATTAGGCACAACATGCCCTGCTGTTCCTCCGCCTGTTAAAACAATTTTCATATAATCACCCATTATTAAGAACCTGTGCTCAACAAGCTGTCACACGCCTTTTCGGCGGATTAACCTTCCTTAGATTGGCAAAAAATCAGGCTCAAAAATTCGCACAACCCATTATTGAGCACAGGTTCTAAGTTTACTTGACAATGTTTATGCTTTAATGATATAATAAATTGGAAATATTAGCAAGCAAAACTTAATTAACAAATCAAAGTAATTTATTAAGATAGCATAATTGAGGTGCTGAAAATGAAAATTGCCGCCGTAATCGCCCCATCTGCCACGGATTTTGGGCTTAATGTTGCCGCCAAGCTGGCTTGCGATACCCTGACGGAAACGGGAGAAACCTTGCAAATATTTAATTTGGACACCCTTGGGGTAGGGATTTATAACGGCGAAAATGCAAACCGTGTTAGTGATGCGATGGAAAGCATAAAGGCCGCTGACGGGGTGATTTTTGCATTTTCGGTGGTTCTGGGCGCACCATCCGCCATGGTTTTGGCTTTTTTGGAATATTTTGCAAACCCCGCTTACAAAGTCTATTTGCAAGGCAAGCCCTGCCTTTTACTTGCCATATCCGAAAATGGCGGCGAGCGACCTGCGGCGGAAACCGTAGGCAATGCAATTATGCAATTGGGTGGTTTTGATGTGGTGCGTATTGGCTTAAACGCCGGTGCGGCACCCGTGGTGCAAAAAGATGTGATAGAGCTTATAGAAAGGCAGACGGAGGATTTTTACCGTATTTTACGCCAAAATCGCAAATACATCATATCCCGTATGCAGGCTGACCCTGTGCTAAATGCACAGCCGCCGTTATCTACCCATGAAGAAGTGCCAAGGCGCATAAACACCGTAACCGTGGGTGATTTGTATAAAAAGCATGATTTGGAAAATATGCCGGGCGAAAAACAGCAGGATATTAACCGCATTTCCGCTATGTTTGCAAAAAAGTATGCCAGCAACAATGAAGCCTTAATAGAGCAACAACCGATACCTATTACAAACCCTACAAAACCGGGCTTTTCAGGAGAGCGCAGTGTAAAACAGCTTACTGCCGCCTTGCCCCATCACTTTAATACCCAACACGCTAAGGGCTTGGAAGTCGTCATTCAGCTTAACATTACAGGTATGGACGGTTTTTCGGGCCATATTGCCATAGCTAAGCAAGAATGCTTTTTCTACGAAGGGGAAGCGGATAAAAACCACATTGTGGTAACGGCGGATGCCAAAATTTGGGGTGATGTGCTGGGCAAAAAACTAACGGCACAAAAAGCCTTTATGATGGGACAGTTAAAGGTGCGGGGCAATTTTGTGCTGCTAACTAAGTTTGACCAGCTTTTTAACGCAGTTTCTTAGCATGTGCCGCCAATATAAAAACACCATTGCAAAACCTACCGCAATGGTGTTTTTATTAACAAAGTCTAATGCATTAAACCATGGAAAAAGTGGTTTAAGCCAATCACCAGCAACACACCCACGGCCATCACAGGTAAACGCCATTTGGTGCGCCCGGCATATTCCACTGCAAGTGGCAAAATTTCCGTAAACACAACCCCAAGGATACAGCCGGCGGCCACAGCAAACATAATGCCTGATAAATAAACATTAATGCCGCCCACAAAATACCCAATTACAGCACCAAGGATGGTGGCCATACCGGCAAGGCCGCAAATGGCAAGTATTTTAAGCCGGCGCATGCCGCCTGCCTTTAAGGGTATTGCAATGGTCATCCCCTCCGGTATACAGGATAAGCCAATGGCGATGGCAGTCATAACGGTTCCCACACTACCGATGGCAAGCCCCTTGGGTATATCATGTAAAATTATGGCCAAAACCACGGGAACTGCCACCGCAGCCAAACGCCGCTTTTCATTGGTGGTAAGCTCTGCGTGGGAGCAATGCTCGTTATGGGGCAAAACCCCATGGATATGCTCGTGCCCGTGTTTATCAAAAAATGACAGGGCAACAATAAAGCCGACACCAGCCAAAACGCCCAATGCCGTTAACCAAATGCCTGCGCCCGAATGTTGGAACCAATACTGGTAAATTTCACCCGTATAGGGGTCTATTGTGGTGTGGTAATGCCCGTGGCCAATGGCGTGGGGTATAAAATCCACAAACACAAGGGTTAAAAGCACTGCTGCCGCAAAAGTGAAAGCAAGACCTATAAGTCTTTTATTAGGCCGCTTAATTAAAAGAACAATGGTGCCGCCCAATACGGAACTTCCAAGGCCTGCAACGGTAGCAAAAACCATAATGCGCATAAAATCCGAAACATTTTCAAACACTTAATTACTCCCTCCGGTTTGCACAAAAAACATGTCGTGTACAATGCCGCCCACTGTAAAGCGCAGTCTAAATTCCCCGGTTTCCACTATGTAGTGCAAATTGCCGCGCTGGTAGGCACTTTGCGTATTGTCATCTGCACCATTATCATCAATGTTTAGGCTTGGCAGGGCGTTCATAAAATTAATGCGTGGGCTGCCCGGTGCGGTTGCGCCCGAATACAGATGGTGATGCCAATAACCGTCCGCAAAACTGGGGTGGTTGCGGGATGGGTTGATGGATGCCTGAACATCGGTTTGACCAATGCGGATTATTGCGTTTCCTCCGGCCTCTTCACCGATAAATGTTATGCGGGAATTTTGATAGGGTGTGCCTGCAATTTCTGTTTCCTCGCCGTCAAAATACAGCCTGTCCAATTCAAATATAGCACGTGCTTCCACCGGTGCAGGGTCATCGCTACCGCAAGCTGCAAAAGCAAAAAGTGCGCAAATGCTTACAATGGCTGCTAAAAATACTTTTTTCATAGATAATCCCCCGTAAATTTTTTAGAACAGTATATCACAACAAAACACAAAACGCAAGCGAAAAATATTGCTTTACAAATGTCGATTTTTGTGGTATAATAACTACGTCAGTATTTTATATTTTGAGAGGTGCTTTTATGTTTGACTTGGGAAAGTTAACCACATTGTCCACCACCCACTCCTATACGCAAGGCACAATTATTATTGAAGAAGATGCGGAAGACTCTCTTAGCATGTTTATTTTGTTACAGGGCAGCGTATCTGTTTATAAAAACTTTGGTAAGCCTAACGAAAAGTTTTTGGCTTCCCTTGGTCCGGGTGATTTTTTTGGCGAAATGTCGCTATTCTTAAAACAATCCCGCTCCGCTACCGTTGTTGCCAAAGAAGAGGTGCTTGCGCTTGAAATTACATCAGACAATGTGATGATTATCTTAAAGGCCCATCCTGACCTATCCGTGGCTATTATGAAGGCTTTATGCAAAAGAATGAGTGATACCAAAAAAATAATGGCAGAGATGGGTGGCAAAATTACCAATTAGCTGTGGAGAGGGGCTTTGAAAGAAAGTATGAAAGCTAAAATTTATGGCTGCCGCGGCTCCATCCCTGTTTCGCACACATATTGTTCCCGCTATGGGGGAAACACATCTTGTATGACGGTGGAGTCCAAAGGAAAGACGTTGATTATCGATGCGGGCAGCGGGCTGGTAATTTGGGAGCAGGAAATGAAAAAGTGTTTTCCAAATTATCCCAAAGACTTACCGAATCCGCCGAAAATTTTGCTAAGCCACCTGCATTTGGATCATATTGTGGGGCTTGGTATTTTTGCCCCATCGTGGGAAAAGGGTTTGGGGATGACCATCTATACAAATTCCCGTGATGATAGGCCGCTGGTGGAGCAGGTTTTTGGTGTTTTTAAGCCACCTTACTGGCCCCGTGACTTGGCAAAGCTTACAGGTGCAAGTTGTGTGGAACTTAAATGCGGCAAACCCATCCAAATTGACCATTTTACCGTAACCCCCTTTATTGCCAACCACCCTGACAAAACTATGAGCTTCCATATAACCGATGGGGAAAAGACTGTTGTGCACCTGTTGGACTCGGAAACTGAGGGTTTGTGCGAAAAAATGTATGATAATTTGATTAAATACTGTATGAATGCCGACTTAATTGTGTTTGATGCGGCTTATTCCGGTGAGGATTATCCAAAACATGTAGGTTGGGGGCATTCCACAGTGGAGCATGGTGTGGACTTGGCAATAAAAACCAACCCCCGTGCCATGGTTTTTGCCCACCTTAGCCAAACCTACACCGACGACCAATTGGATGCATGGGGCAAGCATTTTACAAAAGCACCAAACACATATTTTGTACTTGCCAAAGATAATGCGGAGTTGGAGCTATGAAAAGCCGCATAATTAAGCGTTATGTAACGGCCGGGGCGGCTGTGCTGCTGGGTCTGGTGTTTGCCTTTGCGGATATTTTTTGGCCGTTGGAATACCGTTTGCAAGATGCGGTTTTCCAACAAGCAGGCCTGCCACATGCGGATATTTTTGTGATAGGTATTGATGAGCATGCCCTTGACACCTTTGGGCCTTTTGGACAGTGGACAAGGGGGCTTATAGCGGATGCCATAAACATCCTTAACCGCTACGAAGAAGCCCGGCCGGCCGTTATTGCCGTGGATATTTTGTATGCCGAACCCAGCCGGCGGTATCCGCAATATGACAAAGCGTTGCTGGAAGCAGTGCAAGCGGGCAATGTGGTTTTGCCGTCCAATATCCATGTAGGTGTTGACAGGGAATCCTTAGCCGCCGAAAATGTAGTTTTGGACGTGATTTTGCCCTTTGGCCAATTGTCGGAATATGCAGAGCACGGCTTTGTAAACACTGCCGTGGATAGGGATGGTATAAAACGCCTTGCCCCCCTTTGGCAGGATTTTGATGGCGGTCGGTTTTACAGCTTTCCCGTAACCGTTGCCCGCATGTATGCCGATTTTTGGGGTTACAAAATTAATGAAGGTTTTATTACAAGCCAAGAAATGGCATATATAAGATACACCGGCAACCCGGGGGATTTTTGGCAGTTTTCCTTTGCTGATATTTTTGAGGATTGGTTTTATCCCGCTATGTTGGAAGGGGCAATTGTGCTTATTGGCCCTTACGCCATGGGCATGAAGGATGACCATCCTGTGTCCATCCGCCACGATATTAATATGTATGGGGTGGAAATACACGCCAATGTGGTGCAGGCGATTTTGGATGGTGCTTTGAAAATACCGGCTTCGCCCATTATGGCGGTGGCCATTCCGCTAATTTTATTGGCTTTGGGCATGTTGCTGATGGAGCTTACCGAAAAATTATACATGGCATTTGCCCTGTTGTTAGCAGGTATTGGATATTTCTTTTTGGCACAATATATATATAACCAAGGTTATGTTTTGCCCTTGTTTGTGCCGCTTCTTGCTCTTGTTTTGGTATTTTTGTATCAGCTTATTTACGCTTATGCACTGGGTATGGCGGAAAAAAATCGCTTACGCAACACTTTTAAGAAGTATGTAGACCCTAAGTTGGTTGATGTGCTTATTAAAAGCGGCGGGTCAGAAGGCGATGCCATTGGGCAAAAACGGGATATTGCAGTGCTTTTTGTGGATATCCGTGGCTTTACGCCTATGACGGAAAAGTTGAAGGGCGAACCTGAAAAAGTTGTTGCTATTTTGAATGAGTATTTGGAGCTTACATCATCAGCGGTGTTTAACAACGGCGGTAGTGTGGATAAGTTTATTGGTGATGCCACCATGGCACTGTTTAACGGTTTTGTGCCGCTGGATGACCATGTGTTTGCCGCTGCCAAGGCCGCTTGGGATATGGTGCAAAAGGCGGAAAGTGTCAACCAATCTATTTTACGCCAGTTTGGCGTGGAGGTTGGTTTTGGAGTTGGGTTGCATTGCGGGGAGGCTATTGTGGGCAACCTTGGCCCCAGCTTTCGCAAAGATTATACGGCAATTGGTGATACTGTAAATACTGCCGCACGGTTGGAATCCAATGCGCAAAAGTCCCAGGTGTTAATTTCTGATGACGTGTACCAAATAATAAGAGAGCGTATAGAAGCTGCGCCTTTGGAGCCTATGCAACTAAAAGGCAAGTCGGAAGCTGTTAAGGTGCATGCTTTAATGGGGATTAAATAGAAAATAGAAGGTGTTAAAGTGCGAAAAATAAAAGTTTTGGGGCTTATCAGCTTTTTAATGGTATGTGTGTTGATGTTTGGCGGTATGCCCTTGGTTTACGCAAATCAACCCACCCGCCTTTTGGTTAATGGGCGGCCCCACCACTATCCTGAGTTAATTTTGGTGGGCGGCAACCCGCTTATGCCCGCAAGGCAAGTTGCAAATCTTTTCGGCGGGCGCTTTATTTGGCTTCCCCATTACTCCCAAGCCCTTTTGGTTATTAATGACAATATTTATATAATGTCCGTAGACAGCGTCCTTATCACCTTAAACGAGGGTAGATTGCAAGCGAATGCACCTGCCCAAATTATCAACCACCAAGTATTTTTGCCCCTATGCTTTGTTGCCGATGTGGAGGGGTGGGATATTAGAATTGCAGAGGACACAAACACAGTGCATTTAGCCAACAACCATACTCGTGCGGCAACCTATGCGGGAATGGGCATACATGGCAACGCAGATGGGGTAAATGCCCAATTTAACCTACCCAATGGGGTTTTTGGCGGCAATGGCTACATTTTTGTAGCTGACACATTTAATAATTTAATACGCAAAATTTGCTACGATGGCGTTACCGACCTTTACGCCGGCAGGATACTGGCGGTGGATGACAGGGGCTTTCCCCATGGCTTTATCCGTGATGGTGACAGGCTGGAAGATGCCCTGTTTAACCGCCCAATGGATGGGGTTGTGGGTGAGTGCGGACGCATTTTTGTAGCAGATGCCGGCAACCACGCAATACGTGTGATTGATGGTGATAATGTGCTTACCTTAACAGGTGGTACAGCTTACGGCCACGCCGATGGCGGGGTTAGTGAAGCATTGTTTAACTTCCCCGTAGCCATAGCTATGGATGAAGGCGGCAACCTGTTTGTGGCGGACACCCTAAACCATGCTATCCGCAAAATTACGGCAAATGGTCAAGTTTACACAATTGCCGGTGTTGCAGGCGAATATGGTTTTGAGGATGGGGATGCGGAAAATGCCATGTTTAACACGCCCATGGGCATTGCTGTGGATGAAAATGGGCGCATCTTTGTGGCAGACACAGGCAACCACCTTATCCGTGTTATTGATGGGGGCAAGGTTTACACAATTGCAGGCACGCTGACCTTTGATGCCGACCGGGAATGGGATGGTGTGCCCATGGGTGGCTTTGCAGATGGCGTACAGGCCATGTTTAACCAGCCCACAGGTATTGCGCTTTGGGGTGATGTGTTGATTGTGGCAGACACTGCAAACCACAGCATCCGCAATATTAATATCCAAACGGGAGTTGTTTTTACAATTGCGGGCAATGGTTATCCGGGCCGTGATGACGGTGTGCCCGTAGATGCAACCTTTCATCTTCCTGCAGGGGTATTTGTTGTAGGTGACACAATTTTTGTGGCGGACACAGGCAATAATTTGATACGCACAATAACTTTGCGGTAACCGAAGCCGGATGCCGCAAAAAGGAGGAATGGCAAATGAAAAAAGGTTTTTTGCGTAAACTGACAGCATTTTCAGTAGCTGCGGTTATGGCATTTAGCACAACCGCAACTGTGCTTGCTAACGAAGCACGTATTATCAACATCCACCGTATAGAGGGGGACAATGTTGAATTAACACGTGGTGCAAGGTCATCCGCCCCAAGGGAGGGGCAACGGCTTGCCCAAGGCAATGTGCTTACTACGGGACGGGATTCTTCCGTATATCTGTCAATGGATGCCGAATCCATCTTAAAAATGAACCAGCAAAGCCAAATCACTATCAGCTCCGCCGGCAACCGCTTGGCAATTAGTGTGCAAAGCGGAACCGCCCTGCTTAATGTAGGCACGCAACAAGAAGGGCAAGGTACAGAGGTACGCATTGGTAATACGGGCATGGTTGTGCGTGGTACAATGTTTACCGCATCCCGTTTGGGCGGAAACGGTGTGATACATATGCTTTCAGGTGCCGGTGAAGTTAATGGAGAGCTTTTGCAGTTAGGCTACACTTTGTTAATTTCCAGGCAAGCCGATGGGGACAATATCAGCATTCATCCCATTGTTGTTGAAGAATTAGACCTTTTCACCTTGCAAGCGATTGCTGATAATGCAGAATATTTGATTGCATACGGCATGGCAACCACGGAACTGTTGGAAGCACTGCCGGCCCTAAAAGAAAGTGCCATAATTAGGGAAGGTGCTGCACAAGCGGAGGTTGACAGATCCTTGCAAGCAGCAATTGCAAGCATTAACCGCATCCCCGGGATAGTGATTGATCAGATTGCAACATCCCCGGAAAGCGATGTGGATTGCCCATGGGACGATGGCAGTGTGGCAGGTGGGGGTGCCCAGCCCCCTGTTGCTCTACCACCGGGTGGGGGTGCGGCTCCTCCACCTAGCTCACCAAACCCTGGTCCGCCGCCAAACGAAGAGCCACCAACGCCGCCCATCACCCAACCAATTCATATTCATTACAGGGGTGTTGGCGGAAGCGGAGGGGGTCGTTTTGTCCCTGGTGAAACGGTAACGCTGACAGCGGGCGCACCACCTGCCCATTTGTCCCCACTTGCTGTGGCAAACCATTGGACGGTGATTTCCGGCGGCCACCTGCCTATCACCATGTATGGCGCAACCATAACTTTTGTTATGCCAAACCACCCTTTGCATCTAACCATTCACTGGATAGTACCTTAGAATCCTATATGTTAAGGCGGCCGCAAACTTTGCAGCCGCCTTTTATGGTGTATATTGATACCAATTCCAATTCGAAACATGGAAAAGGATATTTTGAAAATCGCAGGTTTCAGTGCGTTTTCAAAATGTGCTTTTCCATGATTGAGAATGGAATTGGTATGAAACATTTTCTTGTGCTTTTACGTCATAAAAGGTATAATAGAAATTAAGAGGTGATTTTGTGAAGATTGCAAAAAGAATTACTGCATTTTGCTTGGCCTTGGTAATGTCGCTGGGGTTGGTTTCGGTCGTGGAACTTGCCGTGGACATTCCCGGTTTATCGCCATTACCTGTGGCGGCAAGCCCCATAGCACGTGATGGCCACACCCTTGTGCCAACAAGCTTTGGCCAAACAGGGGTGGGCACTACCAGCCATTTTGTGCTAACAAGCCCAGTGGACAGCTTGCCCAACATAACAATTGATGGGCAGCCAAACCCCGCAATAACCCGTAGGGAGGCTTATACATTTAATATTGCCCCCGCTGTAACTTTGCGGGCCAACACCGTCTACATCTTTCGCTTGCATAGGGATGGGTATGCGGATGTGACATGGGCATTTCAAACAGCCAAAAATTTTGAAATTTTATCCACATTGCCCGGCCATCAGGGGGTTAATGTGCCTACAAACACAGGTATAGAGATTAATTTTTCCATGGACGGCTTTGCTGATTTAGATGGTTATTTTACCATATACCCCCAAGTGACGGGGCGGTTTATAAGAAGCGGCAATACCTCCGTTTTTATGCCCGCAAACCCACTTGCCCATGCACAGGTTTACACCGTAACCATCAGTGCGGGCTTGCCCTTGGCGGATAGCCATATAACGCTGGGGTATGACCATGTGTTTTCCTTTGAAACCGCCCCGCTGGTGGAGCCGGAAGCGGTCACATGGCCTGCACGGCTTAATTTTTCACGTAATATAGCGGAATTTCCCACATTCCAGCCTGCGCATTTTCAATTTAACCTAAATTATGACCGCACAAATGGGCGGCCTGATGTAAATTTTAGTATTTACGGCTTTAATAATGCAAGCCAAGCCATAGTGGCGGTGGAGCAGTTAATGTCAATCCCATCCCGGTCCCACTTTGCTTGGCAGGATAGCCTTGTAGATACCGATGATTTGCAATATATACTCTCCTTCGAGGCGGAAATACCGCCAAGATGGACCTGGCAGGAAACTGCCACCCTGCCAGATATTTTGCCGGCAGGCTTTTATCTTGTGCATGCCGCTGTTGGGGAATTTGCCGCCCAAATGGTGATACAGATAACTGACATTGCCGTGCAATTAGTGGGGGATAGTGACAAAACCTTGCTATGGGTTAATGATATGACAACAGGCAGACCTGCCGCAGGCGCAAGCATTGTAGATTCCTATACAGGCAATGTATATACGGTTGACGAGAGCGGTATCGCCATTATAAACCGTGCCGTTGGCGATGGGCGTGGTGATAATATAACCATCACCTTTGAAGGTAACCAGTGCATCATGCTTTTTGCCCGCAACCCACGTTTTGGACAGCCCGATACCCAAAGTTTTGGATGGGGTTGGGGCTGGGGTGCGCAGTTTAGCGAGGATTACTGGACAATTTTACAACTGGACCGCACCTTGTTTCAACGCAATGATACCCTGCATTTTTGGGGCTTTGCCCAATGCCGCAGTGGGGCGGGGGAGCAAACCCGTTACTTAATCGCCTCCATAGAACAACATGGGCAGCTGATGCACCGCCAAACCGTTGAATTGGATGGTTATGGGTTTAGCGGACAAATTGCACTGCCGGGGCTTGCGTCGGGCAGTTACAACCTAACAATTTCCGATGGCAACACAACCATCAGCCAAATATTTTTTACTGTGGATGATTTTGTAAAACCACCTTATCAAATGTTAGTATCCGCTGATGCTGTTGCCGTGTTTGCGGACGAAACGGTGGATTTTACCGTGCGTACGGAGTTTTTTGAGGGCACACCCGTCTCCAACCTTGCTATAAGCTACAATTTTTGGGGTAGCCGTTTGCAAAATGAAAACCGTGGCCAAGGGCAAACGGAGCCGGACGGTAATTTTACCATATCCTCCGGTATTATACGCCCGGCGGCGGGGGCGCAAGGGGAAACAACACTAAATTTTGGCGCAGAAGCCACATTGCCGGAGGTGGGCCGCACCCATCAACTGGCCAATGTGCGTGTGTTTATAAACGATATAGACATGCGTGTAAATGCCAGCCGTGATGGGGCGGATGCTACTGTATCCGTCGACATAAACAATATTACGCTGGACAGGCTAAACAACCGCACAAACACCCATTGGGGCGACTTTTTAGATGTACCCGTGGCGGGGCAGGAGGTGTCTGCTACTGTATCCCGTATTTTTTGGGAAGCCCAGCGCACAGGGGAGCGTTATTGCTTTATCGAGCGCAGGGTAATACCAACCTACCGCCACACAAGGCGTGAAGAGGTGATAGAGCGTTTTGCCCTAACCACCAATGCAGACGGGCAAGTTACCCACAATTTTACCGTGCCCAATAGATTGCACGAATCCTATCAAATCCAGCTTAGCACCGTGGATGGAAATGGGCGCACCATAACCCACACCCGCTTTATCGGGCGGGATTGGACCACATTTTTCCGTGAAGCGGGTGACGATAGCCTGCGCCTTTATGGCGCAAAGAATTTTTGGGATGAAGGCGGATACGATTTGGGTGAGGATGTGACCCTGACCGTAAAGCGGGGTATGGAAGCCATAACAGGCGGGCGCACATTGTTTGTAACGGTGTCAGGTGGTATCATCCATCACCAAGTAACCACAAACACCCTCTCCTTTCCGTTTGGGGAGGAGCATTTGCCCAATACCACCGTACACGCCTTTTTCTTTAATGGGCACACCTACCACACCAGCCATAGAATGCAGGCAAACCTGCGCTTTAACCCGCAAGGGCGTAACTTAAATATCCAAATTGACACCGACCAAGCAACATATCGCCCGGGCGATATGGCAACCGTAACCATAAGAACCACAGACGAGATGGGCAACCCACGCCCTGCCAATGTAAACCTTGCCTTGGTGGATGAGGCTTTGTTTGCCCTGCGTGATTATACTGTTAACAGCCTAAATGCCCTATATAGGCAGATAAACAACCGCCTGCGCATAAGCCGTGCTACCCACGCCACATTCGTAAGTGACGGTATGGAAATAGAGGCGCTGAGGCAGGAATTTGGACTGTATGAATCAATGGACATGGATATGGCATCAATGCCTGCTGCTTCCCCCATGCCTGCCCAAGCGGAACCGATGCAGGAAGCCGCCGATGATACCCATCTACGGGAAACCTTTGAGGATACAGCATTTTTCGCATCCGTCACCACCGACCATCGTGGTATTGCCCAAATCACTTTCCGTTTGCCCGATAATATCACATCATGGCGTGTTACCACATCCGCCGTTACCAATGATTTGTATGCAGGTAATGAAGTGGGCAATATTATTGTAACCCAGCCCATGTTTTTGCACTATAGCTTGGGAAGCACCTTCCTTATGGGTGATATGCCCATAATTGGACTTAATGCCTTCGGTACTGGTTTTGCAGGCAGCGAAACTGTGGAATTTAGGGTTTGGAGTGAAACAATCCCCGAAATTGTTCATACAGCAACCGCCGCCCCCTTTGAACGTGTCAATATACGCTTACCTGAAAAGGTCAAGGAAGGGGAGGGGGCCATCATCATCTATGCCGCCGCCAGCAATGGATATACCGATTCGGTACGGCACACTTACAATGTGGTAACATCCCACAGGCTGGTGGATACAGCATTCCTTTACGACGTGGATGTTGATACCGTGCTTGATACCCATTCAGAAGGACTTGTAAACATCACCTTTACCGACCGTGGCAGGGGACAGTTTTTATGGGAGCTTAACGGAATGCGCTTTACCCGTGGCAGTCGTTTGGAAGGGCTTGTTATGTCAAGGGAATCCCATCGTATTATCAGCGAAAACTTCCCGGATAAACAATTGCGCCCCGTGGCAGATTTTGATGCAGGCATATACCAACGCCCCAATGGCGGCATTGCCATGCTGCCCTATGCGGACAGCAACCTAACCACCACCATACGTATGATGCCCTTTATTTTAGACGAAATTAACCAAAATGCCCTGCGCAGCTACCTTAACAATATTTTCTACGGTGAAACCGGGGAAAATAAAATGCAAGCCTTGTACGGCCTTGCCATGTTACACCAGCCTGTGCTGCTGTATTTGCAACGTTATGCCATGCTGGAAGATATCTCCGTGGTGGATTTGGTATATGTCGCCCTTGGTTTTGCGGCACTTGGCGAAACCCATGTGGCATCAGATATCTACACAAACCGCATCTTACCCTATATCCAAGACCTTGGAGCCCTTTACCGTGTCCATGTCGGCGGCACCCATAGGGAGATTGTGGAAGCAACATCGGCAGCCGCTTTGCTTGCCACCCAGCTTGGTAAGGATGAAAGGGCGGGTTTGCATGCATATGTGGCAAACCACCGCCTGTCCTTCCGGGAGGACCCCATGCCAATCGCTCTAAACCGCCTTATCTACATCGCCAGCGAAATAACTAAACTGGATCCTGCACCTGCATCCATAACCTACACCCTTTTTGGGGAGGAATTTACACGTAATTTGGCAAGCGGGCGAAGCTTTACCTTGCGCCTGCCCGCCCAAAATATGCACCATTTCAACTTAACTACAGTGGAAGGCACTGTTGGTGCGGTGTCCATCCGCCCAATACCATTGGAAGATGTTGATGCGGCCGATAACAATATCACCATAACCCGCCAGTTTTTTGTGGCCGGCACAAATACGCCCACCACCATCTTCAATCAAGAAGATTTGGTGCGCATTGTTATCACTGTAAATTACACCGCTACGGATGTACATGGCAGCTACCAAATTACCGATTTTATGCCCGCAGGTTTTGCCCATGTACCTAATTCTGCCCGTTTTACCACGGGGGCAGTGTCCGGTGGGGGTTGGTGGCACTGGTTCAGGGTTGACAGGCAAGCCGTTAGCTTTTTTGACCATAATTCACGCTTTAACAACACCCGCACCTATACCTACTATGCCCGCATTATCAGCCCCGGCACTTTTATGGCACAAGGCCCAATTGCACAAAGCCTTGCCGCCACAAGCTACCTAACTGTGGGCAATTATACTATCATCACCATCTTGGATTAAGGGGGATAATTAGCATGCAAATCGACTACTTTCAACCATTTTACAGCGGCGGCTGAAAATCCGCAGGGGGCTGAGATTCCAAATTATCAGCAAGTTTGCTGAAAGATATTGTTTCAAAAATACCGGTTATAAGCGATGATAAGCTGATAGTTGGCTTTAACACAGCGGATGACGGGGCAGTGTACAAATTGCGGGATGACCTTGCTATAATCCAAACCCTTGACTTTTTTCCGCCGCTTGTGGATGATATGTACATTTTCGGACAAATTGCCGCCACCAACGCATTAAGTGATGTGGCGGCAATGGGTGGTAAGGCTGTAACTGCCCTAAATATCCTTGCTTTTCCCGAGGACGGGGACAAGGCGGCCTTGCAAGCCCTTTTGGCAGGCGGTGCAGAGAAGGTGGCAGAGGCTGGTGCGGTGCTTTGCGGCGGGCATTCCATTGCCGATAAAGGTGTGAAATACGGGCTTTCTGTTATGGGCGTTGCCCATCCCAACAAAATTTTGTACAACAACCGCTGTAAGATAGGTGATAAAATCATCCTAACCAAACCTTTAGGGGTGGGTATTGTGTCCGCCGCTTATAAAGCGGGCAAGGCAACCGAAGCCGCTTACAAGCAAGCTATAACCTCTATGACAACCTTAAACACCCACACTATGGACATCGCTGCAAACTTCCCCATTTCTGCCGCTACAGATGTGACGGGTTTTGGTTTTCTTGGCCACCTTAATGAAATGGTGGCGGATTACTCCATTTTAGTGGATAGTGGGCAAATTATGCAAATCGATGAAGCCTTGCAGCTGGCAGAAGCCGGCACAATAACCGGTGGCAGCAAGAAAAACCGCTCCTCCCTGCAAGATTACGTGCACTTCGGCAACGCATCCATTGGTATACAGGAATTGTTATTGGATCCGCAAACATCGGGTGGCCTACTAATAAGCCTTGATGGCAAACATGCCAATGCATTACTTAACAAACTTGCTGAAAAAGGTATAACCGCAAAAATTGTAGCAGAGGTGGTTCCTTGTTGTGATAAAAACATCCTTGTACAATAATCAACTTGACTTTTTGGGCACAATAGGCTATAATAAAGCCAATCAAATTTACAGGAGGGCATGATTATGTATGGGCTGCTGGACAACCTAACCCCCGAACTTGGTTTTGAAATAGACTTACCCTTTGAAATTTTTGCCACATCCTTTAATCTACCGGAACCTGCGGCAGATGAAGAAGAAGAGGAAATTTCTGCCGAGGGTTTAGCGGCACTTCTTTACACCAAAGAAGCGGAGTGCCCTGTGTGCAGGGCAAAATTCAACAACACCTTGGTGCGGGAATCCAAGTTGCGCCTGTCCCATATGGATGAGTTGCGCCCTGTTTACAGGGGTTTTGAGCCTCTTTGTTACGGCATCACCATGTGTACAACCTGCGGATACGCCGCTTTCAAAGACAGGTTTGATGTGATAAGTGACCGCCAACGGGAAACTCTATTACAGCACCTTCGCATAAATTATGCCAATTTCATGCCCGCCAGCTATCCTATGGAGTTGGACGAAAAAATGGGTATAGAGCGTTTTAAGTACGCCCTGCTGACCGCCTATATAAAAAAGGTATCGCTGGGGGAAAAGGCCATGCTTTTGACAAAAACCGCTTGGTTGTATAAAGCCATGGGGGATGAGGTTAATACTTCCCTTTTCAGCAAATATGCCAATGATGTGTGGACGCAAGCTTATCAAAGCGAACGCTTTCCAATATTCGGGCTGTCAGAAGCCACTGTTCACTTCCTGCTGGCCCGTTTTGCCTTTGATTTGGGTGACCATGGTACGTCCCTGCGCTTTTTATCCCAAATTATAGTGGACCAAAACCTAAGCACCCGCATGCGGGATATGGCACGGGATTTGAAGGAGCAAATTAACCAAACCCGCACTGAATAAGGACTGAGATTGTACAAATGGATTTACTAATAAAAGCAAACAACATTAATATTGAATATGCCGGTCGGGATATTTTGGGTATTGATGGGTTAGAAATATATGCCCGTGACCGCATTGGGATGGTAGGTGCCAATGGCGCAGGAAAAAGCACACTTTTGCGTGTGTTGGCGGGGGAAGTGCAACCTGCGGGATGTAAAATTCAGCGGTTGGGAGATGCTGTTTATATTAGCCAGGTTGATGGTGTGGATGTTAATGCCGTGGCGGATTTTGAGGCTTTATCCCGTATGGGCTTGGCGGGCATTGATGCGGCCACAATGTCCGGTGGCGAGGAAACCCGTGCCAAAATAGCCCATGCTCTGTCCGCCCAAGTCCACGCCATTTTTGCGGATGAACCCACAAGCCATCTTGATCGTGGAGGCATTGGCCTTCTCGCGGGTCAATTAAAGGCTTTTGATGGCGCACTTATAATAGTCAGCCACGACCGCTATTTCCTTGACCAGGTTGTGGATAAAATTTGGGAGCTAAAAGACAGCAAAATTACTGAATATTGGGGCAATTATTCCCAGTACCGCCAGCAAAAGGACGAAGAAACACAGCGTCAGCAGGATTTGTATGAGCAAGCCCAATTGGAGCGGGGGCGCTTGGAGCAGTCTGTCGAGGAAGTGCGCAGACAAGCCAAGAAAAAGGACAAGCAAAAAGGCGTTAAGTCTAAAGCCCAAAAAGAAGGCAGCCAATGGGGTAACCAAAAAAGTCCAGGGTCAAAACAGCAAAGGATGCACAAAACGGTGCAAAATTTGGAACGTCGTGCAGAATCTTTGGCGGAAATTGCCCCGCCGGAACGGGTGCGTTCCGTCAATTTTCGCCAAAGCAAGGCTTTGGAGCTGCACAACAAATTCCCCGTTGTGGGCAAGGATATAAATCTATCTTTTGGAGAACGGGTGATTTTTGACCGTGCCGACTTTACCGTCCCACTTGGCGCAAAAGTAGCGTTTACAGGTGCCAACGGCACAGGTAAAACCACATTACTAAAAATGATTAAAAATCGCCACCCCGCCCTAACAATCTCCCCCAAAGCGGAATTTGGGTATTTTGAGCAGACAGGATACAAATTTACCACAGACCAGTCTGCTATGGCGTTTATGGAAGAAAACAGCGATTATCAATCGGAAATCCGTGCGGTTTTGGCGGCAGTGGGCTTTTCGGCGCAGGATATAAAAAAGAGCTTGCAAGTCCTATCCGGCGGGGAAATTATTAAACTTTTGCTGTCCAAAATGTTGCTTGGCCGTTACAATATCCTACTTTTGGACGAGCCCGGCAATTACCTGGACATTGGCAGTTTGGAAGCTTTGGAAAGTATGCTAAAAGCCTATGTGGGTACCATTATTTTCGTGTCCCACGATAAACGGTTTGTGGATAATGTGGCTGATTTGGTGTATGAGTTTACAAATGGCAAAATATTAAAGGTTAAATAAAACAATTTATACAACATATTAAATTAACCCTTGACAAGCCCGCCAATATTTTGTATAATAAACCCTGTTGGCTACACAGCCTTTAAGGACAGTTGTCCGAGTGGTCGAAGGAGGCGGTCTTGAAAACCGTTGAGCGGCAACGTTCCGGGGGTTCGAATCCCTCACTGTCCGTACTTTTGTGCTTCATGCAAAAGTTGAGGAGATGTACTCAAGTGGCTTAAGAGGCTCGCCTGGAAAGCGGGTAGGTCGTGAAAGCGGCGCGGGAGTTCAAATCTCCCCATCTCCGTAAATGTGAAAAAACCACAGCCAAGACACTGCAATGCAGTGTCTTGGCTGTGGTAGGGACAATTAGCTCAGTTGGTAGAGCACATCCTTGACGTGGATGGGGTCAGGCGTTCGAGTCGCTTATTGTCCATAAAATCCACTCTTGCGGGTCGTTAATGTGGCGGCTCGCTTTTTATTTCAGCACAATTATGATTGGTGTGGGGAAATATAACAAGCTATACCCATCGGGTATAGCTTGTTATATGGGGTTTTGGTGTACATGCTGCGTGTTCGATTTTTGTTATCCCTGTCTATTCCTAAATTCCATGGGCAACATGCCCTCTCTGCGACGGAAAACAGAGCGGAACACCCGGGCATCAAAATAGCCCACCCGGGCGGCAACCTCTTCTTCCGATACAATTTCATCGCCTTTTAGTATTTCCTTGGCTTTGGCAATGCGCTTGGTTTGCAGGTATTCCTTAAAAGATACGCCCGTCATCCGTAAAAATGCCCTGCCCAAAAATTCACCTGTTGTGCCATATTCCTTTGCAAGGCGGTCTATACTTAAATCCTCAAAAAAATGCTTTGCTACCTGCTCTTGCACAGCCTGCACCATGCGCTTACTATTTTCGTTGTTGCGGGCATCAATAAATTGGCAAAAAGCCCATAAAGCCCCCTGCATTAAGCTGCGGGCATCTTCGGTGGTTTTTATTGCCAAAACCTCCGCAAAGTTGAAAAATTCTCTAAAACGCCCTTCTGCATCAATGCCCAGCTCGCTTGCGTATCGGCTTATGCCGATTACGATTTTCATAATTATACGGGGCAACAAATTTTGCGGCAACTGCCCGGCCTTATCCAATGCCAATAAAATTTCGTCCAAAAGCTTGCTGGAATAGTCATATTCGCCCATAACTGCGGCAAAAATCAGCTTATCTTCTTTTTCTGCGGGGTATTTGTAGGTTATATGGTTTTCAGGCTCCACAAAATCAATGGGGATGATGCTGTTGTAGCCCAGTAAATGGCGGTATCGCAAAGCACCTTCTGCTTCTTTTGCGGAATATCGCAGATGGGTTAAATCCTCGTAAAGCCGCCCAAGCCCTGTGGTTATGGATAGGTCACAACGTTCCCGCACCTGGGCTTTAATGCTGTACCCCAAATCCATCAACTCCTCTAAATTGCTTGTACCATGAATAATACAGGTAACGGAGTTGAAATTGCTGATAAATGCGTAACCCACACCACGGTCTGTTAAAAATTTATCTGCCACCCAAAAAATCCTATACACCATCATATGCTTTGCTTGTGCATCCAAATTTTCGATGGATGTCTGAAAACGGTCAATACGCAACACAAAAACAGCGAATGGGGGCGGTAGCACCATCTCGAAATATTTAAGCGAGCTTTCGATTTCGCCAAGCTCCATATGCACATCACCTGTCAAGTTAATTAAAAATCTTTGTCTAAAAATTTCCTTATCTTTTGTGTATTCGGTTAGCATTTGGGCATCTTGCGCCTGCCTTTCGGCGGCATCTTCAAAAATACCCACAATGTGGGTTAGTGCCAGTTCAAATTCCCTTGCTTTTGTTGGTTTGTAAATATAATCCGTTGCCCCATATTCCATGGATGCACGTAGATAGTCGTAATCATCATAAGTGCCTGTTATCAGCATCCTTGTAAGTGGGCGTGCAAGGGCAACTTCCCGAATAATACGAAGGGTGGACAGGGCAAAAAAACGTATGTCCATTATAATAACATCTGGTTTTTGCTTTTCAATCATGGTCCAAAACTTATCCACGCTGGCTTCGTGCAAAACACTGCCAACCTTAACCCTGTCAAAACTATTTTTTATATAAATCCTATATAAATTAACAACATCCACGCTGGCATCCACCAGCATAACTTTTACCACAAAATCACCTCGTAATAATTATAATTGTTTATCGGCAAAATGTCAAAATAAAATAATGGAAAAGCAAAAGCTTTTCCAAACGCTCTCGCTACCATTTATGATGGCCTTATTGCAAGCAATGGGGCTAAAACACAATGGTGTAAATATTTTTTGAAATAGATAAAATTAATGCTTGACAATGCTGTTAAAAATATGCTAAAATTCGACTGAAAGGCAAAAACCTATTGGAATAGTAGGTAATAAACCAAATTTTAGGAGGATTTACCAATGAGAAAATTTTTGGGCTTTGTTTTAGTAACCATGCTTTTTGCAGTGCTTGCAGGATGCGGCAACAGGGATGGGGATGGGGAGGCGAATGTGCTAAACATCTACTCTTCCAGGCATTATGATATTGATTTTGATATAGTTGCCGCCTTTGAGGAGCAAACAGGCATCACTGTAAACATGATACAAGGCAATAGCAATGAGATTTTAGAGCGTGCCATTAGAGAAAGCGCAAACCCCCAAGCCGACCTTTTTATAAATGTGGGTGCCGCAACCCTTTATACAGCCTTGGAAGAAAATTTGATAATACCCCATGGCTCCCAAACAGTTGGTACAACCGTGCGTGAAGGCTTGCTTGGTGATAAGTGGGTGGCCCTTGCTACCCGTGCCCGCTTAATTGCCTATGATAATGAAGTGGGAAGCCCCGTTGCGCTTTCACGTTATTCGGACATAGCTAATCCGGAATTTGCAGGATCTATCTTAGTTAGATCCAGCACAAATATTTACAATATCTCCCTCGTGGCTGCCTTGTTGCAGGTTTATGGGGAAGAGGAAGCCCAAAGGTTTATCGATGGTATTGTGAATAATTTGGCAAGACCGCCCCAAGGTAATGACCGTGACCAAGCCAGGGCAATGATTGCCGGTGAGGGGAGATTTGCAATAATGAACAACTACTACCTCCAAATGATGCTGGTTGATTCTGATCCGACAAATGTAATGGTAGGCCAGCGTGTTGGCTGGATGTTCCCGGATCAAGCTTTTGAGGACATTAGCTGGGCAGGCATCCTAAACGGTGCTGCGAATGAGGAAAATGCCCGCCTGTTTATAGAATTTATGTTAGAAGCAGAGCAACAGCGCATTTTGATGGAATATAATGGTGAAGCACCGGCAAACAGGCATGTACAAATAATTAATGCCCTTGTGGAGCAAAATGATTTTATAAGGATGCCTGTGGATTTTGAAACCCTTGGGCGATATACAACCAGAGCTGCCATTATGATGGATTTAGCCGGATGGAGATAGTGAAAAGACCATGAAGATAAATAACAAAACACTATTTATCATAAGCACCATTGTTGTGCTTTTGATACTTGCAATAAACATAGAATCCATAATTGCCCTTATAAGGCCGGGCAGTGAAGTTTGGGTGCATATAAGGGATAACCTGCTGTGGGAATATACAAGAAACACGGTTCTTGTGATATTTTTCAGCATGCTTTTTAGCGGGATTATCGGGACGGTGGCAGCTTATTTTGTAAGCTGCTTCGACTTCCCTTTTCGCAAGCCTTTGAGTGTTTTGTTGTATCTGCCATTGGCAATACCGCCGTATGTAAACGCCTATGTTTTTACGGACATATTAGGGCCTTTCGGCTTCTTCCACAACAATTTCGGGATAATAGTTCGCACAAGCCCCTTTTGGCTTGCTGTTATGGTTTTTACACTGTCGCTCTTCCCTTATGTTTATATAGGGGTTAAGGCGTTTTTAAGTCATGGCATGACGTCCTATATAGAAAATGCCCGCTTAATGCGGAAAAATGACCGCCAAATCTTCTTTACTGTTATTTTGCCCATTGCAAAAATGGCAATATTTACGGGTATGATTTTGGTAGGCTTGGAGGTTATGGGCGACTTTGCCGCATCCCACTACTTGGGTGTTAACACTTTTTCCACCGCCATTTTTAGAAGCTGGATTGCGTTTAGGGATTTTGACAGTGCCTTACGCCTTAGCGGTCTGGCAATTGTTTTTGTGTTCTCTTTGCTAATATTAAAAGGCCTTGCCTTGCGCTCCCAATACCGTAATGCAACAACGGCAAAATCCAGCCAAATACGAAGGAAAAAGCTGTCAGGGGTAAATGCGGTTTTGCCCATAGCCATCCCTTCTTTAATGGTAATTGCATCATTAGCGTTTCCGTTGCACCGCCTTATAACGTGGGCAATTATGTCATTTAGAAATGTGCGGTATGCGGAAATGGCATCAATGATATTTAACAGCATTGCCATATCCCTGCTGGTCACGCTGATAATCCTAATCATCGCCCTTGTTATTGCAACATACACACGCACAAGCTCCAAATTTGCGGCAACCCTGTATGGCAAAACCACATTAATATCCTATGCCCTGCCGGGTGCGGTGGTTGCCATGGTAACGCTGTTTTTCTTCATTCGGATAGATTCGTGGCTGGGCATTTCTTTAACAACCACCATTGCTATGCTGATAGTGGGATATACAATACGATACTTGGGCATAGCCTATGAAAATATCTCGGACGGATATAAAAAACTTGGAAAAAAGCATCACGAAGCATCACGAACCCTGGGGAAGGGTTATTACAAAAGTATTCTAAAAGTGGATATACCAATGTTAAAACCATTTATCATCAGCGGCATGGCCTTGGTTTTTATAGACCTTATAAAGGAGCTACCCTTAACGCTGGTGCTGCGCCCCTTTAACTTTAACACATTGGCAACCCAGGTATATCAATACGCCAGTGATGAAATGTTAGCGGAATCGGCTGTGCCAAGCCTTATAATCATAGCCATAAGCATGGTTTTTATCGCAATTATTTTGCGAACAAAAAGGAGCAGGTAATATGAGTTATTTACAAGTGGACAGGCTATCATTCAGATACTTAAAAGCAAAAGAAGATGTGATAAACTGTTTTTGCATGCAAATGGAAAAGGGGGAAATTGTATCCCTTATTGGGGATAGCGGAAGCGGTAAAAGCACCATACTGCGCCTGCTTGCCGGGCTGGAAACGCCCATATCCGGCGCAATTACCCTTGATGACAACAAACTGTTTGCAGATAAAATAAATCTGCAACCGGAAAAGCGCAATGTAGGTATGATTTTTCAAGATTATGCTCTGTTTCCCCATTTAACAGTGCTTGGCAATGTACAATTTGCAATAGAAAGCGGCAACCGTAAGGAGAAAAAAGAAAAAGCCATGAAGCTTTTACAGATGGTGGAAATGGAAGAACACGCAAACAAACGCCCCCACCAGTGCTCCGGCGGCCAACAGCAGCGCATTGCCATAGCAAGGGCAATGGCAACAGAGCCAAAGCTTTTATTGTTGGACGAGCCTTTTTCAAACTTAGATGCTAGGTTGCGTTCCAGTGTGCGTTGTGAAATTACAAATATCATTAAAAGAATGGGCATAAGTGCCATTTTGGTTACCCATGACAAAGAAGATGTGGAAGCCTGTGCCGACCGTGCAATTGAAATCCAAGCAACATCATGTAAGAGAGCTAAGCGAGCGGCCGAACCTATGTACTGCTAACTAAAATGATGAATATTCACTACCCTCAGCTAACTACCCGGACAAAGAAGCGCAGTCAATATAGGTATTCTTGCACAAAAAACAATCGGGTGTAGGATTTTTGCCCTACACCCGATTGTTTTTTGATTTTATTGTGAAATTTTTTAGAAATTTTCTGAAAATACTTGAACTTTATTTCTTACAAGTATTATACTCCCCCGCAATTAAAATTCCTTGACAAGAACCGAAAAGATGTTATAATTATCAAGGGTGATAATTATGTCGAAACGAGTATTGATTAGCCAAGAGCAAGTATCAGAAATACTTACTGCTAGGAAAAAGAACAAGTGTAAAAAAGTCGATAGAAGACTTAAAGTTTTACTTTTGCACGCTGAAGGTCTTTCAAGGGCAGAGATTTCTGAAAAAACCGAATATAAGCCTGATACCGTCAGCAAGCTTGTTGTCAAGTTCTCCAAAAATGGTTTGGATGCCATTGCAGGCAATCACTACAAAGGCAACCATAGAAATTTGAGCTTTGAACAAGAAGTCGCACTTTTGGAGCCATTTAAAGCCGCCGCCAAAGAAGGCAAGGTTGTTGACGTTAAGGAAATCAAAAAAGTATATGATGAAGCTTTGGGTAGGTCCACAGACAAAGACAAGGGTCGTATTTATCGTGTTCTTAAAAGGCATGGCTGGCGCAAAGTCATGCCGAGAAGTAAGCATCCTAACAAGGCAAGTGATGAGGTTATTGAGACCTCAAAAAAATTAAAGTTCTCGTCAGAGATGCAATGGCAAATGATGACATAAAAGGCAAAGTCAGGCTGATGTTTCAAGATGGAGCAACCTTTGGCAGAATCAATAAGCCAAAGTATTGCTGGTGCTACCATGGGCTTCGCCCTGTCGTTCCATCGCAACACATAAGAGAATATCGCTATGCCTATGGTGCTGTTGACCCTTTGCGTGGTGACTCATTTTTTATCGTACTGCCCTATGCAAACACGGACTGCATGAACATCTTTTTGGACGAACTCTCAAAGGCTTATCTCGATGATTGCATCATCATGCCATGTGACCAAGCTTCTTGGCATAGAAGTAAATCCTTACGTATCCCAAGCAACATAATACTCTTTTATCTTCCACCAGCTACACCAGAGTGTAACACCCAATAACAATACCTTTTGGAAACACAGCGTAAACGCCCTACAACCAGACTTTCTAAAGGTATGAACGACAAGTACACAAATAAAAATAAAATTAAAGGGCGTGAAATTTATGAGCAAGGAATATATTCCAGTTACCACAAGCGAAACGGTTTACTTCAAACCTCAGACCAAAGAAGAAATGGAAACCATGACCCAACAAATGAAACTGGGCGATATGATGTTTCTGCCTTGGATGTTCAGCAACGGTATGTGGTAGGACTATGCCACACTTATTAAGACAAAAATCGCTCGAACCGATATAAAAATATCAGTCAAAAAGGGAGCAAAAAGCATGGCAAAAATAATATCAAAAAGAAATCAAACAGCGTACACCGATGAGTTTAGAGAGCAGATAGTAAAATTGGTAATGAGTGGAAAGCCGATAGCTCAAATAGTAAAGGAATACGGCATATCAAAATCAACAATAGGAATATGGGCAGCAAAATATCAAGGCACCGGCAGCTTTAGAGATGCTGACAATCGGAGTGACGAAGAAAACGAGCTCATCAAGCTACGTAAAGAAAACAAGCAACTGAAGATGGAGAATGACATTTTAAAGCAAGCAGCCTTGATATTGGCTCAAAGATAGGCATTATCAAGGCTAACAAAGACAAGTACAGTATATCTGCCATGTGTCGCTTTGATAATGTCAATACCAGTTTACATGAATCCCTCAAAATATTTTAAGCCGCAATCTGCGTAACTTCCATTTGCCAGAAGTATCTCCTTCTCTTCTCCATAGGCGATAAGCCGCCGATAGCATGGTTAATTCTTCTATTGTTCCAATATCCCATGAAATAGCGGAACACAAGAGCTTTAACAGAATCCATGCTCATATTTTTAGTGTCATATCGTTTGTAGATTGCTTCAACCTTGAACCTGCCAATCAGACTCTCACATTTGGCATTTCCGTAACAACTGAATGTCGCATAACTCATGCTTTGTTTTAGGTTGTGCTTTTTGATAAGCTTTCTAAAATCATTGCTTGTGTATTGACTGCCGCGATCGCTGTGGAAAATAGAATCCGTCATATCTTCATTTGAAATAGCCATAGATAGGCTTCTCTCGACAAGAGGACTTTTCATGTTATCGTCCATGGCAAGTCCTACACAGGCGTTGTCAAAACAGTCAAAGGTTAGCCCTATGTAGAGTGTGCCGTCTGCTGTTGGCAATTGGGTTATATCGCCAATAAGCTTCTTGCCCGGTCTGTCGCTGTCAAAGTCCTTTTTCAGCAGGTCATCATTTTTATAAGCTTCTTTGTCTTGTTTTGTTAAGCCTTTTGGGTTATTGGCTTTACACTGCAAACCATGTTTAACCATAACACGATAGAGCGTGCTTTCGCTGATACTCCATCCACGCAATGAAAGTGCATCAAGAAGCCTTGGTCTGCCATATGTGTTTTAAATTCATCCTCTGCAATTATAGCCCTAATCTCTGCCAAAAGCGGGGCATGACGGTCTGGCTTGTTGAGAGATTCTAAATGCTTATAATACCCTTGACGGCTAACGTCAAGAATGCGACACATCTCAGCGACTGTGTATTCTTTATCATATCCGCTGATGAACTTGAATCTCTCTAAGGCAGCTACTTCTTTTGGCTCTGTGCGAAAAAAGCTGCTGCTTTGGATAGTATGTCGTTAGCTCGTTTTAGTTCTCTGTTCTCTTGCTTTAATCCCTTATTTTCTTCCGCTAAAGATATAGCGGTCTTTGGGGGCGCACCTGCTCCGGCAAGCGTGCCGTTTTTAGCTTTATGCACCCAAGTGTCCAATGTGCCGGACGGCATATTTAATTCTTTAGCCGCTTTTGTTGCACCAATTTCATTGGCTAATTTAACTGCTTCGATTCTAAACTCTGCATCATAGGTTCTCATAAGTGGAATCCTCCCGATATTTGTATTTTGATTTTATCAGATGAGGATTTCCTGTCAACTTTTATGATACAGTATCAAAATGCGGATACAGATAGAGTAAACACCGAAGCCAAGCCGAACCTTGTAGATGGCAAATGGAATGAGAGACAGCCTTTAGAAGTAATTGTAAGCGACTTAACCCATGTCAAAGTAAACAGCCAATGGCACTACATATGCTTGCTTGTAGATATAGCTGCCCGTGAGATAATAGGCTTTGCAGCAGGGCGCAACAAAGATGCAAATACTTGTACGCAAGGCTATCTACAGAGCAGACGTGGATTTGAGAGGTATAGATATATTTCACACAGACCGTGGGGGCGAGTTTAAGAATGAAATCCTTGATGACATCATTCATGCATTTGGCATGAGGAGAAGTCTGTCCGCTAAAGGCACACCTGTGGATGATGCTGTAATGGAATCTTTATATAACAGCGTAAAGGCAGAATTGGTCTATGGCGAAACCTTCCACACTCTTGCAGACCTTGAGTTAGAGCTGTTTCAGTTTGTGCATTGGTACAACAATGCAAGGCCGCATGGCGGACTTGGACAGCTAACACCAAAAGAATACAAAGCCTTGTTAAAAGAGCGTAGCTAAGGGCTTTATGAAGAAGTGCGCTTCATAAAGCCCCGCAACAATTGTCAACATCAACCTTTCGTCATGTCAAGGTCAGAGAGTATTTTGTCAGTGAAGAGCGTTCTGACAAAATCTTCCTCTTTCCCCGGACATGACTACTTACATGGTCAAGCGATTTCTGTCAAAAATGTGTTGACAAGTCCACCGCCAATATCGCCACGCTTGAGCAAACCCTCGCCCAAAACGCTGATGCAGTTGCAGGCGCAGATAAGTTTATCGCCATCGTTAAAAAATACATCGAAGTTAAGGAACTTACCCCATCGCTATTGCGAGAACTTATTGAAAAAATCGTCATTCACGAAAAAGTGCGAACAGACGAACCATTCTTCGATTCAAGAGGTAGACCACGCAAACCGATTAAGCAACAGATTGATATTCATTGCAATTTTGTGGGTGTGCTTGGGTGATGTGAATACAAGCAGTAACGCAATCGGCAACCACAACCACAGACTGAGCATCAATGGACAATCAAACGGATAAGTGTTGTAACATAGGACTTTACGGCACTTGTCCAAGAAGTATTGTTATTAGGGATTACACGAATTGAACCCAGTTGAGCAAATATGGAAAGAGCTTCGCAAAAGCTTCAAAAACGAACTCTTCAAAACCCTAAATGCAGTTGTTGATAGGCTATGCGAAGCTATTGTCGGCTTAACCAAGGACACAGTTAAGAGTATAGCAGGGCGAGATTGGATTTTAGATTGTTTTTAAGAACCATCGATCAATAAATTTCCAAATTTAGTCGATATACCTTATACAACAACAAACGAGGTGGGTATATGGCATACAAAACAGATTTAACAGACAAACAATGGAACATCATCAAGCCAATCTTCACAAGCAACAAAGGCCGGCATCTTATAGAGCATTCAAAGCGTGATATGGTTAATGCCGTGCTATACCTTGTGAAAACAGGTTGCCAATGGAATTTATTGCCGAATGACTTTCCGCCCTATGAAGCTGTACGCTCGTTTTTCCGCCGCACCGTAAACTCCGGCAAATGGGAGATGGCTCTTGACTTACTGGTTAAAAAAACCGCATACGGGCAGGACGAAAACCAACCCCAAGCTATGGAATCATCGACTCCCAAAGCGCAAAAACAACTCTGGCTTCTCATGACCGAGGCTTTGACGGCGGCAAAAAGGTCAAGGGGCGTAAACGACATATTGTAACCGATACGATGGGCAACCTTCTTGCAATTGTTGTTCATGCTGCCAATACACATGATACCATATCGGGCATAAATCCGGCAAAGAAGGCTTTTGTCAAATATACAACTATCAAAAAGTTCTGCGGAGATTGCGGTTATCGCAAAACCTTTATAGCAAACATCAAAACCCGGCTTGGTCTTGATGTCGATATATCACCAAAGATTCTACCAGAATTTGGCGTAAGTCCAAAACGCTGGATTGTAGAGCGCACTTTTGCTTGGGCGAATCACTCCCGCAGACTATCAAAAGATTACGAGATTTCAGCAGCTCATGCGGAAAATATGTTCATGATTTCGCATTTGCATATTTTGCTACGGCGTTATTGACCGCTGGTTCTTAGTGCGGGGGAGTGTAAGATTGTAATTATTACGTCTGTAAGAATTGGAGGGGAATTGTTTATGTGTGGGTCTACAATTATGAGGGCAATGTCAGCAGCGTTACGGGGCTTTTAATTGGCGATTTTCAATATCCCGAAAATCCCGCCGAAGAACTTAGAGATGCTCTAAATACCGATGTAAACAAGCGCAGGCTGCCAATGACCATCAGTGAAGTGGAGAGTATTACACTTGACAACATAAAATATTCACAAATAACGATAAATTTTAACTACAGTAACAATGTGGGCATCATATTATTTTCAAACGGGGATATGAGACATAATTACGCCACCATGCTTAATGGCCGCCCAAATCCGTTATTTACAATGGCATTCAAAGACCACAATAGGCCGCAGGATATGGTTATGGTTTTAACATCAGTTATCAACCGCCTCTCTCCCGATTTAAGTTTGGAGGAAGCCGAGAGGTTGGCAACAATCCAAGACATAACAATTTCAACGGACGGTTTTTCGCAACCGCTGGATATAGTCGGATATCAAGTACAAGCAAGATATACCAATCCTTTTGCGTTTTTACAGACACCGAACTTTGATGCGAAGTTAGGTGTTACCGTAAGGGCAATACAACAATTGTGGAATGGTGCGATTGACATCGGCAATGCCCATCTTACCACAGGAAGTAGGGACTATCATTTACTCAACTTGCCGTTTTGGGATGAAGAAATACATCCGGAAATTGTACATGGAGATTTTGTTGTTACAAATACATGGCAGTATCTTTGCTGGCGGCATGGGTGCACGCATGTAACTGTTGAAGTAGAGTCGATAAGCGGGGCGCAATTTTCATTGCACCTTGATACTTGGCAACGGTTTCGTAACCCATATGAATTTGGTGTTGGCCAGTGGTATACGATTTTTTTGGGATTGCAGTTTGACCGTGGGATAATTTATGCAGTTCAACGTTCCGAGTCTATGGATTTTAACTCCCGTGGACAAAAACAGTTACCAGACATGCTTTCACTTGATTTCATTGATTCGGTGAGAGTTTGGCCAAGGGCGTACAGGGGCACTATTTATGGTGTTGATGACAATAGTCCGTCTGTTGGGCGAAACCTTTCAATCACGGTAGCCGGGTATAACATGAACATTTAATCGCCACAAGATAAGCGTTTTCGTTGGGCGCCTATATCGTGGAGGCTGTCCGATGGAACAAATGGGGTTTTCACCGATGAAGCTCCGCTTCAAGCCAGTGTTCCGCTTGGTAGCATAGGCGAACAAGGCCTGTACATTATCTATTCATACCAATTCCATTCTCAATCATGGAAAAGCACATTTTGAAAACGCACTGAAACCTGCGATTTTCAAAATATCCTTTTCCATGTTTCGAATTGGAATTGGTATCAGAAGAAGTGTTTGATAGGGTGGTTTGGCAGCATACAGGGCAAGTGCGTGAGGTTAGGGAGAGATTGTTGATTGTCCGTTAATTTGATTTAACATAAGTATGGGCATTAAAACCGGCACTGTAACCATTTACAGTGCCGGTTTTTTTATGGAAAATTTCCCATTCATTACTTTTTGCGTATGGAATTAAGTGCTGCAATAAAAAGCACGCCGGAATCCGCAACCACAGCCCAGAGAATATTTGCTTGCCCAAATAAAGCCAAGGTTAAAACCACTATTTTTACCGCCATTACAAAGCCGATGTTTTGCTTAACTATCTTCATCGTGTTACGTGCGATTGAAATTGCGGGAGCAAGTTTTGAAATTTCATCAGTCATAATAACCACATCAGCGGCTTCCACCGCCGCATCTGAGCCGATGCCGCCCATTGCAATGCCCACATCCACACGGCTTAATACGGGAGCATCATTTATGCCATCCCCCACAAAGGCGATTTTTGTGCCCGGGTATTGGTGGTATAACTCCTCCACCATATCCACTTTGCCGTCCGGCAACAATTCGGCGTGCACCTCATCAATACCCACGGCAGATGCTACCGCAAGGGCGGCTGGTGTGCGGTCCCCGCTAAGCATGACCGTTTTTTTGATGCCGGCGGCTTTAAGGGCTTTTATGGCTTCTGCCGCATCGTCTTTAATGATGTCCGAAATTATGATGTGCCCCAAAAATTCGCCATCACGTGCCACATAAACCACAGAGCCGGCACCGTCAGTATCCGGTATAAAATCCATATTATGGGCATCCATCAACTTAGCGTTGCCTGCCAACACCATCGCCCCGTTAATTTGGGCCTTTAAGCCCTTGCCGTGGATTTCTTCAAAATCAGTCAGCTCAAAGCTGGGCAGAGTATTGCCCCTTCTTTCGTGTTCGCCAACAATGGATTTGGCAATGGGGTGGTTGGAATAAGACTCGATTTGTGCTGAAACTTCCAGCAATTCCTGCTCTGTAATACCATAGTTGGGGGTGATTTGTGTAACCTTAAACACACCTTTTGTAATTGTGCCGGTTTTATCAAACACTACCACACCAACATCGGTTAAAGCCTGCAAATACGTGCTTCCTTTGAACAAAATCCCCTTAGCGGAGGATGTGCCAATGCCGCTGAAAAAGCTAAGCGGCACGGATAAATGCAAAGCACATGGGCAAGAAATCATAAGAAAAATTATGCCCCTAAAAATCCAATCGTTAATATCTGCATCCGGGAAAAATAATATTGGCACAAGAACAAGAAGCAGGGCAGTAAAAGTAACGATTGGGGTGTATATTTTTGCAAACTTTGTTATAAAACGCTCTGTTTCGGACTTTTTAGCGGCGGCATTTTCCACCATGTCCATAATTTTAGCAACTGTGGAGTTTTCATAGTCCTTTGTAACCTCAATCCGCAACAGGGACGTAAGGTTGATAACGCCACTCATCACATCTTCACCCACGGCAACTGAACGGGGTACGGATTCACCGGTAAGGGAAAGGGCATCAACTTGGCTTGCGCCTTCCAAAACAACACCATCCAGCGGCACTTTTTCGCCGGGCTTCACCAAGATGATATCGCCAATTTTTACCTCTGTCGGGTCAACCTGCACTATTTCACCATTGCGCACAAGGTTTGCATATTCCGCCTTAATATCCATCAAGTCTTTAATGGACTTGCGGGAGCGGTTAACAGCCATATCTTGGAAAAATTCCCCGACTTGGAACAAAACCATAACCAGTACCGCTTCATAATGCAAACCGATGTACAAAGCCGCAATTGTAGCTACGGACATTAGAAAAAATTCGTTAAAAACCTGCCCTTTTGCAATGCTTTTTGCTGCCATAAATAAAACATCTGCACCAAAAATTATGTAGGAAAGGGCAAACATCCACGTTGATGGGGTTGTCCATGTAGGGTAGGATGCATGAAGCCCGCTAAATGGGGCAACGCCCCACATGGCAAACAAAGCCGCCAAATATATCAGCCCACCAATGGCATAACGCAGCAAGCGTATTTTTAAGCCCTTATCCAGCCCGCCAAAGGCCCTTTGGGGCAACTTTGCTTTGCCTGCCACCTCCAAGCCTAAGTCATCAGCCTTTTCCTTAATTTTGCAAATTAACTCGGCTTCGTCAATATTTTCGTATTGTATACTAACTTTGTTGCTGGCAACACTTACATCAGCATTTTTAACGCTGGCAATTTTGCAAATGCTGTCCTTGAAATTGTAAGCGCAGTTGGCGCAATCCAAGCCTTCCAGCTTTAATGTTACGGTAGATTGGGACATTTTGGACTCTCCTCATAAATATTTTTTTGTAGCAGATGCTCTAAACCCTCGGTTAGCAAGGCTTCCACGTGTTCATCATCCAAGGAATAAAAGGCGGCCTTACCTTGCTTTCTAAACTTAACCACATTATTTTGCCTTAAAATCCTTAATTGATGGGATACGGAAGATTGGCTGATGCCAAGTGCCGTGGATAAATCCCCCACACAAACCTCGCTTCCCAACAAAGCGAACAAAATTTTTAATCTGGTAGAATCGCCCAGTACCTTAAAAAAATCCGCAATGTCATAAAGTGTTTCGTCTCTAACCATGCTTTTCCTTATTTGCGCAACCCGTGCAGGGTTAATGCAGCCTGCACAGCACATTTCCCTTTCATCACTCATCATAAACCTCCGTTTTATATGAATATTTATTCATATGTTTATATATGCTTATATTATACCAAATCCTTCGGCTTGTCAATAGCTATTTTGTCCATTATATGAAAATTTCTTTTTCTTGTGCACATCTGAGTCTGCGACGCAAAAAAGGCTCTCATCAAATCGAGAGCCTTTTTTGAGGTAGGTTATTTTATCAAAACATCTCCAAAGTTGCTTTTTTAATTGCTGTGCGTTCTATTATTTTGATTAGCGCAAGGGCGGCGGCGAAATATATTGCGCCAAGGGCGGCTTCGCCCAAAATGAGGCGGGCAAATTCCGGGGTAAAACTACCGCCCATTGCCAAGTTGCCGGCAGCTACCGAGCGGAATAAAGGGAAGGCATTGGCGATATACTGGGCGAATATGGGTAGTTGGGATACGGGGAAGTTGGCACCGGAAAATATCATTATCAATGTGGCAAGGGCATTTAGGATAAGGTACATACTGTCAGTTAGCAGGGCAAATGCGCCAAAAAGCAGGCCAAGGCCAACGCAGGCAAAAGCGGCTGTTGTGATGGATATAGCGAACATGGGTATGTTAAGATTGGCAAAGGGTACACCAAAAATTAGACCACCGATTAGAAACGCGCCGGTCACTGTTAAAAATGCGATTATTACAGACGGTACACTACTGGACATTATCACCACCAACTTACTGGTGGGGCTGGCAATGATGCTGCGCAAGCGACCATTAAAACGCTCGGCATTAAAATAGCCTCCCATGCCGAAAATGCACTCATAAACACAAAGGGCAAAGGCATTACCCATTACCCAGCGGGTTAAATCCACGTCACCTTGGGTGTATCTGGCGATAAGAACGTACAAAATCAATGTGGTGATGGATATTCCCGCACGGTATGCAAAAAATTCTGTTAAACCAAGCCCTGCATTGGCGGCTTTGGCGTAAAGCCAGGATTGTGAAAAAAATCTTGAAATCATGGTCGATGTCCTCCTAAGCCATGTCTAATGTGCCAAGCACTTTTGCTTGCTTGAAAATCGCTTTATATAAGAACCCTGCCAATAGGGCGAAAACTGCCATTGTAATCAAAAGTGGAATTAGGGCTTCGGTGAAAGTATAGCCTGTTTCTGTTACGGGATATCGCAACAGGCGCACAGCCCATGTTGGCGGGAAAGCCCATGAAAAATACTGCACCACTTGGGGCAAATTTTCAATGGGGAAAACAAAGCCGCAAAGCAGTGCAAAGGGCACTTCCAGGCAGTTCATCCAGATTGTGGTTTTGCGGGACAAGGTAAGCAAGTAAGCTATAAATATTGACATGATGATAAATGCAGCAATTGTGAGGATTAGGGCAACAAACAGCAACCCCCAATTAGCCACGTAAATGGTGGGGCGATATAGTATAATGGCGAAAAACACACTTAAAAAGAAACTGCCCATGGACAAAATGGTGTTGCCAAAGATTTTGCCCAGCAATATCTTGCGAAAGTCCGCAGGTGTGCTGAAAATAATAGACAAGGTGTTAGTAAATCGTTCCCTGTTGATGTCCCCGGCTGATGAAAAGGCGATGCTGTTCCATAAGCTCCAAATCCCGCTACCCAACACCACATAAGCCACAAAGCTGTCCGCCCCGGAAAAACGAAACATTTCGCCAAGGACAATTGTGGTCAGCAAAGGCCCGACAAATAAGGTAAATTTAAACATATTTCGGGCAAAGGTTTGCTTCATTTGCAGGGTCATGGATGTCCAAATTACGGATGCGGATTTCATTGGCCATCACTCCCTTTCACCAGCTGTATGTAAGCATCTTCCAATGTAATTTCGTCACGGGCAACCTCTACAACCCGCCGCGGGGTCAGTCTGGACTTAATTTCCTGCGGTGTGCCAAGGGTTAAAAGTTCCCCTTGTTTAATTATGGCAATGCGCCCGCAAAGCTCGTCCGCCTCATACATATTGTGGGTTGTAAGTAGTATTGTTGTGCCGCCGGCTTGTAGCTTTCTTATAACTTCCCGCAAATTTTCGGCTCCCAAAGGGTCAAGGCCAATGGTTGGTTCGTCCAAAAACAGCACTTCGGGATTGTTAATAAGCCCACGGGCAATTTGCACCCGTTGTGCCATGCCCTTGGAAAATGTTTCCACGCGTGTATCAGCACGGTCGGAAAGTTCCACCAGCTCCAAAAGCTCATCCACCCGCTTATCACGAATGTTTTTGTCAATCTTATACAAATTTGCAAAGTATTTTAGGTTGTCACGGGCGGACAGGCGGCGGTAAATGCCGTATTCGCCACCGAAAATAAAGTTTATGCGGTGGCGGATTTGTTTTTCCTGCCCAAAAACGTCATACCCCAGCACACGGCATGTGCCGGATGTGGGTGCAAGCATGGTTATAAGCATTTTAATGGTGGTGGTTTTGCCCGCTCCATTTTGCCCTAAAAGCCCAAAAATCTCCCCCTTCTCTACGTGAAAGCTAATGCCCTTAACAGCATTAATTGTGCGCTTATTACGGTTAAACAAGCCATCGCCCGTTGTAAAATCCCGCACCAAATCTTTGACCTCAATAACAGCCATTTTATCACCCCTTCTCTGCTAATTATACAAAAACCCGTGGGCACAATCAATTATCACATTTTTCAAGATGATTGACTTTTCGGGTGCTTTTCTGCTACAATTTAATTGTTGATGAAAAAATGTGGGGTGCGACTATGACAATTGGTGAGAAAATAAAGGGAATACGGCGTGGCTTAGGGCTTAGCCAAGAAAATTTAGCACATGATTTGGGCTGTGGCATTGCTACAATAAGCCGTATCGAAAGGGGTTTGGCGGATTGTAGCCCTGAAATGTTAGCGGCGATTAAAGCGACTCTTGGCATTGAGGGTGCACCCTTTACAGATGCGGAAAAAACCACCTTCCGCCAGCGTTTTTATGTGTGGGGCGAATTATTAGGCGACCGCCGCATGGATGATGCCCGTGATTTGGGGCAGGAGCTGTCCGTAATCCTTAAACTGCCATTTGAGCAGGATTTGGTAATGCTGTATAGATTGTACGAAATAAGTCAGATGCTGTCCCATGGGCAAAATGACGATGCAAGCCGCAAACTGGACAAGCTTGTAGACCAGCAAGACCAGATGAGCGGCGAACATATGTACCGATATCTGCGAAATAGGGCTGGACTGGACTACGGTAAGGACAATCACCAAGCCTTAAAATTCAACTTGCAGGCGTTGGAGTTTCAAAGTCACTCCCTCGTAAATCCGGCTAGTTTATACTATAATATCGCTGGATGCTATTTCATGCTAAATCACCCGGTTCAATCCCTTATCTATCTGGAAAAAGCCGGCCGCCTGCACAATCCCACCCAGCTGGATGTGCTTGGGGTTTTTATTGACCATGTTTTTGCCGGAAATTATTTGAAGATGGGGGAGCTTAACCTTGCAAAAGAACGCCTGGACAGGGCATTGATAAAAGCCGAAGCCATAGGGCGTAAGTTGGGGCGGAAAAAGTATATTGGTATGATTTTGCACTTGTTGGGGGTTTATCATCAAAAACTTAACGACCATGCAGAAGCCTTGAACCACTTTAACCGAGCAGCCCAATATTTTTGGGAAGGCGGCTCGGATCACCTTGATAACCTTTGCAGTCAGATACGTTGTCTTATTACCTTAAAACGGCAAGCCGAAGCCAAAGACCTGCTGAAAAACGCCACCGAACATGCTAAAAACAGCGAAATACATGCCGTAATTTTTGGTGCTTTGGAGTATGCACTTACTTTACGCAATCCCCAATCCGTACAGCACTTGGAGGGCCATGCCATACCTTATCTAATCCAAAAAAATGAATTTTTTCATGCGCTGGATTTTTGCCATGATTTGGAGTGTTACCACAAAAAGCAGGGCAATGCCAAAAAATCTTTGGAAACCGCCGCCATTGTGCGGGACATTTATGCCAAAATATTTTTTGTAAATGGAACTTTTATCTAATTTTTACGTCAAATGTAATATAACCGCAATGCAACGTAAGGAGGAGGTAACATGGACGAAATTAAAAAAGGTTTGTTGAATATTAAGCCCATGGAGCAATACGAAGCTCCCAAAGTGCCGAGTTTAGAGGAAATTTATAAAAACCCGGAGCCATTAAAGAAGTTGCCTGTCCGCTGGGCGAAAAATGCAGCTGTTGCAGCGAGCATGGGTATTTTGGGGATGACCACTTTGGCGGCTTGCGATACTTACGACTATTACCCTTGGGACAAACCCCACCATGGTGGGGCTGCATCTGCCGTCTATTTTGTTTACCCAACCGAGCAGGAGGTATCCGATAGTCCGAATTATAATCAATATGGGTTGGGATACAATGGATACGAAGAATTTGATTTGATGGTTAGGGTACATCATGGCGGGTCGGGCGGTGCCGGATATGTGGTGTATTTGACCGAGCAGGAAGCCCTTGGCATAATCCGCAGACAACTGGAAGCGGCGGGGCTTAGCTTTGGCGATACCCCACCAAATTACACGGCATTTGAAGATGATGATTGGATGCCCCGTGTGGGACTGGATTTGTTTGACTATGAAAACAACGTTGCCATCTCCCACCTTAATTTTGATGACAATAACCGTCCCTTTATCCACAACATTACAGGTGAAGTTAGGGAAAGTTTTGGACGCCAAACCGACATAAATGTGGGTGTATTTTACACCCCGGCATTTTTCCCGCAAGAATGGGATGCAATGGGAGATTGGGTTGAAGAAGATGGGGAGTGGACACATATCCCGCCAACCGGCCCAACGGATGAGGAAAAAGCGGAAGTAAAGGCGGAAGCCAGGCCAATTTTGGAAGCACGGTTAAACGAGCAGATACAGGCATTTATCACACTTTTGCGCAACCAAGGTATTATTCAGTAGATTTGCGGGAGGTATGTCATGGATAAAAGCAAGTTAAATGTTAAACCCATGGAGCGATATGAAGCACCAAAAATACCAACTTTGTATGATGTTTACAAAAATCCGGAGCCATTAAAGAAGTTGCCCGCCCGCTGGGCAAAAAATGCACTGGTTGCTGCAAGTATTGGCATCTTGGGATTGTCCACAATGGCGGGATGCAATGCCACCAGATATACGGCTGATGGGGCATTTTGCAGGTGCAACCAATATGGTGTGGGCTATAATGGCTATGAAGAATTTGATTTGGTGGTTAGGATACACCACGGCGGTGCTGGTGGTGCGGGCTATGTTATCCATTTAACGGAGCAGGAAACACTTGGCATTATTCGCAATAGATTGGAAACGGTAGGGCTTAATTTTTGCGATACGCCGCCAAACTACAATGGCGTTGGGACAAGAACAAGCTTTCCAAATGCTGTGTTAAATTTGTTTGATGCAAGAAACAATGTTGCCATTTCTTACCTTGGATGGGATGTAAGTGCTGCTCGGTTTAGTCAGTGGGGAAGGGAACTTGCAGAGAGGATTGAGGGTAGTTTTGCGGAGCAAACCAACATCAATATACGTGCATTTTACACGCCTATGTTTTTTCCTTGGGAGTGGGATTGGAATCCATATGGTCAATGGGTAAATGGGATACATATTCCGCCCGAACCACCACCCTACGTTGAGCAGGCAGAAGCCAAAGCGGAAGCCAGACCAATTTTAGAAGAACGACTAAACGAGCAGATTGATGATTTTATCACTTTTTTGCGTAGCCAGCGCATTATACGAAGATAGGGGGCTGTTATGGATATGGATTTCTTAAACATAAAACCTATGGAGAGTTATGAAGCCCCAAAAGTGCCCGCCCTGGATGATGTTTATAAAAACCCGGAGCCATTAAAAAAGCTGCCTGCCCGCTGGGTTAAAAATGCGGTGGTTGCGGCCACTGCCGGTATTTTAGGGTTGGCTACACTGGCGTATTGTGGCACGGGATATTTAACTCATGGGCAATATTGCAATGAATATGGCGTGGGGTATCATGGCTTTCAGGATTTTGATTTGGTTATACGAGTGCATCACGGCGGTTTTGGTAGTGCCAGCTATGTTGTGCACATGACAGAGCAAGAGGCTCTCGGTATCATCCGCAGGCGACTGGAAGCGGCGGGACTTCGGTTTTGCGACACTCCGCCGAATTATACAGTCTTTGATAATGCTTCTTCACGCACAACTGTCGGGTTAAGTTTGTTTGACAAAGAAAATAACGTTGCTGTTGCTCATATAGGTTGGGAAGCAGATTTTGGGCGGTTTACTGGGCGATGGGACGCAGAGCGTGCCAAAGAAGTTTTTGCGCAACAAACTGATATTAAGGTTGGCACTTTTTATGCTTCGCATTTTCAAATAGAAGGGGTGAATGCACGCATAGGAAGGCTGTCGAGAAGGCAAAGGAGGGAAGCCCAAGTGGAAGCCAGGTCGGTTTTGGAAAAGCGCTTAAACAACCAAATAGAGGCATTTATTAAGTTTTTACATAACGAAGGGATTATGGAATAGAAGGGGGCAGATGATTTGCAACTAACACTACACCTAACCGACCATTGCAATTTAAGTTGCTATTATTGCTTCGTGCCGCGGGGGCCGCAGGTGATGTCCCTTGATGTTGCCAAAGCAGCAATAGATTTTGCAATGAAGGAAAGGGGCACAACAGGCTTGCTTTTTTACGGCGGCGAGCCCCTGCTGGAAAAACAGCTTATTTATGATATTGTGGAGCATACCCAAACCATAAAGCGAAATACAGGGCATAATTTTATTTACAAAATAACCACCAACGGCACATTGCTGGATGAAGATTTCCTTAAAATGGCAAAGGAAGTAAATTTAACGGTGGGCTTTTCCCACGACGGCCCAACACAAGACGATTTTCGCTCCTTTACCGGCGGCGGCGGAACCTTTGATATTTTGGAAGAAAAAATAGCACTGCTTATAAAATACCAACCATATGCCGTTGCCATGAGCGTTATAGACCCGTCCACTGCCCATAGAAGCACTGAAATTGTGAAATTTCTATTCGACAAGGGTTTTCGCTACATGCACCTTTCGCTAAACTACTGCAAAACCGCCCCTTGGGAACAAAAGCATTTGGAGATTTTGAAGCAGCAGTACCAAGAAATGGCACAAATGTATATTAAATGGACGCAGGCAGAGGAAAAGTTCTACATATCATGCTTTGACATGAAGATTTTGTCCCTTTTGAAAGGTGATAAATATAGTGCGGACAGGCTTAAACTGGCTCGCAACCAGCCCTCGGTTGCCCCTGACGGCAAAATGTATTTTAGCTCCAAATACATCCACAACCCCGATTTTGAAATTGGTGATGTGTTTAATGGCATAAATTTTGACAGGCAAGAGGAGATTTTTACAAAAGGCACTGTGCCATCTGCCACGTGCCAAAAATGTGCCATACTTTCCCGTTGCAATTTTGCTTATGATAGCCTAATTGCCACAGAAAAAGGCATTGTTACCCAAGTGCCGCCCCTGCAATGTGCCAACGAGCAAATTATTACACCCATAGCGGATATGGCGGCAAGCACCCTGTATAACGAGGGCAGTGCCATGTTTATGCACAAACATTATAACGAAATGTATCCTATTATGTCATTGGTGGAAGATAGGGCGAATGGGTAATGCCTGAATAAATGATTATAATAGCATATTAATGTTGGGAGAGAGGAAGAAATGATGATTAAGAGAAGATTTATTTTAATAAGTCTGATTACAATATTGTCTGTGGTGATATTGTCTGCTTGTGGCGAAGCGGGCGAAGATAACCATGCACATCAGCCAAGCGAGCTGCAAAATGCAAGAACTGTTGAAGTGGCCGCATGGGAATTAAACGCTGATGGGGGCTTAGATTTTGATGAAGGTGAGTTTATACTTTCGGTTTCACCTTCCGGCAACAATATCCTTGTTGCAAAGGTCAATCCATTGGCTAACCTTCTTAACAGAAGACCAGGAAACCCCCTCGGAAGGGAAGTGGAACATATTTCCCTTTACTCCAAAAACGAAAATGGAAGACTTGTTCTGACAGGACGGATTTATATTGATACTTCCGGCGGATATAGTTGGAACGACATTATCGCCGGCGGGGATGAAACAAGTGTTGCATGGGGTAGGGATGAGAACAGGTTGTTGCTGACGGGAAGCAAATCAGATGTGCGAAACTTTAACCAGCTTATGTCGGGGTTTTCAAGTGTGTTTCTTATTGATTTTAATAAGCAAGCTGTAGAAGATTTAACAGGCGGTCATTTTGAGCCAATAAACCTAAGCGACGGCGGCCATTCGGACCATTTACCCCAATGGCTGGATGATTATAACATTAGCTTTGTGCGATACAAGCTTGATAGCGACGAATCTTTTGTCACAAGCCTTATGGATATGAACTTAAATACCAGAAACCAAAATGTTTTGGCAAACTTGTCTGTTGACGGCATATTGTCGCTGGTTACGGATTATAGCATACATGAAAACCGCATTTATTTCGTAAATACAGCCGGTGATTTTGATAAGACAGGGTTTTTGTTTGCGGAGCTTAACAGAGGGGGTAATAGCCCAACATTACTACTTTCTTTTGAGGAGCTGGAAATGCAACCCAGAACCAACACTTTCACCTCAGTAGAAGTTTCGTCTGACGGACGTTGGGCACTACTAACTATTCTTGACCAAAGGGTTTTTACCAGAGATATTCCGTTGGCGGACCTTCCTGAATACCCACAGCCCGACCCGGGTTCGGCCGTTAGCATGATGACGAGATTGCCGTGGATTCCCTACCACAATGTGATTTTGTTTGATTTGCATAATGGCAGGATTGTTGACCCATTTATAAGCAGCGCATTAAGACCGACTGAGGTAATAGTCACCGCTGCCACATTTGCTCCCGATGGAAAAGCATTAATTTGTACAGTGTTTGGAGATGACGAAGCGTGGACGATGGCAAGCTTTGGAGAATTGTCATTATGGCAAATAAACATAGAAAACAGCTATTTTGAATCCATGAGAATGTTTAGAACGGAAGTGGAAGAAAGCATTGCAATAACTAGGGTTTCATGGCTTGATAATGATTTGCTATGGATTAGACCTGCATGGTTTTATACGCCATTTTTGATGCCGCATATATTAGCGACTCCTGCTGCGCTTGGGTGGGTTAACGAATAAACCGATTTGCTTTTACCACCACGAGCCAAGAGAGGTGAAGCTACTATGAAATTAGGTGTTATGAACCCGGTTTTGTATCCTATGGATTTGGAGAATGCACTAAAATACCTTAGCGGCTTGGGTGTGCAGGCCATTGAGATTGGTACAGGAGGATATCCAAAAAACCTACATCTAAACCCGAAAGATTATTTTGCAAAACCCACAAAAGTAAGCGAATTAAAGGGAATGTTGGCGAAATATGACATGCAAATTTCCGCAGTTGCTTGCCATGGCAACCCCGTCCACCCAAATAAGGATATGGCACGGCATTTTCATAATGATTTTATTGATACACTAAAAGTTGCGCAGATGTTGGGTGTTGGCACGGTTGTTACTTTTTCGGGTTGTCCCGGTGGTTGCCCGGCTTCCGCCACCCCAAACTGGGTAACATACACACGCCCTGACGAATGGGCGGAAATTTTGTATTATCAGTGGAATGATGTACTTATACCTTATTGGATAAAAGTAGCAGAAACAGCAAAGCAATATGGTGTGACAAAAATTGCGTTGGAGATGCATCCAAACCATTGCGTGTATAACCCCGAAACACTTTTAAGACTTCGTGATGCCGCAGGCGATGCTATTGGTGCAAACTTTGACCCTTCCCACCTATTTTGGCAAGGTATTGACCCTGCGGCGGCCATAAAATATTTAGGAAAAGCCATTTACCATTTTCATGCAAAGGATATTAAAGTTTATAAAGATAATTGCAAAATAAATGGCGTATTGGACAACAAAAGCCACAACCGATTAAAGGAACGTTCGTGGATGTTTTGTACCGTTGGGGATGGGAATGATGCGGAGATTTGGCGGGGAATTTTGGATGCTTTGCATGCCGCAGGCTATGGCGGCACAATCAGCATCGAACATAGCGACCAGCTTTTGCCACCATTGGAGGGGTTGGAGAAAGCAATCACATTTTTGAAACAAATGGGAGTTGGAGCATGTACCGAATAGGAATTGTAGGCTTTGGCAGTATGGGGCATCAGCATTTTGCAGCATTGTTAAAATATGACAGGGCACAAGTTATAGGCGTGTTTGACCCCTGCCCGGAAAGGGTCGGGCTGGCTGAAAGCTTGGGCTTGTTGGCGTATCCTTCCGCCGAAGCCTTGTTTGCTGACCCAAAAATTGACATTGCCATCATCGCATCCACAAATAACCTGCACAAAGACCATTCAATCAATGCCCTTGGGGCCGGCAAGCACATCATTTGCGAAAAACCCGCCACCATCACATCTACCGAACTTTTAGAAGTTATTGATGTGGCACAAAAAAACGGAAAATTCTTCACGATCAACCAAAACCGACGATGGGATAAGGATTTTTTGTTAATGAAGGAACATATTGAAAGTGGTTTGCTTGGCAGGGTTTACACCATCGAATCCCGTGTGCATAACAGTTTCGGCATCCCCAAGGGATGGCGCAATGCAAAGGACATGGGCGGCGGCATGATGCTGGATTGGGGAGTGCATCTAATCGACCAAATCTTGCATATGACAGATAAAGTGGTAACAAATGTGTTTTGTCGGATGAACCATTTGCACTACCCCGATGTAGAAGACGACTTTAAGCTATTTCTGACTTTCTGTTGCGGACTTACCGCCCAAATTGAAGTTGGCACCAACAACTTTGCGGCTTTGCCCCGCTGGTATGTGCTGGGTAAACAAGGCACCCTGCAAGTTGATGACTGGGATTGCAGGGGTAAAATTGTGATACAGACCCAAACAATTCAAATACCCGGCACCGCAAACGCCAGAAGCCATAAATACCTAAATGCCGTTTACAGCCAGCTTTTGGATGCAATTGAAGGGGCGGCAGAGCTTAAAATTACCCCGCACCAAGCGCTTCGGGTTATGCGCACCATAGAAGCCGCCTTTTTATCTAGTAATACAAAATCCGCTTTGGAAGTGAGTATATAATGCCCCACATTTGTAAAGTGCATCCCTACATGATGCGCTTTTTTGCTTTAATTTATCAGTATTTGGCGATTTTTGAAAAATGACTTTGTCTTTGGACAAACATATGCTATAATGTAAGCAAATACATGGAAGGAGGGCGGTGTTGTAGGCGTATTGCAGAGTAGATAAGTGTTCATTTATTTAGGTTGGAAGGAGTTGTAAAATGAGGAAGCTGAGAACCAGATTGTTTGCCGCATTTCTTGCGGTAATAATGTGTTTTGGGGTTATGGTGCACCCTGTTATGGGTGAGCAGGTTTATGGGCTTGACGGGTTTGAATTTTCAAGTAACGACCCCCAAGGGCTTTATACCCCTGTGGATTTTAGCCATCTTCCCCAATTGGACGAGGACGGATTCTTTTTTGACCCGGTTGCAGAAGCTACGCTAAACAATATGTTGGCGGCTTCCGGCCATCTGGATTTTGACTTGATAAGGCAAATCGAACATAACACATTGATGTTTACCTTAGGCGAGCCCCTTGGGGTTGTGGGATTTTATGATTATCAACTGGCAAATCCCAATGAATTTGTGGATATTACTGTGGAGTTTGTAACGCCGCCATATGTTGCCTTGCAGTTGATGAGCCAGCGCAATATGCTGCCCATGGCGCTTTCTGATGAAGGCGCATCTTACCAGGTCATTGCCGCATCAGCCCACCATGCTTTTAACCGGCAGCTTTCTGAAATTGCCGGCCTTGGAAGATCCGGCGTGTTTGTTTTAAGCGAGCATACCAGGTTGTTTAATGGTGTGTTTTTAAGTGTGCCGGCTGGAATGGTGGAGCAAATTGCCGCCCTTGACGAGGTGTTTTTGGTTTCGCCTATATCGACTTTTGAAACCTTAAGCGAACAACTGCCCCCATGGGATGCGAACCTTGTATCTGACGATTTTATGCGTGAGCCCTTAGATGTATTTGATATTGATGGCATACGCCAAGATTTAGATGTTTGGGGCAGAGGTGTGCGTGTTGCTGTGATGGACACGGGCATCGAATATCGCCACCCTGTTTTCCAGCCATTTGTTACCAATGAAAACGGCATAATTACAGGGCATGACTTTGTGGATAATGATAATGACCCGCAAGAGGCCACTTGGGAAGCGTGGAACAGCATGCCAAATCCCCCCGCTTCTCCCAATGCCCAAGGCAGGTATTGGTGGACAACCCATGGAACCCACGTTTCCGGTTCGGTTGTTGCTATTGCTCCCGGTATCGAAATGTCCCATTACCGTGTGCTTGGGCCATTTGGAACGGGTACAGGCCTTGCAACCACATCCGCCTTGGAGATGATACACGCAAGGGAATACGACCTTGTTAACATGTCCCTTGGCAGCACAAACCGTAATGTTTGGGCGGCTGATGTGCGCCAAGTAAATCTTATGGTGATGGATGGTATCACAATCGTTGTGGCTGCCGGAAACCACGTGCATTTGGGCGAAGGCTCGGTGCTTAATCCCGCCATTGCCCCCCTTGCCATATCTGTTGGCGCAGTACATAGGGGCGGGCTTTTGCATCCATGGTATAACGCTTCTGTTGACGGCGGAGCAAGGGTTACAGAGCTTGAAGCCCATGGTTGGGGACCAAATCATATATTTCAAGAAAATTTAGCAGGCATCCCTAATATGAACATTGCCGCAAATGGTGATGTGGAATATGTTTATCTTGGTATTGGCTGGTCCAACGCCGCCCATACGGAATTTGGATTTAATGTTGACTTGGATGCCATTGGCGGCTTGGAAGGCAGGATAGCTGTTTTCCGCCGTGGTGCTGTAACTTTTGGCAATATGCGTGTTTTCGCCAATGCCAACAATGCGGCGGGCATGATAATTATCAACCACAACACAGGGCAAGATGGGGATATAATGCGTTTTAGCTCATCACTTAGCGGCATACAGGCTGCAAACCTTATCCCCACCTTCCTTACATCCCATAATCAAGGGCAGGTGTTTAGCGGTGTTGGCACTTTGGGCACAATAAACTTTGGTGCGGCAAACCACAGCCAATTACCAACAACCGACCATACCACCAGCTTTTCATCCATCGGGCCCGTTATGCCCCTTTTCCACATAAAACCGGATATTGTTGCTCCTGGTTTTATGGTACATTCTACATATCCATCTTTTGCTATTTATCCCCATAATGTTTGGGATGACTGGGCAAATGCTTATAGCCATCAAAGCGGCACATCCATGGCTGCCCCCATTGTAGCCGGCCTTGTTGCTTTGTTAATGGAGCAATTCCCGGATGCCACACCTTTGGAGCTTAAAGCAAGGCTGATGAACACAGCACAGCATATGCCAGAAGTGGGCAACAACACCGTTTACGCAGTGGGTGCGGGCTTTCCCGACATTAGGTCGGCTTTGACCCAGCAGGCTTGGGCAGCTGTTACCCATGATGTTTTGGGCATTGGCGTACCGGGTGACACCCAAGCCAACCCAATCCCATCCCCCACGGGCATGGCTTCCCTTTCCTTTGGTATTTTTAGGCAAGAAATTACATCAAGGGATTTGGAAGTTGTTATACACAATGCAGGCGGGGCTGGCTGGGCAACCTCCGTCACATATCTCTTGCCTGATTTGACAGGTTCTATCAGCTTCCCATATGCGGGCGTGTTTAACACAAGCGACAATACATATACAATAACGGTGCGCATGTCATTTACATCGGAATGTGAGCGGGGCTTCCATCAAGGGCATATTGTATTTACAAATGGCGCACAAAGGATTACTATGCCCTTTGCCGGCAACTTGATGGGCGAGCTGGTTATTACCCCAAGAGCATCCAGCGGTATCCTTCGTCCAATCCTTGCGGCATCTGCCGTGCCTGCCGCTTTGCAAGCAAACGGTGCAGGTACAGCATCCCGCACAACCCCTGTAATTATTGGCTTCAACGATAGTTGGGGCGAGCATCGTGTGGTGGACTTCTTCGCACGCCGTGTTGACCCTTACACAATGGAATCATATGGCACGGCAATCCCCCTTGGCTCCCATAACAATATGCCGGCCAATACGGACTTCCACCAAGCCGCTTTGTTGAGAACCGATACCACGGTAGCAACCGGTGTTAGGCCAATTGCCCAAACCCAAGGCCTGCATAGGTTTTATATGCATGTAAGGGTGGACGGGCAGCTGTGGGGCGATTATTTTGCTGTTGGAGAATATATTGTTACAGAAACCGTGCCAACCCTTACATTAGACAATGCCGACGGCATTTTTGAATTTGCCGTGGGCACGCCTACTGTGGAAATTTCTGGTAAGATGGACAGCTGGGCACACGATTTGGCTGTGGAACATAACATACGCACCCTTGCCTATGAAGATGCATACGGCAACCCGGTTGTGTTTGGCCATACCTTTATGCGCTATGCCTTTGGTGCGGCACAGCCAAGTGCGGCAAACTTTAACGGGCGTGGTTTTGGTGCAAGCCCTGCGGCGGACGGTACATTCTCTTTCACCGTAAACACAGGGGCGGCAACCATAAGAAACCCTATCGTCCTTAATGGCCACGCAAGGGATGCCCATATCTTCACAGACATGTCTCTTTTCGGCGCAACCCTTACAACGGCGGCAGGCGCATTGCGCACGCCAAATATACAGGTGCGCCTAACAACCCCATGGCCTGTTTTGGATGAGTTAGCTTGGAACGACAACCAACTTACAATATATTTTGACACAGACGACAACCCGCCAATCGACTTGCTTATAGCCGGCGACTTCTCCTTCGAATTCTTCCCAACAGCAAACCCGGGCAACCGTGCGCAAGTTGCACATACAACTTTCGCAAACCCGGCGGGCACGAATTACTTAACCTTTGCCTTTGACAGGTTGCAAGCCGACAATGCAGAAGGCTTGGGCTTGGCGGCGCAAATTGCCCCATTGGAAGATATAAGCATAACCCTTGTTGTTATTTACAGAAATGAAGAGTATGCCATAACCATTGGTGTGGATGACAATAATTACATTACAATTGCACCAACCGCAGCAACTGTGATGCAGGGCAACAGCCAACAATTTGCATCAGATATATTTGTGCTGACAAACCCCAATTTTAGCCAAGATGCAATTTGGTCCGTTGTGGGCAATAGCTCCGACGGTACAAGTATTAATCAAAACGGCCTTTTGACCGTCGCTTTGGACGAAATTCGCCAAGAAAACCGCAATGGTGTGTATTTGTATGTGGTGGCAACATCTGCTTACAATAGCAGTTTGGTGGCAACGGCCGCCATCAATGTGCAGCATAGGCCGTCCACGGTTTCCACATTAAATAGCCTAAGCATACCGGGGCGCACCCTGTCTCCTGCTTTTGCCCCTAATGTTCTCAACTACACCCTTACGGTGCCCTACGAAACCACCAGTGTGATGGTCAACTTCACCACCACCCATTATTTAGCAACAGTAGAAGGTGCCGGCCTTAGAAACCTTGATGTGGGCAACAATATCATCACCATCTTGGTACGGGCAGAAAATGGTATAGCTACCACCACCTACACCATAACAGTTACCAGACAGGCTTTGGTGGTTGTGCCGCCTATGACGCCGCCTATCACGGGTGATGACTTTATCATCTGGGATTCCTTTGGCGGCGACCGTGGCAACGCACCTTTCTTGCAACCCTCCAATGTTGTCGGAACGGATGCAAGCCGCACCCCATCCGAAACCTTTGTAAATGTAATGGGCTTAAACGAATCCAATACAGAGCGGTCGCTGGCCTTTATGGGTGACACCTCCCTGCGTTGGGAAATTGATTTTAGCCAAATTGACTCGGGTTATGCTCATTCGGTCGGTCTTGGTGTGGCAAGCACCACCCCAATGCCCCGAATTGAGGGCAGAAACCCCACCAGCATCGGTATGTGGATTAGAGCGGAAGGTTCAAATCTTAACCTGAATGGTTTGTTTGCAGGCCTTGCCGCAAATGGCCAGTGGAGCGGCTTCTCCCACGACAATATGCCGCTTGTGGCATTGGAGGCGGCGACACAAGCCAGCCGATACAATATCACAGCCTATGGTGATTGGCAATTTGTGGAATTTTTCCTTGACACTGCCGCAGATGCCGCAATGAATCAATATCAACAGGCAAGCACCTTTATGCCGCAACCCCAACTGTTACTTCCCCAAGCCGACACATTTACCACAGATGCAAGCGATACCTTTATCGGCATTAACCACGGCACAGCTGTGGGCTATGGTGTATACCATGTGCAAAATGCGGACAGACCTAACCAGCCAGCCACAATTTTCATCGACGGCATTTCCTTCTTCTTTAATTACGACGAAGCAGGCACACCCGTTTTTGAAAGCACAGGATTGTTTAGCAACATCACCCGTCCGGAAATGGAAATTGTGCAAATTGGTGCGTATGTCCACATCATCGTCAATGATGGCAATTTTGGTATTAATATGGACAGCTTAACCCTTACCATGCTTGGGCAGGAGCTTGCAGGCACAAGCCATGTAAGCATCGCCGGCAATGTTATAACCATTAACACATCAGCCTTTGACATTGGCATACATAACCTAAGGGTGGAAATCTCTAATAACCTAAATTTCCGCACAGTTTACAACTTTGCCGCATCTGTTGGTCAATTTTTGCCGCCAATCGAAGGTGATAACTTTATTATTTGGGATACCTTTGGCCCGGAGCAGGGTGCAGCACCCTTCTTCCAACCATCCCGTTTGTCCGGCATACCGGCGGCGGCAATAAGCGGCAACATAACCCATGTAACCCCGGCCGCCACAGGCATAGCCCAAATGAGCGTTAATTACAGCAACACAGAAGATTCCCTTGCCTTTATGGGCGACCAGGTTTTCCAATGGGATATTGATTTTAGCCAAACCCATCCCGCCGCACATTCCGTTGGTGTGGGCCCTGGTTTTAGCGGCCAGCGCATACCCCAATTGGCAGGCAGAAACCCCACCAGCATTGGCATGTGGATAAGGGTAGAAGGTGACGATTTAGTAGACCTTTACAGGATGTTTGTAGGTGTTGCGACATTGCCCGCCCCAACTGCCGTACAAATATTGGGCAACTGGCGTGGTTTCACACTTTCCAACACAGTTATTTCCCATCCAATGACATTGTCAGAAGATGATGGCTGGGTTTTTGTGGAATTTTTCCTTTCCACGGCACCCAATGCTTCAATATTAAATAGCATAGCAAGCCAAACAACTTTTACCGTTGCACAGCAGGCGGGTCCATTATATTTCCCCTTTATGCCTGCCGCAGCTGCCAACAATACTTTTGCTGTTGATAGCTTTTTTGGATTTAGCCACGGCGTGCAACCTGGTCAAACCATACCGACAGGCCAACAGCAAAATCCCCACAGACCAACAACACCTACTTCAATGTTTATTGGCGGCATAACCTTCTTCTATAATTACGACGAAGCAGGCGCACCCGTCTTCGCAAGTACAGGCTTGTTTGACAATTTGTCACGCCCGGAAATTGGGTTTAACCAAAACGGTGATTATCTAAGCATAACCCTTACAGGTGGTAGCGAACACTTTGCACTTAACATGACAAGCCTTGGTTTGTCCCTAAACAACCAGAGTATCCTAAACGAAGGTTTTGTTTCCATCACAGGCAATGTGGCAACCATTAATACAGCCCAAATGCAGGATGGTGACACCATTCGTGTGGAAGTGGCCAACAATCTACGCTTCCGCACCGTGGAAACCTTTGTTTTGGAAGCCGGCTTGGAGCCGTCCAACCAAGCAGTTTTGCATGGCTTTGATGTTTTGGGTGTATCCGCCACATACAACGGAAGCTGGAATGTACAGCTACCAACCCAAACAAATCTTGCAGAAATTGCAGTTACGGACTTTACCAATATCCATATTTCACAATTTGCCACCCATGAAGTTTTAGTGGTGGATGCAGGCCTTGGCTTGTGGACGATAACCGTCACCGCCCAAGACAATACAACTGTCACCCATCACGATGTGGTGTTAACGGTTGTCGAGAATTTGCAAGCACCAACCATTACGGGACCCCTTTTCATAGCTCTTGTAGAAGGGTATGATACGGTGTTTACGGAGCCATTTATCATCACGGGCAACCCACAGCCAACCGTTGTTTTGGAAAGCAACTATCCCCAAATAACATGGGATGCAATCGAAAACAGGCTGGTAATAGCTCCCGGCTTGGGCATTGGCTTCCACAATGTGTCATTAAGGGTGGATAATGGCGTGTTACCGACCACATCCCATCGCTTTGCAGTAATTGTAACGGGTGAAGATGGGGAAGTGGCACCGCAAATCTGGGGACCACTTAATATGTCCTTGGTAATTGGTTATGAAGCCGCCTTTACACAACCCTTTACGGTATCGGGCAATCCCGCACCTGTCGTTTTCCTAAGTGACACCCACGGTGGTTTTATAACATGGAATGGCGCAGAAAGTAGGCTGGATATTGCGCCGGGTCTTGAAGAGGGCTTATATTATGTAACCCTTACCGCTGATAATGGCTTTGGACAACCTTCAACTGCTTCCTTTGAATTATCGGTGGTGGAGCAAGCCACACCTCCATGGATTGTCAGTAGCTTTTTCCACGAAGGTATGGTAGGTATTAATTATACAGCCGCCATATTTACCACAGGCACAGGCCCATTTACTTGGAGCATTATAAGCGGAGCATTGCCACAGGGTTTATATCTGAACCCTGTCACAGGTATAATATCAGGTGTGCCCACCACCAGCGAAACCGCATTTTTTACAATTATGGCATCTAATCCGGCGGGTTTGCATGATACCAGGGAGTTATCCATAACCATCAGTATCCCTGCACCTGCGGTTGTAGTTGTATCTCCATCACTTATTTACCCCGGCCTTACCCCGGGCAGCCAGCAGCAGTTTAGCTCATTTGTGCTTCCCCTTTCGGCACCACAGGAAGTGGTTTGGGATGTTAGCGGCCATGCCGAAGCAACTATATCTTACAATGGCTTGTTGCATATTGGTGCAGATGTGCCATTGGGAACAATCTTAACCATCACTGCCACCGCCATCGGTACCAACATCAGCGGAAGCACCACCATTAATGTGGTGGAACGACCAATAATCCCAACCCGCTTACCAGCACCAACAAATCTTGATGTTACAGGCACAATGTTAGCCTGGGATGTGGTGGATTATGCCGTGGGTTATCGCATTTATGTGGATGATTCGCCAGTGGGTGATGTGGTTACGGAAACCGCTTTTGACTTGGCAAGTCTTAATTTGGGCAATGGCAACTTTACCATACAAGTAAGAGCTATTGGAGAAGGCTTTAATCTAAACTCACTGTTGAGTGAATATGTTATTTTTATAGCATACACCCCTGTTGTTCCGCAACCTCTGCCTGCTCCAACAAACCTTCATATAGTAGCAAGCACTCTGCGCTGGGATGCAGTGGCATCCGCCACAGGATATAGGGTGTATGTTAACGGAACAGCAAGAGCTATTGCAACAACAACCAGCATTAACTTGGCCACATTGCAGTTGGCAATAGGTGACCACAGCATTCAACTACGCACCCTAAGTAATGGCATAACTAATTTAGACTCTGTTTTAAGTGCTACCATCAACTTCACAATACAACCGCCACCGCCACCGCAAGAGCCTGATGATTACGAGCCGGAAGATTATCAACACACACCACCAACACAACAGCCAACACCGCAACCCCCACAACAAGCACCACCAACCACACAACCGGAGCCGGAACAACAACACCAACAAGAGCAAGAGCCACAACCGCAGCCTGCCCCGGAATTGACAACACAGGCTCCTATAATAGAGTTTGTGGACGTTGCCCCAAACCATTGGGCATTTAGCTTTATACAATCCGTGGCCGCCAATAACTTGTTCCAAGGTGTGGGAGAAGGTCGCTTTGCCCCTTCTTACAGCATGACAAGGGCAATGTTTGTGCAAGTGCTTGCCAACTTTGAAGATGTGGACTTGGCAGAATTCCAGTCCACCCAAGCAAATGCTGCAAACCCAACCTTTGCTGATGTACATCCCGCAGCATGGTACTTTGCAGCAGTGGAATGGGCGGCAGGCCAAGGCTTGGTAAGTGGAGTTGGCAATGGTAACTTTGCACCAAGCGACCCAATAACAAGAGAGCAAATGGTGGTTTTAATCAACCTTTTGCTTGAAGCAAGAGGCGTCGAGTTGGCCACCACAGAAACAAATGCGTTTGTAGACCATGCCGACATCTCCTATTGGGCGGTGGGCGCAGTAAATGCAATACAAGCAGCAGGCTTGATAACGGGCCATCCTGATGGACGCTTTGCCCCTAGAGATACAGCAACAAGGGCAGAGGTGGCCGTAGTGTTTTCAAACTTGCTTGAAGCAATTCAATAGTGCCACCCATAAGAAAAACAGTTATTTTCCCTTTGGAAAATAACTGTTTTTCTGTGTTCATCAAGTTGGATGCCGTATACACCAATGTTAAAAAGTGGTGTCTGGATTTTTGGAACTATGGCCTTCGTGGATGGTGGACGAAGGCATAACACTTGTGGTGAGTATTTTCGCAACCTTGGTGTATCTCTATAAGTACAAGATTTTCCTAAGGCTTTGCGGATTTTTTTGGGTGCATACTGACTGATTTAGAACACAAAGTCTCTTGGGGTAGCTTCTTCTTGCCAATGCCAAGTGGAATATATGCGTTATGTTTCATAGTGAGCAAGGTAGGCCAGCATACAGCATAACCTTCCATTGCCGTAGGGAATTGAATCTATCGCCATTTAAGTACATAGAGAGCTTATATAACAAAGATAGACCTCATTCAACCAATGATTTTCTTCGCCTAATGAAAAGGAAAAGGGATTTGGTGGAGAGTGATAAGCTTTTTTATAAAATTGTGCCTATTTTACTGATTATGGCTCAGCTTTCGATAAATGAGCTAGGTTGCTTCGTTAGTGTATCTACTTTGGATTCTTATTGTTAGTTAAAAAATGTAATCTCAAAGCTGTTCATACTTGTTCCGTATAGTTATGTTGCACGCATTTTACCGTGCACTACTACAGCCGTATTTCTATTTCTGTGAAGCCATCTGTGTGGTGTATTAGATAGGGGTACATTTGCTGGTCGGCTATTATTTGTAGTATTTCGGGTAGTTGGTCTTCGGTGTGTAGGGAGTGGCGGGAGGTGAAGGTGTGGAGATAGGGGTCATATGGGCAGTCTGGTTCGATTGAGATGATGTGCGTTTCTCCAAGAAATACTGTATCAGCGAAGAAAACCACCCGCAGTACGTCGCCTACTTGTATGTTGCCGTTTAGTACTTCTGTTACAGTAACGTAATATATATCAGTTTCTATCCAATCTCTCGAAGCTTGCATATTCACCAAACGTCTTATTTCGGTGATATCCACAACCACAACATACGGCGAACCAGTAATTATCTCCGTCAAGTCATCAGACCTAATATAACCTCTCGCTGGTGTGTTGTTTTGCGTTACCTCGGTGGCGTATGAAATTATGCTATCCTTTGCAAGGTTTCTACTGTTGAAGTTCATGCCTGTGGAGTGTTGATTAAGTGGCTCGTTGTACAATGTAGCGCTTTGTGGATTGTTTAGGTCGAGTGTGAGGTCTGTTAAGAACATGAAGCCATCTTCGTGCGTGTAAGAATAAACATCGCTAATCTTCACCAAGGGGAGTAAATATTGTGTATCTGTGGTAAAACTACGCCTTTCACCCGAGAACAAATACACAAATATCCTATCAGCAGCATCACCGAATATCCTATCATGTACTATGAATTCAAGCTCCATGGAATGTTGCCCAAAAGGCCTGCGTGTTACATATTGGGCAACAACCACATCGGTGGCATACATTAACACGTCTTCAAATGTCCAAGGTAATCTCACGCCCATTTCATAGCCTGATGTTGAGTTGCCTTGTATGTGTTGTGTGTTTGGTGGGTTGCAGGCGGTTAATAATAAAGCGGTCATTATTAGCACAATTACGACTTTCATTATGTGACTTCTATTCATCGCAATCAACTCCTTTGAAAGGCGGCTTTCCTGCACCGTGGGCATGTTATGGATGCAACATTCTTGGATTGCTATCACTATCGCTATCGCACACTTAGCTTGCTTGCTACACACCGCATACTGTTACGGCCTTATCTCCACCTCTATAAAACCATCTGTGTGGGGGATTAGATAGGGATACATTTGCTGGTCAGCTATTATTTGCCTTATTTCGGGTAATTGGTCTTCGGTGTGTAGGGAGTGGCGGGAGGTGAAGGTGTGGAAATAGGGGTCATATGGGCAGTCTGGTTCGATTGAGATGATGTGCGTTTCTCCGGGGAAAACTGTGCCGGCGAAGAATATTACTCGAAGTAAATCCCCGGCTTGTTTATCGCCCTCGATCACCTCAACTACAGTGGCATAATAAACATCAGTGTTGTCCATCCTTGATAGTCGCCACGGCTCATTTATCTCCACAACAAGAACATACGGGGAACCTCCTATTATATCAACTAAGTCATCAGACCTAATGAAATCATTTGCCGGGATATTATTTCGTGTTAATTCAGTAACATATAAAATAATATCATCTCTTGTAAGGCTTCTGTTGTTAAAATTCATGTCCGAAGAACTTCGTGTAAGCGGCTCGTTGTTCATTGTGCCTCTTTGCGGGTTGTTTAGATCGAGTATAAGATCTCCCACGAAGAAGAACTGATCATCATAAGCATCTGAATAGAGGTGTATGATTTTATCTAGTGCCAGTAAGTAATGTGTGTTTGTGACAAATTGCCGATTACCACTTCTGGCAACCACAAATATCCTATCTGCAGCGTCGCCAAAAATTCTTTCATGTACAATAAATTCGAACTTTGTAAACTCTTCTCTTAAAGTGCTTCTTCCGATATATTCTGCAACCACTACATCAGTAGCTATCGTCATTGCCTCTTCAAAGGTTCGATATATCCTCAAACCAAAAACCGCTTCCGAAGAGCTGCTTTCTCCGAATGGTGCATGGGATGGGTTGTTGCAAGCAACCATAAGTGGCAGTACTATTAAAGTGATTAGACACACAATCTTCACTATATACTTTTTACTCATTTAACTAACTCCCTTCTCAACCTAAATCGTCATTATGTTTTGGTAGGAATATCTCTAAATTATTACACAAATCAATTTCTGAAAGACCGATAAATTTGCCTTAAATGCTCTATCTCTGCTGGGTTCAGGTTTGTGTTTGGGCTAAATCCGGTGTCATCTCGCATAACATCGTTTCTGTTAGGAGAATGGCCAAGATACCCCAAAGCGTGACCCAATTCATGTATAGCAGTAGACCTGAACATGGCATCACTATCAAAGGCAGAACCAGGAAATATGGCTACAATAACCGCTTCATCTCCGACCCCATAAAACCTATACACGTTACGCATGATTCCGCTAGCTTGGATCGCACCCACCCTGACTCCTCCGGGATCTGTGGTGCGGGGCAATCTAGCGAAACCTCGATAGTCGTTTTCAAAGTAATAATAAGAAAGTCCTGTTCTTCTTTGAATATCATTACGAGTACCCCCGTACACACTAATGTTTGCGGTTTGCCGGCCCGCACTGGTGGATGGAGCAGAGTTAAATGTTATGCCAAGGGCATCTCCCCAAACACGGCGTGCATATTGCATGTCGGCAGAGAAATTACGAACAGTTATTATTCCGAGTTGTCGAGTGTAGACATTAACGACCCCATCCCAAAAACCTACCCTCTCAGAGGGGTTTCCGTATCTATCAATTGAATGCCAAATATACCCAACCCACCACAACTGCCTATTATGACTGGTATTCAGCGTTGATAGCGTCAAATACGGAACTGTAGCTTCCGTAATGTACCGAGAAGGATCTGAAACGCTACGAATCCTAAACGAACCACCGGGTTGCTCAATCAATCGCCATCGTTGCCTATCGTTGTAATTCGTCCCTGATCCGGAAATTCTTGCTTGATGCCACAGGGTTCTGTTGGTTTCTGTTAAATAAAGTCCTGTATCATTGTTTCGGATGGCAAAAGTATCACCGCCTATATGCACAAAATACCACACAGGCCGTCTAACGATGCGATTTGAAACACGTTCAACAATCGGACTTGTTGCGTGACCTTGAACATCCACATACCCATTAAAACCAAAATCCTGAATAACCCTCGGACCCCTAACCAAAGTCTGCACAACACTCTCCTGCTCCACACGCACTTCCAAATTACCCCCTCCGTTAGCATCAACAAGCACTATTGCACTTCGTAATGCTCCGGAGAAAGGTGTAATGTAATTGGATAGCCCATGTTGGTGTTGGTATTGTTCTTCACCTTGGTATTGACCTCGGCGCTGTTCTTCGCCTTGGCGATTGTCTTGGTCTTGGTGCTGGCTTTGGTATTGGTATTGGTCTTGATAGTATCCTGCAAAACCATAAGGTATTCCCATCATAAAATGTGGGTCGGCTATTATATGTAGTCCATTGGATATATTGGTAACCGTAAGCCATTGAGCCGCCTGTGGGTTATCAAATCTCCATGATGAGTTATTGGAGCCTGTGTGAATAAAAACACTTCCACCGGATGGGAGGGGTCGCCAAGTGCTACCAGCCTGCCTAACATCAATAAACACCTCCTGCCACCCAAGAGAAATAGTTATCCTGCCAATACGGGTTGCATGGCCTGTGTTGGCAGTAACATTCATCCCTCTGGTAATGCCTGTGC
>Ga0131853_10000199_pt1 | contig 105633 bp, 127 predicted proteins | sample TergutLab28metaG_FD_92764 | JGI IMG/M metagenome (GOLD analysis project Ga0131853, IMG submission 92764) | Labiotermes labralis P1 segment gut microbial communities from Petit-Saut dam, French Guiana - Lab288 P1 (version 2) (version 2) | ecosystem: Host-associated > Arthropoda: Insects >...
CGGACCGCTTTGCGGCAGCGTAGGTTCCGGATTACCTCATCTCGGGAGGCTCCATGCGCTCACTGCTCGCGTCGATCCTCGTGGCCGGCCTGCTCCTGGCCACCGGCTGCTCCCACGGCGGCGCCCCGCCCGCGGTCGCCGACCCCACTCGTACGCCGACCACCTCGCCGCCTATCGGGACCGGCCCCGTCGCCCCCGCCCTGCCCGCCGTGGCGAGGAGGCCGACCAAGGCCGGTGCCATCGCGTTCGCGAAGTACTACTGGGCGGTCGTGGACTACGCCCAGAAGACCGGCGACACCCACCTCCTGCGCAGGATCGCCAACAAGACCTGCCGCGCCTGCGACGGCGGAGCCGACTGGATCGACAAGATCCACAAACGTGGCGGGATCATCCATGGCGGCTCACACACCGTCCGGTCGGCCGACGCACAGTCTGCGCCGACCAGCGCCGTCAAAGGCTCGGCCTTCGTCGTGTCGCTGACCGTTGAGTCCGCGCCGGACCGGGTCACGGGCGCTGGCAATCTCAACAGCCGCGACCGCGGCGGCCCAGAGTCGCTGCTGATGACGGTGCAGTGGTTCAGCACATGGGAGATCAACTCGTGGCTGCGACCCGGCTGATCGTCCTTATTGCGGCCATCCTGCTGGTCGGCACAGCGGGACCCGCGCTCGCGGACCGGCCAAGCGTGGGGAGCAACACCAACAACTTCGTCGCGCACGGAAGCACAAGCGCCCAGGGTGGTGGAGCGCAGCAGGGGCCATCCCGCGGAGCCTCGCCGACGACCGCCATCCACACCACGAGTTACTCACCGTGCACAGTCTCGATCTGCGCGAACGTCAATTGCCCGCCGGGCTCACATCCGCTCCTGGCCACGAACTCCACCAGGGGAGTCGCCGTGGTGACCGGAGGCATCGTCTGCTCTGCAACTAGCGGCGGCATCACGAACACCATGGTCACCCGGGCCTTTCGACAGGTCGGCGTACCAACCCCGAGCCTGCACATCCAACCCGTGCACCACACCACCCTGGTCAACCTCAAGACCGACTTCTATGCCACCGGCACCAAGGCCTTCACCAAGACCGTCACCCTCCTCGGCCACCACGTCACCCTGCGCATCCACACCGACCACTTCACCTTCACCTTCGGCGACGGCCACACCCTGACCACCACCGAGCCCGGCAGCCCCTACCCCCGACTGACCGACACCCACACCTACCTGCGCAAGGGCCGGGTCCGCGTCCACCTCGCCACCACCTGGGCAGCGACCTACCGCATCGACCGCGGCACCTGGCACACCGTGACCGGCACCATCACCACGACCACCCCCGACCAACCACTCCGCATCACCACCGCCACCCCGGTCCTGACCAACCCGGGCAACGGCGACGGATAGCGGCGGAGAAAGAAGTCCGACCGGCTGCAACCGGACGGCGGTCCGGTGCGTCTTCCCGGGTGACGCCCAACCCAGACACCCGGAGGAACCCATGTCGCGCACTGCCCGTACCCACCGCAACCTCGGCCTGGTCGCCGCCGGGATCCTGTCCGCAGCCGTGCCTCTGACCGCGGTCGCACAGCTCGCCCCGGCCCACGCTGCCCCTGCGACGCGCACCCGCCACGTCGTCGTGCGGCCCGTCAAGGCCAACGGGCACGCCGCGTCCGGCTACTCGGTCTACCGGGAGCGCGGGTCGCTCGACTGCGGCGACCAGTCGCCCTCGTCGGTCTCGGCGGGTGTGGACACCTGCTACCCGAGCGCGGCGTACGCGCCGTCGTGCTGGAAGGCCACGATGCACACCGCCCTCTGCCTTCGCGACGCGGACGACAACGAGCTGGTGCGGATGAGGTACGCCGGAAGGTTCGTCACCCACCACGTGCTGCCGGCAGCGAAGCGCATGCCACAGAGCCTCACCCTGGCCGACGGCGAGACCTGCACGATCCGCGTGGGCGGCGCGTGGGGAGAGGCTCCGGGCCACCCGCGGTGGGTCGGCTTCTACTCCTGCACGCACGGCTCGCTCTACGGCGCCCCCGACAGCGGCGGCATCGACCGCAGCCAGCCGGTCTGGCACGTGCACGAGCTCATCGGCGACGACAGCATCGTGACCCGCCACGTCACCACCGCGACGTACGTCGGAACGGCGGGCTGATCCGGTGCGATGATCTGCGCATGGCGCGGATCTGCTCGGTCAACGTGGGACAGCCCGTCGAGGTCGACTTCGCGGGCACGGTCGGCAGGACCTCCATCGACAAGCGGCCCGTCGACGGCCCGGTGGAGGTCCTGCCGCTCGGCCTGGCCGGTGACTCGGTGTCGGACACGGACTACCACGGCGGCCGTGACCAGGCGGTCTACGCCTATGCCCGCGAGGACCTCGACTTCTGGGTCGAGCAGCTGCAGCAGCCCATCCCGCCGGGCCAGTTCGGCGAGAACCTGACGACCGAGGGCATCGGCCTCAACGCCGCCGTCGTCGGCACCCGGCTCAGGATCGGCACCACCCTGCTCGAGGTCTGCTCGGTCCGCACGCCCTGCAACACGTTCAAGGGCTGGCAGGGCGCGAGCGGCTTCGACGACACGCGCTGGGTGAGGCGGTTCATGCAGGCCAGACGCCCCGGGCCCTACCTCCGGGTCCTCGAGCCGGGCGTCCTCCAGGCGGGTGACGAGATCCACGTCGTCGCCGTTCCGGACCACGGCATCACCGTCGTCGACCTCTTCGTCGCGATGAACCTCGACCGCTCCAGGCTGCCGTCGCTGCAGGCGATCGACGACCTCGCCGCCGAGCCCGCCCGCAGGCTCGCGGCGCGTCTCGGATCGCTACCGGCCGGTACGTCGACGTACCCGGTGCTCTAGGTTTTGCCCATGGCCGTCAACTACGACACCACCTTCGTCGACCGGATGCCGCAGAACTGCGCGGTGCAGTTCCTCGACCGAGTCGAGATGAACCCGTCCGCCGAGGCGTTCAGGTTCCCCGGCGCTGAGGGCGAGGAGTGGCAGTCGCGCACCTGGCGCCAGACCGGTGACGAGGTACGCCGCCTGGCGGCCGGCCTGCTCGCGCTCGGCCTGGACGCCGAGCAGCGCGTCGGCATCGCGTCGGGCACCAACTACGAGTGGATCCTCGCGGACCTCGCGATCATGTGCGCCGGCGGTGCCACGACGACGGTCTACCCGTCGACGGGTGGGCCGGACACGGCGTACATCCTGGGCGACTCCGAGAGCCGCTACGTCTTCGCCGAGGACGAGAGCCAGCTGGTCAAGCTGCGCGACCACCGCGCCGAGCTGCCGGCGATCGAGAAGGTCGTCGTGTTCGACGCCGCGGCCGCCGACGGCGACTGGGCGATCAGCCTCGAGGACCTCGCCAAGCTCGGCGACGAGCTGCTGGCCGCCACGCCGGACGCGGTCGACGAGCACGCGAAGGCGATCCGCTCCGACCAGCTCTCGACGCTGATCTACACCTCCGGCACCACCGGCAAGCCCAAGGGCGTCCGCACCCTCCACCGTGCCTGGGTGTTCGAGGGCGAGGCCATCAAGGCGCAGGACATCCTCCACGAGGACGACCTGGAGTTCCGCTGGCTGCCGCTGGCCCACGCGTTCGGCAAGGTGCTGCTCTCCGCGCAGATGGCCTGCGGCTTCGCGGCCGCGATCGACGGCCGCGTCGACAAGATCGTCGACAACCTGGCCATCGTGAAGCCGACCTTCATGGGCGCCGCGCCGCGCATCTTCGAGAAGGCCTACGCCCGCATCATCACGATGCAGCAGGCCGAGGGCGGGCTGAAGGAGAAGATCTTCGAGCGCGCCTTCGCCGTCGGCATCAAGTACGACAAGGCCGTCCGCGCGGGCAGCGTCTCGCCGCTGCTCAAGCTCGAGCGCGGACTCTTCGACAGGCTCGTCTTCAGCAAGGTGCGCGAGCGCTTCGGTGGGCGGGTCCGGTTCTTCATCTCCGGCTCGGCCGCCCTCAACGCCGAGATCGCGGAGTGGTTCCACGCCGCCGGCATCCTCATCCTCGAGGGCTACGGCATGACCGAGAACGCTGCCGGGGCCTGCGTGAACCACCCCGACGACTACAAGATGGGCACCGTCGGTCCGGCCATCCCCGGCACCGAGGTCCGCATCGGCGAGAACGGCGAGGTCCAGCTCCGCGGCCCGCACATCATGGCCGGCTACCACAACCTCCCCGAGGCGAGCGCCGAGGCGTTCACCGAGGACGGCTGGCTGCGCACCGGCGACAAGGGCGAGCTGGACTCCGAGGGCTTCCTGCGGATCACCGGTCGGATCAAGGAGCTGTTCAAGACCTCCGGCGGCAAGTACATCGCCCCGCCGGCGATCGAGGCCAAGTTCAAGGCGATCTGCCCCTACGTCAGCCAGTTCATGGTCTTCGGCGCCGAGCGCAACTTCGTCTCGGCCCTGATCACGCTCGACCCCGACGCGATCGGCGACTGGGCGAAGGAGCACGGCCTGGCGAGTGCGTCGTACACCGACCTCGCGCGCAACCCGAAGGTCAACGAGATGATCGGCGAGTACGTCGACGAGCTCAACGCCCAGCTCAACCGCTGGGAGACCATCAAGAAGTGGGAGCTCCTCGACCACGACCTGACCATCGAGTCGGGCGAGCTCACCCCGTCGCTGAAGGTCAAGCGCGCGGTCGTCGAGAACAACAACAGGCAGCTGATCGACGGCTTCTACGGGGGCTGATCGGGCCGCTGCAGGAGTCGCCTCGGGCGAGTGGCGTGTGCGGCCCGTGGGACACTTGAGACGTGCCGTCCGTGCTGCCCGAGGGTGACCCTGTCCCGCAGGACGGCACCCTCCCGACAGCCGCGCTGAGCGAGGTCGGCGATCGGCCGTTCGGGCTCTACGTCCACGTGCCGTTCTGCACGGTCCGCTGCGGCTACTGCGACTTCAACACCTACACCGCCGAGGAGCTCGGCGAGGGCGTCACCCGCAGGACGTACGCCGAGCAGGCGGTCGCCGAGGTCCGGCTGGCCCGCCGGGTGCTCGGTGAGCGCGACCTGCCGGTCCGCACGATCTTCTTCGGCGGCGGCACACCCACCCTGCTGACCCCCGACGAGCTCGGCGCGGTCCTCGGCGCGATCCGTGACGAGTTCGGGCTGGCCGCCGACGCCGAGGTGACGACCGAGGCGAACCCCGACTCGGTCGACCTCGGCTACCTCGAGCGCCTGCGCGCGGCGGGCTTCAACCGGATCTCCTTCGGCATGCAGAGCGCCGTGCCCGACGTCCTCGCGACCCTCGACCGCACCCACGACCCGGCCCGCGTGCCCGACGTCGTCGCGGCGGCCCGGGCGGCCGGCTTCGACCAGCTCAGCCTCGACATGATCTACGGCACCCCGGGGGAGTCCCTCGCCGACTGGCGCACCAGCCTGGAGAGCGCGCTGGCGTGCGAGCCCGACCACCTGTCGGCGTACTCGCTGATCGTGGAGGACGGCACCGCCCTCGCGCGGCGGGTCAGGCGGGGCGAGCTGCCGATGCCCGACGAGGACGACCTGGCCGACAAGTACCTCCTCGCCGAGGAGAGCCTGACGGCGGCGGGCCTCGGCTGGTACGAGGTCTCCAACTGGGCTCGCCCGGGCGCCGAGTGCCGCCACAACCTCGCCTACTGGCGCGGCGACGACTGGTGGGGCGTCGGGCCCGGCGCGCACAGCCACGTCGGCGGAGTGCGCTGGTGGAACGTCAAGCACCCCGCGGCGTACGCCGCCCGGCTGGCCGAGCACGTCAGTCCCGCCCACGCCCGCGAGGTGTTGGACGGCGATACCCGCCGGGTGGAGCGGGTGCTGCTGGAGGTCCGCCTGCGCGAGGGTCTGCCCGTCGCCGTGCTGGACGACGGCGGCCGAGCCGCGGTCGCCGACCTCGTGGCCGACGGCCTGCTCGAGCCCGACACCGCGGAGCGGCTCGTCCTCACCACCCGGGGCCGGCTCCTCGCCGACGCGGTGGTCCGCGACCTGCTGGCCTGAGCACCCGCAGCCGACTCACCAGAAGCCCGGCGTCAGCCCCCACCGCTCGTAGACGCTCGCCACGATCTCGCGCAGGTGGTCGGTGTCGCGGACGTGGTCGGGGTCGCTGGAGGTGACCCCGAGGGTGCAGGTGGCGCCGCACTCGGTCCACCAGCCCGAGACACCGCCGCGCATGCGCCGGAGCATCCCGCGGGTCGTGCCGTGGGCGAGGACCCGGAACGCCAGCGAGCGGGCCGGGACGCCGGTCGGTGCGGACATCTCGGGGCCGGTCCGGCCGAGGTTCGAGGCGATCACCAGGGGAGAGGCGATCGAGCCGGCGAGGCGGCGTACGAGCGCGTCGGGAAGCATCTGGGCGAGGGGCTCGATGGAGGCCATCGGGTCGACGTACGAGCCGTCGTTGAGCGAGGTGAAGGCCACCTTGGACCGCTCGCGGATGTGCGCGAGGTCGGTGACCACGCCGACGCCGTCGCGCACCGTGGTCTCGACCGTGACGGGCACCGCGCGGGTGGCGTTCGAGCGGAGGTCGTCCTCGCCGCGCACGCTGACCGGCACCGACAGCCGTACCGGCTCGCCCGCCCGCGCCCGGCCGGTCGCGAGGAGGACCTCGACCAGCACGGCAGCGAGCAGGCCGTTGCCCGTGCCGCCGGCGGCCCGCGCGGCCTCGTGCCACTCCTCGGCCGACGACTCGACGACCACCGTCGGCGCTGCGACCGGCTCGTCGTCGTCCGGGGCCGGGGCCGGCGGGGGCGTGTCGGCGGACCGCTGTCCCGCGACGGGCGCGGGCTTGCGGCGCTGCCCCGCGGCGAGCGCCCGTACGGCGGCGACGGTCTGCCCCCACGCGTCGCGTACGTCGTCGCTCCACCGGACCTGCTGGGCGGCCGGGTCGTCCACGGGGAGGCGCGGGAGTCGCTGCCGGCGTACCGCCGCGCTCAGGGCGAGGGTCCGGATGCCGCCGTCGCAGACGACGTGGGAGTCCTGCCAGGACAGCACGGTGCCGCCGTCGACCGTCCACGCGACGTCCATCCGCCAGATCGGACCGCGCTCGGGGTCGAGGTCGGTCGTCGCGGCGCAGCGGTCCAGCCACGGCATGACCTCGTGCTCGGCGAGCGGCTCGGCGTGAACGCCCAGCGGCGCCCGCGCCGACGACCGGACCCAGCGCGCCCGCGCGCCCGGGATCCACGTCCGCAGCACGCGCCGGGCGAGCGGCCCGCGGGCGAGCTCGGCCCACAGGGCCTCGACGTCCTCGAGCGCGAGCCGCTCGTCGAAGCGCCAGACGCCCTGTGACTGCATCGGCACCCCCAGCGCGGTCCGGGACCGCAGGAAGAGGTCGTCGTCGAAGGACAGCCGGTTCGTCGGCTTCGGTACGGCGAGGGCCGGACGGCTCATCGGATCTCCTGCGGGGCTATCGTGAATCGGGTGACCGGAATCGGACGCCGATGAGACGACGGACGTATCTGTTCGCCCTCGTCGGCAGCCGCGGTGACGTTCAGCCGGCGCTGCCGGTGGCTCTCGAGCTGCGCCGTCGCGGTCATCGGGTGACCACGGCCGTCGCGCCGAACCTGGTTCCGATGGCGCGCAGGCTCGGCCTCGACCCGGTGCCGGTCGGCGTCGACAGCTCGGCGCTTCTCGAGTCCGAGCTCGTCCGCGAGGAGCTTCGCGCTCGCGACCCGCGTCGTCGGCTGCGCGCGCTGCGTCAGGTCTCCACGCACGGCTGGGACCAGCTGCGCACCGGTCTCCAGGAGATCCTCGACCAGGGCGACCCGGCCGACGTGATCGTCACCGGGCTGCTCGGCCAGGAGGTCGGATCGGCGCTGGCCGAGCGGCACGGCACCACGCTCGCGACGCTGCACTACTGCCCGGTGCGCGGCAACCGGAGCGTCTCGCCGGTTCCGGGTCTCGGCTCCGGCGTACGGCTGGCGCTGGCGTGGCGCGCGGCCGAGCACGCCCGCTGGATGCTGACCCGCGCGGAGGAGAACCGGCAGCGTGCCGCGATCGGCGTCACCCCGGCCGTCGTCGACCTCCAGCGGCGGCTCGATGCGAGCGGCGTGGTCGAGATCCAGGCCTACGACCCGCTGCTCGTGCCCGACCTGGCCGCGGAGTGGGGCGGTCCGCACCGGCCGTTCACCGGCTACCTCGCGCTGTCGCGCGGGGACGCCGCGATGCTCGGCGAGACCGAGCTCGAGCCCGACCTCGAGGCGTGGCTGCAGGCCGGTGACCCGCCGGTCTACGTCGGCTTCGGCAGCATGCCCGTCCGCGATCCCGACGCCCTGCTCGACGACGTCGAGCGTGCCTGCTCGGCGCTCGGTCTGCGCGCGCTCATCGCCGGTGGCTGGAACGACTTCGGCGACACGGCCGACGCCGCCGCCGACGCCGTCGAGGGACGCGTCCGGGTGGTGGCGTCGGTCGACCACGCCGCCGTCTTCCCCCGCTGCGCCGCCGTCGTCCACCACGGAGGCGCCGGTACGACGGCCGCGGGCCTCCGTGCCGGACGTCCGACCGTCATCGGCTGGTACTCCGCCGACCAGCCGGTCTGGGGAGCCCTGGTGCAGCGCGCCGGCCTCGGCGTCTCGCGCCGCGGCCGCTCCCTGACCGGCGCCGGGCTGACCTCCGCGCTCGAGGCCGCCCTCGCCCCCGACGTACGACGACGCGCGGCCGATGCCGCCGGCCGGATGATCCCGCCGGAGGTCGCCGTCGCCGCGGCGGTCGACGCGCTGGAGCTCGCCGGCTGAGCCGGCCGGGTGGATCGTCACCACCACTGCGGGGTGAGGCCCCAGGTCGCGCACTCGTCGGCGACCAGGCGCCGCAGCCGCTCCCGGGTCGGTACGACGTCGGGCGCCATCGCGCCGACCTGGAGCGTGGTGCGGGTGCCGGCGTCGGTGAGCCACGCGCCGATGCCGGATCCGAGTTGACGGTTCTCCTGGGCGTTCGCGCCCTGGTAGTGGGCCATCGCGCTCACCGCCCGTGCCCGCGGGCCCATGGCGGCGGCGAACGCGTCGGGAACGCGGCCCAGGTTGGACGCCAGCGCCACGGCCTGCGGCGGCTGCGGGAGCCGACGTACGACGGCGTCCGGCAGCATCTGGACCAGGGCGAGCGGCACCGGCACGTCGCCGGGTCCGGCCGAGGCCAGGTCGCTGAACGCCTGCTTGCAGGCCGCCTTCACGACCGAGAGGTCGCGCGACGCGAGCATGTCGGGAGTGAAGGTTGCGACGGCGATGCGCGTGCGGTTGGCGGCGATCTCGCCCTCCTCGCGCACGCTGACGGGCAGGGCGACGCGGACCGCGGAGGCGTCGGTGAGGAGGCCGGAGGCGACCACGATCCGCGCCAGCATCGCCGCGAAGAGGCCGTTCACCGAGCCGCCGGCAGCCGCGGCCACCTCGGCGAGCCGTGCCGAGTCGAGCTCGGCGACGAGCCGGGGAGGACGCCAGTCGAGGGGGAGGTCCAGCGGGCGGGCGGACCGGCGCTCCACGGCCGGCGCCGTGGCCGCCGTCGCACCGTCACGTCGGGCGAGCCAGGTCAGCCGGGCGCGGCCCCACTCGGCGACGGCCGCGACCTGCTGGCCGGCGTCGACGAGATCCTCGCCGATCCGGCGCCCGAGACCGGACGGCACCGGCGGGATCCGGTAGGGGGTGCCGGCAGCGGCACGCATGACCGTGTCGAACACGGCCCCGCCGTCGCCGACGGCGTGGCACAGCAGCAGGGAGACGACCGATGTGCCGTCGTCGAGGTCGACCGCCGACAGGCGGCAGGTGCGGCCCCGGGCGGGGTCCAGCGGCTGCTCGGCGCGATCGCGGAGCCAGGCCTCCACCTCGTCGGCCGGGATCGGCGTGGTGTGGAGGTCGGCCACGCTGTCGACGTCGGAGGCGGTCCAGCGGTCGCGGGCGCCCGGAACCAGACCGCGGCGCCACTGGCGCGACAGGGCCCCACGGGCCATCCCCTCGGCCACGCGGCGCACGTGCGCGGCGTCGTACGGCTCCTCGAGGCGCCAGGTCCACTGGTTGACGACGGGGCTGCCGAGGCCGCGATGGAGGCGCACGAACAGGTCGTCGGCGAATTCGAGGCGACGGCCGTCACGGGCGGCTGAGGGCATGGAGGACTCCCTGGTTCCGAGATGAATTCCCCCAACTGGCCAGTCAACAGACCGGTCGGTACATTTGTCCACTGGCGCGCCGCCGCTCCCCGACGTGACCTAGAACACGTTCTTGTCGAGTCGCGATCGCCTCCGCCAGACGGCAAGATGCGGGCCGCTGGGGGAACAACGGAAATACTCACACACTCATTGCTGCTGACTCGGGCCCGGCAGCGTCGCTTGGGGCCCTGTCGCGCGCACCGCGAGAACCGGAACCCCATGGAATACACCGAGATCTCCGCCTACTCCGTGCCCTCGGGCACCCTGACGATCTGGTCGCCGACGGCCGCCGACGACCACTGGCGCGACGACCCGCGTCCGCTCTCCCCGGACCACCGCAACCACGTCGACGGTGGCGCCACGGGCTCGTGGATCGGCTCGGTCATGCGGATACCGCACGCCTACGACGCCGCCGCCGTCCGCCGTACCCTCGCCGCCTGGGTACGCCGCCACGAGGCCCTGCGCTCGACCGTTGATCCCGCCGACGACGGCTGGGTCCGCCGGACCGTCCCGGCAGGCGGGGTCGAGGTCTTCGCGACCGAGGTCGGCTGGATGCCCGGCGCCCACGCGAACGCCCGGATCGCCGACATCATGGCCTCGCTCAGCCCGCTGGCTTGGCCGCACTGCGCCTTCGTGACCGTGGTCGACCCCGACCAGGACGGCTTCGTCCTGGTGATGGGTGCCGACCACAGCGTGATGGACGCCTACTCGCAGGCGCTCTGGCCGGCCGAGACGGTCGAGCTCTACCGGCGCGCCGCCGGCCTCGACGGCCGCGAGTGGACCGACCAGGAGCTCGCGGACAGCCCGGCCGCCAGCCACGTCGACCACGCCGCCACCGAGGCGGAGCAGGCCGCCGGGCTCGACGCCGACAGCGAGGCCGTGGCGCGCTGGCGCGAGTTCCTCGGCGAGGACCTCAGCTTCCCGCACGTCCCGACGGTCGCGCTCGCCGAGGAGCAGCGGCCGGACCTGCCGCAGTGCAGCCTCTCCGAGACGCTCGCCGACGAGACGACGACCGACGCGCTCGCGCGGCTGTGCAAGGCCGCCGGCACCTCCCTTCAGTACGGCGTCCTGGCCGCGATGTCGCTCGCCTTCCGCCGTCGGTACGGCGTGGAGCGGCTGCGCTACGTCCTGCCCATGCACACCCGCACCAGCCTCGAGCACGCCATCGCCGTCGGCTGGTACGTCGGCCTGTGCCCGGCCGACGTCGACATCACCGGCTCCGAGGATCTCCTCACCGCGGCCGGCGTCGTGCACCGCGAGATCGCCGCCCAGCGCGACCTCGTCGCGCACCCGTTCCCGCGGATCGCCGAGCTGCTCCAGGTCGCCTCCGGCCCGCGCTTCGTCGTGTCCTACATCGACGGCCGGTTCATCCCCGGCGCGGACGAGTGGGACGAGTGGGACGGCCAGCTGCTGCGGAGCCCGGCGTACTCCGACGAGGAGTTCTACCTGTGGTTCTCGCGGACCGACGAGAACATCCGGATCAACGCGCGCTACCCCTCCTCGCTCGCGGCGGAGCGCACCATGCGCGGCCTGGTGACCGACCTGCGCGCGATCCTCGCCGAGGCGGCCGTCACCGACATCCCCGGCCTGTCCGACATCCGGCGCGAGGGGGCGTCGGCATGAAGCTCGGCAAGCTGAGCAGCTGGGCGCCCGCCGAGGGCCGGCTCGTCGTCTGGCGTCCGGAGGGCGCGCTGCAGAAGGCGGCCGACGACGCCCCGGTCGACCCCGGGCCGGCCTCCTTCCTGCAGGGCGACCACCTCGGGGCGTATGCCGCGACCGTGGCCGAGGGGCGCACCCACCGCGGCTGGACCGGTGTGGCCACCGAGCTCGACGGACCGCTCGACCGCGTCGCGATGGCGACCGCCCTGGCCGCGTTCGCCGCCCGCCACGAGGGCATGCGGACGTGGTTCGACTACTCCTCCGGTCTGCCCGAGCGTCGTCTCGTGCCCGCTGAGGCGGTGCTGGCCGAGGGCGCCTTCGAGGCGGCCGAGGTCGACGATCCCGCCGACTGGGCGAGCGACTGGGAGGCGACGCTCACCGAGCTGTTCGACGCCCAGTGCACGCCCGACTCCTGGACCCCGTTCCGGCTCGGTGCGATCGAGCGGCCCGACGGCTTCGGTCTGTTCTGGGCGTGCGACCACGCCTTCACCGACGGCGCCTCGCAGGTCATGGTGCTCAACGAGATCGTCGAGTCCTACGACGCCGCACGCGACGGGCGGCCGGTGCAGACCGAGCCCGCGCCCGACCAGACCAGCGTGCTCCAGCACACCCGCGAGGAGTGGGAGCTGGCCGCCGCCCAGACCCCGGAGTCCCCGGAGGTCCAGGCCTGGCTCGAGGTCGTACGACGCCACGACGGCAACCTGCCGCAGCTGCCGGTCGACCTCGGCCTGGAGCCGGGGGAGAGCGCGCCCGTCGCGCCGGTCGAGTTCGACCTGCTGACCGGCGACGAGGTCGACGCCTTCGAGGCGCTGTGCCGCGCGTCAGGTGGCAACCTGACGTCGGGTGTCTTCGCGGCGCTGGCGCTGACCGACACCGCGATCACCGGCGCCGATCGCTGGTTCGGCATCACCGTCGTGGGCAGCCGCGGTCCGGCGTACCTCCGGTCGCAGGGGTGGCTGTGCAACTTCGCGCCGGTGGAGCTCGCCGTGCCGGAGAGCCGCGACTTCGCCGAGACCGTGGCCGCCGCGCACGCCGGCTTCAAGGCCGGCCTGCAGCTCGCGTCGATCCCGGCGCACGTCGCGCTCGGCGCGATGCTCGCCGCCGGCGTGACCACGATCGAGCAGGTCGGCAGCCCGCAGATGGTGTCGTTCCTGGACCTGCGCCGCTTCCCGGGGGTCGGCACGCCGACGTACGAGCGCGGCCTGCACTTCACCGGCCTCGGCCGCACCCGCAACGCGTCGATGTGGATCAACCGCGAGCCGGGCCGGCTCCACTTCGGCGCGCAGACGCCGGACACGCCGCAGGCGCAGCGCGCGGTCGCGGACTACCACCAGCAGGTCGAGCGCACCGTGCGCGCGGCCCTCGCGGCGTCCGAAGGAGCCACTGGTGCGGGTCACGGCGGCTGATCTCTGGGAGCCGGCGCCCGGCCGGGTGCTGACCTGGCAGGTGACCGGCGGAGGGCCGGGACGCGAGGTCCCGCTCTCGCTCAACCAGCGCAACCACCTCGCGGCCGCTGCCGCGGGCGAGCCGGCCGTCTGGCTGGCGGTGTCCTTCGAGGTCGACGGTCCGATCGACGCCGGCGCGGCGCAGCGGGCCTTCGCCGCGCTGGTGGCACGCCACGGCGTCCTGCAGACCGAGGCCGTCTCGCCGACCTACGCCGTACGCCGCGAGCGCGCGTCGTTCGCCTGGTCGCCCGGCCTCGACCGCGAGACCACCGACGTCGCGTCGACGCGTGAGCTGCTGGCGGGACTGTTCGACGAGGGCTGTCGTTCGTGGGGCTACCCGGGCTTCGTGCCGGCGGCCATCTCGCGCCCCGACCGGTCGCAGCTGGTGATCGGGATGGACCACTTCTACACCGACGCGTTCTCGCTCTCGGTGATCGTCGACGACCTCGGCCGCCTCTACGACGAGGAGCGCGGCATTCCCGGTCCCGACCTCCCGCCGGCCAGCTGCTTCGTCGCCGGCGCCCGCGCCGAGTCCGAGGATCCCGTGCGCATGTGGCCCGATGACGAGCGCCTGCGCTACTGGCACGACTTCCTCGCGCACAGCGGCCACCGGATGCCGAGCTTCCCCATCGACCTCGGCGTCGCGCCGGGGGAGCGGCACGCGCAGGCGACCTACGTCGGCGCGCTGGCGGACGCGGCCACCACCGAGCGCCTCGCCCGCCCGCCGGCCACCACGAGCGCCGTCGTGCTCTCCGCGCTGGCCGGCGCGATCGGCGACCTCGGCGGGCCCGCCGAGCTGGACATCCTGATGCCGATGCACACCCGCTCCGGGCCGCGCGAGCTGCGCGCGGTGGGCTGGTACACCACGACCGTCCCGGTCACCCTGGGTGCCGACGTCACCGCGACGAGCCTCGCGCTCCGGGCGGCGCGCCGGGCTCGCGAGGTGCCGCTGGAGCAGGTGTTCGCATCGCTGTCGGCGCCGCTGACGCAGGAGCGGCGCGACGTGTTCATGGCCTCCTACCTGGACTACCGCCGCCTGCCGGGCCACGCCCACTCCGCCGTACGACGCCCGGAGCACATCTCCTCGCCGACGCTGGCCGACGACCTCCAGCTGTGGGTGTCGCGGACCGACGCGGGCCTGGGCCTCCGCGTGCGCTACCCGGCGACGGGGACGGCCCAGCGGGTGGTCGGCGACCTGGTCGCGGCGTGGTCGGCGCGACTCGCGCGCTGCGTGCTGGGCGAGGGTGCCGACAACCCCGGCGGCGCGGAGGCCGAACCGCGGACAGGTGTCGTGGGTCGGGCGTAGCGTCTGCGCCGTGCCCGACTACCCGCCCTACGAGCCTCCGCCCGAGCGCCGTCCGGAGGCCCAGCCGCCCTGGGGTCCTCCGCCGCCGGCCTTCGGCGGCTACGGCATGCCGGCGGCGCCGTACGGCCTCGACCCGGTCACCGGGCTTCCGCTCTCGGACAAGTCCAAGGCGACCGCCGGGCTGCTCCAGCTGCTGCTGCCCCTCGTCGGCCTGGCCGGCGTCGGGCGGCTCTACAGCGGCAGCATGGCGATCGGGCTGTGCCAGCTGCTCGGCGTGATCGTGAGCTACGTGCTGATCTGCGTCTTCGTCGGCGCGTTCGCCGCGCCCTGCTTCCTGGTCTGGTCGATCGTCGACGGCATCGTGATCCTGGCGTCGGCCGCTCCGCGCGACGGCCTGGGCCGGGTCATGCGGTGACGAAGTCGATGAGCTCCTCGACCCGGCCGAGCAGGGCCGGCTCCAGGTCGTCGTAGGACTGCACCCGGCCGAGGATCGTCTTCCAGGCGCGGGCGATGTCGGCCTGCTCGTCGCAGGGCCACCCGAGGTGGCGGCAGACGCCCTTCTTCCACTCGATGTCGCGCGGGATCGTCGGCCAGGCGCGCAGGCCGAGGCGGTCGGGCTTGACGGCCTGCCAGACGTCGATGAAGGGGTGGCCGACGATGAGCACGCTGTCGCCGTACGGGCCGCGGGCGATGTCGCCGGCGATCCGGGACTCCTTCGACCCCGCGACGAGGTGGTCGACCAGCACGCCGACCCTGCGGTCGGTGCCGGGGCGGAAGTCGGCCAGGTGACCGGCGAGGTCGTCGACGCCGCCGAGGTACTCCACGACCACGCCCTCGATGCGCAGGTCGTCGCCCCAGACCTTCTCGACCAGCTCGGCGTCGTGGCGGCCCTCGACGAAGATGCGGCTCGGGCGTGCCACGCGGGCGCGGGCGTCGTGGACGGCGATCGACCCGGACGCCGTACGCGTGGGCTTCTTGGGCGCGGCGACGCGGACGGGTGCGGTGAGGATCACCGGCTTGCCCTCGAGCAGGAAGCCCGGCCCCAGCTCGAACGTACGACGCTTGCCGCGCCGGTCCTCCAGGGTCACCGTGTTGATGTCGCGGTCGACGGCCACGACCTCGCCGCACCAGTCGGTGGTGACCTCCTCGACCACGATCCCCGGGTCGGCGGGCGTCTCCACCGCCCGCCCCCGCTTGGGCTTGCGCCAGTCCCCGGACAGTACGTCGGTCCCGTAGCGATCCACGGGCGGCAATGTTACGGGTGGGACTGGTGTGATCGGGTCAGCGCACGCCGGTCACTCGCTCTCGTCCTGCGGACCCTTCTTCTCCTCGGCCTCGCGTGCCTCGCGGTCGCGCATGCTCTCGGCGGTCTCGCCGGGAGGCAGGCCCTCGGCGAGCGGGTTGTCCTCGCCCGGGACGAGATCGTCGGGGAGGTCCTCGTCGGGCACGGTGCCTACTTCGGTGGAGGCGCTGTTGCTCTCGCTCATGCCGCAGAGGTACCCACTCGCGCAGGCTATAGACTTGGCACTCATTCGTGACGAGTGCCAGCAACCGGAGCGGGAGGTGGACCATGCAGGAGGAGCGCAGGCTCGCCGTGCTCCGCGCGATCGTCGAGGACTACGTCGCGACCGAGGAGCCGGTGGGGTCGAAGTCGCTCGTCGAGCGGCACGGCCTGAACGTCTCGCCGGCCACGATCCGCAACGACATGGCGGCGCTGGAGGAGGAGGGCTACCTCCACCAGCCGCACACCAGCGCCGGCCGGGTGCCGACCGACAAGGGCTACCGGATGTTCGTCGACCGGCTGTCGACGGTCAAGCCGATGAGCGCGCCGGAGAAGCGCGCCATCTCGGCCTTCCTCGACGGCGCGGTCGACCTCGACGACGTCGTCAACCGGTCGGTGCGGCTGCTCGCGCAGCTGACCCACCAGGTCGCGGTGGTGCAGTACCCCACGCTCTCCAGCTCCACGGTGCGCCACGTCGAGCTCGTCGCGCTCGACACCGACCGGCTGCTGGTGGTGCTCATCCTCAGCACCGGCCGCGTCGAGCAGCGCCTGGTCGAGCTCGGCGGGCCGCTCGGCGAGGACGCCCTCGCCCAGCTGCGCAGCCGGATCAACCTGGCCGCGACGGGCGAGCGCATCGCCGACGCGGTCACCGGGCTCAGCGGGCTGGTCGGTGACGACGTACCTCCCGACACCGCGACCGCCGGAGTCGTCGCCACCTTGGTCGAGGCGATGAGCGACCACCGCTCCGACGAGCGGGTGGCCGTGGGCGGCACCGCCAACCTCGCGCGGTTCGGCGACAGCTTCGACACCTCGGTGCGGCCGCTGCTGGAGGCGCTGGAGGAGCACGTCGTTCTGCTCACGCTGCTCGGCGACGCGACGACCGACGGTCTCGTCACCGTGCGCATCGGCGCGGAGGGCCCGTACGAGCAGCTGGCGGCGACGAGCGTCGTGTCCAGCGGCTACGGCCCCGCGACCCCGGGTCAGTCGCTGGCGACGCTGGGCGTCGTCGGCCCGACCCGGATGGACTACCCCGGAACGATGTCGGCCGTGCGCGCGGTGGCGCGCTACGTGTCGCGCATCCTCGACTGAGTCGACAGACTCGACCGATCAGCGGAAAGAGAGACACCCCTACCGTGTCCCAGGACCTGTACGACCTGCTCGGCGTCCCGCGCGACGCCGACGGCGACGCCATCAAGAAGGCCTACCGCAAGCTGGCCCGCCAGCTGCACCCCGACGTCAACCCCGACCCCGAGGCGCAGGAGCGCTTCAAGCAGGTGTCGGCGGCGTACGAGGTGCTGTCCGACCCGCAGAAGCGGTCGTCGTACGACCGCGGCGGCGACCCGTTCGGCGGTGCCGGCGGCTTCGGCGGCGCGGGCGCGGGCTTCTCGTTCACCGACATCATGGACGCCTTCTTCGGTGGCCAGGCCGGTGGCGGCGGGGGTCGCGGGCCGCGCTCGCGGGTGCGCCGCGGCCAGGACGCGCTGATCCGTCTCGAGGTCGACCTCGCCGACGCCGCGTTCGGCGCCACCAAGGAGCTCAAGGTCGACACCGCGGTGCGCTGCTCGGCCTGCAGCGGCTCGGGCGCCGCCGCCGGCTCCGAGCCGGTGACCTGCGAGACCTGCCACGGCCACGGCGAGGTCGCGCACGTGCAGCGGTCGTTCCTCGGTGAGATCCGCACCGTGCGGCCCTGCCCCAGCTGCCGCGGCTACGGCACCACCATCCCCGACCCCTGCCGCGAGTGCTCGGGCGAGGGACGGGTCCGCTCGCGTCGTACCCTCACCGTCAAGATCCCGGCCGGCGTCGACACCGGCACCCGGGTCCAGCTCGCCGACCAGGGCGAGGTCGGCCCCGGTGGCGGCCCGCCCGGAGACCTGTACGTCGAGATCCAGGTCCGGCCGCACCGGACGTTCACCCGTCACGGCAGCGACCTGCTGTGCACCGTCGCCGTGCCGATGACGGCCGCCGCGCTCGGCACGACCGTCGTGCTGCCGACGCTCGAGGCGGACGTCGAGCAGGACGCCGGGTCGGGGGTCGAGACGTCCTTCGAGCTCGGGGTGCCGCCCGGCACCCAGTCGGGCCACGAGGTGTCGATGCGCGGCCGGGGTGTGCCCGGGCTGCGCGGCGGCCGCGGGGACCTGATCGTCACGGTCATCGTCGAGACCCCCACCCGGCTCGACGACCACCAGAAGGAGCTGCTCCGGGCGCTCGCGACCGCGCGCGCCGAGGAGCAGCCGACCGGCGACGTACGACCGGCGCACAAGTCGATGTTCGGTCGCCTGCGCGACGCCTTCGGGCAGCACTGAGCGCGCGATGACGCTGCCCCAGCACCTCGTCCCCTCGCTCGTGGGGGTCGCCCCCGGGGCAACCGTCGTCGTCGAGGGCGACGAGGCCCACCACGCCGTCGTCGTACGACGGATGCGGGTCGGCGAGGACCTGCAGCTCGCCGACGGGATGGGCCGGGTCGTCGTCGGCGAGGTGACCGAGACCGCGAAGCGGGGGCTGTCGGTCCGGGTGACCTCGGTCGATGACCTCGCCGAGCCGGCGCCGCGGGTGACCGTGGTGCAGGCGCTGCCCAAGGGCGATCGCGGCGAGCTGGCCGTCGAGGTGCTGACCGAGATCGGCGTCGCGCGGATCGTGCCGTGGGCCGCCGCGCGCAGCGTCACCGTCTGGAAGGGCGAGCGCGCCGCCCGGTCGCACGCCAAGTGGGCCGCGACGGCCCGCGAGGCCGCCAAGCAGTCGCGTCGTGCCTGGCACCCCGAGGTCGTGCCGATGGCGACGACGGCGCAGGCCGTCCAGGTGGTCTCCGGCGCGGACCTGGCCGTCGTGCTCCACGAGGACGCATCCGAGCCGCTCGACGCCCTCGCGGTCCCCTCTGACGGCGAGATCGTGGTCGTCGTCGGGCCCGAGGGCGGTCTCACCGACGACGAGGTCGCGGCGTTCGTCGCCGCCGGCGGGGTGTCGACGCGGCTCGGCGCGGAGGTCCTCCGCACCTCCACCGCGGGGCTCGCCGCCGTCTCGGCCCTGTTGGCGCGGACCCCGCGCTGGGGGTAGGCGGGTCGGCTCTGCCGGGGCGTGCGGGTTTCACATGGGATGCAGGACACCCCTCGCTTCCCAAGCGTCGCAACGCAGGGGATGCGCCGGCTTCGCTGCATCCCATGTGAAATCCGCAGCCGTCGTCACCCCGGCAGGCTCAGCGCGTCGTCGCGTACGTGGAGGTGCACGGTGTCGCGCAGGCTCAGCACCCGCACCAGCGTGCGACCCTCGAGCGCTCGGCTCACGACGCGCGCGTCGAGGACCTCGATCCGCCCCACCATCTCGGCCGGCGCCACGGCACTCCGCTCGAGCAGGTGCTGGCGCCCGCGGCCTTTGTGTCGGAGCCCTCTCGTTGACTCCGCCTGCGCGAACGGCCGGTGGATGTGGGGCCGCCGGCCGTTCGTCAGCTCGTCGTCGAGCTCACTTGATCGTGAACCTCTTGGTGTCCTTCGTCGCCGCGGGACCCTCGCCGCCGGAGTCGGTGCTCGCCACGAACGTGTAGGTGCCGGGGGAGAGCTTGCTCAGGTCGACCGTGGCCTTCCACGGGTAGAGCTTGTCCATCCAGCCGCTCGACATCGTGCTGCCGTGCAGCACCGCCTTGCCGGAGGAGTCCTGCACCTGCCAGGCGACGTTCGCCTCGAACGAGCTGCCGACGCCGCTGAACGTGGTCTTGCCGGCCTTCAGGGTGGCGCCGTCGGTCGGGGCGAGCACGCTCATCAGCGCGAGCGTCTTGAGCTGGTTGGCCGGCTTCGCGGTCGCCGGCTGCCCGAGGTACGTCGACGGCTTGCCACCGAGGGTGAACTGGACCGGCAGCGGCTTGGCGGCGGTGCCGTTGGCGGCGTTCAGCGTGTAGACGACGGCCTGCTGCGCCAGCTCGGCCGTCGCGGCGGACGTGCCGCTCGGCACCTTCGCCCACTGCGAGCCGGCCAGCGTCACGTCGATCTGCTTGCCCTTCTCGACGCTCGCCGAGGCGAGGCTGCCCGGGGGCACGGCGGCGCTGTAGTCGGGGTCGACCGGCTTGCCCGCGTCGAGGACCTTCACCGCCCCGGCGATCGGGTCGCCCTTGCCGAGGGCGGCCTGCTCGGCGGTGATCCGGTCGCCTTGCGGGGTCTTCACCAGCCAGTAGACGAGGCCCGAGGGCTTGCCGCTCACGGCCGCCGCGGAGGTGGTCGGTGTGGCGGGAGCGGAGGTCGTCGCGGTCGCGGCGGGGGACGTCTTGGCGCCGGCCCCGGTCGTCGTGGTGGTGCCCGAGCTGCTGCCGCAGCCGGCCACCAGGCCGAGGCCGACCACTGCGGCCACGGCCGCGGGAGCACTACGGCGGAGCGGGTTGGTCATGATCCCTCACATTCGTCGTTGACTACTTGATCTCGATGTCGCGGTCGTCGGTGTAGGTCGCCGAGGCGGCCGAGGTCTGGCCGGTCGCGGTGACCTCGACCCGGAAGACGTAGCGCCCCGGGGCGAGCCCGCTCACGTCGATCGTGCCGGTCTCCCAGCCCGGAGCGCCGAGGCTAGTGCCGACGGAGGGGTCGGAGGGAAGCGGACGCGCCGTGCCGCGCGCAACCTCTCGCCCGTCGGGCAGGGAGAGCGTCCACGACACGGGGGTGCCGATGTCGGCGCCGGTGCTGCCGCGCGCCTGCAGGCTGCCGCTCACCGCCTGGTTCTCGACCGGGTCGCTGATGTTGACCGGCGCGGTGACGTCGTAGCCGCGGTCGCGGGGGACGCGTGGGCCGGTGGGGACGCCGAGCACCTGGGTCGCGGGGGTGCCGTCGTGGACGAACGCGACCGGGACGCTGGAGCCCAGGGCGGCCTCGGCGGTGTAGACGGCCTGCTGCAGACCGAGGTATGCGTCGCCGCTGGCGACCCCGGGCGGCCGCCGCAGCGCGTCGTCGGACAGCGAGACGGTGACGACGCCGTTCGCGGCCGTCGCGTCGAGGAACGATCCGGCTGGCCAGGCGGTGCGGTAGTCGGGGTCCTGCGGGCCGTGGTCGGAGGTCAGCAGTCGCAGGGCGCCGAGCACACGTCCGGACGGGTCGCTGGGCGCGTCGGCCTGCTGGAACTCCCGGAAGAGGCGGGTGCCGGTCGGCGTCGAGGACAGGAAGTAGACCGCCGTGGCCGCCCCGGGGGAGGCGGCCTCCGGGACGCTGCGGTGCCACTGGCCGAGGGCGACCCCGCCGCCGACGATGACGGCCGCGGCCATCCCCGTCGCGAGCAGCACCCCGGCCTGACGGCGGCGCGGCGCCGACGACGAGCGGGTACGTCGTCGTACCTCCGCGAGCCCGTCGCCCGGGGTCACGGCGTCGGCCGCGCGGGCGAGGGCATCGCGCAGACCGTCGTACGGGTGGTCGTGATCGTCAGGCATCGCCGCCCTCCTTCCGCTCGCCCTCCAGCATGCTGCGCAGCGCGGCCGATCCGCGGGACGCGTGGCTCTTCACCGCGCCTCGGGTCACGCCGAGGGTCCGGGCGATCTCGGCCTCGGACAGGTCCAGGTAGTAGCGCAGCACGATCACCTCGCGCTGTCGCCGCGGCAGCCGGCGCAGCGCGGCGAGCACCGTCTCGCGCCGGTCGGTGGCGAGCGCGGCGTCGTCCGCGGGCGGCGCGTCCGGAGGTGGCGCCTGCCGAGCGAGGAACCGCTCGACCACGCCTCGGTGACGCAGCGCCGACCGGGAGCGGTTGACCACCGCCTGCCGGAGGTACGCCGCCGCGCTGGCCGGGTCGGCGAGCCGGTGCCAGCGCTGGTGCACGGCCACGAGCGAGTCCTGCACGATCTCCTCGGCGCGGCCCTGGTCGTGGACCAGGAGGTAGGACAGCCGGACCATCGACACCCACTGCTCGGCGTACAGCCTCTCGACGGCGGCGTCGGCGGTCTCGGCCGCCTCGGAGCCGCCGCGATCCGTCGGACTCACGGCGCGCACCGATGTCCCGACGGGGGCGACTGCATGGATGACCACGGTAGTTGGACGCGCGGGCGCCGGCAGGGGTTGACGTCGGCGCGCCGTCGTCTGGGAGGCTCGAGCCGTGACCGATGACTGCATCTTCTGCAAGATCGTGGCGGGCGAGATCCCCGCCGAGATCGTCCACGAGTCCGACACGACGGTCGCTTTCCGCGACATGAGCCCGCAGGCGCCGACGCACGTGCTGGTGATCCCGCGCAGCCACTACCCGAACGCCGCGGCCCTCGCCGCGGGCGAGCCGGCGACGGCGGCGCACCTGTTCGACGCGGCGCGGGCGATCGCCGAGCAGGCGGGCCTGGACAAGGGCTACCGGCTCGTCCTCAACACCGGCGAGGACGCGCACCAGACCGTCTTCCACGTGCACATGCACCTCCTCGGCGGCCGCCCGATGGGCTGGCCGCCGGGCTGAGCACGGGATGGCTAACGTCTCCGATGACCGTCTCGAGCAGGAGGTAGCGATGCAGCAGGTGAAGGCCGTCGTGGCGCGGAGCAAGGGCGCGCCCGTGGAAGTCGTGTCGATCAACGTCCCCGACCCGGGTCCGGGGGAGGCCGTCGTACGCGTCCAGTCGTGCGGGGTGTGCCACACCGACCTGCACTACCGCGAGGGCGGCATCAACGACGACTTCCCCTTCCTGCTGGGACACGAGGCCGCCGGCGTCGTCGAGTCGGTCGGCGCCGACGTCACCTCGGTCGCGCCCGGTGACTTCGTGGTGCTCAACTGGCGCGCGGTCTGCGGCGAGTGTCGCGCGTGCAGGCGCGGCGACCTGCACTACTGCTTCAACACCCACAACGCGACGCAGCGGATGACCCTCGAGGACGGCACCGAGCTCACGCCCGCGCTCGGCATCGGCGCCTTCGCGGAGAAGACCCTCGTCGCCGCGGGCCAGTGCACCAAGGTCGACCCGACCGCGCGTCCGGCCGCGGTCGGACTGCTGGGCTGCGGTGTGATGGCCGGGATCGGCGCCGCGATCAACACCGGCGGCGCTGGCCGGGGGAAGTCCGTCGCGGTCATCGGCTGCGGCGGTGTCGGCGTGGCGGCGATCGCGGGCGCGGCACTCTCCGGTGCGAGCCCGATCATCGCCGTCGACATCGACGCGAAGAAGCTCGCCAAGGCCGAGGCGCTCGGCGCCACCCACACGGTCGACTCCTCGAAGGGCGACCCGGTCGAGGAGATCAAGCGCATCTGCGCGGCGACGTACGACGGAGCCGAGGGTGCCGACCTCGTGATCGAGGCCGTGGGCCGGCCGGAGACGTGGAAGCAGGCCTTCTACGCCCGCGACCTGGCCGGCACGGTCGTGCTCGTCGGCGTACCGACACCGGACATGAAGGTGCCCGACCTGCCGCTGATCGACGTCTTCGGGCGCGGCGGCGCGCTGAAGTCCTCCTGGTACGGCGACTGCCTGCCCAGCCGCGACTTCCCGATGCTCGTCGACCTCTACCAGCAGGGCCGTCTCGACCTCGACGCGTTCGTGAGCGAGGAGATCGGCATCGGCGACATCGAGGCGGCCTTCGAGAAGATGCACAACGGCGACGTGCTCCGCTCGGTGGTGATCCTCTAGTGACCGCCCGCATCGACCACACCGTCACGTCCGGGACCTTCAGCCTCGACGGCGAGACCTTCGACGTCGACAACAACGTCTGGGTCGTCGGCGACGACACCGAGTGCGTCGTGATCGACGCACCGCACAGCGTCAGCGACATCCTCGGCGTCGTCGGCGACCGCAAGGTCAAGGCGATCGTCTGCACCCACGCGCACGACGACCACGTCCGGGTCGCGCCGGGGCTGCGCGAGGAGGTCGTCGCGCCGATCCTGCTGCACCCCGACGACCGGCCGCTGTGGGAGCTCACCCACACCGACCACCTCTGGGACGTCGACCTGAGCGACGGCCAGGAGATCTCGGTCGCCGGCACCATGCTGCGCGTGATCCACACGCCCGGGCACGCCCCCGGCGCCGTCTGCCTGTACGCCGCCGACCTCGGCTGCGTCTTCACCGGCGACACGCTCTTCCAGGGTGGGCCCGGGGCGACCGGCCGCTCCTACAGCGACCTGCCGACGCTCGAGGAGTCGATCCGCACGCGCCTGTTCGTGCTGCCCGACGAGACCGTGGTGCACACTGGACACGGAGCCGACACCACGATCGGCGAGGAGCGCGGTCGGATGGCGAAGGACGGCTGAGGGCCGGTGACATGGGACGCGTGACCGCTCGCCGCCCGGTCCTGCGGATCGGTCCTAGCGGCACGACCCGGAGGCCCGACGCGCTCGCCGTCGAGGAGCCGCTGGAGATCCGGGTCGACGGTGCGCCGCTGGTCGTCACGATGCGCACGCCCGGGCACGACGTCGATCTCGCCCACGGCTTCCTGTCCTCCGAGGGGGTGATCGCCGAGCCCGCCGACGTCGTGCTCGCGCGGCACTGCACCGACAGCGACCTCAACGTCCTCGAGGTCACCCTCCGCGACGGTGGCCGGCGGCCGCCGGACCGGCGCGCGTTCGCGATGACGAGCGCGTGCGGGGTGTGTGGCAAGGAGTCGATCGAGGCGGTGGCGCGCGAGCAGCGCTGGCCGCTGCCCGAGCCGGCGCCGATGCTCGACGCGGCCGCGGTCCTCACGCTGCCGGACAAGCTGCGGGTCGAGCAGCGGGTGTTCGAGCGCACCGGCGGCATCCACGCCGCCGGGATCTTCGGACCCAACGGCGAGGTACGCGTCGTGCGCGAGGACGTCGGGCGTCACAACGCCGTCGACAAGGCGGTCGGCTGGGCCGTGCGCGAGGGCCTGCTGCCGCTGCACGACTCGGTGCTCGTGGTGAGCGGGCGGGCGTCGTACGAGCTGGTGCAGAAGGCCGTGCTGGCGGGCATCCCGGTGCTCGTCGCGGTCTCCGCACCCTCGTCGCTGGCGGTGGACCTCGCCGAGGAGTCCGGGCTGACGCTGGCGGGCTTCGTGCGCGGGGAGTCGATGAACATCTACACCCATCCCGAGCGGGTGCTCCCGTAGCATGGGAGCAGTCCGGACCCGCATCGACGAAAGCACGCATTGACCGACCAGACCCACACCCCAGCCCCCGCACGCCACGTGGTGGTGATCCCCAACAGCATCGACATGGTGAGCCTGCTCGGGCCCGGGGACGAGCACCTCGGCCTCATCGAGCGCGGGTTCGGCGTCGAGGTGCACGTGCGCGGCAACCGGGTGACCCTCGTCGGCGAGCAGGCCGAGGTCGCGCTTGCCGAGCGGCTGATGGACGAGATGGTGGCGCTCATCCGCACCGGCCAGGGCCTGACCGCGGAGACGGTCGAGCGCATCGCCGGCATGCTCCGCGCATCCGAGACGACCGAGCGCCCCGCCGACGTGCTGTCGCTGAACATCCTGAGCAACCGCGGCCGCTCCATCCGCCCCAAGACGCTCAACCAGAAGCGGTACGTCGAGACCATCGACAACCACACGATCACCTTCGGCATCGGGCCCGCCGGCACGGGCAAGACCTACCTGGCCATGGCCAAGGCCGTGCAGGCGCTGCAGGCCAAGCAGGTCAACCGGATCATCCTCACCCGTCCGGCCGTCGAGGCGGGGGAGCGGCTCGGCTACCTGCCCGGCACGCTCAGCGAGAAGATCGACCCCTATCTGCGCCCCCTGTACGACGCCCTCCACGACATGCTCGACCCCGAGTCGATCCCCAAGCTGATGGCCGCCGGCACCATCGAGGTCGCCCCGCTGGCGTACATGCGGGGCCGGACGATCAACGACTCGTTCATCATCCTCGACGAGGCGCAGAACACCACGCCCGAGCAGATGAAGATGTTCCTGACCCGGCTCGGCTTCGGCTCCAAGATCGTCGTCACCGGCGACACCACCCAGGTCGACCTGCCGTCCGGCACCAACTCCGGCCTGCGCGTGGTCGAGAGCATCCTCGAGGGCGTCGAGGACCTCGCGTTCGTGCGGCTCACCGCCCACGACGTCGTCCGGCACAAGCTGGTCGGGCGGATCGTGGCGGCGTACGAGGAGCACGACGCGCGGGCCCAGGCCAAGAACGCGAGGCAGCCCAAGCAGACGCGCACCGACAACCGACGCGGCAAGAAGGACGAGCGCAAGTGACGATCGAGATCATCGACGAGTCCGGCACCGGTCTCGACGCCCGCCACTTCGAGCGCCTCGCGCGGTTCGTGATGGACGAGATGCGGGTGCACCCGCAGGCCGAGCTGTGCATCAAGGCGGTCGACGCCGACACCATCGCCCAGCTCAACGAGCAGTGGATGGAGAAGGAGGGCCCGACCGACGTGCTCGCCTTCCCGATGGACGAGCTGCGCCCGGGCAAGGTCAACGAGGAGCCCGAGGAGGGTGTGCTCGGCGACCTCATCCTCTGCCCGGTCGTGGCCGAGCGACAGGGCGCCGAGGCCGGTCACGGCACCGTCGCCGAGCTCGAGCTGCTCACCACCCACGGCATCCTGCACCTGCTCGGCTACGACCACGCCGAGCCGGAGGAGCACAAGGAGATGTTCGGGCTGCAGGACGAGCTGCTCGCCCGGTGGCGGGCCCAGCCGCCCCGATGACCTCCGGCGATCTCTGGCGGCTGGCCGCCGCCGCCGTACTCGTCGTCGTGGCGGGCCTGCTGACCGCGGCGGGCGCCGCGATCGGGTCGTTCTCGCGGGCCCGTGCGCACGAGCTGGTCGCCGACGGCCGTGCCGGCGCCAAGCGCCTGGTCGCCGTGCTCGAGGACGCCCCCCGCCACCTCAACACCGCGCTGCTGCTCGAGCTGCTCTGCGAGATCACCGCGATCGTCCTGGTCACGGTGGTGATCGTCGGCGACGGCCGCGCGACCGCCCTGCACGTCCTCATCGCGGTCGCCGCGATGCTCGTCGTCTCCTTCGTCGCGATCGGCGTCGGGCCGCGCACTGTCGGCCGCCAGCACGACGAGGCGGTCGCGCTGTGGAGCGCCGCGCCGCTGCACGTCCTGACCGCCGTGCTCGGCCCGATCCCGCGCCTGCTGATCTTGGTCGGCAACGCGCTGACGCCGGGCAGGGGCTTCCGCGAGGGCCCGTTCTCGACGGAGACCGAGCTGCGCGAGATGGTCGACATGGCCGAGGCGACCGACGTCATCGAGGCCGACGAGCGCCGGATGATCCACTCGGTCTTCGAGTTCGGCGACACGACCGTGCGCGAGGTCATGGTGCCGCGCGGCGACGTGGTCTACATCGAGGGCCACAAGAACCTCCGCCAGACGCTGTCGCTCTTCCTGCGCTCGGGCTTCTCGCGGCTGCCGGTGATCGGCGAGAACCTCGACGACGTACGCGGTCTGGTCTACCTCAAGGACGTCGTACGCCGTGACTTCGAGGCGCCGGACGTCGAGTTCACCCAGCGGGTGGACGAGGTGATGCGCCCGACCCACTGGGTGCCGGAGTCGAAGCCCGTCGACGACCTGCTCCGCGAGATGCAGGCGCGACGCCAGCACCTCGCCGTCGTCGTCGACGAGTACGGCGGGACCGCCGGCCTCATCACGATCGAGGACCTCCTCGAGGAGATCGTCGGCGAGATCACCGACGAGTACGACGAGGCCGAGCTCGAGCCGGAGCCGCTGCCCGACGGCTCGTTCCGGGTCTCCTCACGCTTCCCCGTCGACGACCTCGAGGAGCTCGTGGGCGTCGACGTCGAGGAGGAGGACGTCGACTCCGTCGGCGGGCTGCTCGCCAAGCAGCTCGGGCGGGTGCCGATCCCCGGGGCGTCGGTCGAGGCGCACGGACTGCGCTTCGTCGCCGAGCGAGTCACCGGGCGCCGCAACCGGATCGGGTCCGTGGTCATCACCCCGCTGACCCCCGCCGACGACGCCGACGACGACTGACGGCGACGACCCGACGGGCGCCGGATCCCGGCCCGGGGCCGCGGCCGTCGGCCCGCCCGCGATAATCGAGGCATGCCGGATCTCTCTGCCGAGGACAAGAAGCTCGTCACCCTCGCCCGCGCCACCCGCGCCCGCATCCAGGCCGCCGAGGGCGCCGCGGTCCGCGACACCGACGGCCGCACGTACGCCGCCGCGACGGTCGACCTCGCCGCGCTGAGGCTGTCCGCGGTCCAGGCCGTCGTCGCGATGGCGGTCGCCTCCGGCTCCACCGGCGTCGAGGCGTGCGTGGTCCTGGGGGAGGCCGGCGCGCTCACCGAGGGCGACGCCGCGGTGCTGAAGGACTTCTCCGGCGCGTCCGGGGTGCTCGTGCACACCGGTGACGCGCGTGGTGCGATCGCGGACACCGCCCAGCTCTGAGATCGCCCGTGGGGCGGCGACCGTCGGCCTCGCGTCTGTGCCGTGCCCGACTGCAGCCGGTGCCCTGGTCCGCGATCCGCCGGCCCTCGGAACAACCCTGGGACGCGCGGGCGCCGCGTCCGGTTGTCATCGTGACGGCTCGACATGCGCGGTGCTGACAAATGTCAGGGGCGGGTCGTGACGGCTGGACCGGACGTCCGGCCCCGATCGCGGGCAGGCTGTGTGCCATGAGCCAGAACGTCTCCTCCGTCCCCGCGATCCGGCTGGACGGTGTCACCAAGGACTTCGGGTCGGTGCACGCCGTCAAGGGCATCGACCTGCGGATCCACCCCGGCGAGGTGGTGGCCTTCCTCGGTCCCAACGGCGCCGGCAAGACCACGACCATCGACATGATCCTCGGGCTGTCGCACCCGACCGCCGGCAGCGCCGAGGTCCTCGGCCTCAAGCCGCGCCAGGCGGTCGCGCGAGGCCTGGTCTCCGCGGTCATGCAGACCGGAGGCCTGCTCAAGGACCTCACGGTCCGCGAGACCGTCGCCTACACCGCGAGCCTGTTCGCCGACACGCGTCCGGTGGACGACGTCCTCGAGAGCGCGGGCATCACCCACATCGCCGACCGCAGGGTCGGCAAGTGCTCCGGCGGCGAGCAGCAGCGGCTGCGCTTCGCGATGGCCCTGCTCCCCGACCCCGCGCTGCTGCTGCTCGACGAGCCGACGACGGGCATGGACGTCGAGGGCCGTCGGACCTTCTGGTCCACGATCCGCAAGGACTCCGAGAAGGGCCGGACCGTCCTCTTCGCGACGCACTACCTCGAGGAGGCCGACCAGTACGCCGACCGCATCGTGCTGATCGCGAACGGCACGATCGTCGCCGACGGCAGCGGCAGCGAGATCAAGGCGCTCGCGTCCGGGCGCACCGTCCGCGCCACCGTCGAGGACGACCCGAGGCGGATCGCGGACGAGCTTCGGACCCTGCCCGGCGTCGACGAGGTCGAGCTCCGCGGCGACAGCGTCCGGGTCCACGCCAAGGACAGCGACGCGGTCGCCCGCTACCTGCTGAACCAGACCACCGCCCGCGATCTCGAGATCGAGGCGAAGGGCATCGAGGAGGCGTTCCTGAGCCTGACCGGCGACAGCGAGCACCCGCACGAGCACGAGGAGATGTCCCGATGAGCGCGACCACCACGACGACGTACGACCCGAACACCCGGCGGGTGCCGCCGCTCGGCGGCTTCAACCTGACCCTGCTCGGCATCGAGCTGCGGCGGATGCTGCGCAACCGGCGCACCGTCGTGTTCACGCTGATCATGCCGATCGCACTGGCGCTGATCTTCACCAACCAGAAGGGCGCCGAGGACTCGGCCGGCTCCGGCAACGTCGCCGCCTACATCCTCATCTCGATCGCCCTGTACGCCGCCGCGCTCACCGCCTGCGCCAACGGTGCGATGGTCGCCCTCGAGCGCGCCACCGGCTGGTCGCGCCAGCTGCGGCTGACCCCGTTGAGCCCGGTCGCCTACATCCTGGTGAAGGCCACGATGGCGCTGATCATGGGCGGCGTGGCGATCGCGGTCGTCAACGTCGTCGGCGCGATCGAGGGCAAGGCCGTCATGCCGACGCACGTGTGGATCCTCAGTGCGCTGCTGGGGCTGGTGTGCACGGTGACCTTCGCGGCGCTCGGCGTGTTCGTCGGCTACATCGTCCCGGGCGAGAACGCCATGCAGATCCTCGGCCCCGGCCTCGCCGCGCTGTCGTTCCTGGGTGGCGTGTTCATCCCGCTCTCGACGTACAACGACGTCGTGCGGAACATCGCCTACTGGACCCCGATGTACGGCGTCGCGCAGATCAGCCGCGCACCGCTGACCCACGACCTGCCGTGGTTCGCGATCGTCAACGCGGTCGCATGGTTCGCGATCTTCGTGGCCGGCGCGGCCTGGCGGATGAGCAAGGACACCGCCCGGGTGTGACTACCGTGAGCGACATGGAGAAGCGCGCCGGCGGCCAGGGCCAGCCACGGTGGGCGGGGCCGTGGCTGGCGGGCATCTGGCTGTTCTTCCTGCTCAACCCGCTGGGCGAGGGCTGGGACCACCGCCACGAGCTGCGCGGGGTCGTCGGCATGGTCGCGACCGTCGGCTTCGCGTTCGCCTACATGTGGATGTGGGTGCGGGCCCGCGAGCAGTTCCGCGCGCAGGAGGGCCGCCTGGTGATGGCCCGCGGCTTCCCGCTGTCCGTGGCCGCGCCGTCGCTGGTGGCCCAGGTCCTGCTCGGCGCGGTGATGATGGTGTGCCTGGGCGCGTCCGGCTCGGCCTCGATCACCTACTTCGCGGTCTCCTGCGTGATGACGATGTCGTTCCGGGTCGCCTCCCCGATCGTCGTCGTGCTGATCGCCGCGACGGCCGCGTCCGGCGCCCTGCCCGGCTGGGGCAACCAGATCGGCAACGCGTTCGGCATCCTGGCGGCGTCGCTCGCCGTCTTCGGGATGCGCACGGTCATGGCCCGCAACATCGACCTGTTCCGCGCCCACCAGGAGAACGCGCAGCTCGCGGTCGAGGGCGAGCGCAACCGGTTCGCCCGCGACCTGCACGACATCCTGGGCCACTCGCTCACCGTGATCACGGTCAAGGCCGAGCTCGCCGATCGCCTCTTCGACGTCGATCCCGAGCGCGCGCGGGCCGAGGTGCGCGACCTCGAGCGGCTCTCGCGCGACGCGCTGGCCGACGTGCGACGAGCGGTGGAGGGCTACCGCGACCTGACCCTGCCGGGTGAGATCGCGCGCGCCCGCACGGCCCTGGAGGCCGCGGAGATCCGCGCGGACCTGCCCAACTCGACCGACGAGGTGCCGACCGAGCTGCGCGAGCTGTTCGCGTGGACGGTCCGGGAGGGAGTCACCAACGTGATCCGCCACAGCGGCGCTCGCACCTGCACGGTCCGCCTCACCCCGACGGGTGCCGAGGTGCTCGACGACGGCTGTGGTGCGGTCGTCGCGCCGGCCGGTGGCAACGGCCTGCTGGGCCTGCGCGAGCGGGCCGCGGCGGTCGGGGCCACCGTGACGGCCGGTCCGCTGGACCCGGGCTTCACGCTCAAGGTGGCCGTGGCATGAGCACCCCACGAAGTTCTTCGCTTCCCCCGGCTCCGCTCCTCCATCGAACAACTTCGCAGGGACCCCGCATGAGTGCACCGATCAGGCTCCTGCTCGCCGACGACCAGGCTCTGGTCCGGGGCGCGCTGTCGGCGCTGCTCCAGCTCGAGTCGGACCTCGAGGTCGTCGCGGAGGTCGGCTCCGGCGACGACGCCGTCGCGAAGGCCGGCGAGCTGCAGCCCGACGTGGCCCTGCTCGACGTCGAGATGCCCGGGCTGGACGGCATCTCCGCGACCGCCGAGGTCCTGCGTGCCTCACCGGCGACGCGGGTCCTGATCGTGACGACCTTCGGCCGGCCCGGCTACCTCCAGCGCGCGCTCCAGGCCGGCGCGTCCGGCTTCGTAGTCAAGGACACCCCGGCCGCCCAGCTCGCCGACGCCGTACGCCGGGTGCACCAGGGCCTGCGGGTCGTGGACCCCGCGCTGGCCACCGACTCGCTGGTCAGCGGGCGCTCGCCGCTGACCGCCCGTGAGACCGACGTCCTGCGTGCCGCGCGAGGCGGCACCTCCGTCGCGGCCATCGCCAAGGGGCTCTTCCTGTCCGACGGAACGGTCCGCAACCACCTCTCGTCGGCCATCGGCAAGACCGGTGCGGGCAACCGCACGGAGGCCGTCCTGATCGCCGAGCGCAACGGCTGGCTGTGACCAAAGGGGTCGACGACGTCCTGGTTGTGTTCGTCAACCGACCCGACATCTGAGGGACACTCGGCGGGAGTAACGTTCTGGCCATGCCGCAAGCGAGGGAAGTGGGCTGGAACAGCCACCGGGACGCGGTCGCGAGGCTCGCAGCGTCGTACGACGCCATTCCGCCGGGACAGCCGGTGAGGCTGGCCAAGCGCACCACGAACCTGTTCCGCCAGCGCACGGCGACGACGGCTCCCGGCCTCGACGTCGCGGGCCTCGACGGCGTCATCGAGGTGCTGCCCGACAGCGCCGACGGACCGGTCGCCGAGGTCCAGGGCATGTGCACCTACGAGGCGCTCGTCGACGCGACGCTTCCCTACGGCCTCATGCCGTACGTCGTCCCGCAGCTGCGCACCATCACGCTCGGCGGCGCGGTGACCGGTCTCGGCATCGAGTCGACCAGCTTCCGCAACGGGCTGCCGCACGAGTCGGTGTTGGAGATGGACGTCTTCACCGGCTCCGGCGAGGTCGTCACCACGCGCCCCGGCGACGCGCTCTTCGACGCCTTCCCCAACTCCTACGGCAGCCTCGGCTACGCGACCCGCCTCCGGATCAGGCTCGAGCGCGTGCCGGCGTACGTCGCGCTGCGGCACGTCCGCTTCGACGACGCCTCGCTCCTGGCCAAGACCATCGGCGAGATCACCGCGACCGGCGAGTACGACGGCCAGTCCGTCCACGGCCTCGACGGCGTCGCGTTCGCGCCGGGCGAGCTCTACCTGACCCTCGCTCGCTGGACGGACGAGGGTGGCGAGACGTCCGACTACGCCGGCGAGCGGATCTACTTCCGCTCGATCCAGGAGCGCTCGACCGACCTGCTCACGACCTACGACTACATCTGGCGCTGGGACACCGACTGGTTCTGGTGCTCGGGTGCGTTCGGCGCGCAGGACCCGCGCATCCGCCGGTTCTGGCCGCGCCGCTGGCGCCGCTCCGACGTCTACATGCGGATGCTCCAGCTCGACCGCCGCTTCGGCATCGCCGACCGGCTCGACCGTCGTGCCGGCCGGCCGCTGCGCGAGCGGGTCGTGCAGGACATCGAGGTCCCGGTCGAGCGCCTGCCGGAGTTCCTCGACTGGTTCGACGAGGAGATCGGCATGCGGCCGGTCTGGCTGTGCCCGCTGGTCTCGACCGGCTCGGCCGACGGGGCCCAGTGGTCGCTCTACCCGCTGAAGCCGGGCGACGTCTACGTCAACGTCGGCTTCTGGGGCACGGTCCACGTCGGCCCCGACGCGGTCGACGCGCCCAGGAACCGCGCGATCGAGACCAAGGTGCACGAGCTCGGCGGCCACAAGTCGCTCTACTCCGAAGCCTTCTACGACGAGGCGACCTTCGCGTCGCTCTACAACACCGGCCGGCTGGACGAGGTGCGCGAGCGCCACGATCCCGACGGCCGGCTGACCAACCTCTACGACAAGGCGGTGAAGAGCCGATGACCAAGATCGCCCCCGCGATCGCGTCCCTGTTCCCCAGCGAGCTGCCTCTGCAGCTCAGGGCCTACGACGGCAGCGCGGCCGGCCCCGCCGACTCGCCGTACGTCATGGAGCTGACCAGCCCGCGCGGTCTGTCGTACATCCTCACCGCGCCCGGCGACCTCGGCCTCGGCCGGGCCTACGTCGCCGGCGACCTGGTGCTGCACGGCGCCCACCCGGGCAACCCCTACGAGCCGTTCAGCCTGCTCAAGGACCACACCGACTTCGGCATCCCCTCGCCGCAGAAGATCGCCGCGCTGGTCGGCGCGCTCGGCATCCGCAACCTGGTCCCGCCGCCCCCGCCGCCGCAGGAGCACCTGCCCGGGTGGCGCCACCGCGTCGAGGCGCTGCGCGGAAACGTCGCGAGCCTGGCCACGTGGGGCCGCCACTCCCAGCAGCGCGACGCGGACGCGATCCACCACCACTACGACGTGTCGAACACCTTCTACGAGCACGTCCTCGGCCCGTCGATGACCTACACCTGCGCGGTGTTCCCGACCGAGGACGCCACCCTCGAGGAGGCTCAGGAGAACAAGTACGACCTGATCTGCCGCAAGCTCGACCTGAAGCCCGGTCAGCGGCTGCTCGACCTCGGCTGCGGCTGGGGCGGCATGGTCCGCCACGCCGCGAAGCACTACGGCGTCAAGGCGCTCGGCGTCACGCTGAGCCGCGAGCAGGCCAACTGGGCGGCGGAGGAGATCAAGTGCCAGGGCCTCGACGACGTCGCGGAGGTGCGGTATTCCGACTACCGCGACGTGCCCGAGGGCGACTTCGACGCGGTCAGCTCGATCGGTCTCACCGAGCACATCGGCGTGGACAACTACCCGGCGTACTTCTCCTTCATCGAGGGCAAGCTCAAGCCGGAGGGCCGCCTCCTCAACCACTGCATCACCCGCCACGACAGCCGGGGCAGCAACAAGGCGGGCGCGTTCATCGACCGCTACGTCTTCCCCGACGGCGAGCTCACCGGCTCGGGCACCATCGTGCGCGCGGTGGAGAACACCGGCCTCGAGGTCCAGCACCACGAGAACATCCGGCACCACTACGCCAGGACCCTCCAGGGCTGGAGCGAGAACCTCGAGGCCAACTGGGACGCCTGCGTCGCCGAGACCAGTGAGGGCACTGCCCGCGTCTGGGGCCTGTACATGGTCGGCTCGCGGATCGCGTTCGAGCGCAACGAGATCCAGCTCCACCACGTCCTCGCCACCAAGACGGTCGACGGCGTCAGCGGCTACCCGCTGCGCCCCGACTTCGGCGTCTGACCCGCACTGCCCGGCTGCCGGTAGCCTTGGCGCGACATGAGCAGACGGGCCGAGGAGTACGCCGCGCAGGTGCTGCGCCGCGAGGAGCTGAGCGACCACTTCGTCCGGCTGACGCTCGGCGGCGAGGGTCTGGCCGGCTTCGTGTCGACCGGCATCCCCGACGAATGGGTCGGGCTGGTCGTGCCGGGACAGTTCCAGAGCCGCTACTACACGGTGCGCTCGTGGTCTGACGGCGAGCTGGTCGTCGACGTGGTCGTCCACGAGGTCGGCCTGGTGACCGAGTGGGCGCTCGGCCGCGCGGGCGACCCGGTAGGCCAGACGCTGACGATCACCGAGCCGAAGAGCTCGTTCGCGCTGCCCGACGACGCCGGCTGGCTGCAGCTCGTCGGCGACCTCACCGCCATGCCGGCGATGGCCCGCATCGCCGGGACGTACGCCGACCGGCTCCCCGTCCGCGTCCACGCCGAGGTGCCCGACGACCCGTCGTCGTACGACGGCTACCTGCCCGGCTCCGCCGACGTCACCTGGGCGCGGGGGAGTGGCGACGGCCTCGCGGCCGCGGTCGAGGCGCTCGAGCTTCCCGAGGGCGCGGGCTACTTCTGGATGGCCGGTGAGTCCGCGCAGATGCGGGCGATCCGCAAGCACCTGATGCGCGAGGTGCGGATGCCGAGCACCCATTACGACGTGATGGGCTACTGGCGCAAGGTGTCGGAGCGTCAGCTCCGCGCCGTCGATCCGGGCCCGATCTGGCGCGCCGGCAAGGCGCAGGGCAAGTCCGACGAGGAGATCTGGGCCGCCTACGACGCGGCGCGGGCAGGAGAGCAGCAGTGACCGACTTCCCGCACGAGGCGGACGACTTCGACGAGGACTTCGACGAGGACCTCGACGAGGACCTCGACGAGGACCTCGACGGGCTGCCGGCTCCGGCGCCCGCCTTCGGGTCCGCCGAGGTGCCCGAGGGCTACCGGTCGGGCTTCGCCTGCTTCGTGGGCCGGCCCAATGTCGGCAAGTCCACGCTGACCAACGCGCTGGTCGGTCAGAAGATCGTGATCACCTCCGACAAGCCGCAGACCACCCGCACGGTCGTGCGCGGCATCGTCCACCGCGCGGACGGCCAGCTGATCCTGGTCGACACCCCCGGCCTCCACCGGCCCCGAAACCTCCTCGGCGAGCGCCTCAACGACCTGGTCAAGACGACCTGGGCCGAGGTGGACGTCGTGGCCGTCTGCTTCCCGGCCGACCAGAAGATCGGCCCTGGCGACCGGTTCCTGGTCGAGGAGCTGGCCAAGGTGCGTCGTACGACGAAGATCGCGGTGGCCACCAAGACCGACCTCGTCGACGGCGAGCGCCTTGGACAGCACCTCCTCAACATCGCCGAGCTCGGCCGCAGCACCGGCACCGACTGGGCAGAGATCGTCCCGGTGTCCTCGGTGTCGGGCCACCAGATCGAGCTGCTCGGCGAGCTGCTGGTCGGCCTGATGCCCGAGGGGCCGCCGCTCTACCCCGACGGCGACCTCACCGACGCACCCGAGGAGATCCTGGCTGCGGAGCTGATCCGCGAGGCGGCCCTCGACGGCGTGCGCGACGAGCTCCCGCACTCCATCGCGGTCGTCGTGGAGGAGATGGGGCTGCGCGAGGACCGTCCCGAGGACAGGCCGCTGCTCGACATCCACGCCAACCTGTACGTCGAGCGCGACTCCCAGAAGGGCATCGTGATCGGCAAGAAGGGCGCCCGGCTCCGCGAGGTCGGCACGAACGCCCGCAAGCAGATCGAGGCGCTCCTCGGCACCCCGGTCTACCTCGATCTGCACGTCAAGATCGCCAAGGACTGGCAGAAGGACCCCCGCCAGCTGCGGCGCCTCGGATTCTGATGCTTCCGAACCGGGGTCAGCTGCCCTTGGTCCAGCAGATGCCGTACTGCTGGTCCATGTCCCAGTCCTTCTTGGTGGGGTACTCGTAGCCCCACTGGTAGCTCAGGGGGTCGGCGGCGGCGTGGGCCGCGGCGTTCTGGCACGTGGTCTGGCCGGCCGACTTCGCGGCCTTCACGCCGGGGTAGGCGCCCTTCTTCAGCGGGACGACCGCGATCGCGCGCCAGGAGTGGTGGGCCGCGCAGGGCACCCGGTGGAAGTCCTTGGCGTCGGGGGCGTCGGTGCCGCACATCGACAGGCCGTCGCGCGACTTGGAAGACTTCATCGCGCCCTTGAGGCTCTGGGTGCGCGAGGTGAGGTTGCCCCCCGCGGTCACGACCGCGTCGCAGCGGAACCAGTTGGCGCCCTTGTCCGACTGGCCGACGCTCGGGGTGAACCACACCGGGTGCACCATGCTCAGCCGCGCATCGTCGGCGCTGCCGCCCAGGAACGAGTCGAGGCGGTCGCGGCAGGTGGATGCGACCTGTGCGCCGACCCGGTCGGAGTCGACGGCGACGAGATGGCCGTCGACCTGGGTGTCGAGCTGCCCGACGAAGTAGGTCTCGGATGTGTGCGTCCTGCTGCACGGGGTGGCCGCCGCGCTGCTCGTCGGCGCGACCTCCTGCTTCATCGTCAGCCGGTAGCAGGCGGCGTTCTTCGGCGCCGGCGGCGGAGCCGGCGCCCGCACGGGCGCGGCCGTCTTGCTGGCCGATGCGCTCGGCGAGGGGGCCGTACCGGAGCCGCAGCCGGCCGCGGCCATGAGCACCAGCAGTACGGCGGCCGGCGCGCCCAGTCGCAGGAGGGTCTTCGTCATCGGGTTGCTCACCGGCCTACTCGCTCGTCTCGGCCCAGCACACGGAGCGGCGGTTGCCCATCTCCCACTCGGCCTTCTTGAAGTAGGTGTAGCCGTACTGGAAGGTGGCGGGGTAGTTGAGCCACGCCTTGACCGAGCTGGCGCAGAAGGCGTCGCTGCGCGAGGCGGCCACCCGGTCGCCCGGGTAGGCGTCGCCGGACTCGCCGAGCTTGATCGTGGTGACGGCCCGCCAGTTGTGCTTCTGCGAGCAGGCGATCTTGGTGGCCCCCGCCAGGGTCGGCCCCACCGCGCAGGCCAGCCAGCGGTCGGCCGGACGGCCGAGGAGCATCCCCTTGGCCGACTGCGGAAGCGGGACGTAGGAGGTGCTGGTGGAGTTGCCGCCGACCACGTCGCAGCGGTACCAGCGCGCTCCCTTGTCCCACGCCTTGCGCGACGGACGGAACCAGGCCCAGCTGATGGTGGTGCGGAGGACGAGGCTGTCGTCGGCGCCGACGTAGTGCTCGAACTTCGTCGAGCAGGTCTCGTAGGCCCACCTGCTCACCGAGGATGCCCCGTAGCTGGAGTGCGCGAACTGACCGGGCATGTCACCGACGGCGAACGTCTGCGCGGTGTGCCGATCCGAGCAGGGCACCGTCCGCGTCGCGTTGGCCGGCTGCCGCACGTCGCCCGGCGAGAGCACGCGGCACGCACCGGCCTGCGGGGGAGTCGTGGCGTCGACCTGCGACGGGTCGGTGTTCGAGCCCTCCTGCTGGCTGCTGCACGCGCTGAGCCCGAGCGAGCCGAGCAGCACCAGGAGGCACGAGATGCCGGCGCGCAACCTCACCCTCGTCCCCTTCGGTCATGTCGTCAGCAACGCTGCGATGGTACCGCCCAGGTCATAGGCCGCCTCCCGAGCGGGGTCGTCGACCTCGCCCATCACCTCGAGGACGTCGTACCCCTGCTTCCAGCCGAGGGCGCCCACGATCGAGCGCACCGAGCGGACCGCGCCGGTCAGGTCGTAGCGCCCGTGGACCCACAGCCCGAACGGCCGCCCGGCGGTCTCCCCACCGGACTCGCCGGCGCCGCCGGAGTCGTCGAGCGCACCGCCCACGGCCAGGAAGGTCGAGTCGAAGAAGTGCTTGAGGGCACCGCTCATGTAGCCGAAGTTGGCGGTCGTGCCGAGCACGTAGCCGTCGGCGCCCAGGACGTCCTCGGCTGTCGCCTCCAGCGCTGGTCGGCAGACCACCTCCACTCCCTCGATCGCGTCGTCGGAGGCGCCGGCCAGCACCTGCTCCAGCAGGGCCTGCATCGACCGGGTCGGGGAGTGGTGGACGACCAGTAGGCGAGGCATGCGCTCCAGCCTAGGCAGGCGGGGCGCCCTGCTACAGTGGCGACATCATGATGCGCAGCCTGCTTCTTAGCGGCCGCAGCGAGGTCTGACAAGCCGGACCCCCTCGCTGCGGAGTGAGTCGCGCGCCCGGCATTCCGTCTTGAACAAAGCCGAGGAAGTCATGACCAGCATTCCTGCACAGCAGCCCAGCGGTATGCCCTTCGAGCGCTACCGCGCCTTCCAGCCCGTCACGGTGCCCGACCGCACCTGGCCGGACCGCAAGATCACCGAGGCCCCGCGCTGGCTCTCCACCGACCTGCGCGACGGCAACCAGGCCCTCATCGACCCGATGAGCCCGGCCCGCAAGATGAAGATGTTCGACCTGCTGGTCCGCATGGGCTACAAGGAGATCGAGGTCGGCTTCCCGTCCGCGAGCCAGACCGACTTCGACTTCGTGCGCCAGCTGATCGAGGACGACCACGTCCCGGACGACGTACGCATCTCGGTGCTGACGCAGGCACGTGAGGACCTCATCGCCCGCACGGTCGAGTCGCTGGTCGGCGCCGACAAGGCGACGGTCCACCTCTACAACGCGACCGCCCCGCTGTTCCAGCGCGTGGTGTTCCACGTCAGCGAGGCCGAGTGCATCGCGATCGCCACCCGTGGCACCGAGCAGGTCGTGAAGTACGCCGAGCAGCTGCTGGCCGGCACCGACTTCGGCTACCAGTACAGCCCGGAGATCTTCACCCAGACGCCGACCGACTTCGCCGTCGAGGTCTGCGAGCGCGTGTCCGACGTGTGGCAGCCCGAGCCGGGGCGCGAGATCATCCTGAACCTGCCGGCGACCGTCGAGATGTCCACGCCGAACACCTACGCCGACCAGATCGAGTACTTCTCTCGCGCGCTGACCCGCCGCGACGTCTCGGCGATCAGCCTGCACCCGCACAACGACCGCGGCACCGCCGTCGCCGCGACCGAGCTGGCCCTGATGGCCGGCGCAGACCGCGTCGAGGGCTGCCTGTTCGGCCACGGCGAGCGCACCGGCAACGTCGACCTGGTCACGCTGGCCATGAACCTGTTCAGCCAGGGCATCGACCCCCAGGTCGACCTGTCCGACATCGACGAGATCCGTCGTACCGTCGAGTACTGCACCCAGCTGCCGGTCCATCCACGCCACCCCTACGCGGGCGACCTGGTCTACACCGCCTTCTCCGGCTCCCACCAGGACGCCATCAAGAAGGGTCTGGAGGACCTGGAGCGGATCGCCGCCGAGCAGGGCGTCGACGTGCGCGAGATCCCCTGGGAGGCGCCGTACCTGCCGATCGACCCGAAGGACGTCGGCCGCACCTACGAGGCGGTCATCCGGGTCAACAGCCAGTCGGGCAAGGGCGGGGTCGCCTACGTCTTGAAGGCCGAGCACAGCCTCGAGCTCCCGCGGCGCGCCCAGATCGAGTTCAGCCGGGTGATCCAGCAGCACACCGACGCCGAGGGCGGCGAGGTCACCCCGGACCAGATCTGGACGATCTTCAAGCGCGAGTACCTCGAGCGCGAGGCGCCGTACTCCCTGGTCAGCTTCTCCTCGACCACCAGCGAGGACGGCGAGGACCAGCAGGAGGTGCGGCTCGTCGTACGCGGCGAGGAGCAGGCGTTCACCGGCCTCGGCAACGGACCGGTCGCGGCATTCGTCGACGGCATGCGCCAGACCGGCGCCGACATCCGTGTCCTCGACTACGCCGAGCACGCCCTCTCCTCCGGCGGCGACGCGGTCGCCGCGGCGTACGTCGAGTGCGAGATCGCCGGCGAGATCGTGTGGGGCATCGGCATCCACCACAACATCGTCACGGCCTCGCTGCGGGCCGTCGTCTGCGCCACCAACCGGGCGCAGGCCGTCACCATCCCGGCGTAGCGGCGGCGTGCGGCCGTCCCGTCAGCACCCCTTGGCGTACACGTAGCACCGCAGCCTCGGCTCGGCCTTGAGCATCGGGGCGCCCGACAGGGTCATCATCGGCACCGGAGTCACGGCCAGGTTCGGCAGCGCCTCGAGCGGCTGGAGGTAGGTGTTGAGCGACAGCGGGTCGACGTAGGGCATGTAGAGGTGCCCGCACACGGACCGGCTGATCCGAGCGGGGTCGGCCGGTCCCTTGTGCGTCAGCGCGTCCATCACCAGTGCGTACGTCGTGGGGTCGATGGTCCCCGTGAGCAGGTGCTCGTCCAGGTCGGCGGGGCAGATGTCCTGCACGGCGACGTTGGTGATCCGGCCCTGGCCGGTGTGCAGCGAGGAGGACGAGTCGGTCCTGGAGTTGGGCGTGACGACCTCGTCCATGTGGCTGTAGATGACCGTGTAGGAGATGCCCTTGAACGTCTCCGCGCGGCTGTTGAGCGCCTGGATGAACCCGGCGTTCGCCTGCTGCTGCCAGACCGCGGGCGTGCAGGTGGTCACGCCGGCGAGGCCACAGGTCGGCAGCGACTTCGTGCCGTCGTTCGAGGGCGCCATCCCGATCACGTCGTCGACCATCGAGCGGGTGTCGGGCCAGAACCGCAGCGCCCAGCGCATGCTCATCCCGCCCTGGCTGTGGCCGACGACGCCGATGCGGCGGCCGGCCCGCCGATGCATGACCCGGATCGCGTGGACGAGGTACTCGCCGGCGGTCTGGATGTCGCCGTAGGTGTGGAACGGCATCGTCACCGCGCACCAGTAGCGGTGCTGGGCGTCGAAGGCCGGCTCGTAGGTCCAGGAGTAGTTCTGCTGCGGAGTCACGCTGGTCGCGGGGTTGAGCAGCACCGGCTCGGGCCCCCTGCGCGGGTCTCCGTGGCACTGCAGCGAGGCAGCCAGCCTCGCCGCCGGGACGGTCAGCCGCGGACCGGGCCGGTTCAGCGGTGCGTACGCCGACCCGCCGCCTGCCGCGTCGGACGGAGCCGCGGTGGCCCCGACCGCGAGCGCACAGGCGAGTGTGCACACGAGCGCGAGCGCGCGTCGGGCGGTCATCGCGCGCACCCCGCGGCGTACACGTAGCAGCGGAGGGCGGGTTCGTGCCTGGTCATGGGTGCCTCCCACGGGTCGACGACGGGCAGATCGGCGGCGGCGAGGCCGGGGAGCATCTGGAGCACGGTGAGGTACATCGAGACGTTGGTCGGATCGACGTAGGGCATGTAGAGGCGGCCGCACACCTTCGACCGGTCGATCCGCGACGGGACGGCCGGCCCGCGGTGGTCGAGGGCGTCCATCACGAGCGCGTAGGCCACGGGGTCGATCGTGCCGATCGTGACGTGCTCGTCGAGGACGGCGGGGCAGATCGACTGGACCGCGACGTTGGTGATCCGTCCGGCGCCCGTGCTGAGCGCGGAGGTGGGGTGTGGGCCGTTGGTCGGTGTCACGACCTCGTCGAGGTGGGTGTAGATCTCGGTGTAGGAGATGTCCTTGAACGTCTCGGCCCGGCTGTTGAGCGCCTTCACGAAGGCCGACCCGGCACGCTGCTGCCACATCGCGGGGGCGCAGGTCGTCAGGCCCGCGAGGCAGGCCTGGCCGAAGGCGGTGCTGCCGTGGTTGGTGCCGGCCATGCCGATGACGTCGTCGACCATGGCGCGGGTGTCGGGCCAGAACCGCAGCGCCCAGCGCATGCTCATCCCGCCCTGGCTGTGGCCGAGGATGCCGATGCGGCGGCCGGTCCGTTGGTGCATGACCCGGATGCCGTGGACGAGGTACTCGCCGACGGTCTGGATGTCGCCGGTCGTGTGGTACGGCATGGTCACCGCGCACCAGTAGCGGTGCTGGGCGTCGAAGGCGAGCTCGTAGTTCCAGGAGTAGTTCTGCTGCGGCGTCGCGGTCGTGGCGGGGTCGAGCAGCACCGGCTCGGGTCCCCTTCTCGGGTCGCCGTGGCACTGCATCGACGCCCGCAGCCTGGCTGCGGGCACGCTGAGCCGCGGACCCGGCCGGTTCAGCGGTGCGTACGACGGCCCGCCCGCTGCCCGCGAGGGAGCGGCGGTCACGCCGACGGACATCGCCGCCGCGATCGCGAGGGCGAGCAGGACCGAGAGTCTGCGAAGGAGCACGCTGTATTCAACTACCGGCCGTGACCCTGGTCACGCGTGGGGCTGCCGCACGGCGACCCGCAGCTGGTCCGCGGAGTTGGCGATGACGTCGGAGATCAGCTCGGTGGTGCGCGGGTCGTCGAGCGCTCCGTTGACCAGCCGCAGGACGGTGTCGCTGATCATCGTGACGAGGTCGTCGTGGAACGGCAGGTACTTCAACCGGCCCGTCGCGCGGTCCTGGCGCACCAGGTCGACGACCATCGCCTCGATCTGGTCACGGTTCTCGTCGAGCGCGTAGCGGACGTTCTCGGCGTACGTGCCGGTGCGGATGACCGCGACCACCTCGTCGAGCACGGCGATGGTGATCGGCCGCTTGATCGCGTTGACGATCGGCTCGGAGAAGTGGCGCACGACGTCCGCGGTGATCCGGTCACCGAGGACGTTGTCGGTGCGGTCGACCGTGCGCACGACGCGGGCCACCAGCACGACGAGGAGCACGGCCTGCCACTGGCCGACCGTCGGCACGATGAACGGGAACAGCGCCACGACCTCCCACCACTGCTTGCGCAGCAGCCGCCGCCCGGCCCGGAACCGCAGCCACCCCCACCCGATCGAGATCGCCAGCAGCACGCAGACGACGAGGTCGGCGACCTCGATGCCGTGCCGGACGTGGTGGGTCTGCGGCGGGAAGAACAGCAGCCAGCCGTTGGTGATGACAGCCAGCCAGGTCAGGACGACGCGCGTCCACTCCTTCACCGATCCCCGCGCTGCCCCCGGTGCGCCGTGCCGCTCAGTGTCGGTCATGCCCGGCAGAATATAGAGGTGCCCCGCTACGAACGTCACCACGTGCTGAGCGCACTCAGCGCACGCACATCGCTGCGTTGGCGACGCTCGGCAGGCGACCGGGTATGCCTGTGCGCCGCCGCCTCGCCTGAGCACACGGCTACGTCCGAAGCGAGGCGCTAGTGCCTCTCTACCGCGACGAGGCGATCGTGCTCCGCACCCACAAGCTAGGGGAGGCCGACCGCATCATCACCCTCCTCACGCGCCAGCACGGTCGCGTGCGCGCGGTGGCGCGCGGCATCCGTCGTACGACATCGCGGTGGGGGTCGCGGCTCGAGCCGTTCACCCACGTCGACCTCCAGCTGGCCGATGGGCGCAACCTCGACACGATCACCCAGGCCGAGACCAAGAGCGCCTTCACCGCCGACATCGGCTTCGACTACGACCGCTACACCGCCGGCACGGTCATGCTCGAGACCGCCGAGCGGCTGGTGGCCGAGGAGCGGGAGCCGGCGGTCCAGCAGTTCGGGCTGCTGCTCGGCGCGCTGCGGGCGATGGCCTCGGGGGAGCGCGCGCCCGGGCACGTCCTCGACTCCTACCTCCTGCGGGCGCTGGCGATCGCCGGCTACGCGCCGTCGTTCGTCGAGTGCGCCCACTGTGGCCGGCCGCCGGTCCTCGGCACGGGCGAGCTGGTCACCCACCGCTGGTTCAACCCGTCGATGGGCGGAGTCCTCTGCTCGACCTGCCGCATCCCGGGCTCGGCGACCCCGGCGTCGGAGACCGTGCTGCTCATGGGCGCGCTCCTCGCCGGCGACTGGCCGGTCGTCGAGTCCGCCGAGCCGCGCCACGTCCGCGAGGCCAACGGCCTGGTCGCCGCCTTCACCCAGTGGCAGCTCGAGCGCGGGCTCCGCTCGCTGGCCTACGTCGAGCGGTAGCTACTCCAGCGAGCTCGGCACGTCGATGCATCCGTACGACGAGCCGACGCGGGCCAGCCCGGCCCCGTCGCCGCTCCCGTAGCCGTTGGGCGCGCTCGCGGTGAGCACCGGCGCCATCAGCTGGCTGTAGTCGCCGACGTGCTGCAGGCCGACGGCGTGCCCGAGCTCGTGGAGCAGCAGGTTGCCGGTGGTCGTGCCGTAGCCGAAGCCGGGCCGGAGCAGCTGGTACATGTCGGACGCGTCGAGCACCGCCCATCCGCGGGTGATCGCGGCCTCCCAGCGGGTGCTGCCGTCGGAGTAGCGCTGCGGCCACGTGTAGTAGCTGTTGCCTCCCTCGCCCAGCCGCCCGCCGGTCAGGTCGAAGTCGGTCTGCCACGGCGTCGTGTAGGCGATCAGGAGGTCCGCCGGCTGGCTCGCTGAGGCACCGACCTGCGGCACCGCCGCGGTCGTGCCCTGGTAGGAGAACCGCAGCCCGGTCCACTCGCTCAGGTTCTGCACCGCGGTCTGCACCTCCCAGAGCACCTCGCCGCGCCGGCTCGCCGGCAGGCCGGCCAGGTTGACGGCGTAGGTGATGGTCCGGCACGGATCCCACCGCACGACCGTGGTCTGGCCGCTCGGCAGCACGACCTGCTCCACGGAGTAGGCGCCTACGGCCTCCGACGGTGTCGCCGTCGCGAGGATCGTGGTGGCAGCGAGGACCAGACCGCCCAGCGCGGCGGCGATGCGAGACATGAACATGTTCGGACTTCCCGAGAAGGTCCCCACCTGATCGGTCACCGACCTTACGCCGAACGGGTCCGTGCTGTCGCGTGTGCGGCCGCTGCGGGTTTCACATGGGATGCAGCGAAGCTCGCGCTTCCCAAGCGCTGCAACGCGTGGGAAGCGCCAGTTGCCCTGCATCCCATGTGAAATCCGCGCAGGCCTGTCCATCCACGACGAACCTGCCGAGTGCAGGGATCGGGAGCCTCAGCCGATTCGTCGGGCAAGCGAGTCGAACCGCGTCCTGATATCGGTGGGATGGTTCAGGTCATCCCACGTCAGGCGCAGCATTGACGAACCCGTGCGCTCGCGGAGTTGGTCTTCGCGACGCTTCTCCTCGAACACGGCGTCGCCGGGATCCTGACCTGGCTTGAGCAACCGGCCGTACTTCACGCGACCGTCGAACTCACCCATGACGCCGTGCTCCTCCCACCACCAGTCGGTGATACCGATGAGCGAGCCGTCGCTGTCGCGGACCTCGTGCTGGAGCGCGGGCGCCGGGATGCCCAGCCGGCTGAACCACCATCGACCACGAGACTCGCCCACCGAAGCAGCCCGAGGATCGGCCATGCGCACTGGGACGTGGAGATGTCGCACGAATGGCCAGTGCTCCATCAGCTCGAACTGCTCCACCAGCTGCCTGTCCGTGTACGCGCCGCCCCTGAGCCCTGCGTCGAACAGGCTGAGTGCGACCTCGTTGCCGGCGCGAGATCCGGCCTCGAGCACGCACCGCACGGCAGACAGCGCGAGCTGGTTCTCGACGACCACCAGATCGGCGTCGGCCACGAAGCCCTCGTGGTGCACGACGTCGTGCTCGATTCGACCTGGACCGCCGTCGAGACGGGTGACATGGACGCGGTCGAGGTTCAGTCCCCAGGAGTCGAGCCTGTGGCGGATGACTCCGGACTGGTGGCTGAGTGCGACGTGCCCGTTGTGCGACCTCATGATCGCGTTGGACCTGACGCGATGTCGACCCACGGTGTCCAAAGCCCGCCACTCGTCGGTGAATGCATAGGTACCCCGGCGAAACCGCACCCAGACTCCGTCGCGAACCATTCGACTGATTGCGCGCTCGCCATAGCCCGCCGAGCGGGCTTCGGCAGTCGTGAAGAAGCCTTCGTCGGCGGTGAGGACTCGCAGCGGATCCATGACGGCGATGTTCGTGCCTAGCACCCGCGTCAGGGCCCGTCCGCGATGACGCCTGTGGACGACCTGAAGCCCTTGACCGGCTTGTGGATGACTCGTGGCCCGAGATGTAGCGGGAGTGGCGGGCGAAACATTGTGCGGGTTTCACATGGGATGCAGCGAAGCTCGCGCTTCCCAAGCGCTGCAACGCACGGGAAGCGCCAGTTGTCCTGCATCCCATGTGAAACCCGCAGCGGGGCGCCCACCCACCCGGAGCGCATCCGCGTCCTACGCTTCACCCGTGGCCCGCCGTACTCCCGTCCGTCCGCCCACCCCGCACCCGTCGGGGGCCAGGCCGCCGGCGATCCCGCCCGAGCTGGTGCCGCACCACGTCGCCATCGTGATGGACGGCAACGGGCGGTGGGCCAAGGAGCGCGGGATGCCGCGGACCAAGGGGCACGAGGAGGGGGAGTCGAGCCTCTTCGACGTGGTCGAGGGCGCGATCGAGATCGGCGTGAAGGCCGCGTCGGCGTACGCCTTCTCGACCGAGAACTGGGCCCGCAGCCCCGACGAGGTCAAGTTCCTGATGGGCTTCAACCGGGACGTGATCCGGCGGCGTCGCGACGAGATGCACGAGCTCGGGGTCCGCGTCCGCTGGGCGGGCCGCGCGCCGCGCCTGTGGAAGTCGGTCATCAAGGAGCTCCAGGTCGCCGAGGAGCTGACGAAGGACAACGACGTCTGCACGCTGACGATGTGCGTCAACTACGGCGGCCGGTCCGAGCTCGGCGACGCGGCCAAACGGCTCGCCCAGGACGTCGCCGCCGGAAGGCTCAACCCGAACAAGGTCGACGACCGCACCCTCGGGCGCTACCTCTACGTGCCCGAGCTGCCCGACGCCGACCTGATCTGGCGTACGTCGGGGGAGCAGCGCCTGTCGAACTTCATGCTCTACCAGGCGGCGTACGCCGAGCTCGTGTTCTCCGACGTCCTCTGGCCCGATGTCGACCGCCGCCACCTCTGGCAGGCGATCGACACCTACGCCCGCCGCGACCGACGGTACGGCGGCGCGGAGCCCAACCAGGTCTGACCCAGGGCTGGTCGCCCGTCAGTCCGTGGAGGCCGTGACCTCGCAGGCGTCGTCGGTCTCCTCGGCGTCCTCGCGGTGCACGTGGTCGCCGTGGTGGCTGATGCCGTGCTCCTTGTCGAGCTCGGCGTGCTGGCGCTGCAGCCGGCTGTTGACGTAGCCCTTGACCAGGGGCCAGAGCATGCCGAGCATGACGACGTCCAGCAGGATCGTCAGCGTCACCTCCACGGCGCAGTGCGCGGGGTCGGAGAGGATGTGCCAGTACGCCTGGAAGAAGTTGTCTCCCGGTTGCTCATCGAGCGGAATCAGCCACATGATAACGATTCTCATTCATGTCTCGCCCGAAATCAAGCGCAGGTAGGGTCCGAGGCGTGCTCGTGGTCAACCGGTTCCGTGGTGGCGAGGGGCTGCGCGCCGACCTGGAGGGCGTCCTCGCGCTGCTCGCCGCCCAGCCCGGGTACGTCGAGGGCAGCATCGGCCGCAACCTCGACGAGCCGGATCTCTGGGTGCTCACCACCCGGTGGGAGAGCGTCGGCACGTATCGGCGGGCGCTGTCGTCGTACGACCTGAAGCTGCACGGGCTGCCGGTCCTGAGCCGCGCGATCGACGAGCCGAGCGCCTACGAGCTGGTCGAGCCGAACGCGGTTCTGAACGTCCCGGGCAGCCGCGTAACCTAGGCGTCTGGGTCTCGAGGCGGTCGCTGCGCGACCTCCTCGACCATCGAACACCGAAGACCGTACGGCAGCCGGCCGCGCGGCCCGATCCGAAGGAATCCGCTGTGGCCAAGCCGCCTCCGTCCACCGTCGACAACGTCGTCTCCCTGGCCAAGCGCCGCGGGTTCGTCTATCCCTGCGGCGAGATCTACGGCGGCACCCGCAGCGCCTGGGACTACGGCCCGCTCGGCGTGGAGCTGAAGGAGAACATCAAGCGCCAGTGGTGGCGCGCGATGGTCCAGAGCCGCGACGACGTCGTCGGCCTCGACTCCAGCGTGATCCTCCCGCGCCAGACCTGGGAGGCCTCCGGCCACGTCGCGACGTTCACCGACCCGCTGACCGAGTGCCAGTCCTGCCACAAGCGCTTCCGTGCCGACCACCTCCAGGAGGCGTACGCCGAGAAGAAGGGCATCGACGACCCCGACACGGTCGACCTCGCCGCGCTCGCGTGCCCCAACTGCGGCGCCCGCGGCTCCTGGACCGAGCCCCGCCAGTTCTCGGGCCTGCTCTCGACGCACCTCGGCGTCACGCAGGACGAGTCCGGCCTGGCCTACCTGCGTCCCGAGACCGCGCAGGGCATCTTCCTCAACTTCGCCAACGTGGTGACCAGCCAGCGGATGAAGCCCCCGTTCGGCATCGCCCAGATCGGCAAGAGCTTCCGCAACGAGATCACGCCCGGCAACTTCATCTTCCGCACCCGCGAGTTCGAGCAGATGGAGATGGAGTTCTTCGTCAAGCCGGGTGAGGACGAGGAGTGGCACCAGTACTGGATCGACACCCGCAAGCAGTGGTACGTCGACCTCGGCATCGCCGAGGACAACCTGCGCCTCTACGAGCACGCCAAGGAGAAGCTGTCCCACTACTCCAAGCGCACCGTCGACATCGAGTACCGCTTCAACTTCGCCGGCTCGGAGTGGGGTGAGCTCGAGGGCGTCGCCAATCGCACCGACTTCGACCTCTCCACGCACATGGAGCACTCCGGCCAGGACCTCCGTTACTTCGACCAGGCCGCCAACGAGCGCTGGGTGCCCTACGTCATCGAGCCGGCCGCCGGCCTGTCCCGCAGCCTGATGACCTTCCTGGTCGACGCGTTCCACGAGGACGAGGCGCCCAACACCAAGGGCGGCGTCGACAAGCGCACCGTGCTGCGCCTCGACCCGCGTCTGGCCCCGGTCAAGGTCGCCGTGCTGCCGCTGAGCCGCAACGCCGACCTGTCGCCCAAGGCCAAGGACCTCGCCGCCGAGCTGCGCAAGAGCTGGTACGTCGACTTCGACGACTCCGGCGCGATCGGCCGGCGCTACCGCCGCCAGGACGAGGTCGGCACGCCCTACTGCGTGACCGTGGACTTCGAGACGCTCGAGGACCACGCGGTCACCGTCCGCGAGCGCGACTCGATGAGCCAGGAGCGCGTCTCGCTCGACCGCCTTCCCGGCTACTTCGCCGAGCGGTTCCTGGGGTGCTGAGGTAGCCATGCGACGTCGTCTCCTCCTGCCGGCCGCTGTCGTGGCCCTCGTCGCCGCGACCGGGCTGGCGGGGTGCGGATCGGGCGCCTCGAAGCCGGCCGCGGCCGCGTCGACCTCCGCCGCGCCGTACGTCGACGTGCCGAGCGGCGTGCAGCTCACCGCGCCCGGCACCAAGCTCGGTCTCGGGGACGGTGCCGTCGTGGGCTGGCGTCCGCGCCAGGACACGGTCGCCGCGCTCAGCCTGCGGGTGGACCGGATCGAGCGCACGACCTTCGACCAGTCGTTCAAGGGCTGGCAGATCAGCTCCTCGCTGGCCGCCACCACGCCGTACTTCGCGCGGGTGACGGCGACGAACGTCTCCAAGACCGACCTGGGCGGCATCCCCGTGCAGCTGTGGGGCGAGGACGACGCCGGCCGGCTCGTGTCGGGCCAGCCGTTCGACAAGCGCACCTTCGCGCCGTGCCACCCGACCGTGCTGCCCAAGCCGTTCAAGCCCGGCGACCACGTGGACCTCTGCTTCGTCTACCTGATCTCGCCCGGCCACGACCTGACCTCGGTCGCCTTCGAGCCGCCGTCCACCGACGGGCAGCTGGCACCGATCACGTGGTCCGGCCCGATCAGCACCAAGGTCGAGCCGCCCGCGCAGGCCACGACGTCGCCGTCGTCGAGGTCGACCGCCAAGGGCTCCGGCAAGGCGTCGGGCAAGACGTCCGGCAAGTCGGCTGGCAAGAAGTCCGCGAAGGCGAAGAAGTGACGCTGCGGCTCGGGTCGCTCGAGGTCGCGACCCCGGTCGTCCTCGCGCCGATGGCAGGCGTCACGAACGCGGCCTTCCGGCGGCTCTGCGCCGAGCACGGCGCGGGACTGTACGTCTGCGAGATGATCACCAGCCGCGGGCTCGTCGAGGGCGACGAGACCACCCGCCGGATGCTGGTCTTCGACGAGCTCGAGGAGATCCGCTCGGTCCAGCTCTACGGCACCGATCCGACGTACGTCGGCAAGGCGGTCTCGATCCTGTGCGAGGAGTTCGGGGTCCGCCACGTCGACCTGAACTTCGGCTGTCCGGTCCCGAAGGTCACGCGCAAGGGCGGAGGCGGCGCGCTGCCCTGGAAGCGCGGTCTGCTCGGCCGCATCCTGGAGCAGGCGGTCGCCGCCGCCGCGCCGTACGACGTGCCGGTGACGATGAAGACCCGCAAGGGCATCGACGACGACCACCTGACCTATCTCGACGCCGGCCGGATCGCGCAGGAGGCGGGCTGCGCGGCGATCGCGCTGCACGGTCGCACCGTCGCGCAGGCCTACTCCGGCGAGGCCGACTGGGACGCCATCGCCGCCCTCAAGCGGAGCGTCGACATCCCGGTGCTCGGCAACGGCGACATCTGGGAGGCGTCCGACGCGCTGCGGATGGTCGAGGAGACCGGTGTCGACGGCGTCGTGATCGGCCGCGGCTGCCTCGGTCGCCCGTGGCTCTTCGGCGACCTCGCCCGGGCCCTCGCGGCCGGCGGCGATGCCGACCGGATCACCCTGCCGACGCTCGGCGAGGTGACCGCGATGATGCGTCGCCACGCCGAGCTGCTCAGCGAGCACATGGGCGAGGAGCGGGGCTGCAAGGAGTTCCGCAAGCACGTCACCTGGTACCTCAAGGGGTTCCCGGCCGGCGGCGACATGCGCCGCAGCCTCGGGCTCATCGACTCCCTCGCCACGCTCGACCGGCTGCTCGCCGACCTCGACCCCGCTGCGCCGTTCCCGGTGTCGGAGCTGGGCGCTCCGCGCGGCCGCCAGGGTGCACCGCGCGCCCGCGTCGCGCTGCCCGACGGATGGCTCGACGAGACCGACGGATCGCGCATCCACCTCACCGAGGACGCCGACGAGACGACGGGCGGGTGAGCAGGAGCACGCGATTGGCACTTGTCCACGATTCGGTCATGGCCGAGTCGTGTGCGAGGGTCGATAACGGTATCGGACGGCCGACAGGCTGAACGACGCACCGAGAGGCGCAGGACCGCACCCGGCCCGGGCCCGACGAGACAGCATCAGCAACAGCAAAGGAATCAGCGCGTGGCCAACAGCCACAAGCGGGAAACCGCGCGACGCATCAAGCCCAAGGCGGCGTTCATCGCCGGCCCGCTCGCCGTGCTGGCGACCGGTGCCGTGGTCGCCTTCGGGGTCATCGGCCACGGCGGCACCGACACGGTGGTCGCCGTCGACGGGGGAGCGGCCAACATCGGCTCCGCCGTACGACCGCAGACGATCTCGCGCAGCGAGCAGCGTCCGCCGCTGGAGCCCAAGCTGAGTCCTGCCGACCGCGCCATGCAGAGGTCGGCCGTCGCCAAGGCGATCCACGACGCCCGCGAGAAGCAGTGGACGACGACCGCCCTCAACCTGTGGACGCGCCCCGACCGCAAGGCCGCCGAGGTGGGCGAGGTCAAGACCAGCACCCACGTCCTGGTCACCGGCCGCGCGCTCGACGGCCGCCAGGAGATCGTGGTCGAGGGCCGGTCCCGCTGGGTCACCAAGGGCTATCTGTCCGCCAAGAAGCCGGCGACCAACCCCGCCGACATGGCGCTCGACTTCAAGCCGTGCGGCGACATGAGCGTCACGAACGGCCTGGTCCCGGACATGGTCCGTGCGTACGAGGCCGTCTGCAACGCGTTCCCCGGCCAGGTCTCGACCTACTACGGCCTCGGCGACCGGCCCGAGCACAGCACCGGCCACGCCGTCGACGCGATGGTGTACGGCAACACCGACCTCGGCTACAAGATCGCCCAGTTCGTCCAGGCCCACGCCGCCGAGCTGAACATCTACGACATCATCTACCGCCAGCACATCTGGACGCCGGTCCGCGCCTCCGAGGGCTGGCGCCTGATGCCCGACCGCGGCAGCCCGACCGCCAACCACATGGATCACGTGCACTTCGGTGTGAACTGACCGTCTGATCGACGTCGAGCGCGTCGTCGCGGACGCTCCGCTGGATTGGCGCGAGCGCGTCGCCGCGGTCGCTCCCTTGCCGGGCTTGCGGCTCTCGGCTCCTCCGGTCGCTGGCGCTCCCTTCGTCGCCTCGCCCCGCGCGCCCGGCCGCGGTCGCTGCGGCGCCGCGCTGCCACGCTCGCGGTCGAGGTGGTGCCTGATTGTTCGCCGTTGGCGGCCAGACGCTCCCTTGCCCGGCTTGGCCGTCTCGGTCGCTGCGGCGCCGCGCTGTGCCGGCGCAGTTCACCGCAGTCGAGGTGGGTGCCCGGTCGCTCGTTCCCGGCGGCCGGACGTCGCCGTGGGTCTCGCTGCTGTCAGGGTCGGACGATCTGGTGGCGGTCGGGCGGTCTTGGCGGTGGTCGAGCCTGTCGAGACCCTTCGTCCACTAGGGTCGCGGGCGTGGACGCGGTGGAGGCTCTGTACGACGAGCACGCGCGGGAGCGGATCGTGCCGGAGGCGCCGAAGCGGGTGGATGCGCCTGAGCGGCTGCCGTTCGAGCGCGACCGGGCGCGCGTCGTCCATGCCGCCTCGTTCCGGCGGCTGGCGGCGAAGACGCAGGTGCTCGGGCCCTACAGCGACGACTTCGTCCGCAACCGGCTGACCCACAGCCTCGAGGTCGCGCAGATCGCGCGGGACCTGTCGCGCGCGCTCGGGTCGCACCCCGACATCGCCGAGACGGCGGCGCTCGCGCACGACCTGGGACACCCGCCGTTCGGCCACAACGGCGAGCGGGTGCTGCACGAGCTGGCCGCGGCGTGCGGCGGGTTCGAGGGCAACGCGCAGACGCTGCGGCTGCTGACCCGGCTCGAGTCGAAGACGTCGTACGACGACGGGCGCTCGGCCGGCCTCAACCTGACCCGGGCGACCCTCGACGCCTGCACGAAGTACCCCTGGCGCCTGGGCGAGGGGCCCGACCCGGCCAGCCCGAAGTTCGGTGCGTACGCCGACGACGTGCCCGCCTTCGCATGGGCCCGCGAGGGGGCTCCCGAGCGCGAGCGCTGCGTCGAGGCGCAGATCATGGACCTCGCCGACGACGTCGCCTACTCCGTGCACGACGTCGAGGACGGCATCGTCGCCGGGAAGGTCCGGCTGCTCGGTCTCGACGAGGACGCGGTCCAGGAGACCGCGCGGTCCTGGTTCGGTGGCGCGGCCGAGCCGGCTGCGCTGACCGCCGCCCTCGAGCGGCTGCGCTCGATGGGCAGCTGGCCCACGTCGCCGTACGACCGAAGCCGGGGCAGCCACGCCGCCCTCAAGAACCTGACCAGCGACCTGATCGGCCGCTTCTGCGGGGCGGTCCAGCAGGCGACGTTCGCGCAGGGCGCCGGCCCGTTCGTCCGCTACGCGACCGGCCTCGTCGTACCGGACGAGACCTGGGCGGAGATCACGCTCCTGAAGTCCGTGGCGGCCCACTACGTGATGCAGGACAGCGACCGGATCGCCGCCCAGTCGCGCCAGCGCGAGCTGGTCGCCGAGCTGGTGGCGGCGATCGCCGAACGGGGTGTGGACGCGCTCGCCGAGGCCTTCCGCGCCGACTGGTCGGCCGCGTCCGGCGACGCCGACCGGCTGCGCGTCGTCATCGACCAGGTCGCCTCGCTGACCGACGCCAGCGCGGTGGAGTGGCACCGCCGCCTCTGCGGCTGACCGACCCGCCGAAAGGCAGAACCGGTCGCCGGCTCCCGGGGGAGCGGCGACCGGCTCGTCGTGCCGTGCGGTCGGGCGATCAACCGGTGACCGGGGCCTTGGTGTGGATCGGGTGCGGGACCGGTGCCTGCGACTTCGGGCCGGGCTTCGGCTTCGACGCAGACCTGACGTTGCCGCACGTGGCCGAGGTGACCACGAGCTGCTGCTGGCCCAGAATGTCGACGTAGAGCCCGTCGACGGTGAAGGTCCCGTTGGCGTTCTGCGTCTGCTTGTTGAGCGTGACGGTGAGGACACCGGGGATCGAGACCGAGCTGTTCGGGGCCGTGCCGATGCTGCTCGGCAGGCCGAGGAGCCGCAGGCCGGTGACCTGCACCGACCCGGTCTTGCCGGTGCACCTGGTGGTGATCGCGCCGACGTGGACCAGGCCGACCTTGCCGGACAGGGCGTCGCAGAGCCCACCGAGCTGTGCGGGCAGCAGGTTGTTGAGGTTGAGTCCGCCGACGGCGCTCAGGTCGATGCCGGTCGAGCCGGTGACCTGGTTGAGGGCGCTGGAGAGGTTGCCGGTCAGCCCGCTCAGGGCGTTGTTGACCTGGGTCAGCGACACGCTGTTGAGGGCGGTGCAGGCCGGCTTCAGCTGCGTGGTGAGCGTGGACAGCGGGCCGGTCAGCTGGCCGAGCAGGCTGCCGCCGACGTCGAGGTTCGTGACGTCGGCCTCCGCGGCGCCGTTCTGAGCCTGGGCGTCGACGAGGCCGCCGCTCAGCAGCGGGTTGCTCGGCAGCGAGACCAGCGAGTCCTTGACCAGCTTGCCAGTGGTCGAGGTGACCGTCGGGGTCGCCTGGACCGGGATCAGGCCGGTCGCCTCGAGGCCGTACGCCGACGAGGGCGAGCCGGCCGCCTCGCTGGATGACGCACCACCGATGAGGGCGACGGACGCTCCGGCTGCCACCAGTGCGAGCGCGCCACCGGCAGCCGCGAATCGTCGCTTGAGCTTCATGGGATTCCCCTTTTTCTTCATCAGGTGCTGCACGGTTCGGGTCCTTGCCTTGGATCGGCGGGGGTTCAGGTCCTGGTGATCAGGACGGGCGTGCCGAGCGGGATCAGCCGCAGGCGGTCCAGCGCGTCGGCGGGCACCCGGATGCAGCCGTGCGAGACGGCCTGCCCGAAGACGGAGGGGTCGGTCCAGCCGTGGATCGCCACCGTGCCGGGGCCTCCGCCGAAGCTGTCGAGGGTCCGGCTGTGGGTGCCGAGCGGCAGGATCACGGGGGAGAAGGTCTGGTTGTCGTCGACCAGCTGCCCGAGCAGGAAGGTCCGCCCGGTCGGCGTCGGCGTGCTCGGCGCACCCACGGCGACCGACCAGGTCCCGATCTCGTTGTCATCCTTGAACAGGTCGAGCGTGCGCGTCGCGAGGTGCACCTGGATCTGGTACGGCGTCGTGGCCGACCTGACCTTCGAGGCCTGGAGCCAGCCGGTGGAGCCGTCGGGACGCGACGGCAGCAGGACCCGTAGCCAGCCGCCGGCGTGCGCGATGACCGGCAGCCAGGTGGGGCCGAACTCCTTCGGCCTGACCTTGGCGAACGGGTGGCCCGACGGGCTGTCGAAGAGCGCCGTGGTGTGGCGTGGGTGGACCACGGTGCCGTTGGGCGCCATCCTCTGGTCGTGGTCGATCGGCACGCGGTGGAGCCTGGTGTCGGTGGTGCTGGCGGTCAGCTTGCCGAGGTGCACCGGGACCGGTGCCGACACCGGTGTGGTGTCGGCGGTCCGGTGGAGCTGCTTGATGCCGACGATCAGGCCCGCGCAGGCGAGCAGCGCGATGACCAGGGCGATGGGCCACGAGGAGCGCGACGGGGCCGACAGCTGGTCGTTCATGCTCTCCTCCCGGGAACTCGCGGACCCGCCCTGAGCACGCTCCCGGTGCGATCAACGACCCAACGTGTGCGACGTCACGCTCGAATCAGGACCCCGCCGTGCGCAACTGGCCAGGAACCGGCCACCTGGGCTGTGGAGCAGGCGTACGCGCGCCGGGGGTCTCGCCTAGGATCGCTGACGTGGCCGGCCGGATCCGTGAGGAGGACATCGCAGCGGTCCGGGAGAAGGCCCGGATCGACGATGTCGTGTCGGCGTACGTCACGCTCCGCAACGCCGGCGGCGGCTCCCAGAAGGGGCTGTGCCCCTTCCACGACGAGAAGTCCCCGTCCTTCCACGTCACCCCGGCAAGAAGCTTTTTCCATTGTTTCGGCTGCGGGGAGGGCGGCGACGTCTTCACCTTCTTGATGAAGATCGACGGGCTGACCTTCACCGAGGCGGTCGAGCGGCTCGCGGACAAGACCGGGATCATGCTGCGCCGCGAGGAGGACGGCTTCCGCGACGACCGGCCGAAGGGTCCGCCGCGGAGGCGACTGATCGAGGCGCACATCGCCGCCCAGGAGTGGTACGCCGAGCAGCTCGGCTCGCCGGACGCGGTCGTCGCGCGACGGTTCCTCGACGAGCGCGGCTTCGATCGCGCCGCTGCGCTGAAGTTCGGCATCGGCTTCGCGCCCCGCGGTGGGCGCGACCTCCACGACCACCTGCGGGGGCGGGGCTTCTCCAAGGAGGAGCTCACCGTCGGCGGCCTGATCGGGCCGTCCGGCTACGACAAGTTCCGCGGCCGCCTGCTCTGGCCGATCCGGGAGACCTCCGGTGAGACGATCGGCTTCGGCGCACGGCGGCTCTTCGACGACGACCGGATCGAGGCCAAGTACCTCAACACCGCCGAGACGCCCATCTACAAGAAGAGCCAGGTCCTCTACGGCATCGACCTGGCCCGCCGGGAGATGGCGCGCACCTCCCAGGCCGTGGTGGTCGAGGGCTACACCGACGTGATGGCCTGCCACCTATCCGGCGTCGGCACCGCGGTCGCGACCTGCGGCACTGCCTTCGGCGACGACCACGCCCGCGTCGTACGCCGCTTCATCGACGACCACGACGAGTCCCGCGGCGAGGTGATCTTCACCTTCGACGGCGACGCGGCCGGCCAGAAGGCCGCGCTGAAGGCCTTCCAGGGCGACCAGCGCTTCGTCGCCCAGACCTACATCTCGGTCGCGCCCGACGGCCAGGACCCGTGCGAGCTGCGGATCAACGCGGGGGAGGACGCGGTCCGCCAGCTGATCGCCGACCGCCGCCCGCTCTACCGCTTCGCGCTCGAGTCCGAGGTCAACCGCTACGACCTCGACCGCGCCGACGGCCGCATCGACGCGCTGCGCGCCGGCGCCCGCCTCGTCGCGAGTGTCCGCGACCGCGCGAAGGTCGAGGCGTTCGCCCGCGAGCTGGCGTCCCTGGTCGGCGTCGACCCCGACCAGGCGCACGCCGAGGTACGACGAGCGGCCAGCCGTCCGCGCACGGCCCCGCCCGAGCAGCGTCGTACCACCCCTGCCGAGGCGCCCGAGCGCCCCGAGGCCCCGCCGATGCCCGACCTGCGCGACCCGAGGTTCGCGGTGGAGCGCGAGACGCTCAAGGTCGTGCTGCAGCACCCGATCGCGATCGGCCGCACCACCGCGCAGGTCACTCCGGCCGACTTCACGCACCCAGTCTACCGCGCCGTCTGGGAGCTGGTCGCCGCCGCGGGCGGCCCGGCCGCCGGCAACGGCGATCCCGGCTGGGGGGCGCGCATCCGCGACGCGGCCGGCGACCCCGTCGTCGCCGGGGCCGTCAGCGCGCTCGCCGTCGAACCGCTGCCCACCTCCCGCGAAATCGACGCGGCGTACGTCGGCGAGCACGTCTTCCGCCTCCTCGAGCTGACCGCCCAGCGGCGCATCGCAGACGTCAGCTCGCGGCTGCGTCGTACCGACCCCGCCAGCCCCGAGGCGACGTCCCTCTTCGCCGAGCTGGCCTCGCTCGAGCAGGGGCGTCGTACTCTCCGCGACCGCATCGTCGGTGCCCCCTGACGCCACGGGCCGCCCGATTTCTGCGGCCGTCCCCGCCCTTGCTAATGTTTGCGGGCACTCGGCCGTAGGGCCGGGCGGCGCATTCCCCCGTAGCTCAACTGGCAGAGCATTCGACTGTTAATCGAAGGGTTACTGGTTCGAGTCCAGTCGGGGGAGCAGAGAAACCCCCGTTGACCTGCGAAGACAGGTCGACGGGGGTTCTGCTTCCACGAGTGGCCGCGCCTTCCCCACCACCTCGAATGCCCGCGGGGAGCCGGACGCGCCCCGGCTCGGATGCGGCCTGGCTCACAGTCCGTGGGTAATCTGTGCCGACTCATGTGGCGGAGGAGTGTCCATGTCGCAGCCCGCGGACCACGCCCGACCGGGGGCGCGTCGTGCTTCTCGCTCGGTCAGGCTGTCGCGCCGTGAGCGACGCCGGCTGCGCAGGCAGGCCGGATCGGCCCACCCCGCCCGCCGCCGGGCGCTCCGTCCCGGCGAGGCCGTCACGGAGGCGGCTGCCGGCCACGTGCGAGGGGGCCGTCGAGCGGCGCGACGCGGGCACCGTCGTACCCACGGACTCGCCGGGACCATCGGTGTCACCCTGCTCGGTGCGCTGATCCCCGGCTCCGGCTACCTGTACGCCGGCCGGCGGCTGCTCGGTGGCGTGGTGCTCGGGTGCTGGGTGCTGCTGGTGGGCGCGCTGCTGCTGCGCTACGGCACCGACTGGCACCGCGCGCTCGACCTCGCCTTCAACCCGGTCGCGCTGCGGATCGCCGCGGTGGTCGTCGGTGTGCTGCTGCTGATCTGGGTCGGCGTCGTGTGGACGTCGTACCGGCTGGTGCGACCGCGTCGCCGCGGCCGCTGGCAGACGGCGATCGGCAACGTGGCGGTCGTCCTCATCTGCCTGGTGGTCGCGGCTCCCGTCGCCCGTGCCGCGCAGTACGCCGTCGCCACGGCCGGCCTGGTCAACAAGGTCTTCGACAACAACGAGACCGCCACGGCGCCGAAGCTCGACGCGCACGACCCGTGGGCCGACAAGCCGCGGGTCAACGTCCTGCTCCTCGGCGGCGATGGCGACATCGGCCGCGAGGGCGTGCGCACCGACAGCATGGTGCTGCTGAGCATCGACACGCACACCGGCCGGACCATCACGATCAGCCTGCCGCGCAACCTGGCGGACGCGCAGTTCCCGACCGACAGCCCGCTGCACAAGGTCTACCCGAACGGCTTCACCGACGGCGACCCCGCCGACGGCAACTACATGCTCAACGCGGTCTACCGCGACGTGCCGATGAACCACCCCGGCATCCTCGGCAAGAGCCACAACGAGGGCGCCGACGCGATCAAGGAGGCGGTCTCGGGGACGCTCGGCATCCCCGTCGACTACTACCTGCTGGTCAACCTCTCCGGCTTCCGCGACATCGTCAACGCGATGGGCGGGGTGACGGTCAACGTCGACGCCCCGATCGCGATCCAGGGCGACACCTCCGACCACATCCCGCCGATCGGCTACATCCCGCCGGGGCCCGACGAGCACCTCGACGGCTACCACGCGCTGTGGTTCGCGCGCGGCCGCTGGGGCGCCGACGACTACCAGCGCATGGACCGCCAGCGCTGCATGATCAAGGCGATCATCGACACCGCCAACCCGGCGAACCTGCTGCGCCGCTACCTCGGTCTGGTCAGCGCCGGCAAGAAGATCGTGCTGACCGACATCCCGAAGGAGATGGGTCCGGCGTTCGTCGACCTCGCGCTCGAGGTCAAGCACGCCAAGGTCAAGTCGGTGGTCTTCAAGACGTCGTCGCAGTTCGACTCGGCCCACCCCGACTTCGCCTACATGCACCGCGTCGTCATGGCGGCGCTGCAGCCGGCGACGCACCACCACCACAAGTCGGCGAACGCGCCGCAGGACCCCACCGACGTCTGCGCCTACCACCCGACGGGGGAGACGGTCGCCGACGCCGAGGCGTACGACGCCCAGTTCAAGTAAGGGGGCCTGCCGCCCGTCGTACGCCGTCGCCTCACTCGGGGCTGTCGATGAACTCCTTCGACTTCGCGATCGCGAAGCCCCAGCCCTGCTCCAGCGTCGGCTTCGGCGGAAGCGCGACCTCCTCGGGGTTGGTCACCATGTCGACCAGCACCGGGCCGTCATGCGCGAGCGCCTCGCGTACGGCGGCGTCGACGTCCCTGGCCTTCGTGACGCGGATGCCGTGCATCCCGATCGCCTCGGCGAGCTTGGCGAAGTCGGGGTTGTGCAGGACGGTGCCGTACTCCGCGAGCCCGACCTGCTCCATCTCGAGCTTGACCATGCCGAGGCGTCCGTTGTCGAAGACGAAGATCTTCACCGGCAGGTCATGGCTGACCGCGGTGAGCAGGTCGCCCATCAGCATCGAGAGGCCGCCGTCGCCGGACATCGCGATGACCTCGCGCTTGCGGTCGAGCGCGCTGATCCCCAGCGCCTGTGGCATCGCGTTGGCCATCGAGCCCAGGTTGAACGAGCCGATCAGCCGCCGGTCGCCCTCCATCCGGACGAAGCGGGAGAGCCAGACCGCAGACATCCCCGTGTCCGCGGTGAAGACGGCGTCGCGCGAGGCGTGCCGGTTGAGGGCCGCCCCGACCACCTCGGGCCGGATCCGCTCCTCGGTGTTGTCGAGCTTGCGCCGGATCCGCCCGATCAGCTTCGACTCGTACGACGGGTCGGCCAGCTCCGCCTGCCGCTCGCCCCACTTCTCGTAGGACTTGCGCGCCTTGGCGAGGTGCTTGTCGTCGTCCTTGGGCTCGAGCAGGGGGAGCAGCGACCGGAGGGTGCGGCCGACGTCGCCGACCAGGCCGTGGTCGACCGGCGTGCGACGCCCGATGTGCCGGCCGTTGCGGTCGAGCTGGATGACGGTCTTCCCCTCCGGGTAGAAGTTCCGGTAGGGGAAGTCCGTGCCCACCATGAAGAGAACGTCGCAGTCGTCGAACGCCTCCGCGGTCGCCGGGTTGCCGAGCAGGCCGGACTGGCCGACCTCGTACGGGTTCTCGCGGTCGAACGGCGCTTTCGCCTTGAGCGAGACGACCATCGGAGCGGAGAGCGTGCGGGCCAGGTCGAGGACCTCGTCGCGGGCGTCTGCCGCGCCGAGCCCCACCAGCAGCGTGACCTTGGCGGCGTCGTTGAGCACGGTCGCGACCCGCTCGAGTTCGTCGATGTCGGGCGCGGCCGGGGGAGTCGGCGTCACGAACCGCGGCGGGCGGGTGCCCTTGGGCATCTCCAGCCCGCCGACGTCGCCCGGGAGCGACAGCACGGCGACCCCACGCTCGGAGATCGCCGCGTTGACCGCCTGCTCGAGCAGCATCGGCAGCTGGTCGACGCTCGTGATGGTGTGGTTGAACACCGCGACGTCGGCGAAGACGCGGTCGTTGTCGACCTCCTGGAAGAAGTCGCTGCCCATGTCCTCGCGCGGGACCTGTCCCACGATCGCGAGCACGGGCGCGGCCGACTTCTTGGCGTCGTACAGCCCGTTGAGGAGGTGGATCGCGCCCGGTCCGACGGTGCCCATGCACACCGCGACCTCGCCGGTCAGCTGGGCCTGCCCGCTCGCGGCGAAGGCGCCCGCCTCCTCGTGCCGTACGCCGATCCACTCGACCCGGTCCTCGCGGCGGATCGCATCGGTCACCGGGTTCAGCGCGTCACCCACGACGCCCCAGACGCTGCGGACGCCGTGGTCGGCGAGGGAGGTGATGATCATCTCGGCGACGGTGCTCAAAGCGCTCTCCTCGGGTCGGTTCGGTTGGTCCGGCCAACCGGTACCCACGAGCGCGCCCCTCATCCGTGGGGACCCGTGGACCTCCGGTCACCAGGCGACCAGTGGCCTGTTCAGGGACGGAAGCGGTCGGGGTCGGCGTCGGCCCAGTCGCGGGCCCAGGACTCCGGCGCGGAGGCGAGCAGCTCGCCGCTGGCGAGGTGCGGGTACATCTCGGCGTAGCTGAGGACGCTGTCGTGGTCGATGCGACGGCGCAGCATGTGCGGCCGCAGCTCGGAGGGGTCGTGGAGGCCCATCGACGCGATGACCTGCGTGGCCTGCTCGACGCAGTGCTGCTGGTAGTGGCGGACGCGCTCGGACTTGTCCGGGACGTAGAGCGCCCGGGCGCGCTTCGGGTCCTGCGTCGCCACGCCGACGGGGCAGGTGTTCGTGTGGCAGAGCTGGGCCTGGATGCAGCCGACGGCCATCATCATCGAGCGCGCGGAGTTGGTGTAGTCGGCGCCCTGGATCAGCCGCTTGACGATGTCGATGCCGGTCGCGACCTTGGCGCTCGCGCCCACCTTCACGCGATCGCGGAGACCCGTGCCGACGAGCGCGTTGTGCACCATCAGCAGGCCCTCGGTCAGCGGGGTGCCGACGTGGTCCTCGTACTCCATCGGCGCCGCGCCCGTGCCGCCCTCGCCGCCGTCGACGATGATGAAGTCCGGCGTCACGCCCTCCTCGACCATCGCCTTGCAGATGCCGAGGAAGTCCGTGCGCGACCCGACGCAGAGCTTGAAGCCGGCCGGCTTGCCACCGGACAGGTCGCGCATGTGAGCCACGAAGTGCACCAGCTCGCGCGGCGTCGAGAAGGTCTTGTGCGCCGGCGGCGACACGCACTTCTCGCCGACAGGTACGCCGCGGGCCTCCGAGATCTCCTTGGTGACCTTGGCCCCGGGCAGCACGCCGCCGATGCCGGGCTTCGCGCCCTGGCTGAGCTTGAGCGAGACCATCTTCACCTGGTCGTCGGCCGCCGTGTCCGCGAAGCGGCTCGGCTCGAAGTCGCCGTCCTCGGTGCGGCAGCCGAAGTAGCCGCTGCCGATCTCCCACACCAGGTCGCCGCCGTTGCGGTGGTAGCGGCTCAGCCCGCCCTCGCCGGTGTCGTGCGCGAAGCCGCCCAGGGCCGCACCCTTGTTGAGCGCCTCGATGGCGTTGCCGCTGAGCGCTCCGAAGCTCATCGCGGAGACGTTCATCAGCGCCATGTCGTACGGCCTCTTGCAGTCCGGCCCGCCGATCCGCACCCGCGGCGGCGTCTCCATCGTCGGCACCGGCACGGTCGAGTGGACGAGGTACTCATAGCCCAGCTCGTCGACGTCGCGCTCGGTGCCGAAAGGCTGCTCCTCCTTCATGTCCTTGGCGCGCTGGTAGATCGACGAGCGGGTGTCGCGGTCGAACGGCCGCCCGTCCCAGTTGCGCTCGATGAAGTACTGCTGCAGCTCGGGCCGGATGCCCTCGAGCAGGAAGCGCATGTGCCCGAGCACCGGGTAGTTGCGCAGGATCGAGTGCTTGCGCTGCGCGACGTCGTACACGCCGAGGCAGAGGAGCAGCACCGCGATCACGGCCAGCGCCCACCACCCCGGCCCACCGATCGCAGCGGCCAGCACGGCCAGCAGGCCGAGGACCATCAGGGCACCGAGGACGAAGAAGCGCAACATGTCCCACTTCTACTAGACCAGCGGTGAGACCGCACGTATCCCGCACTAGCCTGAGCCCCCGAGGGGCGGTAGCTCAGTCGGTCAGAGCAGAGGACTCATAATCCTGTTGTGCCGGGCCTGATTCACGCTCAAAACAGGGAAGGACGTTAGCCAGTTCGTTAGCCAACACCACGAGGGGCGGTAGCTCAGTCGGTCAGAGCAGACGACTCATAATCGTCCGGTCACGGGTTCAAGCCCCGTCCGCCCCACAACGCACAGAACCGCCCCGCCCTCCGGAGAGGGCGGGGCGGTCATGCGGTCGTTCGGCCACGGGAACAGGTGGCCGTGTGCGAAGGTTCCTCCGTGGGGAAGCCGAGCGGTCTGCCGAAGCGCCTGTCGCAGGCCAAGGCGCAGCGACTCCTCGAGGCCAACGGTTGGACCCGCGAGGCTGGCGGCAAGCATGTGGTGAAGATGGTGAAGCCGGGCGAGCGCCCGATCACGCTCCCGATCCACCATGGTCAGGACTACGGTGTTGACCTCACGAGGCGCATACTGAAGCAAGCGGGCCTTCTTCCCCAGGCCCCGGACGAGAGGTGAGGGCCATGTTCGAGGAGCCCACGCAGATCGACTACCGCGTTCTCGTGCATCGCGACGAGGACGGCTCCCTCTGGGCCGAGGTGGAGCAGCTGCCTGGCCTGTTCGTCACGGGTGAGACGACCGAGGAACTGACTGAGGCGCTCGCCGAGGCGATCGAGCTCTATCTCTCGACGCCGGAGTCGAGCGTTGCCGTGCGCGTCGACCGGATGCGGGAAGAGTCGCGCACGCTCGATGCGCGTGTCCGCCTCGCGCCTGCCTGAGAACGAAGAAACCGCCCCGCCGACCGTGATGGTCAGCGGGGCGGTGTCGCTATGTCGCTTTCAAAGCGACACGGCTTGCTCCCAACCCGGGAGCACCTTGGAGCAACCTGGGAGTAGCGCGCTACTTCGGCGGCGTGGTCTTCTTCGCGGCGGTCTTGCGCGGTGCACGCTTGGCGGCCGTCTTCTTCGCGGGAGCGGGCGTCGTGGTGTCGAGCACGGCGGGCACGGGCTGGGCCGCGGCCACGGCGGCGGTGATGACGTCGGTCTGCCGGGCGGACTCGCCGGTCACCAGGGCGTGCACGCGGGCTTCGACCTGGCCGACGATGACGTTGCGCAGGGCGTCGAGCATGTCGCCGAGCTCGGCCTTGGTCGCGGCCTGTGCCTGCTCGACGGCGGCAGGAGGCTCGGCGCTGTCGTACGACGGTGCTCCGACGGCGCCGAGCAGGATGCCGACGTAGCGCCACTTCTGCTCGAGCAGCCGCAGCAGCAGGTAGAGCGCGCCGGTGAGGGCCACGGTGATGACGTCGACGACCCAGGTCTGCGGGATCTGCTGGGACAGGCCGAGGCCGATGAGCCAGGAGTAGATGACGGGCACGATGGTCCGCATCAGGGAGTTCAGCATGGTGTCAGTCCTTCTCGGTCGCGTCGAGACGTGCGCGGACAGCGCAGTCCTTGGCCTCGAGCAGCTTCCGCAGGGCGGCGGTGAGCTCGGGGCCATCGGGAAGCGCGTCGGTGATCTGCTGGGCGAGCTCGGCGAACGGCCGGGAGATCTCGGCCAGGTGCTCGGGCAGGTGTGCGCTGGCGAAGTACTTCAGCAGGTGCGTGGTGCCGGGGTGGCGGTCGGGCATGGATCAGTCCTCTGTGGTGTGGGCGTCGTCGACGAGCGCGATGGCGCGGGTGAAGGCATGGAGGGAGTAGGCGGCGGTCGTCATGAGGACGCCGATGCCGAGGGCGGCGAGTGCGGGCCAGAGCGGCGTGCCGTCGAAGCGCGGGCGCTGCATCAGCACTCCTGCCAGTCGCCGTGGTCGACGTAGCCGTGCCAGACCTTCGACGTCCTGCCGCCGCTGTGCAGGATCGAGTTGCTCGACCCGTCGCCGGGACGGATCGAGATCGTGCCGTCCTCGTGCTCGCGGACGGTGTGCCGCACGAGGGTTCCGCAGCCGTTGCCATCGGGGCTGTAGTAGCCCCAGACGCCGCCGGTGAGGTTGCCGGATACGTCGCCCTTCCAGAGGCCGCAGTCGGCGCGGAGCGGTTCGCCGTTCTTGTCGACGTACTTCCAGTAGTCGCCGTGCTGCAGCTCGTTGGGCAGTTGGCCGAGGGTGACGTCAGGGCGTCGACGGCCGATCATGCCGCGTCCCGGTGGCACGGGCAGAGGCAGTCGGTGCCGCAGACCTTGCAGCGCAGCCGACAGCGCTCGTGCTGGGCGTGCTGGCAGTACGTCGAGACGTACAGGTGCGGGCCCATCACGCGACGCTCTCGAAGCGCAGACCGGCCACCGAGAGGCCGTGCAACTTCTCGATGGACAGCGGGTGCCAGGACTCGTCGGCGACGTGCAGACGCCAGCCAGCGGCCGGGAAGACGCTGATGAAGTCGGGGCCATGGTGGGCCGCGATGTGCCCGCCGGCACCGGGCCGGTAGCCCCGCCAGTTGCGGTCGGCGAGGATCACGACCTGACGCCCGGCGGCGAGGTGGGCCGCGATGAGGCGCTTCTCGGCGGCCTGCATCTTGACGTAGGCGGCTTCGAGCTCGTCGTGGACGTGCGGGTTGCGCTGGCCGTTGCGGGCGCCTGCGGGGTAGTGGCCGCACAGGACCGCGACGGGCGGGCATCCCTTGGCGGGGGTGACGACGTCGACCTGCCAGGAGCGGGACGGGGACTGGTGGGTCACGCCGGGTGCGGCCTTGTAGGAGCGGCGGCGCCACGGCTGACGGACCTTGATGCCGTGCAGGAGGATCGGCTCCCGCTTCGACATCTGGGTCCGCTGCCAGCCGTGGGTGAACGTCTCGCGGAGCAGCTGGTGGTCGGTGGGGCGCGTCTTGTCGCCCTCGTCGATCTCGTTGAGGCCGAGCACGACCGGTCCAGCGTGCTGCTCGAGCAGGTGCCGGATGGTGTCCATCGACTCCCGGACCGGCGTGACGGTGCGAGCCCTGCCCAAATTGGCATGGCCCACCGTGAGGCTGTAGGCGCTCACTTCTTGCCCCAGTTGTCGCGGGCGTGGTTCAGGTGGTTGATCGCCTGGGAGAAGTCGTGGAAGTGCGGCGTGTCCTTCTCGAGGTGACTGCGGCCGTCATGCAGAGATGCGAGGGCGGCATCAAGGGCGTCCTTGGCGGTGGCGTGCTTCGGGGCGCTCGGCGCGGCCGGTGCGGGCTTCTTCTCCGGCGCGGGCTTGGCGGCGTCGGGCTGCCAGACGCGCACGCCGTCGATGTCCTCGGTCCAGCCAGCGAGGGTCAGCCCCCACTTGGTGTGCACGTCGTTGATCGGGTAGACGTCGACCTGCCCGTCGCGCACCAGGTCGGTGCCCCACACCGACCCGCCGCCACGGGAGACGGCGGCGTGGCCGAAGCCGTGCGAGCCGCCGGTCCAGAACACGGGCACACCGCGCGGGATGTTGGCCGGGTCGGTCTCGGGGTGGCGGTACTTCGCGCGCTCCCAGGCGGCTGCGGCCGAGGGGGTGCCGTCGGAGGGCACGCCGAATGCGCTGTGGGTGAAGTCCTGGCACATGCCGTGCCAGTTGCGGGACGGGTGGTCGTGCTCGTGCTGGGCGAAGGTCCACGGGTCGCCGTGGACGACCTTGCCGGTGGGTGCGGTCATCGGATGCTCCTTGCTTGGTTGGCGCGGGGACGCGGTGGAACCGACACCCGCCGCCGCGTCAGCCAGCGGGTGTCGGGGAACGGAGGGACGGCGTCAGAGGTAGATGCCGACCTGGATGGCGTGCTGGCACAGGCACCAGTCGCACGCCAGCGCGGAGTGGTCGTGGCCGCAGACCGAGCAGGGGACGTCGTGGCCGAGCGCGCCCGTACCGACCGGGACGGGCAGCGGGTCGGACATGGTCAGCTCAGGCCGAGGCGGACCAGCAGCTGCGCCAGGACGCGCGGATGCGTCGGATGCGCGGGGTGGCCGCCGTGCTTGTTGTGGCCCGGCGCTGACCCGGAGTGGCCGGGCGCGTGCTGGTGCGCCGCGGGCGGCGGCTGGTGGCCGTGCTGATGCGTGCCGCCGTGCACGGGCGGCGGCGAAGTCGGCACCTGGTGATGGTGGACCGCGTGGTGGCTCACGTGGTGCGTGTGGTGGATGCTCGCGGCCGGGGTCCGGTGGTGCCCGGTGGCGGCATGGTGCACGATCGGGTGGCCGGTGGCAGGGTTCCGCAGCGTCGGTGAGGGGACGGCGCCGAGGTAGCGGGCCGGGATCTTCACGCCGTGGCGCTGCAGGTAGCCCACCAGCTCGCCCTGACGCTCGGCGAGCGCCTTGGTGTAGTCCAGCAGTAGCCGCTGGTTGTGGGCGCTGATCCCACGCTCGCGGGCGGCGTCGGCGTTGTCGGCTCGGATGGTGCCGATCAGGGCGTGGACCTGCTCGTCCTTGGTGCGGCCGTCACGCACGGCAGCGACACCGACATAGACGAGGTAGGCGACCATCAGCAGCACCGCGAGCATGAGCAGGAAGCGCCAGTCGAACACGCGGCGTCGAGTGGGCGGGGTGGCATTCACAGCTTCACTCCTCCGGACTGCACGATCACGACGCTGAGGAGCGCGAGGATCACCGCGCCGCACACGAGCTTGACCAGCCAGTCCCAGTAGTCGCCGTGCTTCTTGATGTCGGCCTCGAGGTTGTCCAGCCGTGGCTCGATCACGTCCTTGCGGGCGTACACGTCGGCGATCTCGCCGCGGAGCCCCTTGACCTCGGTGGTCAGGTCGCGCATCGCACGGTCGAGGCTGGCGGCGACGCTGGTGGGGAACTGCGACTCGTCGCTCATGGCCGCCTCCGGTCTGTCGCCATCCGGGTCAGGCCTCGGCCGGGAACGTGACGCCGTCGAAGGACACCAGCGCTCCGGCACCGGACGGCATCCTCACGGTCCCGTCGGCGCCGACGGTGAGGTAGCCGGCGGTGATGGCGGCCGAGCCATTCATGGTGAAGATCGGGACCGTCAACTGGTACGGGGGCCGGTAGCCGGCAGGGAGGGTGAACAGAGTGGCGTTGACTGCCACCGAGGCGGCCAGTCCTCGCAGGTAGACGACGCCGTTGATCTTGGTGTAGCCGACCGGGGCGCCGGACCCGGAGGGGTTGGTGGTGATGCCGGTGACGGTGGCGTTGGTCCAGGAGTGGGTGATGCGGCGCCAGGTCTCGATCCATCCGCCGCTGGTGTAGCGCAACGCGACGATGTTGACCGAGTTCGGGCCGGTGTCGGCGGGTGCGGCGTTGTTGGCGTACAGCGCGGTCGGCCAGGTGAAGGTCCGGCCGCCGGTGGCGTCTTGGGCGACGATGAGGGTGACCTCGGCGCCCTCGACGGCGTTGCTCAGCGTCACGGCGCCCGCGTTGGCGAACAGGGAGAAGGAGTGGACTGAGTAGGCCTTGGTGTCGCAGGTGGTGGCTTGTCCGGCGGTCGAGATGTTGTGGGAGACGGCGACGTCGCCACGGCGCCCGGTCCGCATGAGGCCGCCGGAGACGGCCAGGTTGCCGTTGGTGGCGTCGTAGCCGAGGGTGGGGCCGGCGGGTACGTAGGTGGTGCCGTCGCCCCAGGTGTGGCCGCCGTCGGAGTTGACCCACAGTCGCCAGCCGTTGTCGGCCTTTCGGGCGGTGCGGAACGCGGACTGCAGGCTGGTGGCCTGTCGGACGCCGACGGGGGCGTCGAGGGTGGGGCCGATGGTGTTGACCGCCGCGGAGCCGCCGAGGGGGTTGTAGGTCGTGGTGGTGCCGACGTACTCGGCGGTGCACAGGGTGGACAGCAGCGGGATGCCGTCAAAGCTGTACACGTTGGGGGTGTTCTGGAAGAAGGCGTGTCCGACGACGCGGAGCGTGTTGTTGCCCTGGATGTAGATGCCGTCGACCTGGTGCCCGGCAGCGCCGCCGTAGAAGAACGGGTCGACGAGCTCGACCATGGTCGCCACACCGGGGAACGCGGGGTTGTTCAGGACCCGGAACACGTAGCCCGAGGACAGGGTCGCGGTGCCGTTCTGGGAGAACGCGCAGTCGTCGAACTTCAGCAGCGACGCAGCCTCGACGTCGACCAGGGAGACACCGTTGACGGCGGTCTCGAAGATGCAGTGCCGGAACACGTTGTGGGTGGGGGCATAGGGGTAGACCCCGGCACCGGCCTCGGTGACCTTCAACGCGTGGGAGGGGGTGCCCCAGGTCTCGCAGCGCTCGAAAAGGTTGCCGCCGGCGCCGAAGGTCATGGTGAGGGCGTCGTCGCCGCAGCCGAGGGTGTCACAGGAGATGAAGGTGTTGTTCTGGCCGCCGTTGATGACGACGCCCTTGCCGGCGGCGTTCTTGATCTGGATGGCGGTGTAGGTGGTGGTGATGGACTCGACCCACACCAGGCCAGTGGGGTCGCCGTGGCCGTTGCCGTCGACGGTGATGTTCGCGAGCGCGGCGGGGTGGTTGTGGTTGTCGGTCCAAGACCCGGACTGGAGCCGGGAGGTGGCGTCGAGGGCGACGAGACGGCCGCGGCCGGCGCCGTTGCCTGCGCAGCCGACGAGTGCGACGCCGTCGGGGATGCTGAGGACGCCCTTCCAGCCGTAGGTGCCCGAGAGCCACAGGATGCCGCCGCCCGCAGAAGCGAGCGCGGTCATGGCGTCGTTCAGGGCGGTGTAGTCGTTGGCGGTGCCGTTGCCGGTGGCGCCGTGGGCTTCGGGGTAGGCCCACTGGATGGGGAGCTGCCCGGGTGCGCCGGGCAGTCCTGCGGGTCCTGCGGGGCCGCGGGGTCCGGGGCGGCCGACGACCATCCCGGACGGGGTCAGCGGGGGCTTGGCCATCGCGGTGTGCTCCTCAGCTCTTCGGGTGGGTGTTGGCGGCGACGACCAACGTGTCGTCGAAGAACTGCCAGGTGTTGACGCCGTCGCTGCAGACCAGGTCAAGCACGATCAGGCCGCGGTTGCGCCACACCGAGACCCTCGGGTCGGTGCCGCCGGTGTAGCCCTTGGTGATCGGCAGCCTGTTGACCACGGCGATCGGCAGGTCCCAGGACAGGACGCCGTAGGCGTCGCCGGAGATGGTGCCGTCGGCGCCGGCGCCTGGGTTGGAGGACAGGGTGGCGAGCACGGCCCCGGACCGGTTGGTCAGGGTGGTGGTGAAGGTCAGGCCGGGGTGGGCGGTGAAGTCGAACGCCTTGCCGGTGGCGGTGTCGGTGAAGTGGACCTCCCAGTGCCAGGCGGCGCCGCGGCGGGCGATCGGGGCCGGGTTGAGCTGGTACTGGGTGGCAGCCACGAGAGCCTCCTATTGGGCGATCTACAGGGCGATGTAGCCGGAGTTCGGGAAGTCCTGGGTGAGCACGTCCTCCAGGGACCGCGACACCAGCCCGGTGGGGTTGGCCTGCAGGGAGTCGGCGTCCCAGTCCATGTCGGTGTCGCCGATCACGACGTCGAGGTGGTGCCCGAGGCCGCGGGGGTCGGAGACGCCGAGGAGCCGCATGGTGTCCATGCCCCGCATCAGCCCGAGCGTGGCCGGGAGCCCGCCGGGGGTGGCGACCTGGGTGCGGTCCAGCGTGAGGCCGTTGGTCCAGCCGGACTCGCCGGCGAGCTTGCCCCACAGGCCTTGGGCGATCGCGGTGGCACGGGCGGCGGTGATCGCGCCGCGGGAGGTGATGTTCACGCCGCGTTCCTTGCCGCCCTCCGGTGTCGTCGCGGGGTAGGACGCGGTGGCGAGCGGGTTGCCGGACGCGGTGGAGACGTAGCGGACGAAGACGCGGTCGACACGGTTGTCGGCGGCCTGCCCGAGGTCGCCGGTGCCGGGGGTGATGAACCAGTCCGGCATGGTCTTCGCGGCCGGTGGGCCGGTGATGATGAGTTGGCGGTGCTGGTTGATGGCCCAGCCGGAGTTGTTCTCGGTGGCCCACGCGTCGAGGAGCTGGTCGAGGTAGGTCAGGGTAGTCGAGCCGTCGTCGGCCTGGGCGAGGGCGGTGGACCCGAAGTCGTCACGCCTGGTCCATCCGACCGCGCCGCGGGCGATGGCGGCGTCGACGGCGACGTTCGGGGCGCTGGTGGTCTGTCCCGAGGAGGTCAGGCACAGGGCGCCCTCGGCCTCGTGGGGTGCGCCGACGGCGGTGAAGTCGCCGGAGTCCCAGTTCGGCTCCGACAGGGCACCGACCCAGATCGGGACCGGGCCGAGGCGGACGGCGACAGGTGCGCCGTACACCAGCGCGGGATGGCGCGGGAGCAGCTTCCCGGTGGGGTTGAGGAAGGACCAGGTGGCCTCGTCGTCGCCAGTCTGGATGGTCTTGGTGTGCAGCGACCCCCACGCCCCAAGTGGCGCGACCGAGGACAGTGGCAGTCCGGCGACGTACACCTCGGGGCGGGTGACGGGCCGGCGGCGCCACAGCTGGTAGCCGTACGACAGCGCCATGCCTCAGCCCGCCTCGGTGCTGTCGTCCTCGGACAGCGCGGAGGCGGCCGGATGGGAGTGGAAGCGGGGGAAGTACTCGAGCTCGCACTGCGCGATCAGCGACCCCATCGTCATCGTGAACACCAGCAGCGGGCCGGGCTCGAAGCGATGCGACCCGAACGACTCGCACGCCCAGTCCAGGCACATCGACTGCTCGTCGACATTCCCGGAGCCGCCGAACACGCTGGGGCGGGCCGCGCCGAGGTCGGGGGAGCGGACCTCGACCCATGCGATCGGGTCGTTGCTCAGGTTGCTGATCCAGGTCAGCGCCCCGTTGTCGAGCCCGAACAGCCAGCCCTCGTCGATCGTCGCCGCACCGGCCGTGGCCTGCAGGGTGATCTCGACGGCGTAGTCGTCGGTCTCGACCTCGATCGGTGGCAGTTGGAGCCGGTCGGCGAGGTTGTAGACGGTGTAGATGCTGGACGCGGCCAGGCTGGTGGTGCCGGACAGGATCTGGCTCGAGCCGATGGTGTCGGAGCCGTCGGCGGCGACGAGCCGGGCCTGCCAGGCGATGGTGGCTGCCGAGGTGACATGCAGGGACGCCATCAGTGAGTAGGTGCCCGAGGCGAGGAGCGACGCCGGGATGAGGAACTTCATTGGCCCGGCCAGCGGGTTGGTGCCGCCGGAGACACGGGAGGTGTCGGCGGTGACGGCGTCGCTACTCGTGCGCCAGCAGCGCAGCGGGGGCGTCCAGTCGGTGTTCGCGGAGGTGAAGATCAGCAGGTTGCGGCCCAGGGACGAGGAGGTCGCGGAGTGGTAGAGCCGGATCGTGGCGCGGGTCGGCATCGACCCGACGATCGTGGCCTGGCGTGCGCCCTGCCGAGTGGTCGACGTCGTGGTGTCACCAAGCGTGTCGGTCGACGCGACCCGATGCACCTCGAGGGCGATGGAGTAGCCAGCCGACTTGGACGCGGACCAGGAGTCGAGGTAGTCCTTGCGGATCCGCAGCGAGGAGAACGACGCTGGCGGCTGAAAGAACACCCGGTCCGAGCCGCCGATGCCGACGCCGGGCTGGACCAGCAGGGGCTGCAGGGTCGGGCCTGTTCCGTTGTCGGCACTGATGACGTAGGTGCCCGGGATCGTGACGAGCTTGCCGGAGCCGTTGGCCTCGAGCGTGCTGATGTCGACGACAAGGTAAGGCTGCCCACTCGGCATCGTGAGTGCCGCGGTGCGGACCATCCGCAGGTACTGGGTGCCGGCGGTGATGGTGCCAGCCTCGGCGGTCAGGAATGCCGGCGTGCCTTCGACAGTCGGTCCGGAAGCGTGGATGAAGTCGGAGCTGGCCTGGATGGTCCAGTGCGTGACCGAGCTGCAGTCGTCGAGCACCGTCACCACAGCCGCAGCACCCGGATCCGGCGGCGGCGCGATCGCCGGAACGACCTCCGTGTCCGCCGTCCGCGCGAACGGCAGACACGTCAACGTCAACGTGAACACGCGCCGCCCCTGCAGGACCTCGTCGGAGTCCCAGCCGTCCGAGGTGTCGCGCTCAAGCTCGGCCACCAGCACGTCGAACACCGCCGGGGCAGAGTTAGCCAGCGGCGGCGTCCACACGATCGGCGGCGGACGGTCCGGCAGGCACTGCGACGTCAACGCCGCCTCGACCTCGGCATGGGTCTCGCCGTCATTGGCGTCGACGTACAGCTGCAGCACGATCGTCCGCGCATCCCACCCGGTGCGGGCCGCGAGCACGCCGTCGATCGCCAGCGACTGCAGCGTGTCCACGATGCTGACCGGATTGCCGAAGTTCGACCCGGCCGAGTACGCGGCGATGTCATAGTCCACGTCCGGGTCGGCCGGGCCGTGGAGCTGCAGGTCGCCCCACACCACCAGGTCGTCCTGCAGGATCGGACGTGCCATCAGCGGAGCCCCTTCGCGGCGTTCTTGCGACCGGCCGACGAGACGCCGCGCTGGTGCGCCTTCGCGGCTGCTGCCTTCGCGTGCGCGGCGGCCTTGTTGTCCTTCTTGATCTGCGCCTCCATGCGCTTCACGACGCCGGTGAGCTTCTCGATCTGCTTGGACTCCTCGGACTTCTGCGCCCCGTAGGAAGCGCTGGCGGCAGCCGACCCGACAGTGGTCGTGATCCGGCCACGCGTGTTGTAGAGCCGCTCATAGGAGGCGAGATTCTTGCGGGACAGCCCGGCGAACTCCTGCGCGCCCGCGAGACCGCCCTGGGAGAGGATCTCGGCCAGAGCGTCGCCGTCCACGCCCTTCTTGCGCAGCTTGGCGATGGCGGCCTTCATCTGGTCGCCATGGGTGATGTCGCCGCGCAGGGTTGACATCACGCCGCCGTAGCTGGTGCTGCCGTACTGCGAGGACCACACGTTCGCGGCGGTGGAGAACAGGTCCGTCTTCAAGCCGGACTGCACGCTCGAGGAGAGCTGCTGCATCTTGGAGACCAGCGTCGAGCGGGCCTGCTTCTCCTTGTCGAGCGTCTTCGTGGCGTCCTTGAGGTGCTCGTTCAGCGTTTTGACCGACAGCCCGAGCTCGGACCACAGGTGCAGCTGCTGATACGTCGCCCACGGGCCGTGGTGGTGGTGAGCGGCCCCGGCAGTGCCACCGTTGGCGAGATGGCCCGCATTGATGGCCTTGAGTAGCGAGCGGTGACGGTCGGCCTGGCCGTAGCGGTTGGAGATGACCTCCTCGCCGTCCGCGAGGAGGTACGGGTGGCGGTCGGCGTAGGGCATGCCCGTGCGCGGGACCGTGCCACCGTCTGCGCTCATACCAGGCATCGAGCCGCCGCCGGGAAGGTGCTGGATCGGCGTCTTCCCGGACGAGCCGGGCACGTGACCGCCCGTGACCATGTTCCGGACGATGTTCGAGGTGACGGTCACGGTCTTCGACTGGATGCTCGCCAGCAGCGCGTGGATGCTCTTGAGGCCTGGCGACGCGTGGTCGATCAGATAGACCAGCGCCTTGCGCTCGTTGGTGGTCAGGTCGAGCGACTTCACCAGCGCGTCGACCTGCGACGTGGTCTGCGGGATGCCCTCCTGCCCGACCTTGGTCTGCACCTTGGTCGGCAGGGCGTGCCAGGCCGCGCTGATGCCGTCGATGGCGCGCGAGGAGTCGCCGGCCGACATGCCCGTGGCCTTCGCGAGGTCCTGCATCGACGTCGTGCCCTGGCGCGACAGGTCGTTCAGCGAGTTGTTGTAGACCTGCGCGTCCTTCTGGGCCTGCTCGAACGTCTTGTTGAGCCGCTGGATCGCGGTCGTCCCGCCGTCGGCGAGCTGCTTGATCGCGAGGCCCGCGCCGGTGCCGAGCTGGTCCTTGATCTGGGCCAGCGCCGCCGGGTCGGCGCCCTCCTGGAGCGCCTTCGCGTAGTTGTGCCCCAGCTGTGCCTCGGCTGCGGCCTGCTGCTGCCAGCGGCTCAGGAGCTTGTCGAACGACGTCGTCGGCTTCTGCATGTCCTGCGCGAGGTTCACGAAGGAGTCGGCCGTCTGCTGGTTCGCGGCCCGCAGCGACTTCATGCTGGTCGCGGCGCCGCCCGTCGCGCCCTCGAGCTGCTTGATCTGCACCTTTGCGGCGGCGATCTTGGCCGCGAGTCCCTTGCTGCCCTCGCCGAACAGATCCGAGCCGGTGTCGTTCAGGGCGTCGAGCGGATGCGAGAACAGATCGCCGAGGCCGCTGAGTGACGTGCCTCGGATCTGGTTCCAGATCTGCAGGTGCTGCTCCATGTCGGCAAGAGCGGCCTTCATCTGTGGAAGGTTCTGGCTCGCCGATGCGGTATTGAAGTCGTTCTGCGAGTTCGCAGTACCGGACATTCCTGCGCCTACCTGCAGCGCGAGCGCGGCGATCATGGGACCGACTACCTTCGCCTTGGCGCCGATTCCTTCCGTCGCGGCCTCGGCTTCCCCGCTGGCGACGACAGAGGTGGCGCCCATCTCCTTGAAGGAGACGCCGATCTTGTCGACCGCGGCCGAGACGAGCTTGGCGACGCTGGCGAGCTGGATCATCAGCATGATCGGCGTGCCGAGCGGCGACTCTGCGATCTTGGCGATGATGTCCGCGATGTCGGTCAGGGCCTGCAGCGTTGGCCCGCCGAGCGGAGCCGCAGCCTTGCCGATCCGGAGAATCGCGTTGGCGATCGCATCCACAGCGTGCGTGACCATCGGGCCGTTCTGCTGCACGTAGGCGATGAAGTCGTGGAAGCCCTGCGTGCCGACCAACCCTATGCTCCAGGAGTCGAACGACTTCGCAACGTTGACCAGCCAGTCGTTGAAGCCCTGGTTCAGCGGCGCGAAAGCCATCCAGAGCTGGGACAGCCCGTCGGCCAGCGACCCGACGACCTTGCCCATGGCGGCCATCGCCTTCGGGGCCTCGGTGTCGATGAAGTTGAAGAAGTCGGCGAAGTGCGGGCCAGCCAGGGCTGCCGCGCCCTCCTGGGCAAGATGACCGCCCATGGACCCGACATCGGTGAAGATGCGCTCCAAGACCGGGGCGAGGGGCTCGAGGTCATGGATCGCCTTCGTCAGCCCGGGGAACCACGCGGCCTGCGAGGACGACTGGATCTGGGACAGCAGCGGCATCATCGAGTGGAGCTGCTCGACGAACTTCTGGGCCGACGGCGCGAGCTGGTCCATGGCCTGCTGCGCGGCAGCGAGGTTCGCTGTGGTCGGAGCGACTGCGGCCTTGTCGACAGCCTGGAGCGCGGTCCCGACGCCATGGAAGGCGAGCACCAGCGAGCCGCCGGCGAGAGCAGCCATGCCCATGTCGTTCGCCAGGCCACCGATGGCGGCGGTGCTGACCGCGGCGATCGGGCTGATGATGGGCGAGAGAGCACCGAGCGACGCCATCAGGAGACCCGAGGCGTTCTCGGCCTTCTTCGTGTCGTTGCTCAGGTTGCCTAGGCTGGTGCTGAGCCGCTTGTCGCCCTGCTCGGCGTCCAAAGCGGCCTTGGCCTGCTGCCTGATGGCAGCCTGCAGGCGTCGGGAGCGCTCCTCGGCGATGGCCTGCTCAAGCGAGAGCTCCTTGGTTCGCTGGGTCGTCTTCTGGGTCGAGGAGCCGAGCCCGTCGACGGACTTGCCGAGGCTGTCGGTGTCCTTCGTGGCGTCCTTGGTGGCCTGGTCGAGGTCTCGGGTGGACGATGCCGACCCGGCCGTGGTGCCGTTGAGGTCGTTCAGCTTGGACTTGAGGAACTCGACCGCGGCAGCATCGGCCAGGATCTGCTCGGCGAACGTGCCCTCGACCTCGAGGAGAACGGACTCACGGCGAACGGCCACGGGGACCTCCTGACGGGGTTACGCTCACGGAGTGAGGAAGGTGTTGGTGCTGGCAGGCCTGCCGGCGTTCGTTCTTGTCGTGATCGCCGTAGCGGCCATGGCGGGGGTCGCGGAGGCGGTAGTGGTCGCCTGTTGCGTCCTCGGGGTCGCACTCGTCGTCGCCGGAGGGACAGCCGCGATCAACGGCTACGGGCGACGGCATGCCGACGCGCCGCCGATGACCGCGAAGGCACGCTTCGGCGCGGTGTTGATCGGTGCGGTCGTCGCACTCGTAGGCCTGCTGCAGGTGATGACCGGTGGGGCCAACTCGTCTCTCGGAAATGCGTTGGGCCAGTGGATGCTGATCCTGGGCGGTCTATTCGCCCTCGCGAACCTGGCCCTGGCCGGGTTCGCCCTCATGCGCGATGGGTGACGCGGCGACCTTCGTGGTGAACTCGTCCCACGGCGCCAGGTCTTCGTCGGCGACGCCGACCTCGACGCCGTCGGAGTGGCCGTAGGGGAAGGACGCCGAGCGGGTCTTGCCCCAGCGGGTGAAGGTGCCGTCGTGGAACGGCATCTCCTCATGCAGACGCTCATAGGCGGCGCGGGCTGCGACGATCTCCATCGAGACGTAGCAGATGCGCCGGGCCGGGTACCAGACGCGCTCAGGGTCGGAGCATTCCTCGACCGGACGGCCACACTCGGGGCAGGTGGTCTTGTCGCGCTTCCAGCGGACCAGCCACAGGTTGCGCTCGGTCTCGGGGAGCCGGTCGAACTGGGCCAGGCTCAGGCCGAGCGACTGAGCGACCTCTAGGTCGCGCTCGACGTCGGCGCGGTCGAGTAGCGAAGCGATTTTGGGTCGACCACACCGCCCGTGTTCAGGCCGAACGCGGTCGTCCACAGGGTGTCGAACTGCCCGGCCGAGAGCCGCTTGAGCCGCTTGGCGACCTGGTCGGTCGGGGAGACGATGGTGCGGATCTCGTCGTCCTCGGGGTCGACGTAGGCCAGCAGTGGGCGGCCGAAGTCCTCGGTGTTGATGCCGAACAGGACGTCGTCGGGGTGCGTGACCTGCTTCGGGTCGCCCTCGCCGTCGTGGTCGGGGTCGTCGATCTTGCGCGGCGGGTGCGCCTTGACGAGCTCGCGGAACTCGGTGTGCCCGATGTTGGACAGCACCCACTCCTCGGCCCGCTCGGCGGCCTCGTCGACGAACGCGTCATAGGCGGCACGCGCGGCCTCGACGGCCTCGCTCTCGACTGCGGCCGTGTCGCCGAGTCGACTCGCCTGAGCCTTCGCCTCGAGCAAGGTGCGCTCGGCGATCTCGACGTTCTGCCGTAGCGCGACGAGTTGCTCGAGGTCGTCGTCGGCGTAGATGTTGATCTTCTTCTTCACGGGCTTGCCTCACTCGACAGGTTCGACAGGGGGCTCGACAGGACTGGCGGACCGGGGCGGGCGACTGTCGAACCCGCCCGCCCCGGCGCTTGGTCAGGACCCGGCGACGATCGCGGCGCGGGGCAGCGGCTTGCCGGTGATCGCGATGGACACCGACTGGCCGGCCTCCATCGCCTCGGCGGTGCCGTCGTTGGTCGGCGTGGAGGGCCCGAACTCGACCGGGTACACGTCGACGAACTGCCCGGCGGCGAAGTCGACGCCCTGGGCGATGGCCTTGCGGGAGACCATGAAGCCGGTGACGGTGGTGCCGTCGGCGGCCTGCTGGAGCATCTCGTAGGCCTTCACACCGTCGTCGCCGTCGGCGCCCTGCGGGTCGTAGGCGTACTTCGGGGAGCCGCCGGCCCACGCCGTCTTGCCGACGAACTGGTAGGTCTCGGTGTCGCCGAGGCGGGCATTCTGGTCGACGAGGTTGGTGGTGGCCTGCGGGTCGAACGGCGCGTCGTCGAACAGGATGTTGGTCATGTCCAGCGACGAGGCGCCGGTCAGCTCGGTCACCGTCGGGCCGGTACCGGTGGCGTATCCGGCGATGGCGGGGACGAAGACCTGGTTCCAGCGCCCGAACACCTTCGCGGCGGCGGGACGGAGCGGCTCAGCCATTGTGGTTCTCCTTGGACTCGGCCTGCTGGCCGTCGGTGGATGGGCTCGACAGGGACTCGTGGTAGTCGTCCGGCCGCGGCATGCCGGTCGGGGTGGAGGCGGGCTCGTCGAGCACGGTGTAGTGGCCCAGGTGCAGCCGGTGGGCGGCGATGGTGCGGTCGTAGCCGGTGTCCTCGTCGCGGACCCGCAGACGGCCGAACGCGTCGGGCTGCGGCTGCTTGGGCTTCGCTGGACGGGCGGCGGCCTTCTTCGCGGTGGGCTTGGCGGCCGTCTTCTTGGCAGCGGGCATGACGATGTCTCCCTTGTGCGGGTCGGTGGAGCGGGAAGTGCTCAGAAGGTCCAGTCGTCGACGCCGGTGAAGCCGAGGGTGTCGCGGTGGATGGCCTCGGACTCGGCCTCGAATGCGAACGGGCCGATTCCGGTCGGCGTGGTGTCGGCGATGATCTGGCTCTCGAGGACGGCGGTGATGCGTCGCCGGAGCTCGCGGACGTTGGACACGGTGTCGGCGCAGTAGCGGGTCCCGAGCCGGTGCAGCGGGACCATGACGGCGCCGGAGAAGCGGGTGGTGCTGTTGAGCCGCCGCGACAGGTCGACGACGACGTAGATCTTCGGCAGTGCGCCGGGCGTGGTGCCCTCTGCGTCGCCGGGGATCTCGTCGTAGTCCCACACCGGGCACGGCACGTCGACGCCGTTGACGGTGACCGTGATGTCGGCGACCGCAGCGGCGAGCGCGGTCTTGATTGCGGTCGCGGTGGGCTCCTGTGCGAGCGTGGTCACCAGAAGGCCCCGTCGATCGCGCCGCGGACCCCGATCTGGAGCTCGTCGGCGGCCTTGTCGCCAGCAGCCACGAGGTCGCGGTTCGGCGGCCCGTGGCGGAAGCCGGCGCCGACGGGCTGTCCATGCTCGTCGGCGGTGATGCCGAACTCGGCGGACGTAGAGCTGAGCATCTCGCCCGTGATGCGCTTGTAGAAGTTCTTGCCGTGGCGGCCGGATGCCGCGATGGCGTGGGCGCGGGCCATCTGCGTGCCGAGCCTCTGTGCGGAGTCGACGGCGCGGGTGAGGCTGTTCTGCAGCTTGGCCGCGGCGTCGCGCAGGTCGCTCTCGAGCAGGTCGAGCTCGTCGTGGACGACTACGCGGATCATGCTCACCATCCCCTCGGGCGCTCGACGGCCTCGACGGGCACGCGGCGGGCGGTGGCCTGGTCCTGCCAGTCGGCCTCGGTGATGCGGAGCACCATTCCGGCGTTCTCGCCGTCGGTGATCTCGATCAGGTCGCCGTCGGCGATGTCGCTGGTGGTGACCGGGAGACTGGCCTGGTGCCGGGAGTGGTTGACCTCGGTGCCGTCCAGGCTGCGGCCGGCGATCTTGGTGGCGGTGCCGGCCGACATCGACAGCGAGCCGATGCGGACCGGGAGGTCGGTGTACAGCACCGTCCAGCTGTCCGTCTCGATGCCGTTCGCACCCGGGACCCGCTGGCCGGTGCGTCGGCGGATCGTGCAGCGCGACGTCATCCGCGACTCGGCCAGCGCGCGGAAGCGCCCGAGAGAGGCGACGGCGTACATCAGTAGGACCCCACGACGACCGCGGCGCCCGCGTTGAACCGGGCACGGAGCCACTGGCGGGTGGCGGCAGGGATGAACACGGGCGAGACCGCGGAGGCGCCCTCGGCCGTGTACTGCTCCTGCGCGTCATCGATGCGGACCATCTGCACCCCGGCGTTCGACCCGCCGCCCGCTGCGTCGTGCTGCAGCCACGCGACCGCGAGCTGGACACACAGGTCGCCGACGTCGGCCGGTACGACGGGCAGGCCGAACGTGAACGTCATCTCGACGGGAGCGGGCTCGCCATGACGGGTCCAGCCGTGGCGACGCCACAGCCCCTCGGCCACGACGCGGTAGTCGGTGGTCGGGTGGCCGTCGATGGTGACGTCGGTGACCGAGTCGCGCACGATCGGGCCAGGCAGCCGCAGCAGGACGTCGTGGTCGCCGTCGATGACGACCGTGGACGTCATCTGCGTGATCGGGACCCCGGCAGCGTCACGGATGGCGTCCGTGGCGACAGCCAGCGCGCGAGCAGCCTGGTCGCTGCCGGACCACACAGCAGGAAGGTCCGCCGTGGTGGCGAGCGGTGCAAGCGTCACGACGGACCTCCCTGACTACGTGGATGGATGAAGCGGTCGACCCGACCGGTCAGGCGTCGACGGACCAGGTCGCGACGCCGACGGGGCGGATGACCTCGGCGCCGTAGACGTGCAGGCCGCGGAGGCGGTCGGCGAAGGAGTTCTGCGACCGCATGGCCTCGGTCTCCACGATCTGGGAGACGAACGCAACCGACGGGTTGTACCAGGCGATCGCGAACGGCACGTCGACGGTCGGCAGGTTCTCCGACTGGATGACCTGGAAGTTGAGCAGGCCGCCGATGGTCGCGTTGCGCAGACCGTCGGTGGTGCCGGAGACCTGGAAGCTGGTCAGCTTGGAGTCGGCTCCCACGAGCAGGGAGGCGAACTCGGCGTTGATGAACAGCGACCGGGAGGCCTGCGGAACCTTGGCCTTGTCGAGCGCCTTGCGCAGGTCGCGCACAACGTCGAACGCCTCATCACCCGTGGTGGGCGCGGTGCCGGTGAGCTTGTTGCCCGAGTCGGCGCCGGCCGCGGCCGTGGCGAAGATGAACGAGTCGGCGTCGAGGGCCATGGAGATGCCCGCGGACTGGGTGTAGACGTCCAGCGAGCCGGCGGCCTGACGGCGGTCGATGTCGTCTACCTGGAAGTCGAACGACTTCTCCTGGTCGATCGGCAGCAGGATCTGCGTGTTGTCGATCGGGTCGGGCGTGGTCTCGCGACCGGCGGCCTTGTAGTCCTTGATCGCGATGTCGACGGCGGTGGTCACTTTGACCTGGTTGCCGACGCGGGCGTCGCCCTCGTACTCGCGGTTGGTCTGCGCGGCCGCGGTGGCGGCGGCGCGGAAGTCGAGCAGCATCTGGGCGTTCCAGACCTGCGGGATGAAGTTGGCGAAAGCCATGGCGGTTCTCCTTGGTCAGAGCGTGAGCGGGGTCATCCGCCGAGGAGTCGCTTGAGTCGGCCGTCGTTCTTGGCGGCCACGATCTCCTCGGGGGACATCTGCGCGATGTCCTCGCGCGTGAGCTGCTTCGGTCCGGTCCCGTTGCGGGCGCCGGCGTCTGCGCTCCCCACCTGCTGGCCTTGCGCCGCGAGATAGGGCTTGGTGTTGATGAGGCTGTCGATCGCGGAGACGATCGCGTCGGAGTCGACGCTGCCGTCCGAGCCAACCTCGAAGTCGGACGGGTCGATGTGGAAGGCCAGGTCGCCCAGGGCGGCCTCGTTGACCTTGCCCTTGGCGGCCGCGCGGAGCTCGGCGGACACGATGCGCTTGTTGGCCAGGGCGAGCGCCTCGTCCTTGACCTTCTGGGCCTCGAGCGTGGCGGCGTGCTCGGCTTCCTTGCCGTCGATCTGCGCCTTGAGGGCGTCGAACTCGGTGCGGAGCGCCTTGAGCGCCTCCTTGGCCTCGTTGCGCTCGGCCTTCATGGCGTCGATAGCCCTCTTGCCGGCGTCGCCGAGGCCGGTGGGCTGGTCGGTCTGCTGGGTTCCGCTGGCGGAACCGGCCGTTGCGGTCGCGTCCGTCGCGGTACTCGTGCCGGTGTCGCCAGACGTCTGGGCGGCAGTGGCGGAGTCGGTCGTGCTGGTGGTGTCGGTGGCGTCGGCCATCGGTCTCTCCTTGCGAGAGTCATCCCGATGCCTTGCGCGTCGGGTGGGTCAGAGGAAGAAGCCGTAGCGCTTGAGGAGCGCAATGGCCTCGGTGCGGTCGCTGGCGAGCTGGTAGATCGACTCGGGCATCAGCCGGACCGGCGGGACGTGCTTCTGCCCGCTCTTGGCGACCGCGAACTGGTTGAACCAGTCGGTGTCGCCGTACTTGCGGGCCGCATAGCCTCCGCCGAACCAGCCCCGCTTGGTGGTGCCGGTCGAGGTGGCGAACACCTTGCGGCCGTTGAGGTCCTGGGCGACCGACATGCCCGAGCGGGCGTTGACGACGGCTGAGATGTCGGCTCCGTCGCGGATCGCCTGGGCGCCGGCGTTGGTGAAAATCCGGTTCTGCTGGGTCTCGCCGAGGGAGTGGAAGTAGGCGTCAGGGTTGGCGAGGCCACCGCTGGCGTTGGCGACCGTCTCGGGGATGTGGACGCAGTCGCAACCGGGGTGGCGGGCAAAGCCTGCGTTCCACTTGTAGAACCGCCCGGCCAGCACCACGCAGCGCGAGCACGACGGCGGGTTCAGCATGCGGATGTAGCCGATGACCTGCGGTGTGGCGGTCAGCGACGCGGAGGCTGCCGCACGGGCGGTGTCGGCCATCGCGGTTGCGACCGAGGTGGCGATGAACCTGCGGCCCTCCTCGAGCGCCGCCTTCGCTGCCTCGGAGGCGTTGAAGTCCTCTGGTGCCACGAGCGCCTTGGCCTCGCTGAACGCCTGCCCGGAGTGCGCCACGGCCGAGCCCAGCATGTCCTCGATGGTTCGGCCGTCGCCGTTCCAGCCGGCGAATCCGGCAGGGTTGATCGTCTCGTCGGGTGGGTCGATGTTGCGGAGTTGGGCCAGGTCGGCGGCGTACCGCGCGGCTCGGCGGGCGACCTGCTCCTGTGCCTGGCCGACGACGGCGCCCATCAGCACCGACAGCGGGCCGAACTGCTCCGACCAGTTGCCCTCGGGCTTCATCCTCGACCAGAGCCGATCGAGGATGATCAGCGTCGCGAGCTTGCGCTGCTGCTGCTCGGCGTAGAACTCAGAAGCCGGTGACGGTGGGGCTTGCGTCTGCGCCACTGCTCGCACCGATCTTCAACGCGGCCTCGAGGATCGGGTCGGACTGCTCGGCCTTGATGCGCTCCATCTCGCGGTCGATCTCCGGGTCGGTCATGCCGTAGCGGGTCTCGAGCACCGTCCGTAGCGAGATCCCGGTGGCGCGGTCCTTTGTGGCGGCGTCGGCGACCTGGGCGAGCGAGTGCATCGCCGGGTCCTTCCACTGCACGAAGCGCTGGGAGTCGGTGGAGCGGACGGCCATCGCAAGGTCCTTGCGGCCACGGCACAGCGCCTGCAGTGCCGCGACTTCCTTGACCGCGGTGGAGGCGTGGGTCTGGAACGCCTGGCACTTGGTGACCAGCGGGACCTCGGCCGCGGTGAGCGCGTCGCCGTTGAGGTTCGCCATGGCGTCGTTGGTGAGCAGGTAGTGACCGGGCGTGCGGGTCTGGGCGGCGATGTGCGCCTTGGCCTCGCGCATGAAGTCCAGGAAGTAGTCCGACTTCGCAGCATCCCACTGGTCGATGCTCGAGGCTCCCGGCAGGAACAGGAATCGGCCCTTGGCGACGTCCTCGACCTTCGCGGGCTTCTTGCCGATGATCTGGCCGTCCTTGTCCAGGATCGGCACCTGTGGCGGATCGCCGCCGAGGATGGCGCGGGCAGTCATCGACGCCTGGTCAGCGGCAGCGAGCAGGTAGGACCACGCCACGTTGATGGCGTCCTGCATCGCCATGACGCCGTCGATCTCCGAGATGGGCTCCATGCCGATCATGGGCCGGTTCAGCACCTCGACCACAGGGACCTCGCCGAACGGGTTCGGCAGCGGCCACTGCTCGCCGGGCACCTCACGCGGGTCCCAGCCACCAGAAGCGCCCAGGGTCGGCGGCACGTAGACGCCGGACTCCATCAGCCGCTTGCGCATCTCCTCGGTGACGCCGGCGGGACGCGAGAACTTCCACAGCTGGGTCGGCGTGTAGAGCGTGGCGTACTCGGTCTCGTCGACGGTCCACACCTTGAGCGCGAACAGGCGCCCGCGGCCAAGGTCGTCGTAGTCGACGATCACCTGGTCGGGGCGCTCCCAGGAGATCACCGGGTTGTTGTCGGCGTCGGGCCAGACCAGTACGGCCGAGCGGGAGGCAGCGACGGTGGTCAGGAAGCCCTGCGAGGACTGCGCGGTCATCTCGTTGCGCTGCCAGTCGTCCCACAGCGCCTTCTCGTCGGCGCTGGACACGTTCGTGGCCTCGCCGAGACGGAAGCCGTCGATGCGGAGCCGGTCAACCTCGGACTGCGCGACGATCGAGCACCAGTTGTCGGCGAATCCGGCGAACCGCTGGGCGTGGACGTCGCGCCACTCCTGGGTCACGAACGCCAGGCTGTGCTCGCCGTTGAGGTAGCGCAGCCGCTTCTCGATCGGAACCCGGCGCAGGATCAGGCGCCCGTAGAGACGGCCGATCACCTTGAGCGCGTCGTCGGTGGTCACAACCTGCATGGGCCACCTCCTGACGGGGCTCTAGGCGAAGAAGATGAGGTCGTTTGCTGGCTTCGGCCAGTCATCGGCGGCGGTCACGTCGCCGGCGGCCTCATGGGCGAGGATCGAGGGGATGGCCATGTCGATCTTGCGGCCGTCGCCGGGCTTCGCGAGCACGTACCGCAGCCCAGCGGCGACGGCGGTCGGGGTAGCGGTGGCGTACCTGCGTCGTACGGCGGCGATGTGGTTGTGGGTGACAGTGCAGCCGTCGTGCCGGAAGCCCTCACCAGCCTTGTCGGCCTTCACGACGTCGGTCAGCAGCCGCTCGGCTGCCGGGTGCATCCTGACCGCCTGGCGGGTGTACCAGCGGATGACGCGCTTCTCGCCGTACTCCTCGGCCCACGCGTCGATCTCGGACTCCCAGTACGGCGGGTCGCAGTAGGCGCGGACCACGTTCCAGGTGGCCATGATGTGCGCCATCCCGGCCCGGACCTCGGCACGCGGGACCTGGCCGCCGGACTTCGCCGGGTCCCAGATCATCGGCCGGCCATCGGGCAGCGTCGGGGTGAACTGGTAGCCATCGCGGGTCTCGCAGCGGAAGCCGGTCCAGTCGTCGGTGTCGGAGCCATCGAAGCCGACCGTGATCGCCTCGCCGGGCTTCACGGTGCGGGTCTCGCCACGGGAGCGCCACGCCTCGATCCGCATCCACGAGCCGAGGTTCTGCACCACGCGGTTCCCAAAGAAGCGCTCGGCCTGCGGCGGGTCGGTCTCCATCAGCTCGTCGGCCTCAGGGTCGATCGCTGACGGCGGGTCGACCCACGGGGAGTCGCCGTAGACGTACAGGTGGATCTTGCGGCGGTCGCGCTTCTTGGCGTAGTCGAGGTTCTTCGGCGGCTCGCGGTGGTACCGGAAGATGTCGGTCGCCTTTGCCGCGAACGCCTGCTGGGCTGCGGAGTTCTCTGTCGGGTCCCACGGGTTCGTCAGCTCGATCGTGCGGCCCTGCATCGCCGCGATGCCGCGGCGCATCGTCTGCCAGGTGTCGAGCACCTTGTTCGACTCGGTGTAGAGCCCTGACTCGTCACCCAGGCCGCCGGTCAGCGGCTGCCCGAGCTTCGACCTGGCCGCGGCCGAGAGCGGGACGATCTTGCCGCGGTTCGGGAGGCGGATGAAGCCCTCGCGGACGAACACGAAGTCCTGCAGCGGGCCCGAGAGGATCATCGTCTGCAGCGGCTCGTACACGTTCGCGGTCTGCGACTCCGCGTAGGCCAGCAGCCCCAGTAGCGACTTGCGCCGTGGGACTCCCATCGCCTCACCGGGCTCGTAGGCGTACTCCCAGCCACAGCCACAGCCGTGGTCGGAGCAGCGGTAGACCTCGCCACCCTTGGCGAATCCGGCGAACAGCGTTGGGCCGACCGCTTCGGCGAGCAGCATGCCCGCTCCCCATGGCGACTTCCCGCACTTCTGCGGGCCGACGATGACCGAGCGGCGGTAGACGAACGGGGCCAGCAGCCGACGGGGATCGGGGACCGCGCCGGGGTGGACGCGGTAGTGGTTGACCGTGCAGTAGAGCTGCCAGCCGTTGAACGTGAGCGGCTCGCCCTCGTACACGCCACCCGGGACCCGGCAGTGAGCCTCGATCCAGTCAGTGACCAGGAAGCCGAGGGTGTGCAGCGGGTCGAAGTCCAGGCTGAGGTCGTCAGCCCCCACTTCCCGTGACCACCTTCATGCGGTCACGGGACGACTTCGCCGCCGGAACGGTCTCCTCGGCCTTGCTCGAGCGCTTCTCCGCGGTCTCATCGACCGCGACGCGCCAGCCCATCTCGGCCAGGCCCGCGGTCGTCATGCCGATCTGGTCGGCGAAGCGGTGCAGGCTGCCCTTGTCGGCCGCCGTCGCCTCGCCGGACTCGCAGATCACGAACGTCCGCGTGTAGAGCGCGATCGCTGGCATCCGCCAGCCCTCCGAGGGCATCGACCAGGCGCAGGCCTGCGGAGTCGTCCACAGCCACGCCCAGAAGTCCTGCTCGCGTTCGGCGACGCGCTCGGTCTCGGCCGCGTCGTACACGAGCACCTGCTTGCCCGCCTCGTTCCACTCCTTGGAGTAGACCGAGCGCTTTGACAGCGGGAAGTCCGGCACGTCGCCGTCGTATCCCTCGGCCGGGAGCGCCGTCAGCGAGTATCCGCGGCGGTCCGAGCGGCCCGAGTTCGGGTCAGCGGTCGGACCGGAACGGTTGCGAGCTCCACCACGAGCCATGATCCACCTCCATCGGCCTTGCGCCGAGTCGGGCGACGCACGCCTTGCGCTATGCGTCTGGTGCTATGCGAGGGACGGTCTGAACCCTCCGCACATCTGAGGCGCCTTGCCCACGGTGGGGCGTTGGCGCCGATCCGGGGTACCTCCCCAGGGGGGGGGCTATCTCACATCTGAGATATTCGAGTGCGACGGATGCGGGCATGCACCGCGTGCGCCACGGTTGCAGTCAGGATGCTCGACTCCATGCCAGACCCTGCGGTCATCGTCGCAGTGGCCGAGGTCGAACGCGTGAGGGAAGACCACGCGGCCGCAGCGCCAGCAGGTGTAGACCTTGCCGCCAGCCATGGCGCTGACGATGGCGGCACGCTGCTTGCGGTGGCTGTGGTCGTAGCCACGCGCCTCACGACTGCCACGCTGCTGCTCGCGCTGGCTGCGGTGTGCCGGGCAGCGCGTCTCGTCCTGCAGCGCGCCACAGCCGGGTTCGGCGCAGACCCTCACTCGCTGTCCTCGAGCGCCTTGGCCACAGCGTGGTCGAACGCATGCTCGGCCTCGACCCGCGCCTGCGACAACGCGTCGGGGTAGGACGTCGCGGCCTTGACGCTGACCTGCACGACGTCGCCGTCGGGGAACTCGCGGGTGATGGTGACGCGGGCCATGGTCACCTCCGGAGACGACGAGAGACCCGGCCGTTGGGCGCAGGTCTCCGCGAACAAATTACAGCGCCCCGGCGACGTGGTCCAGCAGCCCGGCCTGGCGTGTCACGTCAGCCACAGCGAACACGGTGCGTTCGCTGTCTCGACGCTTGCGGACCAGGCCACGGGTTGCCCACACGCGGACGGTGCCGAGCTTGACGCCGGTGCGGATCTCCATCTCTTGTGCCGTCAGCCACTCGGCAGACTCGCGGTGCAGGTGAGCCACGGCGAACCGGTACTGGTCCTCGGTGCTGGTTTCTCGGCATCTCGGGCAGTACCAGAAGTCGTCTGCGCCGTTCTGAGCGCCGTTTGGAATCACGTTGGCGTAACTACCCGGGTGTGATCCCCGCGTCCGCGAGAGCCCCGATTCTGAGCGTCTGGCGGGACGTTGGCCGCCTCGCACCAGTCGCAGCGGCACGCGGCAGGTCATGCAGGGCGCTCCGGTCTCGACCTGCTCGCCGTCGTGGAGCACGCGCTCGAGGTGGCGTCGGCAGCCAGCGAGGTCACGCGCCAGGTCGGCGAACGGCACATCGGGCAGTTGGGCGACGGCGTACAGGTGGCGGTCGAGGTACTCGCGGGCATCGCTGACGGTGATGCGGCCGGGCTCGGTGTGGTCGAGCGCTTCGGCGTAGGCCTGCCACCAGCCGCCGAGCACGAGCAGCGGGTGGCGCTCGTCGTCGGCGGTCTCGAGCCAGCCGGCGTCGATGCGGCCGACGTTGATGGACGCGCGGACGTGGCCGACCGACTCGGGGTCGGCGACCGGGCCGAGCAGGTTCATGGCCTCGGAGTCGATGCCGCGGTGCTCGACCTCGGCGGGCAGCGCGTCGCAGAGGTCGCGGATGGCGCGGAGGTCGTCGCGGGCATCGCCGATGCAGCCGGGGCAGACCAGGCCGAGGCGGACGTGCTCGCGGCCGCAGCGGGTGCAGTGGTCCTCAGGGCAGGGCTGGCAGCCGCGGCAGTCCCGGTCGGCGCAGTCGTCGTCGTGGCGGCCTACGAGCGCCCGGGGCTGGTCACTGGCTACGAAGCGGCAGGTCGTCATGCGGTCTCCTCGGCTCGGATGGACGTCTTGGGCTGCTGGCTCGCGCGACGGCGGTTGGCTGCGACGACGGACTCGTACGAGTGCTCGTCGAGGACGGTGTGGCGGTGCTGCGGCTTGGAGCAGACGTCGCAGGCGATGGTCGGGTCGTACGGCTCGCGGCGGCCGGTGGTGTCGCCCTCGACCGCGACTGCCTGCCACCAGGGCCCGGATTCGAGCACCCGAGCAGGTGTGGCGCTGGTGGACTCGCAGGCGACCCAGGCGAGGGCTACGGCGACGTCGCGGCGGGGTCGTTCGCTGATGGTCGGACGGTCGAGCAGCGAGCGGAGCGAGGCTGCGGGCCAGTCCGGTCGGAGCTGGTTGATCGCTGCTGCGATGCGGGTCTTCTCGATCTCGTTCATCGGCGAGGTCCAAGCCCAAGCGCCGGAGCGGTCGCGTTACAGAGGGTGACTTGGATTTGGATCTTGACGAGGAAACCCCTGACCCCTGACCCCTGACCCCTGACCCCTGACCCCTGACCCCTGATACGGCAGTGAGTCATGCGTGCGCCATTCACTGCATGATTCAGTGAATTACTCAGTGAACTAGACATGTCAGAACAGCCCATCGGGTTCGTGAATCGGGCACGGCGGAATGCGTGAGGGCTGCGGCCGGTTGACCTTCTGGTGCTTCTTGAATTTGGGCGCGTGGAGGTAGCGCATGCCCTGCACCTCGTAGCGACAGAGGGCCGGGTCGTCGCACGGGTGCAGGCGCGGCTTGTCGGCCATAGTGGCCAGCCAGGACTCCATCTTGCGGTCGGTGACGTCGCGGTCGAGCGGGAAGCACTCAGCCACGATCAGCCGCACGTCGTCGAGTCCGCGGCCGTCGTCGTCGAGGTAACCGGACAGATAGAGCCACGCCAGGCGGACCTCACGCGGCCAGGATGCGAGCGTGTAGGACTTGCGTGCCTCGGGCTTGAGCTGTCGGATGCGCGCCATCAGTCGGTCGCCTCATCGGCCGTCAGCAGCTCCTTGGCCGCCTCCTGCATCTCTGTGACGGTGCGCCAGACGCACCCGCAGAAGTACCGGAACTCCTCGTCGAGCCGGATGCGGTCGCTGGTGATCGCGATCCGAGCACAGTCGATGAGTTCATCCATCGGCACCCCGAGGTCGTAGAAGCGCTCAATGCTGGCCTGCCAGCTCACCGGCAATGCATAGGTGTACTTGCCGTTCCCGTAGGTCCAGCTCGTCCAGTAGTCGTAGAACGACACGGCGTAGGCTGCCCGCTTCTTGCGCTGCCTTGCCCTGGCGTTGGCGACTCGCTTGAGCGCTCCTGACCACTTGAGATCGAGCGCCTTCACGTCAGCGACGACAGCGGCGTCGGGTGACGTGCTGGACTTGCCGGCGTTGCAGTCGCGGCAGGCGGCCACAAGGTTGCCTGGGTCGTCAGTTCCGCCGAGCGCCACAGGCGTCACGTGGTCGACCGTCAGCGTCGCATCAGGCGCGCTCGCTCCGCAGTAGCGGCAGGTGTGGTTGTCGCGTCGTAGCACCTCGAACCGGGTGCGCTTGGTTACCGCCATGCTCACTTCCTCCTTCTGCCGCACACGGCTCTGTGCTGGTGTGCCGCCAGGTCCACGGCGGGTCGGGTGCGGGCCCAGATCGACCAGCCGCAGGTGCAGCAGAGGCCGAGGTAGCCGCCGTCGGTGGGGCGGACGCGGACGTCGGGGAGTTGGGTCAAAACAGGCCCTCGCCTTCGTCCTCGGGCGCCAAGTACGCGTCTAGCTCGTCGGCTATCTGGGTCCACAACGCGCGCTCCTTGGCGCTGGGTGGCTGGTTCCACTCGTGGCACTCGCACCCGCAGATGCCTCTCGGAGCGACCTCGGCACAGCGCTGATGATCGGCGGGGCGTCGGCACCACGGGCCGCGGTCGATGCCGCTGGACGGATTGGGGTCAGCCATGCGGCGGGCGTGGTCGCGGGTGGCTTCGAGGTCGCTCATGCCGCCGCACCCCGCTTCGACTCCCGCCGCCGTCCGTCGGCCGCGTCGTACTCGGCCATGGCCTCGGCAAGCCGGCGCGACGTGACCTGCGGGTCGTCGGTGTGCTCGGGCGCGGTCCACCAGCCGCAGGTGTCGTAGCGCTCGGCCAGCAGCGCGCGGGCACGTCGGCGCTCGTAGGCGGCGGTCTCGGCCTCCACGGACAGCCAGCGGCGGATGCCCCGCACGGTCACCCAGCGGCCCCCGGTGAGGGCGTCTGTGGCTGCTGGGCGCGTGTCTGCGGCCTCGGTGGGCAGGCAGCGGGCGCAGATTCCAGCCACTGCTCGGGTGATGGCGCCGCATCCGTAGGCGCAACGGCGGTCAGGGTTCCTCATGCGGCACGCTCCGGCATCGGGCGCCCGGTCACGGCGGAGAGGACGTGGGCAGCGAGTAGTGGCGGGATGGCGTTTCCGACCTGCTCGTACTGCTTGGACTTTCCGCCCTGCCATGGGGTAGTCGGGGCGGAAGGACTGGAGTACGCCGGCGAAGTCCTCAAGTGCGTCATAGGCACTCACGACGCACCGCCCATCTCCACCACGTCGTCAGCCGCGACCTCGACGTTGAGCACGACCACGCCACGCGCGGACGTCCACACGCCCGCCAACCTGCCGCTGACGGTCACCTGGCGCTGGTCCCGGATTGAGGCGTCGCTGATGGCGCCGGCGCGGACCTTGCGGGGCGGTCATGACGCGTCCTCGGCGCGGTACGGGTTGGCACAGAAGCACGGCGTCTCGCCCTTATCGAGCATCGGCGCGTGCCTGGCGTGCCCCTCGTCCCAAGCGGCGGCCTGCATCTTCCGCACGCCATGAGTTCCGAGTTCGTGGTACGCAGCGCTGAGTTCGTCCTGCGGGAGCGCCGCCTGGGCGACCTGCTCGCGGACGTAGGCGGCGAGCACCTGGGCGACGTGGGCGCGGTGGTGGTCGGCGTGGTCGAGCACGTCGCGGCAGAAGCAGAGAAGTCCCTGGCAGTCACAGCCGTTCGGGTAGTCCTCCCCGTGCTCGGCGAGGATCGCGGTCAGCGCATCTACGTGCGGGGCCGTCACGACTGCACCCCGAGGTAGGCGCGAGCGAGCACCAGGGCTCGGCTGGCGGCGGAGTCCGGGCGAATCTGGAGCGGTGGATAGTGGTCTGCCACGAGAGCCACGGCGTCGAGAAGATCAGCCACGGCGAGCGCGACCACCGGATTCCACGACGCGATGTGCTCGGCGTCGTTGACCGGAGCGGGCTCGCCAGGGTCGTTCTCGTACCACTCGTCCTGGACGTTGGCGATCGGATCAGCGTCGTCGCTCACCACGACCATGCCGCCGGCCCATACGTCGTTGACGGCCTCGGAGTCGGTGAAGCGCCACGGCCCCGGCGTCGCGGCCTTGGCCCGGGACCTGATGAGCGCGGCGGCCTGGCGCAGCGTCTCGGCCGCGCTCACTGCTCGGCTCCCTGCTCAAGCGCGGCACGGAGAGCCTTCGCGTAGTCCTGCGGCCCATTCGCGTCATGCGTGTTGGGCCAGGTCGCCCACTCGTCGGCCAGTGCTTCGACGGGTGCGAGCCGGGCCTCGATGATGCGCTCCACGGCCTGCGCAGCCTCGACGGTCAGGTCACGCCGCCACTGGCCGTTCAGGTTGTGCTTGACAACCCATGTCTCAACGTGGGCGAGGGTGTGGCATTCGGCGTCGGTCAGATGAACGTCCATCACTCGCCGAGGCGAGCTACCTCGGCCTCTGCCTGCGCCGCGCCGGCCCTCGTCGTCGAGCGGGTGCGGCTTCGCGCCACGCAGCGCGGCGTCGACGATGACCTGGGCGTTGTTGTCGGTGCTCACTGGTTGTCTCCGATCTGGCACATGCGGGTGTAGAGCTCGATCGCGCTGTCCTGTAGCGCGTCGACGGACGGCTGCAGGGCGTCCCCGGCGGCGTCCCCGGCGGCGTCCCAGGCGGCGTCCCCGGCGGCGGCCCAGGCGGCGGCCCAGGCGGCGGCCCAGGCGGCGTCCCCGGCGGCGTCCCCGGCGGCGGCCCCGGCGGCGGCCCTGGCGGCGGCCCTGGCGGCGTCCCCGGCGGCGGCCCAGGCGGCGGCCCTGGCGGCGGCCCTGGCGGCGTCCCCGGCGGCGGCCCAGGCGGCGTCCCAGGCGGCGGCCCTGGCGGCGGCCCTGGCGGCGGCCGCCGACTTCTTGCTCTTGACCAGCAGCGGAGTGACCGCGACCAGCTCGTCCCACGAGGTGACCTCGGGAGCGGCTTCGAGCGCGGCAGCATCGGCGGTCAGGCCGGCCACGCGCAGCCACGACGGGACGTAGGTGTGGACGATCCAGTCAGCCGCCATGAGGCCGCGCTGCTGGTCGAGCCCGTCGCCTGCGGTGCCGACGATGGACGGCACGAGCGCGACGAGTCGCTGGCGCTTGTCGTCGGGCAGGACGTCGTTCAGCGAGCGGCCGAACGTGCCGAGGATCGGCGAAGCGCAGGTCGGGTGGTCGGAGTGCTTCTCGCCGGAGACCCAGGCGACGGCCTCGAGCAGGCAGACGCCGTCGGCCGGGTTGTCGTGGGCGCCCTTGGCGAGCTGGGCGAACGGAAGCAGGTCGAAGCGCTCGGCGGTGGTGCTCATCCCTGAACCTCCCGAATCTCGCCGGTCTTCGGGTCGACGCCGGCCGGGACCTCGCGCAGCGAGTCGAACGTCAGCTGGTTCTGGGTCCTTGCGCGAGAGGTTGCCGTGCTCGCCGGGGTAGAAGATCGACGGCTTACGGTCGTGCTCGGGAAGCTTGAGCTTGATCTCGTCGGTCACGACGAGGATCTCGAGGTCGTCCTTCATCGGCGCGACCGTGACGGTCAGGCTGAGCGACCCCCTCTTGCCGGTGTCGGTGACGCGGGCGATGAGGTCGTGGAGCGCCTCGCCGAGCTCGTCGTGGGTGTTGCCGTTGGACTGCTCGAGCAGCCAGTCGGCGAAGGGTCGGACGACGATGTCGTCCGGGTCGATCTTGGTGCTGGGCATGCTGACGCCTCCTGGGCGATTCGTGGGTGGGTGGTGCAGGTGCTACTGCTCGGTGGGCGCGTTGAGCGCCTCGATCACGCGGCGCGCGTCGGCCTCGGTCAGGTCCTTGCTCGAGGCGACCTCGTGGTTGAGCACGGACAGGTAGAGGTCGGGCACGTTGGTGTTCAGCGGTGGCGAAGCCTCCCCGGCGCGCTGCTGGACGTCCTGCGGCGCGGGCTCCTGACCGTCCGAGGCTTCGTCGACAGCAGGCTCGGACGTGGCTCCGTCCGGCGCCGCGGGGAGGTGCTCAGGGCGGCCGCGAGACCCTTCGCGTCGGTGAGCATCATCTCGAGGCGGCGGTAGGGCCTTGTCCAGAGCGAGGATCACGTCTGCGCAGTCGACTTCCAGCCCGGTACCGAAGTGAGCCGTCTCGGCGATCTGCCGGAACTCGGCGCGCTGCTCCGGTGTCGGCGTGCTCATGCGTCGGCCCCCGTGGTGTCGTCGAGCCTGTCGAGCTCGACCAGCAGCGTCCGGGCGTCGGCCTCGGTCAGCGTCGCGGACGACTCCACGCTGCGGCCTAGCACGTGGGAGCAGTAGTCCAGCCGGTCCTGGCGGTAGGTGATGCCGTGGTCGCCAAGGGCTGCAAACAGCGCCTTGGCGAGCTTGCTGCCGGTGTCGAGCAGGACGGGCTCCCCGGCGCTCGCCCGCCCCGGGTCCGATGCGGGAGCGGGCTCGGCGGAGGCCTGCGGTCGGGCCGCCAGCGGCGCCGGGGAGTTCTGGTGGATGGCGCGGGCGAACTCGACAAGGTCCTCCTTGGCCCACAGGTCGAGTGCCACACCGAACCGCATCGCGGCGTTGCGGATGGCGTCGCCGATGCGCTCCTTCGCGCTCTTGCCGTCACCGACGCCGATGCGGGTGACGCCGCAGACGGTGAGCCTGATCCACAGGTTGCCCTCGCGGTCAGGTGCGGGCAGGCCGTCCGGGGTGAGCGCGAACGGCTCCCAGGTCCACGCCGGGTCCACGGTCAGCAGCCGGTCGGTGGTCGCGGCGTGGCCGACGTAGTCCAGGTGCAGGGTTGCGGACGTGTGCGAGCCGTGGCACTCGGGGCAGTTGTTGACCCAGTTGTGCCGGTCGCAGCGCTTGCGCTGGGACTGCGAGCAGTCGCGGCAGGTGGACTTCGGCAGCTTCCCGACGCTCTCGGGCGGGAAGGGCTTGCGCAGCGCGGTCGCTGCTTCGGGCGTCATGACGTCTCCTCGTTCACTCGCCCCGCTGCCAAGGCAGTGAGCGCAGGTGCTGGTGGTGCCGGACAGGACCCGACCCGGCGCGGCGATGGGTCCGCGGTCAGTGGCCTTGTAGTCCCCGACCTGCCCGGTTCCGCGGCAGGTGCGGCAGCGGTTGGGGTGCTTGCGGTAGCAGCAGGCGCCGCACAGCGGGTGCGTGTGCTCGCACAGCTCCAGCGCCGACGTGGGCCGCGAGCAGCCGGGGCAGGCATGCTGGTCCTGCAGCTTCGCCCAGCCGTCGGCGAACGCGTTCTCGCTCATCGCCCACCGTCCAGCCGGGCGTCGTCTTCGCGGTCGGCTGCCTTCGCTGCGGCCTCGTCGTCGGGGTAGTCGGCCAGGTGCTCGTCGGCGAGCCGGTAGACCGTCTCCACCAGCGTGGGGCGCCGGTAGCCGGGCGTGTACCCGAGGTCGTCGATGACGTCGGCCAGCCACGCCAGGTCCACGTGGGCCTCGTCCGGGCGGTCCGTGTCGAGCAGGGCGCGGTATAGGGCACCGACGATGGCCGCGTCCTCAAGGCTGGTGGTGTTCGACGCCAGCTCCATCGCCGAGACGTGGGTCAGCGCCTGTGCGGTGTCCATGTCGGGGCCGGTCATCGCCGCGTCCCCTGACGCTTCTCCCGCAGGTCCCGGTCGTAGGCAGTCACGCACGCACACCCGCCGAGGCAGACCACGACGATGACGACGACCACGAGCGCTGTCATGACGTGGCTCCATCGAGGTAGCGCCACTCGACGCGAGTGACCTCATCGACCGGGTCGAAGCCCTGGGTCAGCAGCAGCCCGATCGCCTGCATGTCCTCGGGCTGCAGCGCCTCGTCGCTGGTGACCACCACGTCGGGCTCGACCTGCCAGCGGTCCTGGCGTCGGGTCGCGGCCCACAGCGGGAAGCACGCGGCCAGAGCGAGCGCGAGGACGATGGCGGCGGTCAGGTCGACGGTGTGGGCGCTCATGCCGTTGCCTCCGCACCGACAGGCTCGCCGTCGATCGTGACCTCACCCAGCACCAGGCAGGACGCGGCCTTGATCTTCGCCGTGTCGTACGGCCCGCCCGGGATCGGCCGCGCCTTGTCGAGCGGGATCGCTACCTTGACGTACCGGGTCGCCTCCTGGTGGTAGTCGCGGGCGTAACGCGGCGTCGGGCCGAAGTGCAGGCCGCCGCCACACTCACCGTCGTCGCGCCAGTCGGGCGCGGTCAGGTACGCACCCGGCTCGTAGACGAAGCCGCGCGGCGTGCTCCATCGGTCGTCGACCGCCTTGTAGACGAGCGCCATGTCGTCCTGTACCTCAAGGCCGTGGTGCTCGGCCCAGGCAGCGGCCGTGGCATCGACTGAGGTGACGTCGATGATGACGCCGCCCTCGATCTGGGCGACGCCGGAGTGCAGATGAATGGCGACGTGAGGTGAGGCCACGACCTGCGAGGACCCCCAGGCCTCGACCTGCGAGGACTCCCGGGCCACGACCTGCGAGGACTCCCGGGCCACGACCCGCGAGGACTCCCGGGCCTCGACCTGCGAGGACTCCCGGGCCACGACCCGCGAGGACTCCCGGGCCTCGACCCGCGAGGACTCCCGGGCCTCGACCTGCGAGGACTCCCGGGCCACGACCTGCGAGGACTCCCGGGCCTCGACCTGCGAGGACCCCCAGGCCACGACCTGCGAGGACTCCCGGGCCTCGACCTGCGAGGACCCCCAGGCCTCGACCCGCGAGGACTCCCGGGCCACGACCCGCGAGGACCCCCAGGCCTCGACCTGCGAGGACCCCCAGGCCTCGACCTGCGAGGACTCCCGGGCCACGACCCGCGTACCCGGTCGCTGGCCTTCGACCCTGAGCCACACGCCCTCGGGTGAGCAGATCTCGATCACCGTGACCTGCGGGTTGGCGAGCGCGGCAGTCAGCTCGGCCTGTGTGCGGACGATCATGCGCTGGCCTCGCTCGGGTCGTAGGCGCCGCGGTGCTGGGCTCCGGCGAAGACGGAGTCAGACGGGTCGGCGTAGGAGGCGGCCTGATGCCTCGGGCACCAGGCATCGTCGAACGAGTCGAGGTCGCAGCGGCACTCAGCGCCCGAGCGCTCGTGGTCGTGGTGGTGGCCCTGGTGCTTGCCCTCGATGTCGCGGCCCTTCACGGGGCGCAGGGGCGTGACGGAGGCGAGCGTGGATGCGGCGCCACGGAGAGCGGCGACGCCCTCCGCGAGCGTGGGGCCGGGCAGGACGCCGAGGCGCTTGTCGGTGGTCATCGGGCGACCTCCGCGTGCCTAGCAGCGTCGGCAGCGACCTGGTCAACCTCGGCGAGCAGGCGGGCCGACTCAGCCGTGGCAGCCGCCGCGAGAGCCGCGAAGAAGTTCGCCCGGTCGACGGCCGCGCCCTTGACGGAGAGCGCCGACTCCATGTCCCAGTCGTGCTCACCGACCTCGATGTACGAGGTGTCGAGGTCGTCGCGGTTGGTGACCGCGACGCGCTCGGTCGCGTTGGCCCACTGGTGGAAGTGGTGGTTCATCTATGATGCTCCTTAGTTGGTGCCCTCGCTCGGCTTGGTCGTTGTGGCGAGGGCGCTGCTTGTTGGTGGGTCTCCGTCGTCCCCCCAGGACGGCGGGGTGGTTCAGGTGCGCTTGCGGGAGCCGATGAACCTGCCGTGGCAGGTGCGGCAGCGCTTCCCGGCAGTCGGTGCGGCGCAGTCGACGCACTCGTTGGATCTCTTGGCCTCGTAGTAGGCGCGCTTCTTCTCCGCGATCTCCTCGCGGTTGGCCTCGCGGTAGGCGCGCTTCTTCTCCGCGATGCCGTCAGCGAACGAGTCCCAGGCCTCCTGCGACTGGTAGCGCCAGGGTGCGGTGATCCCCGTCTGCTCAGTGATCTGCCGGTACGACAGCCCCGCCGCCCGCAGCCGCGTCACGGTCTCGATGCGGTCCGCGACACGGTGGTCGGGCTCCCACGCGCCGGGCCGGGCGTCCAGGCAGCCGTCACAGGAGCAGTCGCCGGTCTCGGCATCCTCGGGCACGTGCCAGCGCCACGGGTCGGTCTGTGCGCTCATCGTGCGCCCTCCTTGGTGCGGGCCGGCGTCTTGCCGAGCCAGGCGTAGACCGGGATGACCTTCGCCCGGTTCTTCCCGCGGGTGTCGGTGGAGTCCTCGTAGCCGCCGGTGCGCTCGAGCAGACGACCGGCGCCGGGTGCCTGGGCGATCTGGTAGAAGCGGGCGACCTGCGAGGACTTGAGCCGCGTGTGCCGCAGCACCTCGCGGACGTCGTTCTGGTGCAGCGTCCCGTCAGCGCGGACGTGCTTCGCCAGGACCTCGGCGAAGAAGGCGTAGTCGCTGCCCGGGCACTTGCATCCCTGGGTCTCCACGTGGCTGCCGCAGCCCGAGCACCGATCGGGGAACGCGCGGAGGTAGTGGTCGAGCGGCGTCATCGCGCACCGTCCTGGCTGTACGGCGCGCCCGAGCCGTGGGAAGCCGGGCGCGCCGTACCTTCGGGAGACTCCTCCGCAGCACCGGAGGGCTCGCGGCCGACGCCTTCCCGCGTCGGCGCTACCGAAGAATCGAGAGACCCGTGGCCGATCCCCTGTCCAGCCTCGCCGAAGCACTGGCTGCCCTGCGTGCTGCGCAGCAGATCCTCCAGGGCCGGCACAAGTCGCGCGTTGGTCGCCTCAAGCTTCGCGAGCTGCGCGGCGAGGTCGACGTGCTTTGGCGTAACTCCAACCTCACCGGGGACGCGCTGGAGGTGATCCTCAAGACCCTCGAGATCTACGGCGAGGCGCTGATCGCGCTGAATCAAGCGTTGGCAGAACGAGCCGACACCGACGGCGGCACTGAAGCCAGCGACGACACCGGCGGCGAAGGGGAGTAGCGCCTTCACGCTGACCGCCGGACCTTCGCCACGTTGGCGCGGGCGTCGATGTAGGTCATGACGCACGCTCCGTCGGGAGCGACTCGATCCAGGACGCCAGGTCGGCGGCGAGGATCACGGGACGGTTGCCGTTGTAGTGGGCGACCAGGTCGCCCTTGGAGATCGCCTCCTTGATGCGGGTCTCGCCGATGCTGGTGGCCTTGGTCGCGCCGGCGACGGAGTAGGCCAGTGCGGCAAGCGCGAGGGCGGTCATGACGCCTCGCTCTTGCTGACCGGGGCGACGGTCTCGGCCCAATCGGCGAACGTCTGCTGACCCTGCTCAACGCGGATCCAGTCGGCGACGTCGTACATGCCCATCTCGGCGTCGAACCGGTGCTGCGCGGAGACCCGGCCGCTCTGAGAGAAGTACCGCCAGTCGTCCGGTCGCATGGCCCGGAGCGCGACGCGCACCCGGACGATGCAGGGCTCCCCGTCGGCGTCGACGGACTCATACTCGAACGCGACGGGCTCGTCGGCGTACAGGTGCCAGTCGACCGGGAGGGCGTACTGGCCGTTGATCCCGGCCAAGCCCTTGAGGAACCGGTTGACCCTGCGCGTGGCCTGCCCTTCGCGCTGGCCGACGATGGTCTCGGCCGCGATGCGCTTCGCCTCGAAGGTCGGGACCTCCTCGGCAACGCGGGCGGCGACCTCCTTGACCCAGTCGTCGGACGGGCTGCCGTATCTGTCGGGACGGGCACGCCGCAGCTCGCCGTCGACGTAGAGCTTGAAGTCTTCGAGGTTCATCACAGGTAGTCCTTCTCGATGCGTAGGAACTCGTCGCGGTAGGTGGGCGCGAGTGCGTCGAGGACCTCGTCGCGCAGCGGGTTGGCGTGGAGGTTCTTGGCCGTCTCCCAGCCGCCGAGGAAGGCGCGGATGTAGCTGCCCAGGCGCTGGACCGCATCGCGGCGGTCTTGCGCGGCCTGCCGCTTCTTGCGGACCTCTTCGGCGTTGCGCTGCTCCCAGATCGCCATCGCCTCGCGGTAGGTACCGATGACATCTCCGCCGACCTTCGCGGCCAGCTCGGGGTCCTTGGCGGTGACGAACTCGCGGGCGTCGTCCTCGGCCGCCTTCTCGATCGCAGCCTTGCGCTCAGCCTGCTCGGCATCGTCGCGGGCGCGCTCGGCGGCGGTGTAGGCGTCGTTCAGGGTGCGGTCACCGTTGGCGACCTCGATCAGCGCCGAGCGGCCCAGGTGGTCGAGGATCAGGCCGCACTGGGAGAGTCGCGAATCTTTCAGATCTGAAAGATTCTCCTTCGCCTCCCCGTAGGCCCAGCGACGGTTCTGGCGCTTGCCGGCCGACTCCAATGCGAGTCCAACCTCGGCGGCGCGCTGCCCGGTCGTCTGGTGCTTGCGGGCCGCGTTGTCGTGAAGGATGAACGCGAGCGGGTCGCCGTCGTAGGTCTCGAACGTCGGCTCGACGCCAGCCTTGGCGCAAGCGGCGAGACGGTGCCGGCCGCCGATGACACGACCCTCGGCGTCCAGGGTGACCGGGTGCAGCAGGCCGACCTCCGCCACCGACTCAGCAATCGCGTCGACCTCGGCATCGAAGACCGGCAGGTCTGCGAGGTAAGGGTGCGGGCTCATCAGGCGGCGTCCTCGGTGCGCGGCAGGAGAGAAGCCATCGACACGCCCAGGGCTCGGGCGATCTTCGCCAACTCATCGATGGTGAGGTTTCCGTCGCCGGCAAGTCGGCGCCGAAGCGTAGGGTGCGGGATGTGGGTCATCTCCGAGAGCCAGATTCCGCTCTGGTTCAGACGTGCCAGTTGCGCCCGAACCTCACCCGCCACGGCGGTTGAGACTGTGGGGTAGGTCATGTCACCTACCGTAGGTCATATGACCTGAAAATGCCAAGCATTGCCTTGGGCGTGTCGTTTCTGGCACTCTTTATGCCATGACCACCTATGAACCGGACCCGGTTGCGGCGGAGATCGCTGCGATTCTGCGTGGCTACCGGGCGCGCCTTGGCCTGAACCAGGCCGAGCTTGCGGCTGCGACTGGCATCGACCAGTCGCATTGGTCAGCGCTTGAGCGAGGGAAGCGGGCGATGACTATCGATCAGATGGCGGCGGCCTGTCGGCTGATGAACCTGAGCATGGAGCAGGTCATGGACGAGGCCGAACGCTCAGTGATCCGCTCACAGGAGGGCTAGCACGCCGCTCCGCCTCAGTGCGAGTACGTCGACGAGATCCCAATCACGACGTCCGAGCAGGTAGAGATCCAGCGCGTCAGCCTCGATGTCGGCCGCAGCAGCGACGTCCCACAGCGTGTAGTGCTTGTCCTGCATCAAGCCGGAGAGCTGCTCGCTCAGGTGCGCGGAGCAGCAGCCGGCGAAGCCAGCACTGCACCTAGTTACCATGCTGTAATTCTGCCCCGCCTTGCCGACAGTCACGCAACGGTTGTCCACAGGATCGATAGACGCACTCGGCGCCGCTTCTTCATTGGTCACGCTCATGTTCGGTGCCGCACCGTCCCGGGATCGTCTGGCCCGCATTCCGTTGCGGGCAGCCACCGTAGGCAGACCAACCCCCGGAAGTCTCTAGGACGAAATCCCGATTCCCGTAAGACGGAAACCTCTACGGTTCCGCGGTGGGACGAGTGGGGCGGCCGCCGACGGGTCAGGACCCGCAGGTGACGTTTCGTCTCCCGCTGCCAGTGAAGGATCGGCTGGACGCCATCGCCGAGCGCGAGGGCATCACCCGAAGCGCGATCCTCGTACGCCTGGTGGCGCGGTACGTCGAGAGCTACCCGCTCGAGGACGTGGACTAGCCGAGCGCCTTGGCGCGCCAGTCCATCGCGGTCCCCAGCGCGGCCGTGGCCTCGGTGACGCGGGCATCCGAGGTGTGGGTGTAGACCGCCTCGTTGACCGCCTTCGATGCGTGGCCGATGATCTTCTGCCGCACGTCGACGGGGAAGCCGAGCTCGGTCAGGATCGTGTTGCAGGTGTGCCGGGCCGAGTGCCGGTCGACGTCGGGGAGCTGGGCCGCGCGCAGGGCGGCGTCCCAGGCGATCGCGTCGTCCTTCGGGTCGATCGGCCGGCCCAGGTCGCGGGTGAAGATCAGTCCACACATGCCGGGCTCGGTGTTCTTGAGGTAGGTCCGCAGCGTCTCGGTCAGCAGCGGCGGCATCGTGAACTCGCGCCAGCCGGCCGCCGTCTTCGGCCGCGTCAGGTACAGGCCGCCCTCGACATGGCGGACCTCCTGGTCGCCGGGGATGCTGAGACGCCGCTTCGGGCAGTTGCCACCCCTGGCGCGGCCGCAGGGCTCGTCTCCGCAGCCGTGCTCGAAGGTGATCCGCTGGAGCTGCCACATGACCGTCAGGACGCCGGTCTCGACGTTGACGGACTCCCGCGTCAGCCCGAGCCGCTCGCCGGCGCGCAGACCCGCCAGGAACGCGGTGGCCCACATCGCGAGGTCGCGGGGGACCGTGCCGTCGGCAGGGTCGTGCGCGGTGAGCATCTGGAGCGCCTGGGCATTGGTGAGGTACAGCCGCTCGCGCTTGGCGGCGGCTGGCTTCCGGACCAGGTCGCAGGGGTTGCGGCCGATCTTCTGCTCTCGCTCGGCCGCGGCGAGGATGGAGGACAGGACGGCGATCGCCCCGCGGGCCGTGGTGGTGGTCAGGCCGCGGTCGGTGATGTAGTCACGCACCCGATGGACGTGGTCGGGCCCGAGCTTGTCGAGGCGAACGCTGCCGATCGAGGGCTTGATGTAGTTCTCGATCTTGGAGCGGTAGCCCTCGCGCGTCTTCACCTTGAGGTCGTGCATGGCGTATCGCTCCCACCACACGTCGCACCAGCGGGCGAGGGTCGTCGTCGCGGTCGGGAGGTCACCATTGCGCTCCAGGTCGTCGCGCAGCTTGGTCAGCGCCTTCTGGGCATCGCCGTACTTCGCGCGGACGATGACCTTGCGCCGGCGCTTGCCGTCAGCGGCTGGGGGGAGCGTCACGGCGGCGACCCACATGCCGTCGCTCTTGCGTCTGTAGAGGCCGCCGGTGTTGTGCCCTCGACGGTCCTTCTTGCCTGCCATGAGCGGAGTCTACCGCAGACGTTAGCCAAATCGTTAGCCAACTACGTGGGGTCATCGGGGGTCATATGCCCCGTTTTACCGCGTGTCTGAGGTTCTCTAGACGTGGCAGGACATGACTCATAATCCTTGGGTCGTGGGTTCAAGCCCCACCTGCCCCACCACGTGCAGCAGGCGTGCGGTCGCCCGTTCCGGGGTAGGACGCCGCTGTCGAGGGCCGGATCCCTTCCCGCCCCACAGCGAACCTGGAGGACCGATGGCCTGGGGCAAGAGCGAGGAGCAGAAGCAGGCGGAGGCCGCCGAGCGGGCCGAGGCCGAGCGCCGGGTGGCGGCGCAGAAGGCCGAGGCGGAGGCGAAGAAGGCCGCGGCCGAGTACGCCGCCAGCCCGGTCGGCCGGGCGGAGGCGGCTGCCGCGGCGGGGGCGGTGTTCTTCCAGCTCGAGCTCGACATCTCCCAGCTCGCGGGTCCGTCCTCCGGGTTCGGCTCCTCGGACAACACGATCCGCGGCACCGGCGGGCGTCCCGACGTCCTCGGCCAGGTCGAGGACAAGGGATGGCGTCTCGAGAACGTGGGCTACGTCTTCGTCGAGACGGGCTCGACGACCTCCGACCGGGTGTTCTCGACCGGGCAGGGGCACCGTCACGCGCGGCGTCGTACGAGGCATCTACCTGTTCCGTCGCGTCGAGTGACGCTGGGCGCGTCCGTCAGGAGGCGCCCGAGATCCGCAGGTTCGAGCCCTCGCCGACGAGGTCGAGGGTGACGTTCTCGGTGCGGGTCGAGGAGCCGTTGGCGGACCGCAGCGTGTAGCGATAGCGATAGGTGACGGTCATCTGCCGGGGGTCCGCGTGCATCGACAGGATCCGTGCGCCGGAGACGGCCGACCAGAACTGGCGGTAGCGCGGGCTGGCGTGCTGGTAGCCGGCCGTCAGCATCCGGAACCCCGCCCCGGGGCTGGTGCTCGCCGTCGCGACGTACCTGCGAGCGAACGACTCCATCTGCCCGCTCGTGGGCCGCCGGGGCTTGTGCCGCTTCTTGTGCGGCTTCTTGCGCTGCTTCGGCTTGGCCTTGTGGGTCGGCGAGGCGCTGGGCGAGGAGTGGGTCGGGGCGACGCTGGGCGAAGCGCCCGCCGGCGGGGTCGCGACCGGGGCGCCGCCGTGGTGGCCGAGGACGAGGATGCCCGCGATCAGCGCCGCGATGACGACGAGCGCGCCCAGGATCAGCGCGAGCATCGGTGTACGTCGGTCCCGTGGCACCCCGGCCGCCGCGATCGCTCCCGTCGCACCGATCTCCTCGGCCGGTACGTCGTCGACGGAGCCGACCGGCAGCGTGTGCACCGCGCCGAGCTCCGCGGTCGGCGGCGAGGCGGTCGGAGGCGAGGCGGTCGGAGGCGCGAGGGGCGGAAGCTGCATCGTCGACTCGCCGCCTTGACCCGGCCCGCGGAGGTGCGACGCCACCTCGGCCATGCTCGGGCGCCGGGCCGGGTCGGTCGCCAGCGCGGTCTCGACCAGTGGCCCCAGCCAGCCCGCGCGGCGCAGCCGTGCCGGCGCCTCCGGCGAGTGCTCGTACGGCGTGTGGCCCGCCATCGCGTGGAACAGCAGCGCGCCGACCGACCACACGTCCGTGGCCGCTGTCGGCTGCTGGCCCGCGGCGACCTCGGGCGCGACGTACGCCGGGTCGATCGTCCCGCGGATCCGCCCGGCGGCGTGCTCGGAGGCGAGCGAGTCGGCCAGCGGAAGGACGGCGCGCGCGGCCTCGTCCGGGCCTAGCCGGGCGCCGGTCCGGAGGGAGGCCACGATGCTCGCGGCGTGCTCGGTCATCCTCGGCAGCCTAGGCCGTGTTGGTAAAGCCCCGGCCTGCTGGGCGCCGCGCTGTACGCACTCCGGCGGCGTTGCCGATGCTCGAAAGACGTCCAGTCTGCCAGCGCATCGGCGCCTTGCCGGCGCACGCACATCGCGACGCTCGCGACGGCCCCGGCTTTACCAA